>WNFL01306346.1_pt1 | contig 25605 bp, 23 predicted proteins | sample 5400361 | NCBI WGS metagenome assembly WNFL01 (sample SAMN13153351, study PRJNA577476) | soil metagenome | isolation source: 40 cm soil on Douglas fir-dominated hillslope | place: USA:California | collected 2013-09-17
AATGGACTTTTCCGAAACCGCGTTTTCGCGGGCGGCGACTTCCAGCGCTTCCGGATTCGAGGTGAAATTCAGGTAGTAGGTTTCGACGCCGCGAGCATCGGAATCGCGGCTCGAGTTGGCATGGATCGAGATGAAGAGGTCGGCGCGCTCACGATTGGCGATGGCAGTGCGAGTCTCGAGCGGGATAAAGGTATCGTCCTGGCGGGTATAAATGACTTCGGCGCCCAGTCGAGATTCAAGCAACCGGCCCAGACGCTTCGCCACGTCGAGGACCAGGTCTTTCTCAAGGAGTCCATTCGGGCCGATGGTTCCGGTGTCGTGGCCGCCGTGACCGGCGTCAATCACGATCTTGCCGATCTTCAGGCCCAGCGCGCGGATGAGAGAACGGTCGCCGGCAGCGGTGGGACGTGCTTCTCGGATCACGAGATCGGCAGTGTCGGCGGCGCCTGGGCGCAATTTCTTCTGGCGAGCCCGCGAGCCCGATTTCGACGATTTTGTCTCGTCCCTTGACGTGATCGCGGCACGCTGCAGGACGAAGATTGTCGGGTTCCAGCGTGGCTACGGTGGTCGGCGCTTGATCTTCGGCTTCGACAATGGTCTTCGGGATTTTCCGATTCGAGCCCGCGACCGGAACAGTTGTCTTCAGGACCCCAATTCCCGGGACTTGTGGTCCGCCAGTAGCTGCCGTCGCCGGAGCGTCGGGGGACACCTTTGCGGCTTCATCCTTCGGCGGCTCTGCGTTAGAGAATCGGACCGAGGCCTTCGCCGGTTTTTGCGCGCCTTTGTCAGAGTGCTTGGCTTCGTCCACCGAATTGGACGGAGGCTCCCGCGAATCATCCTCTCCTGCGGCATCAGCACCCTTATCGGATAGTGCGGCGGGGGCACCCTGGACCTGCGCTACTACTTTCCCGCGATTTTGTTTGCCATGAATGTCAATTATCAAGCGATACGGATCGGGCAAGAGGAACGCGTTGTAGCTAGCGAGGTCATCCACTTCGAGTACGGATTTTCTTGAGAAAACCGTCGTCCACTTCGAATGTCTTGCCGACAAGTGTGGAAGCGAGTTTTGTGTCGCGGAGGTCGAAGAAGATACGGTCGGGGTGCGCAATGCGCTGCGAGTCAAACTGGACATCCTGCTCAACGTCGATGGCGACGCGTGTGTAATCGGGAGTCGACCAGTGACGCACGCCAGTTACGCGCGGCAGTTTACCGCGCCGCGTCGCCGCGTCGGCCGTTGCATCCTTGTCGCTCGGACGTCCCTTGGCGGAAGGCTTGTTGGCAGCCTTCTCTACTTCCTCCGCTTGGGCGTCGAGTTCCTTGATCGCGGCGCGGGTATCGTCGGCCAGGTGGTTACGTGGATAGCGGTGGAGAAAGTCGTCGAAGGTGGCGCGCGCCTCCTCGGGATCGTCAAGGTCGTCTTTGTATACCTCACCGACGGTGAAGAGCGCGTCGAAGCGATACTTGCTGCCGGGATATTCCTTGCGCAGGAAACGGTATTGATCGATCGCTCCGCGCAGAATCTTGTTGTCGTCGAATTGGCGTCCCATTTCGACCATCAGTTCGGCGGTTGCGACCACGCTGGGATCGGCCTTGGATGAAGTCGGCGAGCCGAAGTAGACGCTGCGATAGGCGTTAATCACGCGCTGATACTCGCGGCGAGTGCGATCGTCGGCGGGGCGTCCGTTGAGAGCTTCACGCATGCGCTCAGCGGTGGCGAAGTGCTGACGGGCCCAGGCGTCGTTGTGGCGAATTCGGGCGGAGGCAGTCCAGGCCGGCAGCAGCACCAGCAGGACAGCGGCACTGAAGCGCAGAGCGCGTTGGCCTCGGACTAGGGTCGTAGAAGCCTGGGTCTTCAAATTACTGACTCAAATCTGACTGCCTTGCGCCATCTCGCTGGTGAGAGAAGACGCAGGTTAATCTGTGTTGCTGATGTACAGCACGCCGCGAGAGTCGCGCTGTACCCGTACCGGGTCGTGCACTGGGTTCCCAATGATAAACCCGCCCGCGGCGCCCCCGTTGTACAGATTCGTGATCCGGCGCACATAGTTCCGGGTCTCCGCAAAGTGCGGTATGCCCGCACTCCGCGCGACCGCTCCCGAACCGGCATTGTAGGCTGCCAGACTCAGTGGAACGTTGCCGCCATAGCTTTCCAGCAGTCTTTTTAGATGCCGGACCCCGGCGTCCACGTTTTGCGCGGGATCGAAAGGATTTGTGACGTTGAGCGAGCGCGCTGTGCCGGGCATAAGCTGCATGAGACCCATGGCTCCCTTGCGGGAAACGGCGTTGGGGTTGTAGTTCGACTCGACTTTCACGACTGACCGTACCAGGTTCGGATCCACGCTATGTCGCGCAGCTGCCTGAACGATAGCGGCGTCAATTTCCTCCTCAGTGAAGGTGCGGTTGTTGCGGAGAAAGCGCGGCTTTCCGTCCAAGTAGTGATTGACTTCGGTCGCTGCTGAACGCGCGGCACGAAACGCAGCGCCACTGGTCGGAACTGGCTTCCAGCGATGCTCGGTGGAACTCCAATACGAGAGCCCGGCAGGCTGCGGAGCTTGTGCCGATGCGGCCTTGCTTGAGCCGTCATCGTTTACGTAGATCTTGCGTCCGGACTCGTCGGTGGTTGGGGCGATTGCGTTGCGTCGGGAACCCGATTCGGCGCTCATCGGGGACGTGGAAAGGAAGGTGGCCGCGGCTACCATGGTGGCCATCAGGACGATTTGCAGGCGACTTTGCATATAAGTATTCGCTCGACCAAGACACACTCGCGCCTAGCCTTGCCTACCTGCAACCTGACCGAGAATACAGAACCAGAGTGAGTCGATTATAGGGCGGGGGATAGGTGACGGCAATCTCTCCGAAGGGCGTAGAACCACTGGAGTAATGTAGGTAAGTTACTGAAAGTACTTGATTTTTTTGGTGGGCAGCGATGAGGTCAGGCGGCACAGACAGGGACGGATTGCCGATGAAAAGCCTTCCTCTTCTGAAAAGGTGGAACCTTAAAGAGTTGTACCCTCAGCAATCAAGGTTTGGTCGGCGTTTTGACCTCTGCAAATCGGACCTCTGACCTCTACAATCTCCATGTGAATTCAGCAGCGTTACGAAGGCTGTTTGAGCAGGTCCGGAAGGGGCGACTCTCCGCTGACGAGGCTGTCGAGCGCCTGCGACACATGCCGTTTGAGGATCTAGGCTTTGCCAAAGTTGACCACCATCGTGCGTTACGCCAGGGAATGCCGGAGGTGATCTTCAGCCAGGGCAAGACTCCCCGGCAGGTGGCGGAGATCTTCAGCCGGCTGGCCGAGCATGGTGGCAACGTGCTGGCGACACGGGCGACCCAGGAGCAATATTCGGCGGTGTCGGAGAAAGTAGAAGCGGCAGAACATCGCCCGCTGGCTCGCGCGATCGTTCTAAAACGGTGTGATCGCGGTGGTTTCGGCGGGCACCAGCGACATCCCGGTAGCAGAGGAGGCAGTGGTCACCGCCGAGATGATGGGAAACGAAGTACAGCATATTTACGACGTTGGAGTGGCCGGTATCCACCGCTTGCTGGCGCATCGGGCAGCGCTCTCGAAGGCGCGCGTGATTATTGTGTGCGCGGGGATGGAAGGGGCGTTGCCAAGCGTCGTCGGAGGATTGGTGGGCGTTCCGGTGGTCGCGGTTCCAACCAGTGTTGGTTACGGCGCAGCCTTTGAAGGACTGGCCGCGCTACTCGGCATGATGAACTCGTGCGCGTCGAACGTCAGCGTGGTGAATATAGACAATGGTTTTGGGGCGGGGTATGTAGCGTCCTTGATCAATCGAAAGTGACATTCAAATGCCGGGGCGACTGAACAATCATCTGGCTTTAGTAACGGGCGGATCTCGCGGGATTGGGAGAGCGATTTGCCGGGCGTTCGATGTTGAAGGGGCTCGGGTGATTGTTCACTATCACCAGAACCGCGGCGCTGCGGAGGAAGTTCGTGGCATGCTCCAGTCGCGCGTGGACGCCTTGCTCGTGCAAGCGGACATGGGTTCAACCGAATCAATCTCTGGCATGGTCGATGTGCTGGACGACAATAGTCTCGACATCCTGGTCAATAATGCTGGCGTGTGGAAGCCTACACCTCTCGGCGCCACGAGCGAAGCGGTGCTAGACGAGATCCTGGACACCAATCTGAAAGGTATGTTTTGGCTGACGCAGGCGGTACTGCCCAAACTTCGCGACGGCGCCCGCATCATTAACATGTCTTCGACGGCCGGGCGGGTAGGCATCGCTGGCGGACGCAGCCTCTACGGAGCAACCAAAGCGGCTGTCGATTCTTTCACCAAGAGCTGGGCGCTGGAACTTGCCCCGCGCAAAATCCGCGTCAACGCTGTCGCTCCCGGCTATGTGGAAACCGACCTGACGGCAGCACACCTCGCAAACCCACAAATCCGGCAAGACATCATGAGCCGACAACCGCTTGGACTATTGGCAACTGTCAACGATGTCGCAAACGCGGTGACGTTCCTGTGCACGCAAGAAGCGTCGCTGATCACCGGCCAATCGCTCAACGTCAGCGGCGGATTCGTCGTCTGAGGCTGACGTTGCCAAAAGGCTAATCGATGCAAGATCTCAGTCTCGAATGGTCCGATCCGAAATTATTTCTTCACCAGCCGTAATTTTTTCCAGCGAGCTTTTTGCGCTTCAGCGATCCGCTTGCGCCCCGCGGCAGAGATCTTGCCGGCCCTGCGACGACCACTACGTCCGAGTCTTTCCAGTGCCTGGACAGCATGGTGCAAGCGGGCAACTGTTACCTTAGCTTCTTTGAGTTGCTTGCGGAGGATGGCGACTACGTCAAGTTTTGGCATGTCCGGATAGTGTAATCCACCGGTGCGGAAGGGAACCAGAGAAGAGCTTCCAAACTTGCGGCCTGTCGCCAGCCCCAACCTTCGCTGCCTGGTCTGCATCGAACCCGTGTGCCACCCCTGAGTTCGCAGATTCTGACGCTGTTGATTCTGGCGATTCCGATTGCCTCAGTGGCATGGACAATCACCCACGAAGAGGTTTTCCGGGAGCCGCGAGACTATTGCAAAAAGGAGAGTGAGTCGGGCCCCACCCTTTTGCGGCGCAAGTTTTTCTATCTTTTCACCTGCGAATATTGCTTCAGCCATTACGTCGCGGCAACTTTGTTGATAATCACCCGCTTCCAACTCATCTATCCCGATTGGCGCGGATATCTGGTCTCACTGTTCGCTTTGGTCTGGGTTGCAAACATCTACATGGGCGTGTTTGCCCACTTGAAATTAGACATTCATCACGAGCGCATCGAGATCAAGTCTAAGGATCTGGATCTGCAATCGAAGCAACAGGAGATTCGCTCCGACCGGGCAGCTTGAACGTCATTCCTCGGAGGAGTTAAGCGGGAGACGGACTCCCCTCGGTAGAGACGACTGCCGGTTCGCTCGTTTTGCCTGACGCAAGTAATGGCCACCCGCGACGCAGCACATAGTCCAGCCACGCGCCAGCCATTTGCGAAGTGAGGACGGCTGCTACTACCAGGGTGGTGTAGAACTGCGCGCTGATAATTCCGGCGTCGAACGCCACACTTGCCAGCACGATACCCGGCCCCCCGCGGGCGTTGGTGGTGATCGCAAGATTCATCAGGTCTAAACCGCGGAAGCCCGCGAAACGCCCTGCCAGCGATACCGAAAGAATCTTGATGATGCAACTTCCCACAATGAATGCTGCCATCATTCGGAGGGAAACGGCTCGAATTAGATCGAGCTTTAGTCCCACAATCGCAAAGTACGCAGGAATGAAAAATGCAAATGATACCTTGCCAATGGCATCGAGGGCCTCCGCGAACAGTTTACGTTTCTTATGTACCACGGCGAATCCAGCCAGAAATGCGGCGAAGACCAGGCTGACATCGAGCGCGCCAGCAACCACACAATATGCGAGAAGCACTCCGATGGCGTAAGCCACCGGCGAATGCCTGGCCAACACGTTGAACTTCGACTTGTTGATTCGCTTTACGATCCGCGGAATGATGGTCAGCCCCAGTCCGAAGAAACCTATTGTGGTAAGTAAGTGAACCGACATTTCCCTCGGGTTGAGCACAGCCGTGCCCGCCACCGCAGTCGCCACGGCAAGAGCCAGCCAGAGCACGATGTCTTCCAGCACGGCCACTCCCAGCACCAGGCGCGCAAAACGAGTGTGGAGAATTTTTAGATCAGCGAAAATCTTCGAGACGACAGGAACTGAAGTGACGGCGACCCCGACGGCGACGATGATAATCAGTGAAACCCGATTGCCATTCGGGCCAGCGAGCGCGGGACGAATTAGCCAAGGACCAAAGATCAGCGCCAGCACGAACGGGATACCTGTTCCAACGATGGCCAACCATCCCACTTCGCCGCGTTCCTCACGATTGAAGAGCTGTCTAGTTTCGGCGCCGGACAGGAACATCAGCAACAGAAGACCGAGCCAATAGATGAAAAGCAACGTGTTTGTCTGGTGTTTAGCCGTTTCCAGTAGCCCGGACAGAAAGGGCAGGCGTCCGATGAGAGCAGGGCCCAGCACTACTCCGGCGAGGATTTCACCGACCACCTTAGGCTGCCGAAGTTTGATGAAGAGATAACCCAGCAATTGCGCCGTGCCGACCAGAAGCAACAGGATAAAGAGAATGGACGTCAGATCGGAATTGGACACTGGCACACTTCTCCCCGGCTTAAGATGCCGCAGGACCACTGGGGTTTGCTGTCTGAAGAGCAGGCATCGCGCGGCACAGCAGTTTTGCAGCGCACAGGCGGTAGTGCTCCCCGAATCGCCGTTCGTTCGATTCCCAACTATCGCAACCGGTCTTTCTTGAGATAGCTTTTAGTCTCGATGTTGACCTCACAGGATTCTCGCCTTACCAGTCGAGCGGCGTTTGCTCATCCGGATTTCGTCGCCTACACGCTGGCGCGATTTTTTATCGTCCTATCGCTCGAGATGTTGTCGGTGGCCGTTGGATGGCAAGTGTATGAGATCACGCACCGGCCTTTAGATTTGGGCTATGTCGGACTGGCCCAGTTCCTGCCGGGTCTCGTCCTGTTTTTAGCCGCCGGACACGCCGCTGACTTGTACGATCGGCGCCGATTGCTGATGTGGTGTTACGCCGGCTTCGCGCTCTGTTCGGCGTTGCTGCTGGCGATCGCATGGCGAGCGCCACAGTCCGTCTACATGATTTATGCCGTGTTGGCACTGCTCGGTGCGTTGCGCTCCTTTAACTGGCCAGCGAGCCGAGCCATTCTGCCTCAATTGGTGCCGGAAGAACATTTCGCCAATGCGGTTGCGTGGAATTCAAGCGCCTTTCAGATCGCGACCATTGCCGGTCCGGCAATCGGCGGGATTGCGTACGCCGTTTTTCGGGGCCCGAAGATCGTGTATGGGATTGCGGCAGCTGTTTCGATTCTCGCATTGGCGATGACCAAGCGGATCAAAGTGGGCACAGCTGCGCGGCCCGCAGAACCGGTGAGTCTGCGCACGACGCTCGCGGGCTTCCATTTCATATGGCAGAAGAAACTGATCCTCGGCTCGATCTCGCTCGACATGTTTGCCGTCCTGCTGGGTGGCGCGGTCGCACTGCTTCCGGTGTATGCGCGGGAAATCCTGCACACCGGTCCGTGGGGTCTGGGACTGCTGCGCAGCGCTCCCGGGATCGGGGCGGCCGTGATGGCAATTCTCGTGGCGCATCGGCCGATCCGGCGACGTGCCGGCATGACGATGCTGTTGTGTGTCACAGGATTCGGGATATTCACGATCGCATTTGGAATCTCACGCAGCTTGGTGCTGTCATTGATCGCGCTGTTTCTTTGCGGAGCGAGTGACATGGTCAGCGTGATTATCCGCGCTACGCTGGTGCAGATCGCGACTCCCGATGAAAAGCGTGGACGCGTGAATGCCGTGGACATGCTGTTCATCGGCGTCTCGAATGAACTCGGCGAGTTCGAGTCAGGATTGACGGCGCACTGGTTCGGCACCGTGCCTGCGGTCGTGCTGGGCGGAGTAGGCACGCTGGCAGTGATCGGACTCTGGGCGTGGTTATTTCCGGAGTTGCGGAAAGCGGATCAACTGACCGTAGCGGAGGTAGGAATGGAATAGTCCAGTCCATACATTGAAACCGACTAGCCGGTTTTCACTCTAGACTGAGAACCGGAAGCCGAGAACTTTCTTGCGCTACAATTTTGACTTATGTCGGAAACTCTGCACCTTGCCAATCCTGCTCCCCTGACCAGCCTGTCCGAAGATGAGATCTTGTTTCGCGACAACGTGCGCCAATTTGCTGAGGACAAGATTCGTCCACTGGCAAGGGAAATGGATGAGAAGGCAGTATTCGATCACTCGCTACTGCAAGAGTTCTTTCAGCTTGGGCTGATGGGGATTGAAATTCCCGAGCAGTACGGCGGAGCGGGCGGCAAGTTCTTCGAAGCGATCCTTGCAGTAGAAGAATTCTCACGCGCCGATGCTTCCGCAGGCGTGATCGTCGACGTACAGAACACGCTGGTTGTGAATGCAATCCTGCGCTGGGCTAATGACGAGCAGAAGAAGCGCTATCTACCGAAGCTCGCGTCTGACACTCTGGGTGCATACGCTCTGAGTGAGGCGGGATCGGGATCCGATGCCTTCGCTCTGCAGACCAAAGCCGAGTTGAGGGGAAATGATTTTATTCTGAACGGTCGCAAGCTCTGGATCACCAATGGCAAAGAGGCTGGGGTGTTCATTCTATTCGCAACGGTGGATGTATCGAAGGGCTACAAAGGGATTACGGCGTTTCTCATCGAGAAGAGTTTCCCTGGATTCACCGTGGGCAAGAAAGAAGACAAGCTGGGAATCCGCGCTTCTTCTACGTGCGAGCTGATCCTGGAAGATTGCCGCGTGCCGAAAGCGAATCTGCTCGGCGACGTCGGCAAGGGATACAAGATTGCTATCGAGACACTCAACGAGGGACGAATCGGCATTGGCGCGCAGATGCTGGGCGTGGCGCGAGGCGCATGGGAATATGCCTCCAAGTACGCGCAGGAACGCAAGCAGTTCGGCAAGCCGATTGCCGAATTTCAGGGAATCCAGTTCCAGATTGCGCAGATGGCAACTGACATCGAAGCCGCACGGCTGATGGTCTACAATGCCGCGCGCATGAAAGACGCGGGCATAGACTTCGTTAAGGAAGCTGCGATGGCGAAGCTGTTTGCATCACAAATCGCGGAACGGGTGACTTCACTGGCCGTCGAAATTTACGGCGGATACGGGTTTACGAAAGATTATCCGGTTGAAAAATACTGGCGCGATGCGAAGATTGGCAAGATTTACGAAGGCACATCGAACATGCAGTTAGCGACGATCGCAAAGCTGCTGATGGGGAAATAGGTCAGAGATCAGATTGCAAAGGTAAGGGCCTTCCGAACTATCGGTTTTGACTTCTGCAATCTAACTTTTGACTTTTCACTTTCGAAAGTGTGGCAGCACCGCATCCCCAAATAGCTTCGCTTGTCCCGTCCGATCGTCTCCCCAGATTTCCAGCATGATATGGGTGCAGCCTGCATCGCGATATTCTTCGATCTTCGCAATGCACTCATCAGGCGTACCGGCAATCGGACAGACTTTTCGCAGCAGTTCGTCAGGTACAGCCTGGGCTGCGGCTTTCCGGCCTCCGCGCTCCATGGCGTCGGCGACCGGCTGGAGCTCATCGAAAGTTATTCCAGCCGATTCGAGCAGTACGTCCGCCGATCCTTTGATGTTCTGCACTTTGTTGGCGAGATACATCGCCGCCTGTTCGCGCGCACCCTCTTTACCTTTCTTCGAGTCGCGGCCGATGCTGCCGACGATCACGCAACCCACGATCAGTCGCGAAGCGTCACGCTCAGCCCTGGCAGCTCCCTCTTCCATGTTCTTCTTGGAATAGCGGACAAATGCCGGCGTGGTGATGGAAGCGGTCAACAGCCCGTCACCAAGAGATCCGCCGAGTCTTTGCATCGCAGGACCGGTACCTGCAACATAGATAGGAGGAATGTTCCGCCGCACGTGTGCGTCGGATTTAAGCGGCGGCACGCTAGCCGCGAAAACCTTGCCGCGATAATCGACCGCATCGCCCTTAAGCACACCGCGGATGATCTCAATGCTCTCGCGCATCACGGTAGCGGGGCCGACCTTTTCACCTTCGCCCTCACCGATTTCCTTCATGAAAATTTTCGATGCACCCAAGCCGAGCAGGAAGCGATCACCGGCGAGATCCTGCATGACACGCGCCTCCATTGCAATCTGAACGGGATGACGCGTGTACGGCGAAATAATCCCCCAACCGAGCTGTATGCGCGTTGTCTGCGCGGCGATGACGGCCAGGATTGCGGTGGAGGAACGCGCCTCGAAGGAATGTTTACGCCACCAAGGGTACGCTTCTGCGATCCAGAAAGTATCGAAGGCGGCGTCCTCGCAGGCTTTCGCCATGGATAACGTTTCCTGGACTGGCTCCATGCTGAGCTGGAGGACTCCGATGTTGAATGGGATTGGCATAAGGTCGTAGCTATTTCTCGGTTCTCAGGCGGGATCCGACCAGGAGTGCTCCAGGCCCTTGATCAACTCCCACATCATTTTGTTCAGGGGCGTTGGAATGCCGGTCTGCTCGCCAGATTTCACGATTGCTCCGTTCATGAAGTCGACTTCGGTCTGGCGCTTGGCCAACACGTCCTGCAACATCGATGCACGATGCTTTCCGGGAGCGTTCGCGCCTTTTTGTACCAGGGCGCGCGGATCGCCATGAAGTTCGATTCCAAGCGCCTTTGCTACGGCTTCGCCCTCGGCGATGAGGTCGTTGAATAGCTGGCCTGTAGGAGCAAAGCGCGTGGCCGCGCCGTGATGCAGCAGGGCCAGCGCGCCTACTGGGTTGGTGGCGGCGTTGAAGATCAGCTTGGTCCACTGCGCGCCGCGAGCATCTTTCAGAGGAATGGTATTCATTCCTGACCGCGTGATCAGGCCAGCGAGTTCTTCAACCTTTGACATCGGCGTGTTGGTCGGTTCGAACGGACCGATCCAGGTGTCGCCCTTGATGTCGAATCCGATATGGCCGGGAGCGATAGGATGTCCCGCCGGAAAGGTCGTTCCGCGAATGACCGTTCCCACGTGCTCGGCGATGATCTCTTCGTTGCCAACACCATTCTGCACGGAGCAGACGGCACTGTTGTCATCGAAAGCACGAGCGGCCTGCGCGATTGCACTTCGGGTATGAATTGCCTTGGTAGCGACGATGCCGTAATCGCAGCGCGGCAGTTCTTTGGCATCGCTGGTGACATGCAATCTCGTGGTGAAGTCAGCGGCGCCGGAAAGCCGAAGACCACTGTTTCGGATCGCGTCGATGTGGTCCTTCCAGACGTCGTAGGCGCAGACTTCCGCTTCGCCCTTTTGGGCAAGATGCGCCGCAAACAGGCTCCCCACCGCGCCACAACCGATAATGCACACTCTCAGCAAAACAGATCTCCAATTTGGAATGAAGGCAGAAGTCAGATTGGAGAAGTAAAATCTTGCGGACTTTAGGTGTTTACTTCAGCAGTCTAACTTCTCACTTCAGACTTCGCATGCTCTCTCTAGTTTCCTGTCCATTGAAAAATTTCCAAGGCACGTCAGCCAACGACTCGCCTTCGGTTTTGCCGATGCGGTATGTGTCCTGCGTATAGAGGCAGACTTTTCCATCCTGGTCGACCACTTGCGGATGCAGCGAGAAAATCATGTTCTCTTCCAGCGGTACATCGGTATTCGCGCCGATCGCTGGATACTCGAGCATGGTCGTCCCAATGCTATGACCGGACAAATGGCCGAGCTTGAAGGTATGTTTAGCGAAAGTCTCAGCCACAGAACGATGAACGTTCGACGCGAGTTCGCCAGCGCGCATCAGCTTACGCGCGGATTCCATCGCGTGCGGATACGCGTCGGCCATTTTTTGGGTCGTGACGCTAGGTTTGCCCTGAAGTAGAGGACGCGAGAACTCCACCCAATAGCCGCCTGCTCCGGTGACTTCCAACGAATAGAGTAGAAGGTCGCCAGCGGAGACGGTCCGCAGCCCCGGAACCTTGAAGTAGGCGTTGGCTTCGCCGTTCTCACCCGAAAGAAGGATATTCATCATGCGCGGACCAGCGCCCCGTGCAAAGAAACGCTCGACGGCGGGGGCCATGATTTCCGCTTCGGTCTTGCCCGGACTGTAGGCTGCGACCAGTGCCCAGAAACCGTCGAGAATGATGTCCATGGCGTCGCGAACCTCAGCCAATTCCTCCTCGCTCTTTACAGCGCGAGCCATATCGAATTGCTGATCGAAGGGCACGAGTTCGAACGATCCCTGCGTGAGTTCGCGGTAGTCGCGGACGGCCATCACGAAATTCATGCCATAGGTGCCGATCTTCTTCCACTTCCGCTCGGCGGCGCGGTCGCGCAGCCATGCGCCTGGGATGTCAGGCCAGACTTGGTCTTTCACCCAGGGCTTTTTCTTGTCGCCGATCCAGCGCGCCTCGCGCGGAAAAACTAAACTGGGCTCGCTGTCCAACGGAATGAGCACATACACGTAGCGGTGCACGATCTCGAAGCCGGATGTGTAAAACACCGCGCCCTCAAATCCGGCGTACTGATTGCCGCAAACGATGAGCCCGTCGAGTCCAGCGACTTGCATGCGCGAACGGATGTTCCGGTAGCGGCGATCGATTTCTGTCTGACTTGGCAAAATGCCCTCTGAGACACCATCTGGTAGAGGCGCGGCTTGCCGCGCTCCTTCTGCGTGGAGACGGGGCAAGCCCCGTCTCTACAATTGCATGAATGAAGCTCCCCTAAATATGCGTACCGTTACGTCGGCTGTTCGCTCAACCCGCACAACTCGGCGGCGATTAGTGCGTAAACTTTAGTTATTTCCACTAACGTCTGAATGCGCACTTTCTCCCCTTCTTTATCGCGCGGACCGCTGGACGGCCCGTAGTTCACGGTCTCGACGCCATAGCGACTCAGCACGCTAGCGTCGGAGCACCAGGTTACTACTTCACGCTCGGGCTTTTTTCCCGCGACGCGCTCGTGATTGCGATCGATGGCACGAATCATTTCGTGCTCTTCGCTGATGCGCGCGCCGGGCACGGAAACGTAGGTTTCAAATTCCAGGCCCCAGTCGGGGTGCTCTCTCTCGAGTTCGAAGAAGACTTGCTGGATATCGCGGCGGGCGTCAGTCATCGGGATTGTTGGCGGGACGCGCACGTCGAGAAAGAGATGTGTCTTTTCAGGAGTACGGCTGGCCCGCCAGGCGTGTCCGCCGCGAATGCCGCCGAGATTCACAAGTGCCTTCTTTCCACCGTAGGTTGCCTTCTTCTCCCACTCGTCAATCCATTTCAGGATCGGCGGCATGAGTTCGACCATGCGGCGTATGGAATTCATCTCTTCGCGGCCTTCGCAAAACGCGGTGTGGACATAAATGCCGGTGCATGAAATTCGCACCCACATCGATCCAAAGTGTTCGAGGACAACGCGCATGTCGGTTGGCTCGCCGAGGATGCACATGTCCGGCAGCACACCATGGTTGACAAGATAGTGAGTGCCATATCCGTAGCCGCGGTATTCCTTGCCTTTAAATTCGCCCCATTGCGACTTTTCAATTTCGCCGGCGACAGCCGCGATGATGACATCGCCTTTCATACGCACACGGGCTCGTTGCAGAGCTTTCACGGCATTCGTGTAGCAAACGAGCGCGCCCTTCATGTTGTAGATGCCAAGCCCATAAATAAATCCGTCCTTGATAACGGCATGCGGCTTGTATCCGAGGCCGGTAAGAAATTCCTCGCGGCCAGTGTTGGACGTATCCATGTGGCCGTTGAACATCAGATTCCTGCCAGCGCCACTACCCTTCCAACGGCCAACCACGTTGGCACGCGACTCTTCGACTTCTTGCCATGTAACGTCCAGGCCAATCTTCTGCATTGCGGATTGCATGTACTGCGCCATCTGCAATTCTTCGCCGGTCGGACTGGGAATGTTGATGACATCCGAGGCCATGGAGACGATTTCGTCCTCGCGGACCTCGGCGAGAATTCGCTCGATGAGTTTTGCATCGAGAGTGGAGGCTGGTTGAGTATTCGTTTGCGGCACAGTTTGTCTTCGGTAGTTCGTCGCCAGTCGCTTGTCAGTTGTTTCGCGCTACTCCTTGATGGCCGGCGAGACGCCGGCGCTACTCTTTGCCAGACGAAAATCGTCTGGATCGGTACACATCTTTTCGTTGCCGTTCTCCGTGATCCAAAAGTTGTCTTCCAGGCGAAGTCCTCCTCCGCCGGGCCAGTAAATTCCTGGCTCGATCGCCAACACCATTCCCTTCCGCATCGTGCCAGTTCCTGCCTGATGTGCGTAAGGAGGCTCGTGAGCCCTCGCGCCGACTCCATGGCAAATCGGGTGTGAAGGCTGCCCGGGATATCCACCTTCGGCGATGCGGGCGCGAATCAGTTTGTCGAGTTCGGGAAAGCTGGCGTCGTCGCGGGCAAACGCTACGGCTTCACCGAAGACCTTGAGAAGAAGATCGAGCAACTTGTGATATTCAGGCTTCAAGTCGCCGGGGCAGGCGTTCTTTGTGAGGTCCGTCCAGTAGCCATCGGCGCATACCCATATCTCTAGCAGGGTCGGTTCGTCCGCCTGAATCGGACGATCGCCAGTAGCCGTGAACGTCGCGATTCCTTTACCCGACCATACCAGAGTGAACGCGCGCGCCATTTCCACTTTGCCCAGATATCCGACGCCGACGCCATGCACGAATCCTTCATACATGGCACCGACTTCGCTCTCTTTCATTCCCGGTCTTATGTTCGCACGCGTGTGATCCATCGCAAGCGCGGCCAACTCATTCGCTAGACGCATGCGCTCGATTTCCTGAGCGGTCTTGATGGAGCGTGCTTCGTTCAGCAGAGGAGTGGCATCGACAACCTGCCCGCAGAATTTCTGGAACGACTCAAAATACGACATCATGAAAGTGGTCGGCTCGCCTACCATGCGGTCGGCGGATTGCGTGCCCATGTTGAGTTCGACGGCAACTTTGTCCGTGAGGCCACGCCGCTTCAGCACTTCATATGCCCGGTCCCAGGCGCGAAACTGCGGTGGGCGCGGGTCTCGCTCATCATAGCCTCCGAAGTAGCGAACATCCTTCGTCCACGAGTTTCGTTCGACATCTGCCTGCTGAGGTTCAAGGGCAATTAGAGTGGGCTCGCCTGTTTGTGGAAATACGACGGCGTCGTAGCCTTTCATGCACCAGTAGTTTGTCAGATAGAGCACGTTGTCGGGCGCGCGGCAGACCAGCGCTGTGACGCCTTGATCTTTCATCAGAGTGCGGACTCGGTCGAGCTTCGCGTTGTCTACTGACCAGGACATTTCCAGAACTTTGGCTACTTTGACGCCTTCGGCGTCAATCTCGGGCTAGACGCCGGCTCTACTAATGCACCGTCACCGGTTTATTTTCTTCCTGGAAGTTCCAGGCTGCTTCTTTTCCTTTGATCAGCCGATACATCGCCGTGTGCAAGGGCGCCGGCACACCTAGTCGTTCCGCTTCTCGCGCAATTGCTCCAGAAAGAAAATCTACTTCCGTCGACTGTCGATGGCGGACGTCATAGAGCATCGACGGCGGATGATTCGTCATAGCGCCGATCCTGTTCATCGCCCAGGGATCTTCATGGAGATGCACACCGATCGCCTCTGCGACACGCTTGCCTTCTTCAATCAGCGCGTGGAGCAGGTGGCCGAGGTCGGCAAATCTCTGTTCATTGGCGAAATGTGGCGAGTGCGGCAATCCGGTGAGTGCTGAAACACTATTCACCGAAGCATTGAAGATCAGCTTTGACCACTGTGCGGGCCTCGCGTCTTCGAGTGCCTCGGCTTTTAGCCCAGCTGTAACGATGAGCCCTGCGGCTTCCTGGACCACTGTGAAGGGGGTACCCGCAGGTTCGAACGGCCCCATCCATGTGGGAGTATCGAGTTCGTACTGCACGTGGGTGTCACCGTGACGAGTACCACTCATAAAAGTTGTGCCACGAATTACATAGCCTCGAGTGTGGCGAGCCACGATCTCTTCACATCCGAGGCCGTTCTGCGCTGACAGTACCGCGCCCTTGTCGAAATGGCGTCCAACGGGCCGAATGGACTCTTCCACTTGAATGGCCTTGGTGGCGACGATGCCAAAATCAAAATCGGGCAACTCAGAGGGATTGGTGGTCGCTTTCAGCTTGACGGCGAATTCATGGCTTCCCGTGACGTGCAGACCTTCACGGTTGAGCGCCTCAGCATGATCTTCGCGGCGCACGAAAGCCCAGACTTCGGCGACGCGCGCAAGGTGCGCGGCATAGAGCGAGCCGATTGCGCCACAGCCGATGATGCAGACTTTCTTCATCGAGTGCTATCTCTTCTCCACTTTGACTAGTTTCGCGAGGTCTCCGCCGTCGTGTTGCTTGAGCGCTCGGAAAATACTGTCGGCATTGTTGAAGGAATCATCAATAAAGATGCCCTTCCCGAAAAGCGCATCTTGCAATGCCGATGAAATCGTGTGGATCGGCGCTGCGCCGCCTTCTCCCATGCCCTTCGCTCCGCTATAGCTGTGCGGCGACGGAGTCGAGATGTGGCCGTATTTTATTTTCGGAATGTTCACGGACGTGATCGGCGTGTAATCACTGAACGTGCTGGTCAGCATGTTTCCGACCGCATCGTAGACGCATGTTTCCATGAGCGCCGCGCCGATGCCATGCGCGGTCGCGCCGTAAACCTGCCCTTCCACGATCGGAGGATTGATCACGGTGCCGCAATCATCCACGGCAACGTATTCCAGAATTTTGGGGACAAATGTATCGCGATCTACTTCCACCACAGCGATGTGCAACTGTGAAGCATAGGTCAGCGTGAGATTGCCGTACTTCGTTTTCTTGTCAGGTACCTTGAACGGAGCGCGCCAGATGTAACGGCAGTTCAGGGTGACGCCGTGCATTTCCGTCGGCAGCATGGCGCTGTTCACGTTCACGATGTTGGCAAGTCCCCAGTAGTTGATGGACTTGCCGGAGCCCTTCACCTTGACTTCCGGTCCTTGGGCGCCGACTCCGAATTCAAGATCGTCTTCTTTGGTCTCGAGCACAGAAGCGGCCAGGCGTTTCATCTCGGCTTTGAGTTTTTGCGCGGCACCATGCACAGCCGAGAGACCTGAAACCGCGAACTGGCTGGCATAGGTTCCGGAGAATCCGGTATGAACGTTGCGTTCGGTGTCGAAGCCGGTGCGCACCGTGATCATGTCAGGGTGAATGTTGAGCACGTCGGCAACCACCTGCGCAGCGGTTGTCTCATGTCCCTGTCCCTGCGGACATGATCCGACTGCGACCACCACCTCCCCGTAGATATCCAGCTTGCAATTCGCGCCCTGAGAATTGCCCGAGAAGGGCGCGTAGGGATTGACGATCTGCGATTGGCCGAAGTTGTTGGTGCCGGAGTCGAGCGTTGTGCCGATGCCGATGCCGATCAGGCGTCCGTCTTTGCGGGCGTCCGCCTGCTTCTTCTTCCAGCCGTCCCAGTCGATGAGACCTTTCGCCACATCCAACATCTTCGGATAGTTTCCCGAGTCGTAAATGCAGCCGTTCGGCGTGGTATACGGGAATTCTTCGGGACGGATATAGTTACGCAGCCGCATCTCGTCGGGCGCGATGCCGAGTGCATGAGCGCAGATGTCCACTACGCGCTCAAGGAACCACAGGTGCTGCATGCGCGAGTATCCACGATTGGGACCGACCGGGCATTTATTCGTGACCGCTTGCCAGAAATCAATCCGCGCAGTCTTGAAGCGATACACTCCACAAAAAACCTGCGACCAGATGACACACCCGAGGGGTTCGTAGCGCGGATAGGCTCCGCAGTCGTCGATGTGGCGCGAGTCGATTGCGGTGATAACGCCGTTCTTGTCAAGCGCGACGCGCGTGTCTCGAAATGTTCGCTCGTTTCCGTGCGCGCTTGAGACCATGTGTTCCGAGCGAGTTTCCACCCACTTGATAGGTCGTCCACCGGCCTTTTTTGAGGCCAGTGCGCACACGGCCATCTGCGGATAACTTGTGATCTTGATTCCGAAACTGCCGCCGATGTCGAAAGTCTGCGCGCGAATGCGATCGATGGGAATGCCCAGGTGCGCAGCAAGAAACTGAAGAGCGAATGATGGGAAGGAGTTATTACACCAATAGTAAATGTGGCCGTCTTTCGGATTCCATTGCCCGATGATGACGTTGTTCTCGAGTGGAGTCGAAGAAAAACGATGAAAGTGCATGCGGTTGATGTTGACGACGTATGCGGCTTCCCTGAACGCTTCGTCGAGGTCGCCATATTCCCAGACGCCGTTCCAGACTTTGTTGGTGCCGGCTTGCTCGTGCAAGATGCTGCGGTCTTTGAGCGCTTCTTCCGCATCAACTACAGGGTCAAGCGGTTCGTACTCGATCGCAACGAGTTCGGCGGCATCGTCGGCAATGCTTGGAGATTCTGCCACAACCGCAGCGACGGGCTCTCCCTGATAGCGAGCCTTTTCGGCAGCCATCGGGTAGTCGCGAATTTTTTGCGCATGGTCGGGACCGATCTCGATAAATGGCTGGGTTTGTGCGGTGACCTCTTTGCCGGTGATTGTGCAGGCCACGCCCGGCAAGGCTTCGGCTGCCCTCATATCGACACTCACGATGCGAGCATGCGCATATGGCGAACGCACGAATCGCAGGTAGAGCATCTCGTGGAGCTTGATGTCGTCGGCGAACTTGCCACGGCCGCGGAGCAGGCGGTCTTCCTCTTTGCGAGGAAGCGATGCGCCTACCCAGCGATTGCCTTCGCTCTTTTTTCCTTCGCCCACTGTATGAGTGCCTCCCAACAGTCAGCGGGCAGAAACACCCGCTCCGCATATCAGCTACGTCAGTGCCGCCTGCAAACCGTCGATTAACTTTTGAACTTGCTTCTTGCCAAGCGGCTCTAAAAGGCCGCCGGCGACTGATGTCAGACGGCCGAAGACCTGCGCTTCGCCTTGCCAGGCAACTCTTGTACCGCTTGCGATCGGCGCCAGATCGAAACCGGCCACAACAGTTACGTTTCCGCCCGCCATGCTGCCTTGCCCTTTGTATTGCGCACGCTGCGGACGTTGCGCTTCAGTCAGTTCCATTTTTACGTCGGCCGCCCCTCTTATGTAGGAGATGCCGACGTTCACTTTTACCGTGAAATGCACAGCGTCCTGCACCGTGAGTTCCTGAAAATCTGGCAAGAGCGCCGCGAATTTGTTCGGATCGGTCAGGAAGTCATAAACCTCTTCCGGCGCCTTCTTCGCTTCGAACTCGCCTGCAAACTTGAAGGCCACGCGTCAGGCCCCCTTCATGGTCCGGCCTGCTAATTGCACGGCCTTGAAGATGTTGATGTATCCGGTGCAACGGCAAGTATTGCCTGCGATGGCCTGGCGAATTTCCTGTTCGTCCGGATCAGGATTCCCAGTCAACAGTTGCAACGTCGAGAGCATCAAGCCAGGCGTGCAGTATCCACACTGCAGACCATAAGCATCACCGAAGGCCTTTTGAATCGGATGAAGCTGGCCGTCTCTTTCCAAACCCTCGACTGTCGTAATTCCGCTACCATCGGCCTGAACCGCAAACATCGTGCACGATTTCACCGCGAGGTTGTTCAGGAGTACGGTGCATGCGCCGCAGTATGTTGTGTCGCATCCGACATGCGTGCCTGTCAGATCACATTGTTCGCGCAAGAACTCGACCAGGAGCATGCGCGGTTCGACTTCGCGAGAATAGGGTTTGCCATTCACCTTAACCTGGATGGCGAGTTTCTCGACCACTGCGGTGTCAGGCATAGAAATGAACTCCCTTCACTTGTTCGCCGCCAGCGCGGCGCAGGGCGATTTGGATCGCGCGCTTCACAAGAGCGCCAACCAGTTCTCGTTTGTAGTCAGCCGATCCGCGCATGTCAGGATGCGGGTCGGCGGCGGCCCTGGCCGCTTCGGCGGCAGCGCCGATAGCGTTATCGTTGACACTATGGCCGCGCAAAGCAGCCTCGGCTTCGCTCGCGCGGATAGCGGTCAATCCAACACAGCCCAGCGCAATCGCAGCATCTTTGCAAACGTCGCCCTCCATCGCGAGTTGCACTGCGGCACTGGCCGTTGGGTAGACCGGAGCTGACCGCTTGAACGCAACGTACGCGCCGCCGCTGCCTTTCGGCGGAATTTTCACCTCGACTTCTGTGACCAATTCGTCATGGGCCAGCGCCGTTGTGTAGGCATCAAGGACGAAATCTTTCAGCGCAACCTTGCGTGCGCCGTTTGCTCCGAGGCAATGAACAGTTGTCTCAAGGGTGATGAGTGCGTTGGCCCAGTCGCCGCTCGGATCGGCCTCTGCGATTGATCCGCCGATCGTGCCGCGGTTGCGCACCTGCACATCAGCGATGCCGGCAGCGCAATCGTGCAGCACCGGAATTTTTCTGGCTAAATCGGAATGTTCGATCTCGGCGTGGCGAGTCATGGAGCCGAAGTGCAGTGAGCTGCTGTCTTCTTTGATAAACGAAGTGCCAACGATGAAGTTCAGATCTACCAGGTGCTCGGGATTCGCAAAACGCAGCTTCAGCAACGGAATCAGGCTCTGGCCGCCTGCGAGCAGCTTAGCGCCACCCCCGAGTTGTCCGAGCATAGCGACCGCTTCCTTCAGCGATCCGGCCCGGTGATAGTGAAATGATCGTGGATACATTTTCCTGCTTCTCGTTTTCCTGCTTCTCGTTCTTACGCTGTATTACGAGGCCGCGCGAATCCCCATGCCGTCGCGGCGATTGCCACGATGACCAATGCCGAACTGGCCACCGCCAGGGCTTTCAGAGCCATCGCACCATGATGATATGTCTGCAAAATGACGGACAAAGGAAACACGCAACTACCCACCAGCAAAGATAATGCAATTGCCTGCCTGATGCCTTCCCGGAAGTTCACCCGCTGGAATAACACGCCAAGCACAATCATCAACATCGCAAGGCCGATCCAGTGCGAGTGAGCGTCCACCTGGCGAACGTAATCGTATTTCGTCTCTCCGTAAGTTTTAAGAGCCGCTCGCGACTGTACGGGATGCCGGTCGGCGGCGTGCATGAATGCCTGCGCAAGCGACCCGCCCAGTTGATCGAGGGTCTGATGCTCGACAAATAAGGCGTAGTGCAGCCCATAAAGCATGCCGAAGGCTGCGAGCGCGAGCCCACCCAAGATCAATAGCCTCGCCGACCCGGTCATGACGCGCCTCCAGTTGGGGAATCTAGGGTGCCGGTGTAGCGAAGAACGCCGACGAGCATCGCGATGAGCGCGACGATCACCATGAGGCCACCGATGTCAGCAACGCCGCCAGCTACGAGGCCGAATCTCAGTTCCAACAAAACAAAAACCGGCAGGACAACGGACCCAGCAAGCAGAACCTGTGTCCAGCGCCGCCTCCACGGCTCGCTGAGGAATACGTAAGGTTGCACGAATGAAAGCAGCATCGCCAGCAGTCCGAACTCAATGATGTGAGAATGTGCTGCAATGTTCACGGCGCGGGCACCAGAGAGATTACCGAAATTGCCGACCTGATCCGTTGCAGTTACGAGATCGTTCGCACCTGCCGCCGTGATCATGTTTTGCAGGATGTCAGTCTCCATCCGTTCATGCTCGTAAAGGTAAATGCCGGCATACCAGGCGCCGTGCAGGAATCCGAGCAAAACCAGCAGGGTGCCGCCTGTAAGCAGAGCGCGGCGGGACCAACCTTCATCTTCCGGGAGGGCTGGCTCGGCGAATTTCCGGGTCCGCACGTAATTTCGAAATCCCCGAGCTTCTGCGACCAGCACGATGATCAGCAGCGCCCCTGCGAAATCAGCGAGAATGCTCGCCCATCCGATCACGGCGGACGGGCTATGCGCCAGACCTACGTAATGAATCAGGAAGATTCCGATCGGCAGTAGCGCAGCGCCCGCTATAAACAGCGCCGCCAGCACCTTCTTCGTGCCTTGAGCCAGCACGACAAATGGCTGTACGAGGGCCAGCAATAACGCGAGATATCCAGCGCCGATCATGTGCACGTGCGCATCCACTTTTGTGCCGCGATCTTCGAGCAATCCCCCAAGGGAATTGAGAATCTTGTGTACCGTAGCCTCGTCGCCTGACGCCACGGCGTTGTTCGCCGCGACCAGGGCCGCTCCCTGCTGTCCGGCGTTCTGATGCAGGATGAACACGGCAAAAATGTCGCCGAAGATCATGCCCCCCGCAACCAGCGCGATTCCGCCGAGGACCAGCAGGCGGCGCGCACTCATGGGAGCGAACGTGGAATGGATCGGTGGCAATTTGGCTACAGTGGCCATAGTTTTTTAACTCTAGTCCGCGGCCGCCGCTCCCTTGTTTTTCTTGAACGCCGGCATGACGTGCTTCGAAAACATGTGTTGCGTCTTGATGCTCTTCCAGTGCTCGATCCCGCCGAAGTTCGAGACGATTGCCAATTCGCCGATGCCTCCTTTAGCTTGAAGGTTCTTCACTTGCTGGATCACTTTGTCCGGGGTGCCGATGAATCCAATCTCCTGCTCGACGATTTCTTCATACTTAAGCTTGGTCAAAGATTCGAGCGCGCCGCTTGCATAGAATCCATATCCCTTCGCGCGCAGTTCGGCTTTCTTCTCCTCACTCTGAATCGACTCCACTGGGGATGCATTAAAGGCCAGGAAATTAAGCAGTGCCTGCTCTACTTCGCGCCTGATCGCGTTTTCGTCTTCGTCGATATACACCGGTCGGATGTAAACGATATCGGACTCGTGCCTGTGCTCGGTGCAGGCTTTCTTGTAGACGTTCAGCGGTCCTTCCAACACTTTCCACGGGAGCAGCGGTGGAACAAAAATGCCCCAGCCCTTCTCTCCCGCCATCTGATAAGTGATGTCGCTGGTCCCGCCGGTGTAGAACTTGGGATGAGGCTTCTGAACTGGACGTGGAACTACGGATACGTCGTCCACTTTGTAGTACTCGCCGTGATACGAAAATTTGTCTTTTGTAAACGCCAGTTCCAAGATGTCGATCGCTTCGTTATAACGCGGACGACTCTCTTCAAGCGGCAGACTCGATGGTCCGAAGAGCCATGCGTGACCGCGTCCCAGACCGCATTCGAGGCGGCCGTTCGTCAGGATGTCAGTTTCGGCGATCATGCCCGCCAAGCGCATCGGATTCTCAAGAGGCAACGTATGTAGCGCGGTCCGGAAGCGAATACGGTTCGTGCGCTGTGCAGCTGCTGCAAACATGGCCAAAGGATTCGCCGAAATAGAAAATTGTTGAAAGAAATGATGATCGATGACGGAATAAACATCGAAGCCGGATTCGTCCGCGTGCTCGATCTGGCGCATGATCTCCCAGGTCTGGTCGTAGTGCGACTTCCCCGGCGGAGTCTGCATCTCGCAGTAGATCCCAAAACGCATGTTGCCCCCGTGGTCTTTGCTACTTCGTACATTAGTCCGATGATTCATCGCGCTTGAATTCTGAAAGCTCCTGTCCGAGTTGCGGCTCTGACCTGTTTCGGTACTGACCGCGAAAGAACAGCAAGGGCTCTCCTTCGCGCACGACTACATCCTCCACTTCTGCGATGAAGATGGTGTGATCGCCCGCCTTTTGCGTCGAATGCAAGCGGCACTCCAGATACGCCAGTCCGCCTCGCAATACGGGCGTGCCGTGCGCCGTCCGCTCAAAACTTGCGCCTGCCTCTTCGGCGTGCTGATGACTCTCAGTCGAACGCGCATAGTATTCCGACACTGCCTGCTGATCACTGCGCAATATGTTTATTCCGAAACGCTTTCTGGCATGCAGATGAGCGTGCGTTCGTGCCCGCTGATCTACGCAAACCAAAACCAGCACCGGATCGAGCGATACGGAACAAAAAGCATTCGCAGTCATACCATGAACTTCGCCGTCCTGGTCCACGGTGACGATCGTGACGCCGGTGGCGAAACATCCCATTGCCTTGCGAAAATCGCTTGGGGCAAGACTCATGCGGCGGAGACCAGTCTTTCACAAATACTGCCGGGCGGGTGGGGAAGCGTCCCGCCCAGCCATCGCCTCCATCTACCACGTCAGACGCAGCGCAAACTGGATCTGGCGTGGGTTGAAGACGGCTCGCGGCGTACCATAGCTCGGATTCGGCGAACCCTCCGTGAATGTGCCCGGAGTTCCAACCGGGATAAAGTCGGGCGCGGTGTAGACGGTATTGAAGAAACGTACGTTCACAGTGTTCATCGTATTGAAACTCTCCGCGATGCCCTGGAGCGATATCCGCTCGTTGATCTTAAACATTCGTGAAATACGCAAATCGACGCTTTGGAAACTGTCCCCCTTGAACGTGTTGCGCGGTTCAATTCCAACGCGATCGTTAGCGGTAAAGCCATCGCCGTTGGTATCGAGTCCCGCGAACTTCGTAAAGTAGTGCGGAGACTCAAAACTCACGATAGTGGAGAGCTGCCAGTCGTTGACGAGGAAATGTTTCTTGGTCGGACCCTGCAATATGGCGGTACCGACAAAGCGGTGCGCGACGTGATCCGCGGATAGTGCCTTCTCTGCCCGAAAATTGAACGTGTCCTGGGGAATCAGGACGAAGCTAGGGTTCGGACCGTCGTCCAGCGATTTCGACCATGTGTAACTAACCCCATAGCTGAAGTGGTTAGTAAGCCGCTTATTGAGATTAATCAGTAAACCGTCAAACTCGGAATACCAGCGCGAGTCGGCTTCGAAATAAACAAAGTTTGCGCTTGCCGGTACGAACTGCGATTTGCAGCCGGTATTGCCGCGGGAATCGTGCAGATCACACACCGGACCTCCCGGCGAGGGTGCCTGATTTATATTGTAGAAGCTGCCCAAGTGGGTGCCGTGCGTGCGGAGATAGCTGATGTTAAGCACGGTATCTTTTACCGGCTCAAACTCGACTGCCAGGCTATGTTGAATACCGTAGGGTAGTTTGTGGTTCTGCGTGAAACGCACGATAGTCGTTGGCCCGAGAAATCCTGGGACTGGATTGTCGGGATTGTCCGGATAGCTGCCTGCGATCAAGTTATTAAAAGCTGTTTGCATGGGGCTCCCAACACCCACGCCACTGGCAAATCCCCAGAGTTGTGAAACGGAGTTGAGATTGTCTTCCTCGGGGCGGAATTTCGTGTTGCCGCCGCAGGACGGCGCCTGGCACGCCAGCAACGGAGCGGGGATTATGCCGTGGAATAAACCGATGCCCGCCCGGACCACCATGTTGCGACTCGTCCCCAGGCTGTACGCAATGCCCAGGCGGGGATCGACTCCCACTTGAGTGTTCAAGACCCGGCTTGGCCAGGTTTCCCAATCGGACCGCACTCCAAAATTGACGGTCAGGTGTTGGGTTGCGCGCCAGTTGTCCTGCCCATACACTCCGCTGTAGGTGTGATCGAGTGTGCCCACCGCGCCGTTTCGAACAGCGTCGGGGTAGTGCTTCAATTGGAAGACGGCGGGATCGAAAGTTGGTTCAGTGAAGGTCGGCGCCTGGAATCTCTCGAAGAAGAGGACTACCGGATCATGCTCCTGCAGGTTGGAAATGAAGCAAGCGCCAGGACCCGGATTGATG
>WNFL01210312.1_pt1 | contig 25603 bp, 25 predicted proteins | sample 5400361 | NCBI WGS metagenome assembly WNFL01 (sample SAMN13153351, study PRJNA577476) | soil metagenome | isolation source: 40 cm soil on Douglas fir-dominated hillslope | place: USA:California | collected 2013-09-17
GGACCGCTTGTCGGAGGTGGTGCAATGACCATTGAGGTAAGAGCTAGAGGGAAGGGGGAGGGAATTTCCTCGATACGAAGGGAGTGTACCGAAGACGGGTAGAGATGGTTGTTCGAAGTAACGGTTGGAAGTGGTGCGGCCGATTGTGGAGGAGACAGTCCCGCAGCGTGGAGTTGGTGTCGAAATTTTCGAGTTATATGTTGTCGGGATTGAGCGTCCAGTGTCAGTTCTACCCAAAAGTCATAGAATCAGCCCGAACATGCCATACGACTGCTAATATCATTAATGGATGTACCGTTCAAAATCCCGTCTCCGTCCTTCTCTTCCCTGGCTCTCCTTCGTCTTTCTTCAATACCTTCCAGGAGGCGTTCTTTGACGCGTTCCCGTCCGGTTTGCCACTCCTCATGGAGTTTGTTGAGCTCCTCCTCGTACGCTTGGTCTGCGTGTAGCAGGGCGGCTTCATAGTCGAGTGTGGCTTGGTTAAGACGGGCCGATCTCTCGAGGGTGATGGGGTATAGAGACAGATTGAAGAGTGTATCTTCGGAGGCTTCAGTGCACAATCGGTAAGCCGTATTGACGAGCTCAGTTGAGAGTTCTGCTGCCTTATGGGAAAGCCTGAGTGGCGATATGAGCAACCAGTGTTAACATTTCTGGGAGACAGTGTATCACATACTCATCTCGGACGACGCTGGTACCCCCCATATCTCGGAAGCTCCGTTTTCGCTTGAGCCGCATGTCGTCTGGCCGGGAAGTCGTCAGGTGTCGTCAGGACATCGTTCAGAAGAGTCGGCTCACTCTGTCCATAACTCTGCTGTGAATGAGCTTGCTGCTGTTGTGGAAGGGCCGCCACGGGCACCGCGAAGACTCCTTGCTGAGGCGGCATCCGGGTTTAAGGCAGGCCGTTTTCTCGGGCACGCCTTTCTTTTGAGCTTCGCTTTCACCGTCACAGGAAACCGCCCAGGTATGGGCCGTGTCAGAAGGAAACGTACGCATCATGCCCAGAGAGATGTACATAGAGGATCAAGAACACGAGTGGGTATTTCAGAGTCATCACGGAGCAGGAAATTGACGATTGAAACTTATTCAGGCTCGCGTCAAGGATCTAGACCAGATACAATTACACGACCTACTCCCTCATATAAGAGCGACACTGGAGAATCAAGAGCTTGACGTTGAGAAGCCCGGTCTGGCCCAGCACTATTGCGTTGAATGTGCCAGGTATTTCGAGGTCCGAACCTGGTGAACATTGCTCTTTTGTCCCGCTCCTGATAGTTTATCCAGTCAGATGTGGCGCTTCGGACCCACTGGAAGACCAAACTTCACAAGAGGCGATGTAAAAGGCTCGCCGAACCCGCCTATACCATCGAGGAGGCAGAACAGGCTGCAGGGCTGGGGAGAGAAAATTACCAAAAATCCTTCAAAGCCTCGATGGTCTTGGCGCCTTCCACCGTCGAAGCCGTTACTATGGACCTCACCTGACCGCATCTCTTCGTGCATCATAGGGAAATGTTTCTTCCTGCTCGCTGGGTACCTCGCTTTGTCCTATCAAAAGAGCAGTTTGTACCGCGATACGGATCCTCTGCCCGGCGCAGGTTCGAGCACGTGGGTACTCCGCTATTCCTCGGAGTTCTTGGTTATCAACGTGATGCCGTGTCAATAGTGCCCAGGTAATATTTTGAGACCTAATCCAGCCCCTCCGAAACGCTGCGGACAAACCAGTGCTGGGGAACGGCTCCCTTCCAGCGTCATTTGGGCACCCTGCCAACCAGCGCCATCCTCTTTGCCGCTTTAGCAGACCCTGTAGAGTGGTCAAAGTGACCAACTCTGAGTTGCCCACGCCTATTCAGTCGTCCCTGCACCCTCCTCTCCATGTGTTTGTGGTTGTCTTCCAGCACATATGCTTGGCGATCGCCGAAAAAGCAAACCGACAAAGGTACAATAACGTCGATTGTGAACAAATCCGTTGAGTTGCCGCCGCTTTTATGTATCTTGGTTGGATAGGTGCTGTTGGCATGAAAAACAGCCATTCATCTGCACCGGGCGAAGTATGCCCGTCGTGAAGGATCGGAGGAAGACACCCGTCCGAAGGGAGACTCCAGATCAAGGAGAGACTTAACGTCGAGCACGTCGAATGGCTGACTTCAATCAAAGGCTAACGGATCGCCAAATGGAAGCTCATCAGATGGGTGATACATGGAAATCAAGTGGTCGTGATACGGGTTAAGGTTCTTCAGCTTCGGTGGTCGAGTAAAGGGGAGATTGTCCAGGAGGTTGCCCTGACCGCTACAAGAAGGAAATTATACTCACCCAAGGGCTATGTGGTTGCGAAGCGTATGGTCCATCTGGTTGAGATCAGAGGTTTCAAATTCAAAAGTCTCTGATGTCTCTCTCTGTAATATCTCCACCCGAAAGGATAGTACTGCATCCGCAGTAGAAACACCGTCTTTATTCGGGGAACCGAGATCATGAGCTAAGCGCATTTACGAGGAATAGTTCACTTCCTTGGTGGAGACGCAGTGGGTGATAAAGGAAGGCCAGCCACGTTGTGAGACCCCGACGACGATATTCATAGCGCTCGTACCGTCTCAATCAATTCTAACGGTACCTCCTGCATGGAGAGTGCGTGGACTGACTCACCCGTTTAGAATAATTAAACCACGGCGAACGTTTTTCAATACCCCGACTCCGTCATCGTTTGCCCAGATTATCGGTGGTTGAGGTCCGCACCGTCCCGGCCTATATTCTCCAACGCCTGAACCCTGCCTACTATCTCCGCCGCCAACTTCATCAGAATTCTTCTCCCAACCGCAGTACGTAACAACGCCAATGCTTCGCGGCCCACTCCAGGATTTGGCGTGGGGCCGAACCTGGACCGACAATCGGAAGAGCCTATTTAACCATCCAAACTGGATTTGCCCTGCCGGGTCATCAAAAGGAAAGGAGGGTGACGGCCACGCTACCTGCTCTTTCGCAATCTCAACATTGCCGATACGGATGCCCAATTTGCCCCACGCTTCGTTTCGCAGAAGGTCCTGTACGCCTGACGATCCACAAGGCTGTTCGGTTTACGCGTTCAGAGTACCAGTCCGGTGTGGCACTTGCGATTCTCTTTTGGGACGAGTCTGTCGTTTATGGGCCGCTGCAGCATAATCGCGCTAATTTGGGCTCTCCCGATATTACACCACCCACTATCGCTGAGTTTTGTTGGATGGGTTTCGCCATTGCGCGTGAAGTGGCGCTTTGACTTATAATAGGATTTGTTGGCGGCAATGTAGATTGACTATGATATCAGGATGGGCTCTGACCACGGGTTTGGAATCACGGCCAAAAATTGTGACCGGGAAAGACTCACGCAGCGATCCGTGAAGTTGTACCGCCATTTTTGGTGGTCGGCAGGCGCCCAATTGGACATGGCGGCCTCCATCGCACCAATGAACGCGTTTCACTTGCTCCGGAGATCATGTGGGCAGTTTTTGGAAGTCTTGCTGTACCGGGATCTACAACTGCGCTTTTCCACTGTTCGTCTTTTGGCGCGTCCGCAATCTGTACATGCCTACGAGCGTACTACTATTGATGGACAAGCACCCAGTGACCTATTGAGCTTGCCGGTGGGTGTCCCTCCATAATTATTCCTTTCACAGAAGGTTCTACGTCCGCATATTGTCATTGGCAATACCTCTTCTCACTTGCCAGTACATTTTTGACGCACCCATGGCATCCTCTGATTGTTCAAACTTCCAGCATGTCACGACTTTAGCCACTACTGTCCCCGTCACTGGCACTGCTAACTTCCGCGGTCAGTCCATAGCGTGTAAATTTTGTGATAGTAGCCTATTCCCTGGTAGTAATATTATTCGTTCGACTTCACGTTGCAGCCTACAGTAAGCCATTGCACCGTTTTATACATGTGGCTTATGACTGATTCCATTTTCTCCATATGACTGCCTGGGTACATTATAAAGTATGTAATACAGTGTTTGCTTGTACGAGCCCTGTACGTATGCATTATCGAGATGTAATAGTGGTCCTTGCAGTAGACACGATGTTTATTGTGTCTCTGTCGATCAGGTGCTACGAGTTTTTCGACAGTCAATGCAAACTACTTTTCACCCAGCACCAACAAGGGTTCATCTTTTCGGCAGTTTATACCTGAGACCTTGGGTGAGAGCTGATGTTCTGGCGTTCATCGTTTCCCACACAAGTAGAGTGGCCTCTCCCTTTCCAGAGGTTCAATAGCTAACCCAAGCGGTATTTCAATTGTTGGTGCGCGCCGGAGGGTCGCCATTCTATCCGTGCCGGATAGGTAAATTCAGGACGTCACACTGCCATAAATGGTAAGTTGCGCTCGCTACGTCGCACACGGGAAGATCGACCGCCTTTTCACGTGGTTGGAATTCCAAACGGTGTTCATTTCCGTCTCTCGGAGAACTGTACCTGCAGGATATTTCGAGTGGCCGTCCTGGTGAGCGACGCATTTCCCATGCTTCTTTCGATTGCACCCGCGGCCCTTCTGCTGTGGCGGAATTAAGGATCCGGGCCTTCGGGATACTCTCCGACCAACCCAGCCACCCGTCACCAATGGTTCTGGTCTAGTCCAAGGTCGCTCAGGGATGGAGTCATCCGCTCACGTGCTGATCTGCATCGAAAGTAGTCAATATTCAATGAGGGTCAATTGGAGATGCTCACTGGATAAGGGCGCCGCAAGAGAATACCGTGATACCAAACACTGAGGTTACCATCGATATCGCGTGTTCGACAAAAACATCGGGATCAAGGAGAGCTCGTGGCTTTTATGAACCTCACGGGTGGGATTTGCGACGGTGGAATTTGCGACGATGGAATTTGCGACGATATAAGCCAGCCTCCTGTCCTTCGAACCAGCAATTCCTCCTCTCATCCGCTAGCACTCAGTCTGAAGTTTGGTTTCACCTCCTCTAATCTTCTCGAGCAATGTGTTACATGCTGATATCGATCGAAACTTTCCGCTGCGGGCATATCGTCAAGAAAACTCGTAAGATGGATTGCAATAAACTAAACTGTGTCCTCAGCGACCTCCACCACCCCAATGTCCACAATTGCGAAGCCACTTGTAGCCAAAGGTAGTGATTCCCCTCAGGCTTGCTATATTCTGTTTCTGCCTAGTACTGACCACAGCTACTTTGGACCAGGTGGGGTCGATCTATGGACATGCAAGAATACGTAAATGGACCATGTCAGTCGTGCTAGATATTTGTTTAGTATTTGTCACCGTATGCCGATCTCGCTCAGTTTCCACGTTGATGCTCACATACACTTTTCAGATAACTTATACTGAATGAAGTATTTCGCTTTTGAACCAATTGCCCTATTCCCCTGCCCGTAAAATAGATTGCATCAGATTGACAATGCGATTTGTCATTGCCCGCCCGTGTTGCATACGCAGTGTTGATAGTCTTGTTGTCCATTTCGCCCTTTGCTTGCCCCGTATCGGGTCATCCTCAGGCACTCTGTGATCGACACCAGGTAGTTACACGGCTCTCAGACACCCGTGAAACAATCATGTGTCCTATAGATTGTGATTGAATTTATTCAGTTATCTTGTCATTAATCTGTTTCTTCGATGGATTTCCTGCGTGGTTAAGGCTGCCTCATATATATATGGTGAGCCAACTCAATGGAAATCCACAATAGAAAGCCAATTTATTATGCATTGCCGGCTCTGCATGGCAAAGCACCAACAGATGGAAATCTTATAGTTGAATTTATAAGTCCTGTTGCATTGTGCCATCTCGAGAATTCCAGACGGCACCCTAGAAGCCTAAGAAATTCAATTGTGCGGAGAAAGAGTACTCTTCGCTATCCGGATGGTAGCAGTGGAACACAAGGTTTAGTGGACCATAGAAGTCATTGTCTGTTTTTGGCGCGATTTCCGTACTTGCGTCATCATTTTGGGGCTGGTTTCTTCTCGGTGTTTCGCTTTCGGCCACTTGTCAAATGGCTGAAACAAAACCAACGGAATTAGCTGGATGTACCACCTGGATGTACCACCAACTAGCTTCAAGCATTCGAGTTGTTTATCATAGTTACTGATTGAATTCGCTAATAACACTTTTCCCTCCCTATTGATTCAATGGCGCATTATGTTACGGCAATGGAATAATTGATTGGTGATGCGTCACGTTGATCTAGCTTTAGAGTACCTGGCGGTATTTCGCGCCGCAACAGAACCCAATTTTAGCGAAGGGTTCCTTGCTGATGTGTGTAGGGGGCGCATAGTACTTATGGGTCCCGGAAATCGTAATCTCTGGTTGTGGTTGGAGTGTTGTGAGACTCACTTCACTGTATGAGTATGACATTCTTGTATCTAGAAGGCGCTCACCTTTAGACGCACCACAGCACATAGTAGCAGAGACACTGCCCATTGACAACACTAAACTCTCCTTTAAACACATCCTTTTGCGCGATGTGAGATCCTGGCTTGCAAGCACTTGAAATTCTTCTAAACTACCGCCAACTCCTTGCCCAGCCATGGATACGTCATCACGGCCCAGGAGAGCGAAACGTTCTCGTGCGTGTCCTGGGTGTGCCACCGTGCCTATCGTATAATTATTGCGGCACCACTGGTCACATGTACTCCCTGTAGAACTACGCGACGGGCTCTACTTCTTGAAAGAATGTCTACTGGAGACCGCCTCGCGCCGGCTTTGGGTTGCTGGGCGCTTTTAAACAGCACGTTGAAGCCATTGGAAGCATATATCGACACAAAAAACTGTGCAAGTCACAGTTCCCTAATCTTCTACGAAAAATGTCGGGACACCGTTTGGAAAAAAGATCGAGTATTTCGCTCCATACTTTCTCATATAACGCGCCCTTCAAGTCTTCGACATGACACTTATCTCTCGCTCATCTCAATGTGACCAAACAATACCAACGCCATGGCCTTCGGCCTCCTGTCATGACTTTGCATACTCCATCCTTATGGCATACACAAATCATAGCCATCAACCTGGAAACGGACTCGTGTCCTCTCGCATTACCAAACTCAGTCAACAAGCGAAACACGTCTTTATTGGCTCCTTGACAATTCGATAGAGTTTCTTGAGCTCGACACCTATGCGAGCGCCAGTCGTGTATGCGTTGGCCTCTCAAAAGCCCGAACTTCCCCAATTAATCACGCTCAGCTATGCCAGTTGCAATATTAGGAGCACTTCCTTATCTTACGTCATTCCTTCGACAATACAGTTCCTCTGACAGATCCAACACAGTACTAGCAAATCCTTCCAAACTAGCGGTTAATCTCCTCCCCAGGTACTACCACACATGCACAAGTGGGCACCAGATTTTGGGGGTACTCATTGTCCTTCGCACTGGAGAGCTAGCAGGGCCTAAACACATACAAACCACACCTCAAATGTCATACATGTCCACCAAGTACTACATTTCACGGATTTCTTGCTCTATTGTCTAGCACCTGCTATGACTGGTCGTAAGGATCTCAGATGTAAAAAGGCGGACATTCGTTATTGATCGGCAGTGAGTGCAGCTGCAGCTACTTCGAGAATATGTGGGATACCTCTTGTGATGGGGTAACCAAAATGTTGCTCGAGGGATCAACACATTAGATGATAATCGTCTTCACAAGGCCTCCTGAGGTGTCGCGAACCGTATTCTCCACTTGGGACTTGCCCGTCTATCTTTGAGTGTGATGTTTTGCATTCAAGCCCGGTTTTGGATACTGTGGAGTTTGCCGGACTAGATTCCCGAGGTGCCTTTATTTGAAACAGAAGACATACCGTAAAATTGGCGATTGAAGCTGTGTAGTACCAATGGCGGCCACTGGGATCAAAGAGAGTTTGTACCAGCCGACGATTAGAAGATGGAATGATCCGTGCCCATGCCGATCCAATGGCCTACTGATGGGCCGATTCTTCAATTGATTGCTCCTTTCGTTGGCCGAATGGAGCTTTGCATAGAATTAATTGAGCGATTAATTGTTCGACGCGTTGTAAAAGGTGTGTACATAAATCAATACAGAACCCCCTGCTAACTATAAAATGAGGAATAAATTTAATATTCCATATTACTTTCAAGGTACACATTCCAAGGTTTTGCGCTATGCGGCTGAAGGCGAATGTGGCCGAAGAGGCTCTTGAACACGGTTGAATATCTCCTTAAGCGATGATACTTTGAACAGGAATTGAGAACTGGGCCGTCTGGTTAATGTTTTTGAGAGTAAACATTGTGATGCGAAAGTGCTACTGTATATACAACGAGAGTTCGGGGTACGCATTTTTCTGGATCGGCTTTGTGGCGGTGTCGGGCAGGTGTTGGCGGGCGCAAATCCAAGATGCCAAGGCCAAGATGAAGCGAAGCCACAATGCGGCCGAAGGGGCTACTATCGGCTTTATGCATTGAGACCAACCAGATGCGCTGCGCTTGTTTCCTTCTCTCCCCCTTTCCCCTTCACTCCTGTCAATAGTGGCGCCCCTTGTTTGAAACCCCCGATCCGTCGGCGCCGTCTTTCAAACCATACGGCGCTCAACAAGGAACCTGACGACCGTAAGAATGGACCTTCAGCGCATCACACAAGGGCATTGAAGAACAGCCACGTCATTACTGATGGCAGATTTGATGAGGCTGGATGTAAAGTCGATACCCATTCACATTAACGATCATGCTCCACAAGTGAGTCCATATATCCATTCAAAACATTGAGATACAGGTCGCCTATTATTTCATATGCAGAACGATCCCCGTACAAGCTCCGAAAAATAACCATGGGTTGCGAGGACTCACAAACTTATCCTATCATTGAAAGGAGGCCTGCAGCCCCACCATGGGATTTGCCGCCACCTGGACCAGCAATTATTTTGGGAGATATATGACAAGAGGGATTACTTACCGCCGCCTCCAGGAACTTGGGCAGCGATCCATTGGCCCAATGCCTCGGGGTTCCTGGTCTGGATGTATATATCCCCTGGTCCGGTGAAGCGACAGACGAGCCCTTCCCCCGTGTTTGATCCAGAGAAGAGACCACCGCCGGTAGTATTGATACGTTCAACGGAGTAACTGGCAGACCAGCAAACAAGATGGCTATTGGTAGTGGCGGTCAGTTTTCGTGGCAATGATGAAGTTGTTGCGTACCCATTGTCAACGATAAGCTGCTCGCCACGCCCAAGGGTACGCTTAATGATTGCGCCTAGGGATTGGACGAAGAAGATCCCCTGTCCGGTGATCTTGGCAACAAAAAGGCCTTCGCCAGAGACTTGACAAATACAAATACAAATACAAATACAACTCGCGGTTTAGTTAAGGCACCATGCAAGCGATGAGAAGAGCGCGTACACATGGCTTTTCCAAATCCTTGAGATTTAGTTGATCTCGACACACCTCTGGTACAGGCGAGGTAGGCGTCCTTGCCGCAACTCCACGACACATTGGGGTCAATCTGGGATCGGGAAGGTGAGAGTAAGAGGAGACGTCACTGGTGTGGGAGGGCAAGGCTTACTCGAATGGGGACGATATCGCCCCATACTCCTGGAGCCAAAACGAGCTCGCCTGGCCCAGTGTAGCTGGACTCTCCCATCTCGCCGCCGGTGACCATCTTCGAGAGCGAGAATTTGAAATTGCCTCTGATCTGGACGGAAGGCTGCATAGTGACCATGGCGCCTGGCTTTCCTTTGATTTCATAGCCTTGCTGAAGTGTCAGATGGAGAATTGAGTTGCTATCTCGATGGTCGATGCGGTAGTTTACACCCTCAAAAGTGCCGATCGTGTCCTGGACGGTGAATCCACTACCGCTGGATGGAGCAGGAGGGGCACCCTGGTGCATCGGTGGTGGTGAGCCGTAGCCCACTGGGGGGCCACCATAATAGCCAGCGGGGGGTGCGCCTGGGGGTGGGGCGCCTGGAGGAGCAAAGCCGGACATTGTGGGGCGGTGGAGAGGATCGAGTGGAGCTGAGCTGGGAGCCGGAAGTCTGGAAGGGCAAGTTGGGTCTCCACAATCTGGCGCTTTTTATTCTCTGGGCGGGCGCCTGCCTCTGTGCCTTAGATAATCGTCCTGCCCGGATTTCAATCGGCAGTGCTGGCAGTCGAGCACAGCACAGATACTTGAACTGAAGGTCAGAAGTCGACTAGCGGCTAGCTACATGGGATCTCTGGCTGGGATCTCATCCATAGCGAGCATATCGCTCCCCACTCGCCCAACCCGCGGGGATGCGCCTTCCATTTCCACTAGCCACTCTCCTGCCTTCGAAATCCCCCTGTTCACCCCATCCCGTCCAGGACGCGTGATATGCATCACATCGGGGTAATCGCCACAAATTCGAATAAATCGCAGGATGTTCAGGAAAGTGGGATCCGCATTTTCCCACTGTCGGAATAATCCCACATTATGCTCATCTGTCAAGTCAGGGAGCTCTGTAGAGATGGTTTAATAATATTCGCCAACAAGCACGGCTGAAGGAAACGTCTACCGAGCCCGGTGCGATACTCCTCAGCGTCACGCAGCTTGAACTCCTCCAGCTCACTTTCCCGCGTACTTTTAGGTCGTCCCTTTCTTCTGAGCGATCGTTCTTGCTCCAGATCGGCGTCCCATCGAGTCAGCCACCGTTCCCGAACCAGTCGATGCAATTCGTTGAGCGAAAGACAGGGAACATCGTAAGGTATCTCATTGAAGAAGAATGCATATCGATCCGCTGGTGCCCAGTCTCAATCAGTAGTATTCCACCAAACGTTCGGTGACGCAAACCTTGCTCTGCCTGCTTCTGACTTCGCACACGCTGCCTGTCCGATAGTTTCTCTTTTTTGTGGTTTGTTCGAGCCATTTGTGCGGCTTTCCGTGACGCAGGGTGGAACACTTTCTCCTTGTTCTTTTTCGCAATGGCCGACTGCTTCGCTCTGGGTCCTTTTTTCACGGCAACCGTCTTGGAAGGCTTCGTGTTGACCACCATAGTTTAATCTCGCTTTGAGAAAATAAAATTGTTTTCAAGTGTACTGAAGTGGTGCGGGGAGAAGGCCAACGTCCGACCCGACCCTTACCGGCGCCATGTCTCTCCAACGATCTTCAGCAGTACAAGAGCATGTTCGCGGTCATAGGCATTCTGAGAGCACTTCATCTATGGGCTCCGGTAGAGATAATCGGCGAGATACTGGTGGCAGCACTGGAGGCAGCCGCTCGACGAGAGTAAGCCAATATGCTTGCGATTTTCTGCTACCGTCAGCTCAATATTAATCACTCCTACGTTATCATGTCATCTAGCAAACCCCTGCCGTCGAGTCCGCCGTTACTCGACTGCTAGTGGCCATCAAACAGCTGCTAGAATCCCTGACGCAGTGGAGCCAACAAACTATCACAGATGAGCAAGTCAGCGACATATATGTTCGACTCGGCAATGATTTCAACGCCGCTGTTGCTGCGTTCGAAAGCTATCGCATTGACATGAGGTCAGTGGATTGTGGGCGGTAGCACGAGGTGTCAATCCTGGCTCACTATGGGCTATTATGATTATATGTGCATTGATTTGGTCTGTATTTGAGAGTTTGAAGACGACGGCCTAGGTTTACCTAACAGGCAAATGGCCACCGAGGCCTTATGTACCGTCATTTCATGCAGCTGAAGGCTCGCTCAATGCAGTTGCTAGAGGTGATCAAATGGGGCTCCTTATCATCCGCTCCTTATCATCCAACGCCACAATGCTCCCAGCCGGCGGGAATCCCGTCATTCTAGAGCAGCATCCAGGTGTTGAGTATCTCACGTATTCAGCCTTACATATATCTTATAGTACGCACGTTATTGAGTAACCGTACTCATCCACTCTGTATCTCGGCTCGCTTCACTTTTGGCATTCCACGATGCTCTGTTTGTGACTGGGATTGCTCCATTTATGCACTTCCACCCATTGTTCAAGAGGAGGTTCTGACCTTTTGTTAGCGAACTCATGTCGGTCCCTGACGATCTACGAGATGTACTTGAACGATGCCTATCAGAAGATGCGAATCCCGAGAACCTAGAAGTATATTTGCCCAAAGTCAGGGCAATAATTACCAATCTTCTTCAAGGCCTGCGCACCAAGCAATCGCTCTATAGAGCGAGGGCTACCGACCGGTCGTCCCGAAGCAGAGGAGATGCGAGAACAGACTCAACTTCATCTCGCCGAGGGGAACCTGTGGCAAGCTCCTCAGATGTGGAGGACACCCGTATCACTAGAACGAATGGCTCATCGCGATCCGGACGGACGACACCTGGAGCAGAGACGTCCAGATATCCTTCTGCTCGGAGCAAGCGATCTGATCCTTCCGGATCGAGCACAAGAAGATCTGGGAATGCTTCTGACAACGAGCGTTGGGTCGGAGGCTTCGCTCCTCCGGTTACTGCCGCAGATATTCCCATACCCCCTGTCCCACAAGAGGCTACCAATACTCGCCCCGGACTCCCTCGCTCCCCTTCTTCTCGACGCAGTAATGCTTCGTCTTCCTCTCGATCCGCCACTTCAGGCCCCGAGATTGTCGATGGGGAGGCGCCCCAACCCCGACAAAGACCGCCCCGACAGCCTTCCGGCCTCTCGAATGTCTCCCGGCCGATCACCGAGACGGAAGTCATGGAGATCGTTCTGCCTCCGCCTGAACCTCCAATTCCAGTCCTGACACCTCCGCCGAAAGAAACGGCGCCGCCAGAAATGAAGCGATATTCCCTATCCGACCGACCAACGCCCGTCATTGACATCGCGGATACTACACCACGTCCGTCACCCGACGCGGCTGATTCGTTGACACCGCCTCCCGATACGCCAAACACTCCTGGCGTTGAATCGTCTCTTGCTGCGCTGAAGTCAAGTGAAGCACTCCAGCGCCGTGCCTCGAAACGATTTTCCACTTACACCTTCAGCAAGATGACCGGTGCTGGAGGTGGTCCAAATCTCGCGGTTGCGAGGAAAACTCTAGCAGCAGGCTCCATACTCACTCCAGGCGATCTAGTTGCCTTGACAGAGGCAGACGAGGACGACGGAGACACCCCCACGAAACAGCAGCAGGATGTAAATGTAGTCAGGAGACGCAGCACGGACAGACGGAGGAAGGAAGAGTCGACGGCACCCGGACCCTCCATACCCAACCAGGCGGATTCAAGGTCTATCACTCCAACTCCTCCTGTGCCCTCCCTGGTAAATGGAGATTATTCGAACGACATCGCCACCAAACCACCCACTAATGGTCACCCCTTAACGCATGTCATTGAAGACGCTGAACCACCGCCGACCCCACTGACTTCAGCCAACATCACCGTCTTCCTTCAAGTCCTGCGACAAGTGAAGAAGGTCACCATGGAGCCACCACAGAGCTTTGGCGCTTTGAGAGTACTATTCGTCGACAAGTTTGCCTATAGTCCTGGTCAGGGTAATTTCCCTGCTATCTACATCCGCGATCCGAGCAGCGGAGTACAGTATGAATTAGAGGATGTATCGGAGGTCAAAGACAAGTGCTTGCTCAGTCTCAACATTGAGCGTAAGTGTTGCATTTCGAGGTGCAATGGTGGATTGCTGACTCCATTTCATAGCGCTGGATCAGCTCAAGCAGCATCTCGATGGACAACTCTTATCACTTCAACAAGATCTTAAAGATCTGAAGTCTTCTGTATATGCGTCGCGACGGATGTCGTTGCAAGGCGCTGCGGCGCAAGTTATGGCTATGAACGCTACTCCACACCTGGCATCGCGTCCCACCGAGCGGCAATTCCAGACGGCCGCACGCCAAATTACCAAGATCCAAGCGCAGCAACACCATCAACCTACCCCAGGCCCTCTCGTTGCTCAGCTTACCGGAGCTTCCGACTTCAATAGCGTCTCCCCTAGAATCGTCGCCGATCTCAAGTCTCAGTTCGACGAGGTGCAGAATATCCGTCGCGACCTCGGAGTCATGCGGCAAATGTACCTCGACTTTGTGAGCTCAACCAAGGAGAGCTTGAGTGCGCTCAAGACGCAGGCGGGTGCGGTCCGACAGGTGGCCAATGCGAAGGTTGGAGGCGCCAGAACGGCCATCTCAACGGGCAAAGCGAAGCTCGACAAGAGATCTCAAGACATCCTCACTGAAATCGAGGATCTCCAAGATACAGTGGAGAACCTGAAAGAGGACGTCTTGAAGCGACAGGTCACACCTCAAGGATTTGTTTTGAAGCGAATCAAAGACAAAATTGCAAAGACAAGTATGGAGCTTGAGTCTCTCCAGCAGCATATCAGTGTCATTCGACCGGCCTGGAAGAAAACGTGGGAAGAGGAGCTACAGAATATTGTAGAAGAGCAGCAGCTCCTAACACATCAAGAAGAGCTCATCGAGGATCTAAACGAAGATCACAAGGCACTCATAGAGGTCTGGGGCCATGTTGAGAAAGTCATTTCCATTCGTGGGGCAACCAGCTCAGCTCGTGTGAAAACATTTAGACTACTCCCACCTGATGAAGGACACACTGGCCTCGGTACGGTTATGCTGGAAATTCGAGGAGCACAGGTCGACCCCGAAAAGAGGATGAAGGCCATCGAGGCGCAACAGCGGGCCAGAAAACTTGAACTGGAGAGTCATGGTGACGAATTTGAGGATGAGCTCAAGGGTTTCGTTCAAGGGAAGAAGCTTAAGATGACGGGTGGGGCGGAGGAAGTCGAGCGATTACGGCAGAAGAAGAATGAGATGGCGTTTAAGGCTATGTTCAGCCCTTCAGTATCGCCCCTGGCAGCAATGAGCACTGGAAATAGTGCTGCGAACGGCGATGTGAATGGGTTTGGGTTTGGGGGCCCGACGGTACTACCGGGATTGGCGACAGCCCCACCACAGCCCGATGATGCAACAAGTTGAGAGTATATCACTGGTTTCTAGTGTTGTCGTTATTTTGTATATTTTTGGGGTGGCACGGACAACCGTTTGGAGGGTGGGATATCATGCATTACATTTGTCTACCCCTGCCTGGTGAATGTTATTTCCAGGTCACAATATTGATTGCTTGTCTCTAACTACGTCGATGATCAAGTGTGTGCGTGTGCGGTTGGCTTCTTTCGTGTGAATTTTCGGCTGCATTTTCGGGCTACTCTCTCGGCGAGAAGACCTGAGCCCCTACGATGCTTCAGGGTTACTCTTCTGCAACCGCACGCAGGCTATGCACATTTACAGCTCCAAACGTACGATGGTCGCGATGTTGCTCACATGGCTAGGGCTCTAGAGAGCAGAGAGCGGGTGGTAATTCGCATATTTCTGCTACCCTGACTGATTCGGTGGCATCTGACCATAACACGTTCAGAGCGAGGGCCATTAACCTGGGAAGTCGTTGGTCCAGTCTGAAGCAGGGGTCTAGATGGGACCATCAATCTCCCCCTCTTTCTCAATAGTTGTCGACAGTGACTCTAGAGGTTTGCCTGTCTGCCGGCTAATTGTTAATGTGCTAATTTGATAACCGATAGTTGTGAGCTTTTGGCGTTCTGAAGAGGAAATGGTAGCAATGACCATGATAAAAGGGTGTGGGACAATAATCACTGAGCGTGGAGGTCTTTCACCGTAGGTCGGGCATAAAGATTAGGAACATTAAAACAATTACATGGATCAAATGTAATGTCTACTAGATCCACATTTGCAGTTGGTGACGATCATAGAAATTGCGCACCTCCTTCCCGTCACCGTCGTTGAGCTCGCCGAGGTCCGGATAGTATGGCACCATCGCGTCAGCACCACCGAGATAGAGAGCGTTATAGATACGCCAATACACCTATAGGCACGGTTAGCAAATATCCCGAGAAGAAATAAAGTCAGACCCACCTCTCGTACCTTTCGAGCGGGATGGAATAAGCCCTGTAACGTATAGTTGAGCAATATGCTAGGGCCAAGACACACACGCATGGCTTCAATAGCCTCCATGACCGCTCCTATAACGTGCGGCGAGGTCTCGAAGCAGTTAGGCCACACAAGATTCATCAAGTGCAACATCGAGTCTTCGCATCCTAACCCTGCTACACCTAGAGCAAGGTGCTTGACTATTGTACTTGCAGTTTGACGGTGGACATGGTCTCGATCCGTCAAGGCGTCTTCGAGCATTGTCACGACCGAGTCAGCGTAGTAAGCGGACTGAGGACCGACATATTCGAAGACGAAGGTCAAAGCTTTGAGACACCCTGTTCGGACGTTGAGCTCTGCAGTCCTGTATTCGGTCAGAATTGCGGGAATGCAGGTGAAGGCTACAAATATAATGCATCAGTATTTCCCCGTATTTTCAAACCAGTGTCACATACGCCCGCAAGTTTCAGCGACAATTGCGATGGCAACAGTGCTACACACGCGACTCTGACGCTCTTGTACACGCAGATTGGTGAGCAGGACAGACAGGACGTCTTGAGGACCAAGAGTCTAGATGAATGTGAGCATAAAATTAGTTGAACAGTGACATAAGCTTACCTTTGCAATGTAACCGAAACTATTCACGGCCGCACGCCGAATGCCTTTCTTATGAGCCTTCAATAAGTCAAGTAATTCAAAGCAAATGCGCATCCATTCCCGAGCGGGAACATGCTCCGCACCGCGATCAGCTTTGGGGACGAATTAGCTACGAGGCATCAGATCGCAGCAATAGACATACCAATACGACCAATCAAGTTGATCGAGGCCTCTTGCACCTTCTCGTGACGATTGCGAAGAATGGGGGTCATACGGGGCACTAACGAACATCAGCAGCAAGCCTTCAAAAGACAAAAATCGATCACTCACAAAGATCCTTCACAGGGGGCTGCATTTCTGACATACCCACAACATTTGCAATAGCACCAAGAGCAGCGATAATACTGTACGTAATGAACATCGACGATCTCAAAATATGGAGGATATTGTACATACCTGCCAAGAGTGTCGGGGTATTCCTCACCAAGCTGTTCGAAGAGGACGACACCGAGCTTATAGAGTAATTGGTTCTCTCCGCACTGTTTGATAACGACGGCGAGGCGACTTGTCAAATCAGCTGCCTGCTGTCGTACTTTGGCGCTCTTGTTGTTGAGGCGGAAGAGCACGACGGACACAATCTGCATGAGGTACGGTCTAACCCGAGTCCCAAGGGCGTTGACGACAGTCCCAAACCCATCAAGCATCACTTGGTCTTCTGTCGTCTGTTCCTGGAAAGAATAGATAATACCGTCCACGAGACGTATTTCCAGCCGTTCGTCGATATCTGATGCACCAAGAGTTACAATGACCTTTTGGATGGTCTCCATCACCATCTTTCGGTACGGTTCGGAATCGTCCTGCCCATCATATCATTGGTCAGTCCCAACAACGATGCAATGGTCATAATGGGACACACCTTCAACTCGTTGACAATTTTACCAACGATTTCTGCAACGCCGGCCTTTTGCGCAAGTTCCACTGTCGTTTCCACCACCTGCTTGTAGTTCCTCCTATCGAGGGCCATCCTCCTGACCCAGAAACTCTTGAAGAAGTCGGGCAAAATATCACTCTTGATGTACTGTGGCGTCACGCCCTCAGTCGCAGCACACTGCTTCACGACTTTGAGTACAATCTTCTTCATCTCCTCGTCCGATGTTTGGAACTCGCGGATGAGGATGACAGTAACTTCTTTGGTGTAATAAGACGCGTATTCGGGGTCCATGAGCGGAATGATGAAGCCAATTGCCTTGAGGAATGCAGCGAGACCTTTGCCACGATGGTGTCTGATGCCAACCCAAAGGGGTTTGAGTACGTTATCAAAAGATTCAATCCCATACGGCGCAGCTGCCTCAGCAAGAGCAGCAATGGCAAGGGCGGTCATTGTGCGTACTTTCTGTTGGTCGTCTTGCAGACCATGAGCAATGGCGTCTACGAGGTTGCGCAGGTGTGGGAGAACAGCACACCCCATCATGATTGCGATCTGCTGGACGATGCGAATACCCGTGTGTCGGGCTTGCCATGACTTTTTCGAGCGACAGACGGCTTTGAGGAAGGGCAAGAGAGCGGGGATGCCCAGAGCAGAGGCGACAACAGAAAATGCACGGGCGGTAGTATTGCGTACGTATTCATCCGCATGGTCGATATCAGGTCTCATAGTTGAAATCATGTGCGCGAGACCAGCTGCTTTGGACAAGTTGGAAATGATTTCGCGACCTTCGACTCGCGCATAGTAATCTTCATCAATGAGCAATGGCTCTATGACGACTAGGATCTTGTGGACATATGGACGGACGAGGTCGTCAAGCTTGTAAAGGATACGGTCGATAACTTTGACGAGCAAGTGACGTTCCTGATCCTCGAGGGTACGCTCCATGAGGAGAGGAAGGATCTTATCAAAAAGAGGACCCGCACCGAATTCTCGCGCCTTGTCTGTGATTTGCCGGAGTGCGGACTTTCGCACTGGAGGAGTGCCATTCTTGATCTTGAGTAGGAGGCGCATAATCTTGCGTTCTTTGAGTTCATCAACAGACAAATCCGACTCGTCTTCTTCTTTCAGGATCTTGCTGAAGTATTGCGCGTCTTCTGGCTTCATGAAAGCCAATGTACCAACCCCTGGGATCTCAGTAGGAAGTTCCGGAGCAAGACCGGCAGCAGCAGCAAGTGCGGCGGCATCTGATTCTTCCTGTATGTGGAAGCCAGTTGAAACAAGGGCCGTAGCGCCGGTCATGAACTTGCGAGCAGAGGCAGGGGCATAGCCTGGAGGGGGAGGAACGATAACGTAGCCAGTGGATGGGAGGAGAAGATCGAGCTCGGCGTCGGTGAGGAAGCGATTGTGCTTGTCGACGTCGGTGGGTTGGAAAGTTGGCCCGATCCCAATAATTTGTGCCATGGGGGCGGCAGGGGCAACAGAGCCAGCCTGATCCCATCGGGATGCACGAGGAGCGGGTACAACTGCATTTGGAGCAGCCTCTCCGTTGGCGTTTGTCGGCGTTTCATCCCATCGCGAACGACGCTTTTTGGGTGGCGCGGCTTCTTCCATTGGCTTCTCTGACCATTCTCCAATTGCAGGCTTTTCATCCTCCCCAGCTACGTCCCACCGCCGCTTCCTCTTGGTCCCAGCAGTGACGGCTGCCGACTCTTTCGCAGCGTTGATGAGTTTTTCCACTTCTTCAAGATCCTCTCGTGGCGGAGTCTTGTCGAGATCCATTTCGACCTTTCCTTCTTCGCGGTTTTGTGCCTCTTTTGTCGCAATAGCGCGATAGACGCGTTGCTCCTCCTTTTCTAGACGCTGCCTTCGCATGGCTTCTTGGTACCCCCCAGACTGATCCTCTCCCTCTGTTTGCGCAAAAGGGTCAATCGAGACACCAGAGCGGTCCATCTCGAGGTGCCTGTTGGCATAGTCGTTCCTCCGACTGGCTATTTCACGCTTTTTTGCGGTTTCCTTGAAAGGGTCGACGTCCTCCTCGTCAGCCATGGCGGCAAACTCATCGAGAACGTCCTTTGGAGCCGTGAAGCTGTCGAGTAATCGTGGTGAATCCGGTCGCGACATCGTGGCGTGGGTTAAGTCCCTTACAAAGCAGAGTTCGCTTCGTGGTGACCAGACGAAGGCCGACTCGGAGCAACCCCCATCTTGGACCCCACCAGAATCTTGGAACGTATACAGGACTACTATAAATCTGCTATGGATACACAGTTCGGATTATCCGCGCCACCTCGAGTGCCCCTCGATTGGTCCAACAACTTCGAAACCGCTTTCTGCATTACACCGTCCAAGGGACCATCGTCCCTTCCTCACCCAAGTCCTTCCAAATCATTCTGGACTCACCCAGGACTCAGTAAGGACTGGCCTCAGGACGGTTCCGATCCAGAAGGCAATCATCGCGTGAACCCACTCGCGAGGGAGGGCAGTGACGGGCCGATCGAGCATGAGGTAGACATGGTCATAATAGGAGCAGGTATCACCGGCGTGGGCATTGCACTGGAACTGAGCAAGTTGGCGAGGAAGGAGGGAAAGAGGATGAAAGTCGTTCTGCTAGAGGCGCGAGACTTTTGTGAGCCAAATTACTACTGTGCAATTGTACTATGACATAATTGATGGACCACAGGCTCTGGAGCGACTGGTATACTTACGTCCGCCTCGCCTGATTGTCACCATTGAAACGGAATGAATAGGTCGGAATGGAGGACATCTTAGAGCCAACACTTTCCAAGGGTTCAACTCCCTTGCAGCTTTGTACCCTCCTGAAGAAGTCAGGCGGTGCTTCGAGTTGGAGCCACACACAGTCTCCAGTCTCCTCAAGGTCATCAAAGAAAACAACTGGGAGGAGGAAGTCGATCTGGTTCGAGGAGGGAGTCAAGTGCTCATGTTCTCTGAGGTCGAAAAGGATCTCGCTTGGCGAGATTGGAAGGAAGCGCAAAAGGCAGGGATCGACTGCGCGAACGAGGTGGAATGGTTGAGCATCGAGGAGACTAAAACCGTTTAGTGCTTTCTCATCACGAGAATCCGAGTATTGACAAATACGTAGCAATACGGCGCGTGTTATCCGTCCTTCCGCATTGAAGGTCACAATCTCTGGCCACTCAAGCTTGTCACCAATCTGTACCGGTTAGCCCGCGGCGGCCAGGTACCCAGATCTTCACACTCAAAGGAAGCGTTTTCCGACTCGCCAATTCTAACATGTGCCGAAGGTGTCGTTAATTTTGTAAAGACGCTCCTTCCGGCACCGAGCCATCTTCCAAATCAAGTTTCAGAAAAAAGTATTCATGTCCCTTCCTCGTTCGAGGAACCAATGGACCCGTTCCAGTTATACCTCCACACTCACACACCAGTGACATCAGTGACCCCTGTATCAACCTGCCTAGCTCCAATGTACGACGTGCATACTCCACGAGGAACGATACGCACCCCGTCCGTTGTGTATGCAACCAACGCGTACACCTCCCATTTACTCCCTCACCTCGCTGGCCCAGATGGGATTGTACCTGTGCGTGGCCAAGTCGCAGCCATACGGGCCAATGTAGGATATATAGACGAAGGTGACACCGAAGGGATCACGAGGTCTGCGTGGCTTGGTATGTTCGCGTTGGCTTCTTTCGTCCTTCCTGTTCTAATCAAACCCGCGCTTTCGATTTACAGGTAATGAAAGGCTCGAGTATTGGTTCCCTCGCCCTCACCCATCTCCGTCTACGGCACTGGAAGAGAAACGTGAGCATCGTTGCCCACTCATCATTCTGGGCGGTGGGAGAGAAACACTCAAAGAGAAAGGGTATGGGATGTACGAAACTAACGATGGGGTCCTTGATCCCGAAGCAAGCGAGCTGTTGAGGACGTTCCTGCCCGCTATATTTCCCGGAAAATTCGGTACCAATGGGACCGTGGAGGTTGAGTGGGTGAGCAATACTGTAGTAGTTTGTCATTGTGGAGTAACTTATGGGGGAGTACAGACCGGAATCATGGGATTCACGAAGTCGGGCGATCCATTTGTGAGCCGAGCCCTTTCGACTTTGGGAAGTTCCCCTCAAGAGTATGATAGGTTGGGAGAGTCCTCGACGCCGACAAGAAGCCAGTTGCCGGGCAGTACGTCTGTGGGGGGTATACAGGGCATGGAATGCCTCGAGCGTATGGATGGTAGGACCTTCTTCTAAAATATATATAAACTAGCTAACAATTTTGCAGCGCGGAAGCGCTCGCATCTCTTATTTGGGCAGATAAGAAACGAATTCATTGGTCACCACCACAGTGGCTACCTCGACACTATCTCACACAAGAATTCAAGTAAATATATCAATGTCATGCCTGATGGACAGAACGCTTATTCGGTACTGGCTTATGAGTATCATTGTGGGGGTACCTCTCCAGCCAAGATCTTCTGACCGAGCTCCTTTTGCTCATGATCCCTGAGGATCTAGAAAGATGGCTCAATTTATCGAAACCTCTATGGGTGCCCGGGAATGTAGACTTACGGTCCCACGATGTACCTTAGCCCAAGCCTTCACCTGGTCCTTGAAAGGCAATCTCTCCTCCACGGTCACCTGCGTCTCTCCCTCTCCGTGTTGCCTCTGCCATTCCTGAGAGTTGGGCATAGGTCCAGCCGGAGGTACACCAGCCGGTAAGGTGTCTGCCCCGACCCCACGCCTTGGATCGACTGCACCGGGAGGTAGGTTGGCATTCGGGTGGGCTATGCGGGCGGGGTCGGGGTGAATAGAGGAGGAAGCATGGCCCCAATCATGCGCGTTTGGATTGGTGATGCCTGCAGGTTCCTCAAAAATTGGGTCATTGTTGTTGCTCAGCATTGTGCTTGGTTCCTGTGAGTCTGAAGTGGAAATCGTGTGACCTTCCACAGGACCGGAAATATTGGTGCTCTGACGTTGTATGAGAAAATATGAGAAAATGGAGCGTGGGTGGGTTCAATGGGATGCTCACATCGCGAGATTTTCGTCCGAAGAGAGGCATATGAAGTAGGTCGTAGGTTGTAGGTTGTAGGTTGCAAGTTGCAGGTCGTAGGTTGCAGGTCGTAGAGATGGAGAGAGGAAAGGGAAAGGGAAAGGGAAGAGGACATTATATACTGGTGTGGGTGCAGTGGGGCCCCTATGACGTAGGCAGCCTCCCGCGACCGCCTTCAGCTTGACATGACTTCATGACTTCATCTGACTTCATCGTAAGTCTAGGAACACGTGTGAGAGTCCAGTAGAATGTAGAATAGCCGTACATCGATTCGAATTACAATAGATCACACTACCACGTTCCACTTGCTTACGCCGAAGGCGTCGCATCGGGGTCGCGATAAATCTTCAATCCCCAGATGTCGCCTACTTTCTTCCCAACGGTGGCATCTTCATCATCCGAATCAATTCCCATCGTTGGGCCTGCAGCTCCATCTGCGTCCGGTTCGATCTTAAGCCCCCGTTCGTTGGCGAGGTGCAGGAGACAAATAAAGCAGAACGACGTGCTAATCTCCTCCATCTTTTCCTTCGGATAGCTCCTTCGTAAGCCCGAGATGACTCGGGTAAACTGCCGAGCATCGTTTGGATCAGTGGGGGTATGACCGCTAGGTGCTTCCTCTTCATCCTTCAAACACCCCATCAGTATGTTTAAAAGAAAGGAAAGAAAAACAGTGAACCTGGGGAGGAACTACGATGTCTAACTCCTTCCAAATGTTATCCTTGAGTTTCCGGACGTCCACGCGCTTGACCCTCTTGGCGTAGTTGACGAATTCAGGCCGAATGCGCCTGACCTGTCCTTGTGCAGCTGCTTGGAGATCTTCATCCTCGCCCACGACGGGCGCAGCTCCACCTTCTCCACCGTCGTAGGCATCATCAAATCCACCACCAAATCCGCCTCCAAAGTCATCGTCATCTTGGAAAAATTGAGTGTTAAACGGGACTGCACCACCACCCTGAGCTGTGATGGGATCAATGCATGTTTTGGTGACTCGCTAGATCAGTACTGACTCGCATCAATCCCATCACCCGAGGTCTGGCCCTGGTCTGCTGCCGCCCTCGCCCAGAAATGTTCATCCACCTCGTCACTGTTATCGACTGAAAGACGGTTAGGAGGAAGTTAGGGAGAGTGAAAACGATGCAAACCTTGAAGGCTTGTTCGGTGACCTCGCATTTTCAGCTGAAAGGTGTATTGGGATAGGATCTCCGGGCTAGTGGCACACGTACCGTAAACCGCGGTTTCAAGAACAATGACAGGAGCTGTCGACTCGAGAAGTGCATATCATCAGGGAGCAATTTCTCCTCTCGCTTTTCCGCGGCTTTCTTGTTCTTCTTGCCACCAATGTACGCACACTGTTTGGCGGGCAGCGATAGTAAACCAGCCTTGGCAGGAGGCTCGATCATTTTCCTCTCCTCTTCAGCAGTCAAGACCCTAGAAAAGTCGATCTGGAATGCTTGTTTTTCTTTGCGCGGTTTTGGAGCAGTGGGTTCAGCAGCCGTAACTATACGATTACACCTGTCAATCAATGTGAGACGCCTTTGAGAGAACTTCATACCTTTGCGGATGACTTTGCGCATCTTCCAATGTTCAGGGCCAGTCCAGTTCTTGATAACACTTGCATCGAAATAATCTAGCATATCTTGCCCACCTGAATTCGCCATGGCCATGACGAGTTCGGTCGGGTTGGGTGCGTGTCTCGGGTCGAAAGGTGCAAGAGGAGCACCTGCTCGAGCCTCCATCCCCTCCTCCCCCATCTCTCCATCTTCACCACCCTGGTCGTAACCATCACCGCCAAAGTCTAACGGATGGTCTTCAATCGCTTGGTCGCCGCTGAAGAAATCCTCCGTTCCCCCCGGTGCGGGAAGTGGTCCAGCGCCATCTCCACCATCGCCATAGTCACCAGTCATGTCCACTTGGATTGGATCCTGGAACTCGGCCTCGTCTGCGGAATCCATTTCTTCCCCCCGACTACGAAAGGCGCCGTCGATGGAACAGTCATTATTCGCCGGGTCAGATGAGAACTTGAAGTCCGCCAGGCGTGAGGACATGACAGACTTTTCTGCAATACTTTCCAGGTCGAGCTTGTTACGGAGAGCATCAAGGGGAACGAGGATGGTAATCGCCTCTTCTGGTTCATCTTCGTCCGCACCGCCGGGGGTATCACTTGCATCAAAGACGACGCGTAGATTGTTGTCCACTGCAAGGTGGTTCATCAAGAGCCCTTGCGCGCCACCCTCGTCGAAATCTTCGGACGTTTTCTTGAAGAGCGGGTCAACGGCGAACTCAAGATCGAGCTTCTTCGTATGAAGCTGAGTGGCGGTTTTGGCTAAGGTTGCTTCAGTGCGCGTCGCTTTCTTCTTCTTTGCTCCTTCGCCACCCTCGCCTTCTTCGTCTTCTTCACCTTCGCCAGCAGTAGGGCCTAGAAGAAAATCAGCAATATTCCCAATGTCAAATTTCGCGACGTACGTCCTTCCTCAGCTAGATTGCTCAGGAGTTTGCCGGTATCGGTACCAACTGAATCAACTCGACTTGTCCAAATCTTGACGCAGCCATCAAGAGTTCGGGAGGCCTTTTGAAAATTGATAGAGTTGTCGGTATCATTTCTCAATAAGGACATATCATGGAAGTAGTCTATTAGCGCAAAACTCCACGAGTTGGTGGCGTTGATTTTCTGTAACAATTCCATCAGCGCGGCTTCACAAAAACTAAAGTAACTGATACATTGTCTGTTGCCATTTTCATCCATTCCTCAAAGTTTGACGAAAGAATCTCGATCGGAGCCGCAACTGGAGCGGGTGCTGTGATAGATTTGAGCTGATTCGCCCTCGCGAGTGCGGTCTTCTTGGGAGTTCTTTGCGTCTCTACGTCTCCACTGATATCCTGAGATGCAGCATGGGTAGCCTCGTCGTCTGCAACTAAAGAACCAGTTTCCAACCCGATACCCATGCTCATTCTCGACTTGCGTCGCTTAAGGCTCCGTTTCTCCGCGACTTCGTCGTTGATAGGCTTGAGAGGGATACGGAATGAGTCTCCTGGATTGCTAAATTGCTGCGATTCGTCTTCCTGAGGATTATACTGGCTGACCCTCCGTTTCAACCTAGCCGCCTTCTGCCTTGGACGTGGGGTCGCTTCTGCTGCCGACTCGGTTCCAGATGCATCAGAGTACGATGCCTTTGCCGCAGGCTTTCGCGCTGTTCGGGCCATCGTCGCGAAGCTCGACTTGTCGTGGTTGAGGTCAAAATCGGTAACAAACAACCCGCAACAGAGCGGCGCGTCTCA
>WNFL01345724.1_pt2 | contig 25601 bp, 24 predicted proteins | sample 5400361 | NCBI WGS metagenome assembly WNFL01 (sample SAMN13153351, study PRJNA577476) | soil metagenome | isolation source: 40 cm soil on Douglas fir-dominated hillslope | place: USA:California | collected 2013-09-17
TCCGACTTCCAGCAGAAAGTTCAGCTCTATCTCATCCAGTTCCAGCGCTCGCCGCAAATGCGTATCTTCTGCTTGATGGATTTGCTTGATCAAGCCAGTGCGAAACAACGGTGCCCCCGGAGAAAATACTTTCATTGCTTCGGCGCGTTCTTCCTGCGTTGAACAAAGCACGCCGAGCACCAGCCCCACTGATGGTCGTCGCCGTGATATGTCGTCGTGGAGATAGCCAAACAATCTCTCGTACTTGGCGTCGATTTCCGGGGCCGCACACATAAGCAAAATTAGTTGTTCAAAGCGCGAAAGCCCGAACAGGCGGGCAAGATAAGGCAAACTAAGTGGAATTCTTTTTTCCAGGCACGCGCTGGTCCGTTCCGCAAGTTCCGTAGTGCGTACGGCCACGCGCGCATGAAACAGCTCCGCCGCGTGCCCTGCTTCCGTTTGCTCCGAGCCTTCCAGCAAACGATCCACATCGGCGTCAGAGATATACATTCCTCTGAAGATATCCTGTTCCTGCTTGGCAGACGACCGCACGCGGGAAATCTCTTTTCCAATGAACAGGTCCAGAAGCGCGAGCTCGGCCAGCAAGTGTTCTGCGCTGTTTTTGTAAGGTTCGGCTGTCACTTTCTTCACCCAGAAACCGTAAACGGCACCGAATTCGTGTCTCGGCCGTCGATCGTCACCTTCACCGCTACTGTCCCCGCTCCCAACGTTCCGGGAACGTTCACCGAGAATTGGCTTCCAAAGGGCTGAGGACCAACATTCATTGTTACGGCCCCAAAACTTACGACCACGTTTCTCCCGCCAAGTCCCGTTCCTGCCAAAGTGATTGCGTCCCCGGCAAATGCTGCCGACGGACTAATCCGTAGCAGTTGGCTTGGCAGCGCATTGGATTCCCGCCCGTCAATTACCGCCGAAACCGGAGTCGTTGTCGCCAGCAAGCGATTCACTTGCCCCACCAATTGCGCCGAATTTGCGTTCGCGCCCACCTTGATCGACACACCTGCAATACTCACGGCAGTGTCCGAGCCAGCAAGCCTCTCTCCTGTCAACGTCACCGTGGTCTGCGCCGGGGTCGCGACCGTCGACACGCTCACGCCCGTAATTAGCGGCAAAACGTCAAATGAAATTGCGTTGCTCGTTTTCGGTGTGCCGTCATTCAAGATAAGCACGACCGACTTTGGCCCGTTGCCGGCAATGGACATCGGAACAATCGCGGTAACAAATTTTCCTTGCGGATCAACCGTCGTGGCGGCAGCCTGGCCGTCAATTCGCACGTTCGCCGTCGCGCCAATGGGAACTGCAAATGGAATCTGCAATGGAATTCCCGGAATTCCTCGCAACGGCACAACCCTCGCAATCCACGGCGTTACTAGGTAACTGCCCGCCGGACTCTCTGTTCCTTGCACGGAAACGATGATGGGAAGGCGCGGGCCTGTTTGCGGCGACGCCGGTATATTCAAAACGATCTTTTGAGGGCTAATGCTGGTCAAATCCGATTCGGCGAAGTCTATTCCTCCTACGGTCACCACCGTTTGGGCGCCGGGACTCTGGAACCCCTGTCCAGTAATGACGACTTGTGCTCCAGCCGGGCCTTGTGCTGGCTTGACGGACGCAATTTGCGGCGTGCTTAGAGCATTGACGCCAACCGCCGCCACTTGCACGGACGGCGCCGGTGCGCGCGTGGGCACCGTGGGTGCAATTTCAATGAGTGAGACTTGATACACAACGGAAAGGCGGTAAGGCTTTGTCAGTCCGGTCCATATTTTGGAGAACTCCTCCATCGTCGTTGGCAGCAGCGTGACCTTCACCTTCTCAAACGAGTCCCGCAGTTCGGCTGGAAATTGCGTATCTACGTCAGCGTCAAAGTCGCCGTCATGGATATTGTTGAGTACGGGAAAATCGTGCAGGACGGCCATGGCGTTGCCCAGCAGCTGGTGCGCGGTGATATCGTCCTGGGCGGAGTTCGCAACCTTCTTCGCATACGCAGTCACCAAATATTCCAAGGAAAGTGCCAGCGGAGGCCGATCGCCAATCACGGGATTGCTTCGGTCGCCACGCCAGTTCATGTTCTTAGCAAATGGACTTTCCGCCACCTTATACAGAAACAGGTTTACACCGTTGTCTTCGTTCACCCGGTCGTCATCCGGCGGAAGCGTCGTCACGCGAAATGTAGTCGTCGTTCCCATAAGCGGTGGCTTGTTCAGTTTCTTGTTCAGCAATTCCGCTATCGAGCCCGTTACTGCCCCGATTGCCAAAAAGCTCATGACCCACCCAACTGCCGAATATGCTCGCGATCCATCCGTTCCCAGGCGTCGCCCGAACTTTGTCGCGCGTTGTTTTGCACCCCTCCAGCTCCTTGCGCACCCTCCTGAATGATCTGAATTTCAAGCCGTCCTATGTTCAGCCGCGGACTTTCCTGTTTTCGCTCCACGCCCGGCCCCACGCTGGTTGGAACCACCCGAGGGAGTCCATCGAACGATCGGCTGGCCCTTTCGTTTCGTCCGGCAACGGGAACGGCTTGCGCAAGTGCACGTGACGGGTTTTCAACTGCGGGCACTCTATCGGTGGGCGTTCCGGCGATAGGCTGCGGAAATCCCGGATTCTCATCCGTCCGCGTCGCTTTTTCGCGTCTTGCAATTTGCAATGGTTGGGAAGACCCTGGTTGCGGCCCAACTCTTTCGGCCGCGTTTTGCTCCGCTTGCCACGGCTCTTGGCTCGTTAGCCGCTCGGCCGTGACTCGAGGCACTCTATCGGACGGCGTTGGAGCAGATAGCCGGGGCAGTTCGACTGCAGTTCGCGCTGCGGACTTGTCGCCGCCCATCTCCACTTCGATCTTCGGGGGCAGCTTCAAAAATCCCTTACCTGAACGTTCCTGCTCTCCCGGTTGCCCGCGATGTTGGCGAGCAGTCTCGCCCCAATTTCCCGAAGTTGCCGATTCCGCTTGTACCGTCTTCGAAAACGGAGTTGTCCGACTATCTTGCCGCCGATGTGCCCTCGCACTACGGGTCGGCGTCGCCGCACGATCAGCACCGGAAATTCCTGTTTGACTGGTAGGGTCTTCCGCGACGGCAGGCGAAGCTGCTTTCGGATAGTCACGTTCATTCTTGGGCCCGTGGGGAACTTCTCCGCTGTCTATTTCATTGCCCCTCGCCGGCAAAGTTCTAGCGAGTAACGATTCGGACGCGCGCATCGGGGTTGAACCGGTTTTCCCGCCAACTTCACTTGAATGCTTCTCCCCTTCTTGGCCCGCTCGTGGCAACAGAACCGCGATGGTCGGCGCAAAGACTCTTCTCCTGATTGCGGGCAGGATCTGAGCCCCTCTTTTCGCTAAATTGGCCAGATATCCAGGCATGCTCAGCGGGCAATCCTTTCCAGTTCTTCTCCCAACAGCTCCACGTAACGAGCCCGCCGCCGCGGCGTCAGCGAGATGATTTCCGACTCCGGCCAGTGATAGTAGAAAGCAAGCGCGTGAACATCCATTTCAAGAGCCGCCTCGCTCAGTCTGAGTTCGTTCAAGACCAGCAGCGCCACGTCTAGTTGACTCGTAAAAGTCTTCGAGCACTTCGGGCACACCGCCTCCAACTCAACCTCGATACCCGGCCCTAGAGTGCGCATCTGCTCCTCTATGCCTTCCCGCACGTCCTGCGACAATTTTTCGGCGGATTTGGATGGATCGACGATGCACAACTGCAGCAATCTCTGGCTCAGTTCCGCTTCATCCAGTTCTTTCGTTGCGGCTAGTGCCTCCTGATCCGCGCCTGTCGGCAACCGGAACGAAATCCGTTCTGCCCGGGCCTCATTGACCTTCATCGTGAATGTCCGCATCTCAACTGGGTTCGCTTCAACGGTGATGTCGTTCAAATTCAGCGGCGCTTCTGTAATCTCGCTACATTCCGCATCGGGACATTGCAGAAACACCTGGAGCTTGTCTCCAAATGTTGTTTGATAGATTCTGAGCAACAGGAATTCTCGGTCTCCTGGCAAAAGCCCGCGCACAAGCTCCGCGTCGACATCCAGAATCTCGCCCACGCGGCCTACGCAACGGGAAAGGAGTTCCGTCACAATCGCGGCTACTGATTCTCTCGGTGAGAGGAAGGCCAGCAACTGCTGCTCCCGGCCTGTGATCGGTTTCACCTGAACTTCGCGGTGGCAGTGCTCGGAGCAATCTACATAACCTAGCGGAAGCAGAAAGGTACGCTCATCTCCTCGTATACAACTGCCTGGGCGTCGGCCTTCCTTCCACATTTTGTGTCTGCTTTCACTCTCGAATTTGCAATTCATTCTAAGTTTCTGTCGGTTCCTTCACGCTGGGGTCTCTGTTCCATCCTTCGTTCTCCAATTTGATCGTCTGGATCATCACCGCATTACCGGCGGCGTCTAGTTCCGGCAGCGCCTGATATTCGGATACCCAGCAGCGGAACACCTGGTAGGAAATCGCCGGTTGCCCCGCTTCGTTGAAGACGTCAATCACAATGTTCTTGCGAAATTTCTTCAGCGACATCGCGGCGTCACCCTGGAAATTGTTCACCAGGTTCGCCCAGCTCTCGAAGGTGAGATCGTGCGTCACGCCCGCTGAAAGTGTTACCGCTTCGTAGCTCGTCTTTCCCGGCAGCCGGTGAGGTGTGCTGGGATCCCCGCTTTCGTACCAGTCGACTTTCTCCGTCGTCTTCTTGAGCGCGCTGCATTTGCTCAAGCCGGCCACATATACGTTGTCGATCTTGATTCGAAACTTGAAATTCCGGTAAGGGTCAACACGCTGAGGGTTGACCGTAAATTTTGTCATGAATCCGCTCCTCTCCTTCGGTTCCTAAACTGCGGACTGCCCCACTTTTTGCGTTAGTTTCAAAACGACAAACTCTGCCGGCTTCAGCGGTGCGAATCCAACCAGGATGTTCACTATTCCGCTGTCAATGTCCTGTTGCGTGGTGGTCGTTTCGTCTACTTTCACGAAGAAGGCGTCGTTCGGCGTTTTTCCCTGGAAAGCCCCGGCCCGGAACTGCTGCATCATGAACGCGCCAACGTTCATTCGCAGACTCGACCACAGCCCGGAATCGTTCGGCTCAAATACGGCGTACTGGATTCCATTAAAAATGCTTTGTTCGAGGAAGATTGCCGTCCGGCGCACCGGAACATACCGGTACTCCGGATCGGAGAGTGTCGCAAGCGTGCGCGCTCCCCAAACCACGATTCCCGATGCCGGAAATGATCGAATTACGTTTACTCCGATCGGGTTCAGAAAGTCCTGCTCAGCATCCGTCGTTTCGGCCACCAGCCCCACCGCCCCGGCAACATTTGCTTCGGTGCCAGCGGCTGCTTTCCAGACTCCGCGCTTTGCATCGATTTGCGCGTACATGCCGGCGATGAAGCCGCTTGGTGGCGCAGGTATGGGTGAGGTGGACGCTCCCGTCGGATCCGCAATCTCCAGCCACGGGTAGTACACCGCTCCAAAAGAACTCTTCACCGTCAGGCTGTTCACAAAAGAGCGGGCTTCGTCGACGGTGTCGTCCGTTGGGTGCGGGTCACCGATGAAGAAACAGTCTCCGCGTTGCGCGCAATAATTCGTTCCCGTGGAAACGACATCCGGCGAGCTGATTCCAGGAATACAAACGATGTTGACGTCGCGAATTATGTCAAGAGCGGTTAATCCATTCTTGTGGCCTAATTCGCCCGGTAAACTTCCATCCGCACCGGGACTCACGCCTGACACGTGGCCTCCCACGGTTGCAGTGCCCAGGTGATACTCCGTATTTGGTTGAACTGAATTCGCAGGCCGGAGGACCGCCGCAACGGTGATTTCAGTCCCACCATTGCTAAGCCCCAACGCGAGAGTCCCGGCGGAATTGGGCCCGGGCGAGTTGGTGACGACGACCGAAGAGGACGTGCCCCCAGAGCCGCTTGTCAGAAGAAGGAAAGGCGAGTTTGCCGAATTGCTTGCGTCATAGGTTGCTGTGAAACCCGAAAACGCTGCCGCATTTGCGCTTCGATTCGGGTTGATCAATCGCGTCGCAGCCTGAATCGCAGCCGCGACAGCCGATCCTCCGCTGGCTGCGCCGGCTGTCACAAGGTGCGGCCCATCGCCGTTCACCGTGATCATGAATCCGGACCCGGCCGCAGACGCTACAGTGCCTCCGCCGACCGTCACTTGTACGGAAGACCCCGCTCCGGTCGTTCCTGAAGTCAGGTTGTAGGTTGTTGTAAACGTAGCGGTGAAGCCGGTGTAGGCAGCCTGATGCAGTGGATTGCTCGGAGGAAGCGCTCTTACGGCAGCCTGAATCGCAGCCGCTATGTCTGTGCCACTGGCAGGTCCCGGCGGCAGTGCCACATCCTTCGGCCCATCTCCGTCGAGATTGATCTTGAACGCTCGCTGGTCCGCTGCAGGATTGATGATGGGTGCTGCGCCGCTGACGCTGGTGTTCCCCGTCTCCGTACCGCCATTCGCAATCCCCAGCTTCAATGCGGCGGAGCCATCGCCGACGTTCAGTTTGCCGCTGCGGCTCGTGCCGGCCCCGGCGGTCAAAAGATTCGCAGCGTCGGCTTGCGCGGTAATGTATCGGGACCTGATCGTCACCGCCGTCTCAACATAATTCGGTGAAGACGGATCCATGACCAAGCGATCCATCGTTTCCAGCAGCAGTGGCGGCAGCGGCGGATTCTGCGTGCTGCGATCCTTCAGCACCTGAAGCGTAAACGCGTTGTTTGGGTCGGAAGCGCTGTCCGTAATGACTAGGCTCAAGGCATTGCCCCAGGCCCCTTCGTTCATGGCTTGCACCACGAGGGTTCGCGCGCCCTTCCTGTCCTGGATGGCGATCGACGCCGCTACTGCTCCCGCGCCGGCGACTCGAATGATGTAAGTCTTTTTCCCGCCATTGTTAAAGAACTGGAACACACCGTGCGCGAGGAAGCTGTCGGCCAAAAACGTTCCATACCTGGCTTGAAACTCGGCGACGCTGGTCACCAGTTGCGCTGTCCCAACCGGTCCCATCTCTGCCTTGCCGATGAACGCAGCGTTCGAAGTACTTACGCCCTCAATGGGTTGAACTCCGCTGGGAACTTCTTCGATATAGACACCTGGATGCAAGCGGTCCATCTTCTTTTTCTCCTTCTGAACCCTCTCGAGCTTTCAGCCGTTTGTTCGCTAGTCCGATTCGCTTTCCACGCTCAGAATTTTGATCAACCCGCGATTCACCAGCTTGGTCACTTTGTCGTTGCGGCTGATTTCCAGCTCGTTGATCGGGGCGGAGACTTCGCCCGGAGCCAGATGAAGCGTCTCTCGGCTCGAAAGCGGCACTAGTTGCAGTTGTTTCGCCAGACTTCTGATCCGGATCATCTCGTATTACCTCCTTGCAGACCGTCGCTGTCGTCCTCAATCAGGAATTGTCACGTTGCCTCAAAAAGTCCTGCGCACTCTCACGTTTTTCCGGATTGATCTGGTAGAGCGGCCCCGAAGCCGTCTCGATTTTTTGCAAGTATCCCTGGCCTACGAGTAGTTCCAATACCTGTTGTGTGCTTTCCACCGTCGATCGCACTCTCGCACTCAGCAGCCGCCAGCCGGAAATCCCCTTTAGGTTGTCCACGGCTTCCGGGTGCTCCACGAAGTACGCCAAAATTTCGGCCGCCAGTCCTTGCTGATCCGCAGCACTGTCAGCCATCGGATACTTCTCCAGAATCTCCGCTGACCTTGCATTTTCCGGGCCAAGATTGTTTTTCCGCGTAACGTGCAATCGGCGCAACAGATTTACGCAAACACATCGCTGACCCAATTCACCTAGCCGGGGCGTCTTCGACCCAGCGCATGTTCGCTAAGCCAATGCCGCGAGAACCATAAACCGCAAGAAATTAAGTCTTCTGGGGCGAGAACTGAAGTGAGCGTTGTTGCTCACCGGTGGGCAAAAAAAGTCCCACTACGCGCGTTTCCGCTCGATTCTGTATTTCTTGATTAATCTGCCGAAGGTGCGCCGGTCTTTTTGCGCTTCTTTTGCGGCGCGACTTACGTTTCCGGAGTTTTTCTGCAGCAGATCTTCAATGAACGACCGTTCGAACGCTTCTACGGTCCGCGCCTTTACTTCCCGAAAGCTCTTTCCGCTGCCATCGGCTTCGCCTTGCGCTCCTGGCAAAAGAATATCTTCTGCCGTGATGCGGTTACCGGCGGAATAGGCCACTGCCTGCTGAATCACATTGGACAGTTCGCGCACATTTCCAGGCCAGTCGTGGCCCTCCAGTTTTCGTAAGGCGCCCAAGGACAGCGCCTTAGGTTGTCCCTCACCGCACATGCTCAACAGGAAATGCCGCGCCAACAACCCGATGTCCGAAGCTCGCTCTCTCAACGGCGGAAGTTTCAGTCGAAAAACGTTCAGCCGGTAGTAGAGGTCGGACCGAAACTCCTTTGTCGCAACGCAGTTTTCGAGGTCCCGGTTGGTCGCCGCGATTACACTGATGTCCACTTGCACGAATCGCTCGGACCCCAGCGGTTTGAATGTCCGCTCCTGCAGGAACCGCAAAAGCTTCGCCTGCGTCGTCAGCGGCAGCGCATCAATCTCATCCAGAAACAACGTTCCCTTGTTCGCCAGGGCGATCAGTCCCTGCTGGTCCGCGTGCGCATCGGTAAAGGCCCCCTTCGCGTGACCAAACAGCTCATTCTCCACGAGATGTTCGGGGAGTATCCCGCAATCGACCGGAATAAACGGAAAATCTCTCCGCGCGCTCAAATGATGGATCGCCCGCGCGCTCAGCTCTTTCCCCGTTCCCGTTTCGCCGGTAATCACCACGGGTGCCCCGCTCTTTGCCATCAGCGGCATCTTCTCCACGGCTTTCAGGAACGCGGGATGTCGCCCAACAAATTGCGCAAAGCCAAGTTCTTCGACGATCCGCTCGCTCACCGCCGCTGTGTCCGATCCGCGACCTTCCTGCAATCGCAGGATCCGCGATCCCAACTCTCCCCGGTGCGCCGGCCAAAGGACAAAATCGTCCACGATCTCGTTTACGGATTCGAGCAGCTTCGCGTCGATGCTTGCGGGAAGAACCGCAATCAGCGCTTGCTCTTTGCACAGTGATTGCACGCGCTTGAGGAAAAGAACAAGGTCAGTCGTGTCGGAAAGCGCGACGGCCATCGCCGCGCACGCTGGTGGTTTCCGCTCTTCGGATTGGATCGCCCGGTCAATGACGCGCCGTTCGCAGGTGAATCCCTCTTCGTCGGCGACAATTCGGCCAATATCCATCTCTGCCGGACTAGCCCCTTGCTCGAATAGGAGTACGTGGCAAGACATAAGCGCCATCGCGTCAACCTGGTTCCCCGAATTGCTGTCTTCGACTGCGACAAACTCAGTATCACGTCCGCAAAGGGCGATGCGTTCATTTGAGGTGTAGCATTCGTCGATGTTTTCTCGCGGTGCCCGTCGCGACTCCGGCAATCTCCCTTCAAACCTAAGCCCGGTTGCCGTCCTTCGCTTTGAATACGGTCCACAAGAAGGCGCCGTCCGCCGGCAGGAACACGTCGAACGGTATGCCCTAGTAGTGTTCCCAGTTCGCAGATCGTGTCATGCAAATTCCGGTGAGTGGAGGGAGCAAATACACTCTGCCAGAGAAGGCGAGCACCCAGTGCAAGCCTCTGGTGGCTGAGCCGCAACTCGGAAGCAATCCGGGCCAGAAGTCCTCTTCGCGGACATCATCGCACTTTTCCTCGAACCCCGCCTGGATAGCTTCACACTTGCCGACCACTTAGCAGATACTTGCGGCTCAAGATCACGGATCGGTGGAGGACGATTTCAGGGTAGGCATCGAGACCGGGCAAGACGGGAAGCCGATTGGCAACGTCAGCCGTTACCCAGCTTCCACCAAGACGTTCAAACTCTTAAACGGGCGGGGTCCTTCCTTGGGTAAGCACCGCGCGAATCCTCTCATGGCAAGCCGCCCGACTGCCTCCTATCCTGATGCAGTCAGCCCCTCCTCTCAAAGGAGAACCGGTTGCCGGAAGTACGCCCCTTCCTGGTGGCTCCGACCCCGTCGCTGAAAGGATGGCATAGTATTTAAAATGCTAAAGTGCTACTGTAAATCATTAAATAATATATAATTCTGTTTTAACTGTATAAATACATAGAAGGAGCGAATTCGCGTTTTCTTTGGTTTTCGGAGGAAGCAAATCGTTGCGGCTAAATCCAAGCTAGCAGCCGTTGATAGTAATAATTCACAGTGATAGTGTCGGTTCTATACTGCCCCAAAAGATCGGCATTGTCGACGCCGCCAGCCGCCGGGGGCGCTTTCTTAGCGGCCAAGGCTCGACGGGGCCCGTCATAAGAACGAATGCCGCCTCGCGCGACGGGGCCTTCGATAGGAGCGATAATGATTCCAAAAGGTGCAGCGGCAATTGATCCGCCGGTCAGGATCGTGGCGATTGACGACGCCCCAGAATTTCTCGAGTTTCTCGATCACGCATTGAGCGGCGAGGGTCTGGAAATTATAACTTCCACTGATCCCGTGAGGGGGCTGCATCTGGCTTTAGAAATTCCGGCCGACGTGGTCTTGCTTGACCTCGTCATGCCTAATTGTAGGGGTTTCGAGTTGTTGGAAAAAATAGTCAGGGCCAATCCCACAATCAATGTGCTCCTTCTGACCAGTGAATACTCGACGGAGGTTGCCGTCGAAGCCATACAAAATGGCGCGGCTGACTATTTGACCAAGCCAATCTCGGTCGAAAATTTGCGTCTCAGAGTGATGAAGTTTGTGGATAGCGCTCGTGAGCGGCACGAGGCCACTAAGATCAATCATGATGTCCTGCATACGTTCCAGTTTGAAGGAATCGTCGGCTGGAGTCCGTTGATGTTAGAGGTATTCGACAAGATTCGACGTGTAGCCCCACACTTCGAGAATATTCTGATTTCCGGTGATACTGGAACTGGCAAGGAGTTGGTGGCACGTTCTCTGCATCATCTAAGTCCGGCTTCTTCTGGACCATTTGTGGTCTGCAACTGCGCATCGATCGTTGAGACCCTGTTCGAGAGCGAGTTGTTTGGTTATGTAAAGGGCGCTTTCACCGGAGCGATGCAAGACAAGAAGGGGTATTTCGAGCTCGCACGCGGGGGCACACTGTTTTTGGACGAAATAGGCGATACCAGCCTTTCGGCTCAAACCAAACTTCTTCGTGTGTTACAAGACCATGTGGTGCAGCGTGTTGGATCCTCGGTCGGCCATGAAGTAAATCTTCGAGTTATCGCAGCGACCAATCGCGACTTGCGCGCGATGGTGGCACAAAAAACCTTTCGCGAGGACCTTTACTATCGTATTTCCACCGTCGAAATCAAATTGCCAAGCTTGTCCCGCCGGCGGGAGGACCTGCCCTTGCTCGAACGTCATTTCGTCCAGAAATTCGCGGCCCGGTTCCAAAAACCAATTCGAGGAATCGCGCGAAAAGCCCAGATTATATTGGCTCGCTACGCGTGGCCAGGCAATGTCCGTGAACTTGAAAATGTCCTCGCTCATGCATGCATGATGGCTCGCGGAGACGCGATTGGTGTATGCGACCTTCCGGAAGTGTTTCAGGGAGAACGTCTGAGCGTGGCCGATTGGGACCCCGGTATGTGTTCCCTTGAGGAAGTTCAAAAAAGGCACGTACGAGATATTCTTCGAATGGTTAAAGGTAACAGGAAGGAAGCAGCAGAAATCCTTGGGATCGGCCGGACTACGCTATACCGTTTTCTCCGCGACATGAACGCTCTCTCTGAAAGTGGCGCGGGCGCCCGCACCGATGCAGTTCACTAACTTAAAACAGAATTGGGTGCGCACAGAGGAAAGAGCGTTAATGCGCGGGCGATTCGACGACGAGCCAGTGGAGGTTCGACGCGTTATCGCCCGCGTTTCACCCGACGAACCATGTTCCAGTTCAGAACACGATCAGCGTAGAGCGCAAAGCAATCTTAGTAATCTCCCCTGTCTTCAATAACTTACAAATTTTCTGATTGGCGTTTCGATTGCCTACTCCCAATTGAGCGCGGAGTCATGGCGCTTGAAAACATTCGCTTCTGAAAGCGGATGGTTCGAAGCGGCCGGCATTATGGCAGCCAAAATCGAGATCAAGTGTGGAGAAGCGGCGATCATGAAATTGACGTGTAAGTTTGTGCTATTGCTTACGGCATTTGTTTTTCCCTCGATCATCGGCGCTCAGGTTCCGGTTGGACGATGGGAGATCGTACACCTCACAGGAGATAACTCGAGTCAAACTGCTTTGTACCCGGGTAGCTTTTCCACTTTTTTGAAGGCCGGCGGTACGGGGTATACCTACGGGACGTTCACGAACTCAATCTGTGTGCTTGCTGTCGAAACGAGCAATATTGTTCCTACTTGGGTTTCTCTCGGTGGAAACACCTACCAAATCACCATCACAGTCGACAACTTGGGACTGGGGCCAAATTTGTCTTTCGTTTACACTGGCACATACAACGCGCTTACGTCAGTTCCCGGCGATATTTTGCATCAAATTCCGGCGATTACAGGGACCTATTACGGAACCGGCGATGCTTCTGCTTGCAGCAATGCGACCCAGGGATTGCCCGGCACCTTCGTTGCGACGTTTCTGCCAACACTCTCCTCTGGATCAGCATCCGGCTCATTGGATGGAATGGCTGCGGACAGCGGTCTGGCATTTGATTCGACAGTAAACGCGACAATCAGCTTCAGTACACCGCCAGCGGGTGGTCAGCTTGCGGGCAACGTCGAACTCGCCACCAATCCGACGTTCAATGGCCAACCATGCTTTGCCACGACTGCAGGTACCGTAAATCCGTTGACTATCAACGCAAGTAAGTCAGCTCAATCAGGGGTTTCCGAATACATTCTTGCGGAAGGTTATGACCCGTATGGCACCCCGACTTCTCTGTTCCTCAACGCGTTTTCAGCAAATGTGTACACTACGTCCAACAATACCGACCCAAACGCTACCCAGGTCAGCACAACCGAATGGGCAGTAGCAGCAGCCATTGGTGAAGACAATCTCGCGGCGGGCATCGCAGGTATCGCCAACGATGGCACCAACAATGTCATAGTTATGTATTACGGCGTTTTAGGCGGTATCTGTAACAACGCAGGCGGCGTTGACGCACCGTTTCAATTCGTATCTGGCACGCCCCTCGCTCACGGCCACAACAAGCACCACCACCACGGCAATCGGCCTATGGAAGTGCGCGATCACGTTCCACGGGACAAACACTAAGCGTAGGTTTCTTTGCGAGTCATCATATCCGCTAATTCCGCCGCTGTAAGTCGTGGGGCGGGATACGGTGCTGGGACGAACAGCAAGGACATGCTCGAACTTCTTCAATGGGAGCATCTAGGCGATGGAAAAACTCTTGGTTGTTGACGACGACCAGGCATTGCGCCGGCTGATGTGTCTTGAGTTGAAGGACAAGTACGAAATGATCGACTCGGGGGATCCGGAAGAGGGTTTGGCTCTCGCCCTGGAGCACAATCCCGACGCCATACTACTTGATCTGCGAATGTCGAAATATTCCGGCTACGATTTGCTCGACACATATACTTCATTCAGCCGAACTAAAATGATTCCGGTGATCGTAGTAAGCGGAGAATGTGACGGAAGAACAAAGGACCGCTGCAAAGAACTTGGAGCCGTCGGCTATTTTGAAAAGCCGGTCGATTTTGATGCGCTGCGTTCCTGCCTCCAGCAGTTTGCCAAAAAAAGGCGACATGTCACACGCAGCGAGGTGCGCTTGCGGTTGTCTGTCCCGTTAAAACTGCGCGGAGTGAACAACCGGGGAGAAAAGTTTGACAGGTCCGCAATCACTGAGAACGTGAGCCGCAGCGGGTTTTTGTGTCGGTCGGATTTTGCGTTTCCTGCCAACTGTATTTTGGACGTCCATCTCGGAAATCACGCGAACGAATGTGTGGGTAAGGCCAAGATAGTTCATTCGACCTGCAAAGGTGAATCCCTTTGGTACTACGGGTGCCACTTCATTGAAAAAACCGGCCCTTGGGTACTCAAATAATCGAAGAGGCAGAGGTACCCGCAGCGTTGAGAATTGTTGGAACGACTTCTCTTGCCGGTTCCAGAATGGGCACTCTGTGGTTCCGACGACAGACGATAAAGGATTCAAAGCAGTGCACGATGTGCCGGATTGAAACACACTTGGCCTCGCTGTTCTCCGGTCACTGCCTCCGTGTTGAGGGCTGCTCCTAAACTGCAGATTATAGGACATTTAGACTGACGCTTGAGATCGGCGTGCGCTAGCAATGGCGAACTACTTGCAGCGAAAAAGGCCGACAAATGTTGACTTACCCCATCCCCGTCTTCCCGCGCTGGCATTTGTGCCCCAGAGGCAGGTTCCATTCATCGATCCCGAGGTGGGTTTCCGGCGTGCTTTTATGGGCGCTATTTCTGGTCGTCGTCCCCGTCTTTGGCCAACTTCAAAACTCGGACTGGCGAAAACAAGTTCGCAAATACTCTGAAGCCCACGATTGGGAATCGGCTTTCCGCATTCTCGATGAAGAACATGCTCGTGCGCCACAGGACTTGGAGGTCTGGGCGTGGCAAGCTCGTGTTTTAGCGTGGTCCGGCAGTTTGGCGCAAGCGGAAAACAAATATCTCGAAATCTTGAAGGTAGATCAAAAAGACCCGGATATTTGGGAAGGCCTTGCAAGCGTGTATCTGCGTGAAGGACGAGCCGCTGATGCTCTCCACGCGCTCGACACGGCCGTCAGACTTGATCCTGCGCGTTCCGATCTCCGGTCTGCTCGTGCTCGCGGGCTTCTAGCGATGGGGAACCGAGCGGACGCGCGAAGCGAATTTCAGAGAGCTTTGAGTCTCGACCCTTCCAGTATTGAGGCACGAAATGGGCTGCATTCGCTTCAAGCGGAACCGAAAAATGTTCTGCGGTTCGGCCAAGACAACGACGTTTTCAACTTTGCTGATTCCAACCACGACGAGTGCGTAACTCTCTCGTCGGAGTGGACGCCAAAGTGGGCGACGAGCGTCGCAGGTGACTTTTATCAGCGTAGCGGCGTAGGCGCAGGAAAGTTCTTGAGCAGCGTCACACGGAAAGATTCGAAATGGGGAGCAGCGACAATCGGAGGCGGGATCGGGCACGACATGGCTGTGATCCCGAAAAGCGAATTGTTTTTTGATCTGGATCACGGCTTAAAAACGGGCGAAACGAAATTCGTTCGAGGCTTGGAGATTGTTTACAGCCAGCATTGGTATTGGTATCAGTCTTCCCGGATTCTGACTCTGAGCGGTACCACGATTCTGTACTTGCCGAGAGAATGGACGCTGTCATTGGGTTCAACGGGAGCGCGGAGCGCCTTCGCGGGAACGGGTGTGGAATGGCGCCCGTCGGGGATCACTCGCCTTGGCTTCCCAATCGGAGGTCGCGATGAGAAACGGTTGTCAGGAAACATCTTCTTTGCCGTGGGCACGGAAGACTTCGCACAGGTAGACCAGATTGGACGTTTTGCGGCCCAAACCTACGGTGGCGGAATGCGCTATCAGCTATCCCATCGGCAAGACTTGACGGGTTTTGTCTCGTACCAAAAGCGCACCCAGAACAGAAGCGACTTCGCTTCGGGACTAAGCTATGCCGTCCATTTTTGAAAAGTTGTATCGAGTGGGGCCGGCGTCGCTCCTGCTAAAAGCCATTGTCGTCGCAATTATTCTCGACGCATTACTGCTCGCCTTCATTCTTCTTCGACGGACCTACCGGAAATGGTATTTCAAGAAACGCGATGCGCGCGTTTATGAATTCCGACAAAATTGGCACGCACTCGTTTCCGCAGAAATCCCGTTCGAGACTTGGCGAAGGAAGCCTTTCGATCGACGAATCGTGGAGGAGATCGCACTGGATGCCCTCGAAGCAGCGGGACCCGAAGAATCGGCCCGATTGTTAAAATTTCTGCGCAAGAGCGGGTTGATCGAGAAACGCATATTTGAAGCTCGACATCACACCGGTTGGCGAAGGATGCGGGCACTGGTAGCGCTTGGTCGTACTCGTGCCCCGGAAGGGATTCATGCCTTGGCTGAGGGCCTACGAGACTCGGATTTGCAAACAAGGTTGGCGGCCCTGCGAGGATTAGGCAGGACGGCTTCGCCCAAAGCTGCCGAGGAGATACTCGCGTGGCTAGGAGAGGCTGGGCTGGCCGTGCCAGATCTGCCGCTTCAAAGCGCACTCGTGCAATGTTCCGCGGAGCGCCCCCAGTTGTTAATTCCCTTCGTAAGAAACGCAAAGGGTCCTTTGCGCGAAGTACTGGGCCGGGTGCTCGGCGAGGTGGCGACTCCGTCGTTGGGATTGGATCTTTTGCAGTTTGCCGGAGACAACCTCGACGAATTGCGCGCCTCTGTTGCACGCGCCATGGCGCAGTCGAACTCAGAACTCGCGCGGAACGTCCTTACCGAGCTGTCGCACGACCGCGTTTGGTTCGTGCGTTTGCGCGCGATCGTAAGTTTGGGGAAGCAATCCGATGCCCGCGTAATTCCTTTGCTGGTACGCGGTCTTTCGGACGCGAATCGCCTCGTTCGATTGCGCGCCGCGGAAGCCCTCGTGGGACTCAGGAAGGAGATGCTCCCGATTTTTGGGCAAGTGGTGGCGTTACAAGATCGCTACGGTCTGCACGCCTATGTGACGGCCCTTGAGAATGCCGGATTAAGGGGAAAACTAGAGTTTGAACTGCAGGCCGACGCGCGAATGAGTCGACTACAAAAAGATGCTCTATCCGATGTCTTGCAAACAGGAGCATTGCGCACTGCTGAGATTGTAACAACGGAAACCGTTCCAAAAAGCGGGGTGGGACTGCTATGACTCGCTTTCTAGAAATCTCGAACCACACGCTTTTCTGGTATTACACGGCCAGCAACATAGCCTACCTTATTATGTTGTTGGTCGCGCTTAAGACAAGCGCCGCACACAGCCGCAAGCTGCAGAGCCACAGGTTGAATTGGATCAAGGAAACGCCGATGGCGCCGCCGATCACCATCATTGCACCTGCACATAACGAAGAGGGTTCCATCCGCGTGGCCGTTAGAAGCCTTTTGGAACTCGATTACCCTCAACTCGAAATAATTGTAGTGAATGATGGATCAGAAGATCGGACCTTTGAAGAAATGCGGGAGGAATTCCAGCTTCGGATGATCCGTGCGGTGTACGTCCCGGAGGCAAAGAGCGCAGACGTCCGAGGGTTGCATCGAAGTGACTCAGACTCGAGATTGTTGGTCATTGATAAGAAATCCGGAGGAAGCAAGGCGGACGCGGTTAACGCCGGATTGAATGCGGCGACTTCCCCTTACATTTGCATCGTTGATGCCGACTCTATTCTCGAGCGCGATGGTCTATTGCGCATCATGCTGCCGATATTGGACGATCCCAAACGCGTCGTAGCGGTAGGCGGCATTATTCGGGTACTGAACGGATCGGAGATCGTTTCAGGGCATCTGCGGCGGGTGCGTCTGCCGCGCAAGGGGATTGAAATTATCCAGGTAATTGAGTACCTCCGTGCATTCCTGATTGGCAGGGAGGCGTGGAGTCAGGGAAATATGCTCACAATCATTTCCGGTGCATTCGGTGTTTTTCGTACTGATCTGGTGCGTGCAGTGGGGGGGTACCGGCAGAGCGCGATTGGCGAAGACTTCGACCTGGTAGCACGCCTGCATCGGCACCTGCGCCAGCAAGGCGTGAATTACCGGATACCGTTTGTTCCTGATCCGATGTGCTGGACAGAGGTTCCCTCCGACCTTAAATCGCTCGGAAGGCAGCGAGCGCGGTGGCAGAAGGGATTGCTGGACGTGCTCTGGCAAAACCGGGACATGCTGTTCAAGCGCCGTTACGGCCGGATCGGCTGGCTCGCCCTTCCCTATTTGTGGGTCTTTGAACTAATGGCACCTATAATCGAGATCGGTGGAATCGCCACCATCATCCTTGCTATCTGCATGGGCGCCTTGAGCCGGGAATTCTTCCTGCAGTTTCTGATCTTTGGATACGCGTTCGCGACGGTAATTTCCATCGGTTCAGTGCTGCAAGAGGAAATCACCTACAAGCGATACAACGATTGGCAAGACGTCGTGCGCCTTGTGAGCTACTGTTTCCTGGAGCATTTCCCGTATCGCCAGATGCATATGATCTGGAGGCTGCAGGGCCTCAGCCAGTACTTGCGGGGCGATAACACATGGAAGCCTCTGAAACGAAAGGGGCTGGAGTCCGCGAGAATCGGGTAGGCTGTCGCTGCTGTCTTCACTTCAGGTTGTCTGCAGTGCGATAACAAACTTGCCGATCTCGGCATTCTCAATCCAACGCATAGGCCAGCCACCAGATAACTCCCTGTGCGGCGAAACGAGGAAGTGACCTCAGAATCTCGATGGCCGACCTAGAAGCCTCAAAATCGATTTCATCCCAGCTTGTCGAGCACATCCGGTTTGTGGGTTAGAGCGGAGCACAGCAGGTTCGATAAACATTTCACACACGCGCTGACAACGCTCGCATTTCTCGCCTGAGAGGGCAATGCGCAAGCTGATTTCGGAATCCCATTGAAGGTCGCCATGCAACGCGCGGCCGCGAGTATTGCAGATCAAGAAGGATTGCATGTGTGACCTAGTTTGGAGACCAGATAATTAGCGACGTGGACCAGGGGTCAATAAGGCGGATGAGGTCAGTTTAATTACGGACGTAGTTAGGTCGAGCAAAGCAGGAAGGAACTAGTCGAAGCTAAATGATGTTATTACGAAGTGCGTACCGTACGAGTTCTGCGAATGAACGGAGGCCAAGCTTGAGCATAACCCTAGCTCTGTACGTCTCAACCGTCCTGACGCTGAGATTCAGGATAGCCGCTATTTCTTTGTTGGTCTTTCCCATAGCCAAGTGTTGTACCACCTGGTGCTCCCGATGACTTAGGCAGCGAGCATGTGGTTCGTTCATTAGTGAATCCGAGCCAAGCGGAGATAATCCATTTTCTCTCGTCGATCCTTGCTCCACTCCAGCCTGGAAGAGTACCTGCTGATGTCGTACTGCCCCCAAACGCAACTTTGGCCGCAGCAATTCTGAGACTATTCGCATTTCGGACATGCACTGCTCAAGCAGTTCAAGAGGTGCCGCCGACAGTGCTGCCTGTTCATTTGCCCGATGGCAAATGTCTCGGCGGGCCTGTAGAGCTTTGGTCGCTCGACGCAAGTTCGTCGTAACATGATCGATCGATTGTTCGACGTTCTTCCTTTCCGTGACTTCCAGAACGATTACTCCGACCTCGAGGACTTTCCCCGACGCTGCTCTTATCGGGTAATAGTTTTCGATCCAGTGACCTATCGCTGATCTAGTAGGTAGACGTGCTGTTAATTCAAAATTCGACAAGGGATCGCCCGTAGCGAAAACACGATCGAGTGCAGTTTCTATTTTTGTGGCCGCAGCTCCAAGGATGTGATGCGTTGTTTTGCCAATATGGGCTTCGCCTGGAACCCCATTCATCGAAGCGAGAGCGTTATTTATTGTTCGAAATCGCAATTGCCGATCAAGAATGGCAACGCCAACGGTGGAGGTGCTTAGCAGGGCAGCCAGTGATTGTTGTGGCTCAGACTCACGCCGCAATGGTTGTTTCGATTCAAGTCTTACCAAAGAGAATATCTCCTCTGCAGGAATTCCCCTCAGTTGAATGATATAGCGCTACTTCCCATTCGTGTCAAATTAGTGGCAACAACTCGACTGCTAGAACCATTAAAGCGGTGCGCGGAATCAACGTCCCAGAAAGACTTTAGGATTCCAGACTGATGAGCGTCGCGGAGGCCCTGGGGCAAAAGAACCGTGAGCGGTCAGCCGACGACTTCGCCCGACGAGTAACAGAAGTGTGCTCGGCAGCGCGGTTGAAATAGACGATGTTGCCGGTGCTGTCGGCCGAGATAATGGCATCGCTGGCAGATTCGGCGAGATTGTGAAATCGTTCTTCACTTGCGTGCAGCGAATTCTCCGCCTTCTTACGTGTGGTGATGTCGGTAGCAGCAACAAGGCGAGAGTCCCTGCCGCCGAACAAGAGTGGGTGCGAGGTAATCTCGGCGTCAATCAGAGCGCCGTCTCTTGCGATGCCTCTTGATGCCAGCGGTCTCGGTCCCTACAGACGCTTTCGCAACGCTCTCCATTAGTGCGGGGATGTCTTCTGAAGGGCGAATATCTTTGATTGTCTGGGAAAGAAATTCTTCATGCGAGTGATCTTCGGAGAAAGGGCCGGGACGACCAAAAGGAGATCGTCCCGGCAGGTTGGCTACTCGTCGGACTCGTACGCAGCCGGCGTGTGCACAGGGTTCTGCGGTTGACCGCTGTCCGCAGGACCTGTCAACTTCATACCTTGAATCGCGTCCACGTGAGTTCGGGCTTTTCATATCTCATATGCATTTTCACCTCCTTTCCGTTTGGTTTTTGTTACCAGGACCGTCTCGCGAGTGAAGCGAGTTGGCCTGACGTTGAGAATGCCGGGACGGTGTGGAGACTCCATCGTCCCGGCAGGTCCTTACTCATCGGACTCGTACGCAGCAGGCGTGTGGATCGGATTCTGCGGTTGACCGCTGTCGGCCGGGCCGCTCGTCTTCGATCCGTGAATCACTTCCACCGCATCAGCCGTAAGCGTGATTTCGGGTCTTTCGTATTTCATAAATGTCACCTCCTTTCCTTTTCGTTTTCTCTCAGCTAAGAGATGTTTTGAGCCCGCAACTCGGCGGACTGCCCGGTGGCATTTGCGAGCGAGGCCGCTTCTGGAGGACATGCATTCAAGTCGTCGAGCATCCTCCAGTGCGCTGCATTCCGAAGCCAACGCTCGATGGCAAATACGCGCAGAAGGGAAGTCACAGGGACAACCTGTCCCGAGCGCACTTGCTGAAGGGCTGCCGCAAGGGCGCGTGAATCGATGACGCCAAGCGCGTCACCGACCATTTCCCGAATCATCGCGGCAAGGTTGGCATGCTGTGACGCGATCGCGGTGAGCGGCCCGCGGAGAACGAACGCCTTTCGTTTGCGATGCAGCAATTCGTGCGGCACGACGTCCGCGAGGGCGCGACGCATAAGCGATCGGCGCTGACCGGGGCGAACGAGCTGGTCTGGAGGCACGGAGAACAAGAACTGCAGGAGGTCGCGATCGAGGTACGGATAGGATTTGTGATAGCTAGGCTCAGCCGAAACAGGAAAGCACGACAGTTGGCGGCGCAATGCGTCGATGGTGGCCATACTTTCCTGAAAACTGGGGCGGGGGCCAAGAAGATGTGTTCTTCGGGGGTAACCATGAATGGCGAGAGAATGGTCCCGAAGAAAACCGGAGAAAAGCCATGCAGGCGGAGAAACGGATCGCGAAGGGCTTTGTTTTCGCCAGAACAATGCCAGAGTTTCCGCCAGGATGGAGAAAAGGGGCCTTCGGAGGGCGAGACCCCATGCGACGAGTTGGCCACAGAGCGCTCGCAGACGCCCCGCTGCTAGAAGATCGGCGAGCAATGTGGCGGCAGACGGCGCACCGCCGAGGACTTCGTCTCCCCCGATGCCGGACAAAAGAACGCGGCTCCTGCTTTCACGCACAACGTTTGAAAACTCCCTTCCACTTTTGCCAGATGAATGCAAAGAGCCGGGCGTCGCCATGAAATGGCCGGCGTCGGAATCGAAGTGAAAGGCATCATCCGTGCGGACTTCAATCCGGTAACCGGTCTTTCCGCGTTGCGCCTCGACTCTTTCCACGTATGGCAGTTCATTCCAGTTTGGTTCAAGGGAACTGTAGTAGGTGACGGTGTCGAGGCGCGGAGAACCGGCTCCGCGTTCCGCGAGAATCCGATCCGCCATGCAGACGATGGAGGATGAGTCCATTCCTCCGCTCAGTTCGGCGAGAACCGGGAAAGCCGAACGCAGCCGGCGCGATACCGCCTGCCCGAGGAGCTCGACGAAATGTCTTTCATACTCAGTGTCATTTCGGTAGACGAGGGTCTTTCCTGGAGTAAAACGCCAGAACTGTTTGATCGCCACTGAGTCTTTGGAAGCCGGCGGAACGGAACAAACGCCCACATAGGGAGTCAAATGCGAAGCGGGAAAAAGTCCGAACCAGCCTGCGAGGTATTCGCGATTCAGCTGAAATTGACGTCCAGCAAACAGCACGAGCGGATCGAGAACCGTGCACCACTGCGCACACGTGCGGTCGATGGAATAGAAGAGCGGCCGCGTTCCGAGGAAGTCCTTTGCAAGTACTAACTGCTGTCCCGCGGAATCCCAAACACACAATGCCCAGTCACCGATAAGCTTTGGAAAGGAGGCGAGCCCCCAGCGCAAGTAAGCGGCAGCAACGATGGCAACGTCGGTATCGGAAGTTGTAACAATGCCAGCGAGCTCTCGAAGCAAATCCGCCCGATTGTCGAGGCGGCCATCCCACGTCAGAACTTGGTCTGGGCCGATCCGGCGAGGCTGTTGTTCGCTTCGGGAGTCTTCGGTTTCGTACATGCGGTAGAAGAGGATGTCGACCTGTTCGTTGTGGAAGCGCCCTTCGCCATCCGGCCCGTAAGGAGTCAGATGTTCTCGCACCGCATCAAGAACGAATGCTTCGCTGGAGCAGCGCCGAAAATTCCAATGTCCGAACTGCACGCTCACGGAAAACCTCCATTCTTTCAGCCGCTGATCAGCACCGCGCGAGAACCGCATAGATCTCGGAGATGTACGGTTTGTCGTTGAGAACGAGGCCGTCGAGTTCTACCCAGGCGTGCGCCACGAAGGGCAGGTATCGAACACCGATCACCAACTGAACCGAAAATCCGTGTTTTTTGAGAAGGCAGGCCGTGGCCGCCGATCGTTGCAGACAAAGGACCTTCCGAAAATACAGGACAGCCGCCAAGTCGACTGCCTCGCACATTTGTGCGCATGCAAGCGGGTTGCTCTTCCGAGTGCCGAGCGGAGTTCGTCGAACGCGATCGTAGATTGCCGCAAAGTCCTTCCTGAACAGCTGATATTCAAGGCTTAGAAGTTCCCAATAGGCTTCGAACATGGTGGACATGGCCTTTCCCTTCAAAAGCACCTACGCCGCGCGACAAGCCAGTTGCTCGCCTTCCCGGTGCATTCGCCGCGCAAGGCTCCGCAGAAATCCGGCGGAACGAGATTTCGCGTTGCTGTGAGCATCCTTCCACGGCAATGTCGTCGCAGCGAAGGCAAACGGCGCAACGAGTGGCATGAGCGCGACCGCGCGCTCGATCGTCGATTGAGGAAGTAGTCTGCGCCAGACGTTCGCGTACGATTTGCGACGCTCCGTTGCAGCGTCCCCTTGCTCGGCGAGTGCGCGTCCAAAGTGCTGGCGGAGATATTCGAAACTTAAGAAGGGATTGCCGACGGCGGCTTCTGCCCAATCCAGGAACTTGCACTCTCCGCGGCAGACGATTGTGTTGCCTGGATTCAGATCGAAATGATTCACAGTGTCGGGAATCGCCTTAGCTTCCAAGTCGCTCAACGCCTCCGTTAGCCTCAACTGGATGATCCGAATCTCGTGTGCGTGCAGCCGTCCTGGCGCGGTTCGGACTTGCGCTTCCATCAGAAGTTCGATCGCCGTGAAGAACGGAGCGACCTCGGACAGCAGGGTCGTGATGCGCGAATCATGCGCGCCACAGGCGTGAATCTCGGATGTGTTTCCGATGGATGCAACCTGCAATTCTGCCAGAGACTTCGCAGCACAAACCCACGACCCGAGGTCGCGCGTGGAATCAAGGTCCCGGCCTTGGATCTCGTCGCTTAGCCAAGCGTTCCAGTCAGTGCGGACAGCCATAATCTTCGGCATGTGTCTTGGAAACAGGGCCGACAGAGTCTGGGTAACCGCGAACTCTCGCCGCGTGGGTTCTCCTGTCGCCTTGAACCAGGCGGCGCCGCCATTTGTCCGGAAGCGAATCAGCGCGAAAGAATCGTTCGCGTGCAGCTGACGGACTGTGCCGTCCCACTGGCGTCCAAGCAGGCGTAATTGCTGCTCGACCCAAGTCGAAATCTTTTGAAACGCGTCGAATTCAGAAAACGGACCGCGCGAGTCCGGTGGAGAATTGGCGGCATCGAACTTCATCGCGCAACGAACGGCGAGATAGTCCCGCACATCGGTGAAGGCATTTTCTTTGAGTGTCTCGATGTTCACGGCTTTCGGCGCGATTCGGAGTAGCTCTTGTGGCTTGCGAACTTCCATAACGTGATATCGCGCACAGCCGGAAGTCCCGTCGGGATGCGGAATCTCGACAGGCGCGACGCAAACCGTTTCGAGGTTCCACAGGCGTTGCGCCTCCGCGTTGAGGCTCGCCGCGATTCTTTCCTGCGGTGGAATGCGCAACACCGGCAGACAAAAACCCGACGGCCGTCTCAGGACGAAAAGTTCCGAGCCGTTCGATGCGAACAGAAGGATGCGCCATGCGTCTGTGTTTCGTTCTGTTTGAATCGTAACCATTGGGTACTTCCCTCCTCGCTCCACATTCCGATCAGCGCGAGTGGAGTACGCCCCGAGTCTTCAGCGACTCGACGAACTCGGCGACATCCGCTTGCACCTCGCTGAGAGGGACGGCAAACTCCGCACTGAATTTCTCGGCAATCCGCGCCGGCGAGTCTCCCTGTTCGAGCAAGTCCAGCACTCTCGCGCCAAGCGCGTTTACGCGGAACATCGCTCCGCGGCGAAGGTCCAACAAGACGCCTCCATCGGCGCTGGCGACTCTGCGGATGGTGTCGGGCAATGGAGTCATAAAAAGCCGATCTCGCGTTGCTATTTCTGCGCTGCCAGTACAGGCTGCCACTCGAGTGCCTTGAAAGCGACTGACCGCTTGGTTTGTTTGCGAACGCGCCATGCGCCGGCGAGTCGGTGCGAAACGCGAGAGGAAACTGTCGTGGACTGGCAAAACCTGGTTGAGTCCTCTGTTCGCCTTCGCGACGTGCCCAGAGTGATCATTTGAGCTTTCGAATTACTCCGACGACCCGGCCTACCACTTCGGCGTCGACGCCCTTGCGGAGGCGAAGGGATTTCACGCGTTGTGCGGGGCTGCAGAGCGATAGCGTGCCGTTCTCCAGACGGCAGAATCCCCACAGGTAGCCGCCGCCGCGCTTCTGCAACACGTACATCGGTTGCGCCCAAATAGGAGAGGAGAGCGAAGCCTTCGGTCTTTTCTGTCTTCGGTCCACGATCAAGAATTGAACGCCGGAAAGGCAGGAATATTTCGGTTCGTACGAATCCCCGGCCCAGAAGACATCACGCAAGGTTACCTTTTGCAAACCGAACATCGAGGAGGCGGCGGTTCGCAAGAAGAAAGGAAGCCCGCCGAGGCGCCGTTCCATGTCACCGAGGAAACGGGATGGCTCCCTGGCGGAGGCTCGATTCTCAGGTAAGAAGTTGAGCAGGTCCTGGGGCATTTTGTGAGCGTCGGCTTTGTCCAATGCAGCGCCGCAAGCCGTCAATAGGTCGGCGGCACCGGTGAAATAGACGGCGCAAATCGAAACCAACTTGTGAACGTGCCGTGGAGCAAACTTCCGAGTCTCGTAGTCAGAAAGAGCTCCTGGGGAGCAGTAGTAACGGTGGTCGCCCAGTTCGCGGGCGATATGCCGCGTGCGCTCGGAGGCCTCTCGGAAAGAAATGCCGCACGCCTTCCGCGCTCTCTGAATGAACTCGCC
>WNFL01341852.1_pt1 | contig 25591 bp, 22 predicted proteins | sample 5400361 | NCBI WGS metagenome assembly WNFL01 (sample SAMN13153351, study PRJNA577476) | soil metagenome | isolation source: 40 cm soil on Douglas fir-dominated hillslope | place: USA:California | collected 2013-09-17
ATACGATGACCGGTCGCGGCGAAGATCGCATTGCATACCGCCGGCGCGAGCGGCGGCAGCGCCGGTTCGCCCAATCCGGTCGGCGGGTAATCCGCCTGGATGAAGTGCGCTTCGACTTCGGGCGCATGCGCCATGCGCAGGATCGGATAATTGTTGAAATTTGCCTGCTGCATGCGGCCATTTTCCATCGTGATCTCGAGGCCGAGCATAGTGGAGAGCCCGTCGATCACCGCGCCTTGAACCTGAGTCTCCGCGCCGCTCATATTGATCACCGGCCCGACATCGGCGGCCACCGTCACCTTGTGTACGGTCACTCTCTTGTTCGCGTCCACGCTGACATCGGCGACTTCGGCGATATGGCCCTGATGGCTGAAGAAGAAGGCGAGGCCCAGGCCCCTGCCCTTCGGCATGGGCTTGCCCCAGCCGCCCTTTTCGGCGGCGAGCCGGATTACGGCCGCGGCGCGTGCCGTGTTCAGCGCGGTTTCGTCCTTGGGTTCGAGCCAACGCGGTTCGCCCATCGCTTCGAGCAGGAATTCGAGATGATCGCGGCCTGCGGCCACCGACATCTCGTGCATGAAGGATTGGATGACCCAGGCAATGGCGTTGGTGCGCGGCGCGCGCCATGGACCCGTCGGCGTCGTCGACGCGAGGAAAGTCTGGCCGATGCGAGTGTTGCTAAGCACGGACGCGGGGAACGCTTCGGTCTCCATATTGGCGCTGGCATTGGGTTGCTTGCCATCGCCGGAGACGGTGATGAAATGGTCCGACCAAGCGACGAGCTTGCCCTTCGAATCCACGGCGCCCTTCATCTGATGGAAGCCGCCCGGCCGATAGAAGTCGTGCGCGAAATCATCTTCGCGCGTCCATTGCAGCTTGACCGGCGTGCCGACGCGTTTGGCGATCGCGGCGACCTCGCACATGTAATCGTTGGAGAGCCGCCGGCCGAAGCCGCCGCCGGCGCGCACTTGATGGATCAGCACCTTGCTTTTGTCGATGCCCATCAACTCCGCAATTTGATCCAGCGCGCGGTCGGGCGCTTGTGTCGGCGCCCAGAATTCGATGCCACCATCTTTCACCACGGCCGTGCAATTCTGCGGCTCCATCGGCGAATGCGACAGATAGGGATAGGTGTAGAAACCTTCCACGGTCTTGCCGCCGGAGAATGCGGCTTCCACATCGCCGCCCTGCTTCAGCATCGCCGCCGGCGCTTTCGCCGCAATGTTGCGCGCCTGCTGCTGGAAGCCGGTCCACGAATCCTTTGAGGCAGCGCTTTCGTCCCAGGTCACTTGCAGCGCGCGTTTCGCCTTGATCGCCGTCCAGGTGGAATTGGCGATGATGGCGATTCCCGGCATCAGCTCGGAGACCCTGCCATTGCCCTCGACCACAAAGGCGTCCTTCACGCCCGGGATTTTCTTGATCTCGTCGAGATTGGCCTTGGCAACCTTGCCGCCGGTGGCCGGGCATTTGGTGTAGGTCGCGTAGACCATGCCGGGCTGCACCTGATCGATGCCGTAGAGCGGCTGACCGGTGACAATCTTGGGCACATCGACGCCCATCACCCGCGTGCCGATGAGTTTGTAGTCTTTCTTGTCCTTGAGGCGGACGGTCTTCTCGTCCGGCGCCGGCAGCATCGCGGCTTTCGCGGCGAGAGCGCCATATTTGGCGCGGCGGCCACTGGCGGCGTGGATGACGGTGCTCTTCTCGGTGGTCAATTCGGATTCCGCAACGCCCCAATCCTTGGCCGCTGCCGAGACCAGCATGGCGCGCGCAGCAGCGCCGGCACAGCGCAGGGGCTCCCAGCCGGTCGGCGTCGAGCGTGAACCGCCCGCGCTCTGACGGCCATAGACGGCGGGATTGATCGGCGCTTGCTCGATTTGGACATCCGCCCAATCCGCATCCAGATGTTCGGCGAGGATCATCGGGAAGGATGTCTTGATGCCCTGACCGATTTCCGGGGCCTTGTTGTAGAGGACGATCGCGCCCGACGGCGCGATGCGGATATAGGCGTTCAACACCGTGTCGCCGCTCGCCGCTGCCGCTTTGGCGCTGCTTGCGAATGGCCCGCCCAACGAAAACGCCAGGACCAAGCCCGCGCCCGCGCCGCCCGCGATCTTTAAAAATTGACGACGGCCGACATCGCTCTCGCTCACCTTCGGAGCAATCGCTTCCATCTCGCGGATGATGTCGTGGAAGTACGGATCGACGGACGGCTTGAAGGCGGCGTTGATGTTCATGGGTTCTCCCTCCACGAGCGAGGCGGGCTCGGCGAAACGGAGCATTTTAGCGCTCAGCCGGCAAAAATCCTAATCCGGCAAGACGTTATTCCCATTAAACTATTACGCGATTGGCAAGCCGCCGAACCCATGCCATTACCTGCCACCGCTTCAACCAGGGACATCAGATGATCATCGATTTTCAGCATCATTACACGCCGCCTGCGCTTCTGAAGGGACGCTCCGACGCGGTCTCGGTCGGCATCGACGAGCGTGGCAATCCGATGCATCTGCTGAATCCTTTGCTCGGCGACATCGATGCCCATGTGCGGATGATGGATCATGCCGGGATCGATGCGGCTGTGCTCTCCAGCATGGTGGGTTTCGATCAGCCCGATCTTGCGATCTGCCGCACGATCAATGACGACATGAAAGAGGTCGAGGGCAAACATCCCGGACGTTTCATCGGGCTTGCCCATGTGCCGGCGTTGAAACCCGCCGAGGCCACTGCCGAGCTGAAGCGTTGCGCGGTTGATCTCGGCTTTCCCGGCGTCGTGATCGCTTCCGAGCTCCAGGGGCTTGGCCTCGATGCGGAGGAATTGCGCCCGTTCTGGAAGGCGGCCGCCGATCTCGGCGTCTATGTGTTCATCCACCCGCTGCCCCGCGTGATCGCCTGGAACCAGGTCTACGCCGATGATCTGGGGCGCATGCTGGGCTGGGAATTTTCGCTGATGGTGCAGACCGTGCGCCTGATCAACAGCGGGTTGTTGGATGATTTGCCGAATCTGAATGTCCAGTTCGCCCATTTCGCCGGCGGCATCGGACGCTATCTTGGCCGTGTGCGCGGCTTTCAGCAGCGCGACAAATGGGGCACGTCGGGCGTCAAGGGCCATAACCGGCGCCCGCCCAAACCCTTCGACCATTATCTGGAGCAGCGCCTCTATTACGATTGCGCCGGATGGGCAGGGCCCGATCACGCCGGCGCCTGGGGCGCGGAATGGGTGCGCTTCGGCATGAACGAAGTGGCGCTGCCGCAGGTCGTGTTCGCGACCGATTATCCACAGGCGGTGCGCGTAGATCAGGAAGTCGCCGATTACATCGCCTATGTGCGCGCGCTCGGCCCCAATGAGCGCGCCATGCTGGAAGGGCTGAACGCCGAGAAGCTGATCCCGAACGCGCGACAGCGTCTCGCCAAGCGCAAGATTAAGGAGACGTAAGGCACCAGCCGCGTTTGACCGGACCGTGGCATCACCAATTGCCAGCCCTGCGGAACCTCTATTGTGCAATTCCAGCGCCTGCTATCATGTCCTTAAAGCTGGAAGTTGTCTCCGGTAGTGCCGAGCAACGTATAATCCAGAATTGGGGCGGTCGTTAAACGTCAGCAACTATCAGGGAGGTCATGATGTATCGCGGGTCTGGCATCGCTATGGGACTGCTGTTTGCCGGGTTGGGTGTGCTTGGACTGTCGCACGAAGCGGCGGGACAAGCGGGTGGCCAAGGAAACGGCCCACCAAGCAAGATGATCACGCTCACGGATGGGCGCGACATGAAGAATTTCGACCAAGCCGGCAATGCCAGCTGGCGCATCGCCGAACGCGCCATTGCCGCCGACCGGGGCACTGGCTTCCTGGTCACGAAAGACTCCTATAGCGACTTCAAGATCCGCGCCGAGTTCTGGGCCGATGAGGGCACCAATAGCGGCATCTTCATCCGCTGCGACAATCCACAGGCCCCCAGCGCCGCGAGCTGCTACGAAATTAATATTTTCGACGCCAATCCCAATCGGGGCAACGCCACGGGAGCGATCGTCAATGTCACCAAAGTCGATCCCGTGCCGCAAACGCTGTACAAGTGGAACGTCATCGAAATCGAGGCCAAAGGCCCACAGCTGAACGTCACCATCAATGGCGAGCGCACCTCAAGCGCTCAGGATACCAAGCACGCGCGCGGCCGCATCGCCCTGCAATATGCCTCAGGCGTGATCTATTTCCGCAAAGTGGAAATTCAGGCCCTTACGGCAGACGATATCGCCGAAGAAGCCGGCTCGATTTATGCCAATTGCCAGGCCGGGTTCGGCATCATCTTCCCCGGTCAGCCCATGGCACGGGACGTCACCTTTACGGCAAGCCCCGGAAAGACCCTCTCTGCGCGGGAATATTACGTCGAAAAGGGCGGCAATCGCTATTCCGTCACCGTCGCCGATCTGCCGAACGGGCCCTATGCCGACCGCGAGCTCCTCGCGCAAACACTGGCCGAGCTGAGCAAAAAGGGGCAGGTGCGCACCCGCGCCGATGTCGAGTTGGGATTGGGCAGGCCGGGCGGCCAGCTCAATATCCTCGAACCGAACGGCCGCCAGCTTCGCACCTCCGCCTACTCGGCCCAGCATCGCCTCACCGTCACGCAGGCGGAAGCCGTTGCGGGAGACACCGAGGCCTTGCTGTTCGAGCAATCGATCGTGCTCATGAACCGCGTCGGCACGGATCTGGATCGCGTCGCCCCGGGCAACGATGCACCGCGGACATATGATTGCCGGTAGTGACCCGCAGCTAACGTAAGGGCGAGGACTTCTGATAGACTACGGGCAGCGTCCATCGGCAAGAACGAATGGGGTGGCCCCGATGTCCAGATTCACTTCGCTGTGCGTGACGGCAGGCCTGATTTGCGCCGGAGCAGCGCTTTGGCCGGCTTTTGCCGCGGATGGGAACGCGGAGGACATCACCGTCCGCAACTTCCCCACCTATTGGCTGCAGGATCGCACCGCCCAGGATGATTTCCTTCCGCCGCCAAGCGGCTATGGCCCCGTGGCGTCGGAGCTGGGCCATCCCTATATTCCGAACGGCGCGGGCAAGCAGCAGACAAGCCGCATCGCCGATCTGGCCAATCCCGTTTTGAAGCCCTGGGTCATCGAGCGGATGGCCAAGCCCAATGCCGACGTGCGCGCCGGAAAAATCCCATTCATCGCGCGCGAAAGGTGTTGGCCGACGGGCGTTCCGGGCTTCCTGGTCTTTGCCCATGCCGCGGGGATGTACGTCGTGCAGACGGAGAAAGAGATTCTCATCGTTCAGGAGCTCGATCAGCAGACGCGGCACATCTACATGAACGTCGGCCATTCGAAGAACCCGAAGCCTTCATGGTACGGCGAATCGGTGGGCCATTTCGAAGGCGATGAGCTGGTCGTCGACACGGTCGGGATGAACGACAAGAGCTTCGTGGACAATTACCGCACGCCTCATACCGATCAAATCCATGTCGTGGAGCGTTTCAAGATCGTTGAAGGCGGCAAGACCTTGCAGGTGACCGCGACAGTCGAGGACCCAGGTGCCTTCAACATGCCCTGGTCGGCCGTGCAGCGCTGGAAGCGCGGACCATTTCGCCAAATTCTCGAACAGGTCTGCGCTGAGAACAGCGAGGGCTTTTACGACTACGACGTTGTTCCGATGCCGCAGGCGGCGAAACCCGATTTCTGAGCGGACGGTCTTCCGGCCGAACGCATTTCATAGGGGCGTGTCATGATCCTGGGTTTGCAGCCATTCACCTTCGCGCACGTCTTGATAAGCCTGGTGGGGATTCTCTCGGGCTTCGTCGTCCTGTTCGGACTTCTGACCGCCAAACGCCTGGAGGGATGGACCGCGATTTTTCTCGTGACCACGGTCGCGACCAGCGTGACCGGATTCGGCTTCCCCGTCGATGCTATATTGCCGTCCCATATTGTCGGAATCATATCTTTGGTGGTGCTGGCGGTTGCGATCATTGCGCGCTACGCATTCCGTTTGGCCGGTCCTTGGCGCGCGGTTTATGTGATCGGCGCCGGCATCGCTCTTTATCTCAATGTCTTTGTGTTGATCGTGCAGCTCTTCCAGAAGGTGCCGGCTCTGAAGGCCCTGGCGCCAACGCAGTCCGAACCGCCATTTGCTTTCGCGCAAGGCGGCGCATTGGTGATCTTCGTCGTGCTTGTCATCGCCGCGTCGATCAAGTTCCACCCCGCAAGGATGGTCCACGCGAGGCGCTAAAGCATTTTCCGGTCGCCGTCTCCCGATCGGACCGGGCGCGGCCGATTTGGCGACTGTTGCGCATGCTCAGGAGTGGAGGCTCACGCGTATTATTGCTTCCGTCATTTCTGCGGCCAGATGGGAGCTAGACGGGTTCAGCACCGCAAAGAAGTCGTCGGAATGTCCGTCGGTCTCCAGGCTTCCGAGGATGAGACGGCGCAAGCTTTCCTCCAATGGAAGGCCTTTTTCCCATGCTCTCCTCTTCAATCGAACCAGGATGGCATCGTCCAAATCGCGAATAATGATCTGTGCCATGTTACGCCCTTGCTTTTGATCATGGATAGGCAAACCCCCAGCCGAGAAATCATACGGCAAGAAACGTGATTTTCGTCATCAACTTATTTTAACAGTCGATCGTTACGGCTCAGGCGAAGATTCCACGACAAGCCTAATGAGTGGGTCAGGCGATTTGCTAGGGCAGAGCGAAGGCATTCAGGCCCGAGCTGACGATGACCACATATTGTTTGCCGTTGCGACCCATATAGGTCATCGGGTTGGTGTGACCTTCCGTGTCGAGCATCGCTTCCCACAGCACTTTGCCGTTGCGCGAATCGAAGGCGCGGAATCGCTTGTCGATGGTGCCGGCGATGAACACCACACCTCCGGCGGTCGCCATCGGTCCGCCTTGCCCGAAGGCGCCGGTGTTGTGAATGCCTTTCGTTTCCATCTCGTCGCTGGTCCCTAAAGGAACGCGCCAAGCGACATCGCCGGTGTTGGCGTTGACCGCCATCAGCTCGGCCCATGGCGGCTGCTGACACGGCAGCTGGTTCTTCGGATCCCAGAAGCGCGCGTTGAACGATCCTTGCCCGAGCGGGCTGAAGCGCCGATATGCCACCTGATCGCCGTCCGCGCTTCTATCGAGGCGGCCCATGCCCGCCACGTTGCGCGAATTCACGAACACATAGCCGAGAGCAGGATCGACCGAGACGCCACCATAATTGGGCCCGCCCTGCTGACCGGGGAAAATGAGGCGGAATTCCTTGCTGCTGTACGGCGTGTAGGAGCCCAGGCTGTGAATGCCGCCGATCCTCGCCGCAAGGTCTCGGCAAAACTTCTCATGCTCCGGCTCGCCGGTGAAAATCTCCGCGGCGGTCATACCCTGGCGTGCGAGCGGCACCGGCTTTGACGGGAAGGGCTGCGTCGGCGAGCTCTCCTCGCCCGGAACATCGCTCTGCGGCACGGGGCGCTCTTCCACCGGATAGACGGACTTGCCGGTATCGCGATCGAGGAAAAACATCAGCCCCGGTTTTGAGACTGCCACCACGACGGGGATTCTTCTTCCGTCATGCGTGACCTCCATCAGCGACGGCGCGGCTTCGGCGTCATAGTCCCACATGTCGTGATGGGTCAGCTGGAAATACCACCGGACCTTTCCGGTGTTGGCGTCCAGCGCGACGATCGAGGACGAAAACAGATTCTGTCCGTGCCGCGCGCCTCCGTAATATTGCGCGGCGGGTTGGCCGATGGGCAGAAACACCAGACCGCGCTCGTCATCGACGGTTGCGGCGCCCCAGGCAGCGGGCGATCCCGCTTTGAGCCAATTGTCCTTGGGCCAGGTCTCATAGCCGGGCTCGCCGGGATGCGGGATGGTGTGGAAGATCCAAGCCAATTTGCCGGTGTGCAGATCCCAGGCGCGCAAATCCATTGCCGGGCCGTCGGGGTCATCTTCTTTGCCCTGCGCGCCCGCGATGATCAAATTGCGGTAGATCACGCCCGGCGTGCTGATGTGATAGGGCGCGTCGGGAAAATTCTCGGTGACGCCGGGCCTGAGATCGACCACGCCCTTGTTGCCGAATCCCGGAACAAGTTTCCCCGTCTTCGAGTCGAGCGCGATCAATTTCCCGTCGCTTGTCCCGACGAAGATCTGCGGCGGATTATCCCTGTCGCCCTGCCAATAGGTCACGCCGCGAAGCGTGGCACTCGCTTGGCCGAGATCATATTTCCACACCTCCTCTCCGGTCTCCGCTTCCAGCGCGACGATGTTGTGCTGGATGGTCGGACTGTAGAGGACACCATCGACCATGATCGGCACAGCTTCGGTCGTCGAGGCCAAGCGGTTTGTCGGATTGGGATCATTGGCGTTGGAGGCGATGCCGTATTTCCACACCGGCTTGAGGTTCGAAACGTTGCGGGCGTTGATTTGCGTCAGCGGGGAAAAGCGCCGCCCGCTGGAATCATAGCCATAACCTCGCCAGTCTCCCGCGGTCGCTGCGCCAAGCGCGGGGTTGGGTCCAGCAGGAGCCGCCCCTGCCGTGAGCTGCGGCCAAAGCGCGGCGGTGCCGAGCAGCACAGCCAAGATGCCGACCGCTGCGATCTGCTTGCGCGTGATGTTCGCCGACCCAGATTTGGACATGGTGACCGCTCCTCTTCCCGCATCGAAGGCAGAGCGGCTATTGTTCTACATTCGACATGCGGACAATGATCTTTGGCCCGGAAACCATAGCACCATGAGGCGGATGCAGCACCCCAATCGGCGCAGCGCAGCCGCGCCATTTGTGCTATCAATTGGGACCTTGCCGCGGAGGAGACAGCGATGTTCAAACTTGCGCCTATGCGTGTCAAACGGAATTGGCTGAAGGCCAGCGGCCCACTCGCCGTGATCGTCGCTGCGGGTCTCGCCGCCCAGACCTCCGCGCAACCGAGCACGTCGCCGCCGGATTTCTCCTCGAACGGTACTGCCTGGATCACCCCCAATGGCGGCGAGCTCATCGCCGTGCCGGGTTCGCCGGGCCCATTGCGCCAAGACCCGGCCCATCCCTTTGTGGGCAACGGCCAGGGCAAGCAACCGACCTATCGCATCGCCGATCTGTCCAACCCCAATCTGAAACAATGGGTCAAGGACGCGATGAAGAAGGACAATGACGAGGTGCTGGCCGGCAAGATCGCCTTTACCGCGCGCCAGAGCTGCATGCCGGCGGGCGTTCCGGGCTACATGCTGTTTGGCGGCCCGTTCTATTTCGTGCAGTCGCCCAAAGAGGTCCTCATCCTCTTCGAGGGCGATCAACAGGTCCGGCGCATCTCCCTCGACGTGCCGCATTCGGCCAAGCCCAAACCTTCCTGGTACGGAGAATCGGTCGGCCATTACGAGGGCGACACGCTCGTGATCGACACCATCGGCATGAACGACAAGACCTTCGTCGACAATTACCGCACGCCCCATACCGAGAAGCTGCACGTTACCGAGCGCTGGAAGATGATCGACGAAGGCAAGAACATGGAAGTCGCCATCACGATCGACGATCCGGACACGTATAATCAGCCCTGGCAGGCGATCCGTCGTTTCCGGCGCATGCAGGGAACGATGGGCGAAGAAGTTTGCGCCGAGAACAACCAGCATCTGTTCGACTACCACATCCCGAAAGCGGACAAGCCGGACTTCTGAGCGGTTTGAATTGAATAGGGAATTGTCATTCCCGCGAAAGCGGGAATCCAGTTTTTTTCAGGATTCCTGGATGCCCGCCTGCGCGGGCATGACAATTTTTGTTTCGTCTCATTCCCAAAACAAACTCCAAATGTCACCGACCAAAAGCTATGAACTGAGACGGAGGTTTCGATGAAAAAAACTTTGCTCGCCTTTCTCTTGGCGCTGGCCGCGCCCGCCTTCGCGCAGCAAACGGCGCCTGAGATCGCCTTCGATTCCGTTGCCGACTTCCCCAAGCTCCCCGATGGGGTGAATTTCGGCGAGGTCCCCGGCGTTGCGGTGGATTCCAAGGCCAATGTCTACGTCTTCACGCGCTCGAACAGCGCCAGCGGGCCGGCCTATGCGCCCACCGCGGCGCAGCTCCTCGAATTCACGCCCGACGGCAAGTTCATGCGCGAAATCGGCAAGGGCCTCTATGCCTGGTCCTTCGCCCACAGCGTACGCATCGATAAGGACGACAATATCTGGGCCATCGACAAAGGCTCGGACATGATCGTAAAGTTCAATCCCGCTGGGCGCGTGCTGTGGGTGTTCGGCCGCAGGAAGGAATCGGCGGAAAGCGAGACCAAACCGTGGGAGCATGTCGATCCGCCGCTGGCCGCGCAGGACGGGCTCTTTCGTCAGCCTACGGACGTTGCTTGGGATTCCAACGGCAACATCTACATCACCGACGGCTACATCAATTCGCGCGTCGCCAAATACGACAAGAATGGCGATTGGGTGAAATCATGGGGCACCAAGGGCACCGGCCCGGGACAGTTCAACCTGCCCCACGCTATCGCCATCGACCGCAACAACAACATCTACGTCGGCGACCGCACGAACCGCCGCGTCCAGGTCTTCGACACCGACGGCAAGTTCCTGCGCATGTTCAGCATCGACGTGCCGCCTGTGCCCGGAACCCACGCCGTGAATGGCGCCACGCCGACGGGTGCGCGCCTCGCCGCGGTGATCGGCCAGCCCAATTCGCTCTGTATCCCGCCGAGCGGCAATGTGATGTTTGTCGGCGAATCCACCTTCCCGGGGCGGATTTTCAAGATCTCGCTCGACGGCAAGGTGCTGGGAGTCATCGGCAAGTCCGGGCGCAACCCCAAGCAGTTCTCCGGCGCCCATGCGCTGGCCTGCCCGTCGGAGACCGAAATCTACGCCGCGGAAACCTCCAATTGGCGGGTGCAGAAACTGATCCTCCACACGAAATAAGAACCAAGATCTCATTCCCGGCCGAGCGATGCCCAGCGAATGCGAGCATTGCGAAGGGAAGCGAATCCACCTGTCAAATGGTTCCCCTCCCTCGCCGTGGCTATCGCCACAGCTCGCCGGGGATGACATTCTGAGGCGCACCCATTTTCAACGCTCCAGGAGAAAGACGTGAAAACAAAAAATCTGTTCGGCGCGAAACAGCGAAATGCGACGCCTATCAGCACGGCGCCCTGGTCGGCAGCTATGATCCGAGCCGCAAGACGATCGCGTTGCGAAGAAGCCGCGGCAGTGCGGACATCATCTGTTCGGCCCCCGGCTATAAGGACATCAGGGTCAGCATCGTTCCCGACGACAGCAGCTTGAGCTTTGTCGGCAAGCTCATCGTGGATTTTGGACCGATCAACCACGCGACCGGCGAATACCCAGGGAGCGTTCAGGTCGCAATGGAGCGGGCGCCGGCCTGAGGCGTCCTGAGCCTCGCCGGAATGTCTCATGTAGCGAAATCAGTTGCCGATTTCGATCACATAGCCGTCGGGATCGGCCAAATAGGCGTAAGGGATGCCGGGCTGGTGTCTGCCGCGTTCGAGCAGTTTACCGCCCGCGCTCTCGACCTGAGCGATGCATGTTTTCATCGCTCCTTTCATCTCGAAACCAAAATGCGACAGACCGCCATTGCCGATCGGCTCACCCTTCGGAGCTTTGCACAGCGTGATGAGATCTGAAGCGCCGACAGAACCCAGGAACACCAACCCGCGGCCGGATGTGAACCTGACCTCCAAACCGAACGCTTCCTGGTAGAACCTCACGGAGCGTTTGAGATTGCTGACATTCAGGTGGATGTGATTGAGTCCGCGCGATCGGATCATGGAGCTTCTTCCGCTTCAGTCTCCTGAACTATAGCGCATTCTCCATCAGAAGGCGTCCGCCTGTTATGGGCGCTCCATCAGAATCGTGTCCGGATCGATGTGGGCGAAGGGATTCTCGAATAGCGCCGGTTGCGCGTGCGCGAGATATTCGAGCTGCGTCACGATCTCGCGCCAACCGGAATATGGACCGGAAGAGGGATCGAAAGTCCCCTCCAGCACAGGGCCATCGATGGTGAGCGCCGCAATCGCCACATCGCGCGCGCGGACCGGGAATGCCATCGGCCTGCCCGTCTCGCCAAACTCCGTCGCGCCGACCGCAAAGCCGCTTTTCCTTACTGATCGCAGTTCCCGATCGCTTCTTTCCGGCCAGGCGATGTCGTGCGCCGCAGCCCAGGCGCGATAGAGCGCAATCTCGGCATGCGGCATGAAAGCCAGGATGGCCTTGCCGGCATAGGTGTCACTAAGAGCGCGCGCGTCGCCGACCGGCGGCGCGTTGGTGACTTCCGCCGTTCCGGGCGCGGATGCGATCCTTACGGAGTACCAGCCGAGGCGCGCGTGGAGCGATGTGGATTCTCCGCTCACCGACGCAAGCTGGCGCAGATAGGGAAGGGACAGCTCGCGGATGCGAAACCGCGCGACGAGGCTCTGGCAAAGCCGGTCCGCCGCAACGCCCAGCACATAACGCGATGAGGATTGGTAGCGCGACACCAGATCGGCGCGGCCCAACGCATCGAGGCTGCGGAATACCGTTGCCGGCGCCAACGAGAGAGAGCGCGCGATTTCCGTGACACCCAGCGGATGATCGCTGTCCGAGACGAATTCCAGGATGCGCAAGGCGCGCTTTGCCGAGCTGCTCACGTTTCAACCACGAATGGGGGCGCGGGAAAGAGCCTCGCTTCCCGCTCCAGAGGATCGAGAATGTTGCACATCCGAGGGAGCTGATCCTCGATCTGCGGCAAATCGAATCGTTCGCGCGGTCCGCCAACGGTGATGATGGCGTGGGCGCGTCCCGATACGTCGCGGATCGGAAAAATCGCATAGGCGGCGCTGGAGTTATGCGGATTGCGCCACAGCACGTAAGGCTTCGACCTGATCGCGGCAACGTCTTGCCAAACGCCGTCCGCGGTCTCGCTGGGCGGATCGCGGAGATTTTGCGCGCGCGCAAGCGGCGCCGCTGCGGTGAGATATAAGCCAACCTCCGCGTCGCTCAGATGCGCCAGCAGCACGCGCGACATCTTGGTGCAGTGGAGCGCGACGGGATGGCCGCGCACGCTGCGCAATACGCGCGGACCCTGGGCCTGGATATCGTCGACCGTCACGCGATTGCGCCCGACGATGATGGAGAGAAACACGCTCTCCGCCGTCAGCGCGTGCAATTGCTCCAGGGCCGGACGCGCCAATGCGACGATGTCGAATTCGCTCGGCGCACCCCCTCCCAGGGTGAGCAGCCGATAGCCGAGCTGGTAAAGCTCGCCCGATGCATCGCGCACGAGATAATTCTCGGCCATCAGAGTCGAGAGCGCGCGATGGATCATGTTCTTGTTCATGCCCAGCTCGCGCGAGAGCTCGGTGACGCCGCGCGGTTTCGCGTAGGCCGCGAACGCGAGCAGCACCTTGAGCACGCGCTGCGTCGCCTGATTGCGATAGCGGACGGCTTGGGCTGCGGGTCTTTCGAGCAAGCTCATGGCGTTTGACAGAGAAAGCTCTGGCCCGATAAACTTCAAGAAGTAAAATACATTTCACATACTATAACAAACGCGGGGGTGGGGCAACATGCCGGCAGCGGCGGAAACAAGCCACATCGAGCTTTCCGGTGTCGGCGTTGAGTTGACCGTGCGCGGAAAGGGCCGCCCGTTGCTGTTGCTGCATCCCGGCCATCCCGCCGGCCGGATCGATTCCACCTCGCGCATCATCGAGCTTTTGGCGGAAAACATGCGCGTCATCGCGCCGACCCATCCCGGCTTCGGGATGAGTCCCGCACCGGCCAAGCTCACCAATATCGATGATCTGGCCTATCTCTACCTTGACCTGATGGAGGCGATTGAGCTTCGCGATTGCGTCGTCGTGGGTCTCTCGCTCGGTGGGTGGATTGCCGCCGAAATGGCGGTGAAGACGACGGAACGTCTCTCGCATCTGGTGCTGGTGGATTCGGTGGGCATCAAGGCCGGTGACCGCGAGAGCCGCGACATCGCCGATATCTACGCGGTCACCGACAAGCAGCTTGCCGAACTGGTGTATGCCGACCCCAAGAGCATGGCGCGCGATGTCAAGACGCTGCCGGAAAGCGAGCTCACTCTGATGGCGCGAGCGCGAGAAGCGACGGGGCGCTACGCTTGGACTCCCTACATGCACGATCCCAAGCTGAAGGGACGGCTGCACCGCATCGACGTCCCGACGCTCGTGCTGTGGGGCGAAGCCGACCGCGTCGTGAACACCGATTACGGCGGCAGCTTTGCGGCGTCGATTCCGGACGCGCAATTCGCGACGATCGAGGGTGCGGGCCATTTCCCGCATCTGGAACAGCCAGGCGCACTCGCGCGCCGGATTGTGGATTTTGTCGAGGAGCCCGCGCGATGAGAGTCTTCCAATTCACCGAGCAGCCTTATCCCGACGTATGGAACGACCATAACGGCTCGCTGCGCGTGAACCTGCCCAACCGCAAGCTCGACCCCGTGCGCGCCGCCGAACTCTTCCACCGCTATTACGACGAGTGGCAGCTCGCTGACGAACTCGGCCTCGACATCATGCTCAACGAACATCACTCGACGGCGACCTGCATGAGTGCCGCCTGCGTGATCGGGCTCTCCGTGCTCTCACGCATCACCAAACACGCGCGTCTGCTGGTGCTGGGCTATCCCATCGCCAACCGCCCCGATCCGTTGCGCGCGGCCGAAGAGCTCGCCACCATCGACGTGATCTCGCGCGGACGCCTGGAGATGGGTTTCGTGCGCGGTGTGCCGCAGGAAGTGGCGATCGCCAATCTCAACCCGGTGTTCCAGTCGGACCGCTTCTGGGAAGCGCATGATTTCATCATCAAGGCGCTGACCAGCCATGACGAGCCGTTCAACTGGGAGAGCGAGAATTACCATTATCGCCATGTAAACATCTGGCCGCGCCCCTATCAGCAGCCCCATCCGCCGGTGTGGAGCACGACAGGAAGCACGTATACCGCCAAGAAGCTCGGCGGTTACGGCTATGTCATGGCGACACTGGGCACAGGCTACGACACGAGGCGGCTCTATAACGCCTACCGCCAAGGCTATGCGGAGAAGCGCGCCGGCGCCGCGGCGCCCTCGGATCGCTTCGCCTATCTCGGACTTGTCGCCGTCGCCCACACCGAAGCGGAGGCGCGACGGCGCGGCGAGCTGATCGCATCCTATCCGCGTTCCTCATCCATCGTGTTTGCCCCGTTCCGCAATCCGCCCGGCTATCTTTCGATCGAGGACAATGTCCGCATCCTGAAGGGCGAGGGCAAACCGCGCAGCTTCACCAAAGACGGGCGCGTGGTGGAAATGGCGTCAGGCAGCGTGCAGGATCTGATCGATGCCGGCGTGATGTTCTGCGGCACGCCCGATCAGGTCTATGACCAGATCAGCGATTTCGTCGAGCATTGCGGCGGCATGGGCAATCTTCTGATGATGGGCCATGCCGGGCCGATGTCGCATGAAGACACCGTCGAGAATCTGACGATCTTCGCGAAAGAGGTTTATCCGCGGCTCAAACAGATGCGCCAGCCTGAAACCGCCGCCGACGCCGCGCAGTAGCGGCCATGCCCGGTTCGATCCCTGGCCTTCATTCTCCTCCCCCTGAAAGGGGGAGGACGCGAGCGCGGCCCACGCGTGAGCGGCCCAGGCGTGAGCGGCCCAGGCGTGAGCGGCCCAGGCGTGAGCGGGTGGGGGCCACATGCCCGGGATAGAAAGCAAATTCGTCCTCGTCGAAGGGATGCGAACGCATTATCTCGAGGGCGGGCGCGGCTTTCCCGCGGTGCTGCTGCATTCGGGTGAATTCGGCGCCTGTGCGGAGCTCTCCTGGGAATTCACCCTGCCGGCACTGGCCGCGCATTTCCGCGTTATCGCGCCCGATTGGCTGGGCTTCGGCGAGAGCGCCAAGCTCTTCAGTTTCGACGACATGCGAGCTTTGCGCGTTCACCACATCGCCGCATTCCTGAAAACGCTCGGCATCAGGAACGCCCATTTCATCGGCAATTCCATGGGCGGAGGTTTGCTCGCGAGCGTTGCGGCGATGGATGAGCCGCCCTGGCCGATCGAACGCATGATCCTTGCCTCCGCGGGGGGCTTTGCGCCGGTGAACGAAGCCCGCAAGCTGCTCAATTCCTATGACGGCTCGCGCGAACACATGCGGCGGATCCTGGAGACGACACTGACGCATTCGCCGCTGCGCAGCGACGAGGCTTATCTGGAGAAGCGCCACCGGCTCTCGCTCGTTCCCGGCTCGTGGGAATGCACGGCGGCGGCGCGCTTCCGGCGCCCAGGGGTTAAGACCGGCGAAAAGGAAGAGATCAATTATCGCAACATCAAGCGCCCGACATTGATCGTCGCCGGCGCGAAAGACCCGCTGCGCGAGCCGGGCTACGCAAGCGAGCTGCAGAAGGAAATTTCCGGGTCTGAGCTGGTGGTGTTCCCCGAAGCGGGACATTTTCCGCATATCGATCTGCCGGAACGGTTCAACACGATCGCGATCGATTTTCTGTCGCGCTAGACGAAAGACGCCACCGCCTAATATCGGAACGTGTGACCCAGCCTGATGACCGCTTGCGAGATTTGCGGCGTAAACGTCGTGCCGGGAATCAGCGCCGCCTGACCAACTGAGGCGAAGATTTCGTTGCCCGGCTGATATTCCCAGCGGTAGCGCACGGACAATGCGAATTTCTGGCTGACATTGTCGAATTGTCCTTGCGTGAAAAGCTGCATATCCGGCGTGAAATTGACGATGAAATCCGCGGTAATCAGGTGAATGTTGACCGATCCGGACGGAAGGTCGATGGAGGTATACGTATACCCAGGTCCGAACTGAAAGAGGGCATTGGGCCTGTAGTCGACTTGAAGATCGACGGTTAAAGATCTGCCATTGTAGAAACTGCAGCAGGTGATGTTGACATTTGCCGAGTAGGGGCGCGCGTCCGAGCTGCGCATTTCGGCGCCGACATTGGTCCAATTGTAGCGCCCTACCGGCACGGGCACTGTGCTCGCGATTCTGAATACCGCCGGCACGTCCTCGAAATCATTGATGACGCGAAAGCGGAATTCGTCGGTGAACGGGGTGCTGACCCTGCCCTCCAGGATGTTCTCGCGCGACTCGATATGGTTATTGAGAGCGGTGATGATATTCCATCTCGTCAGCAATTCCACGAAACGAAAACCCGCGACGTTTCGGTCGCGGCGCTGAAAATTGCCGTCATAACCCTTGATGCCGGTGCGGTTGACGAAGCCGAGTGCAGGAAAATAATTCTCACCCAACTGCTTGAAATGAAAATCGCCGCCCCACGGCTCGTTGGGATAATTGATCGTGAGGCCGAGCGCGTCGTCGTCGCCTTTGGTGTTGGAAAAACTGCGCTGGTAAAAAACATCCGTCCCCAGCACCTTGCCCGGCGTGATGTTCGTATCGAGGAACTGGAAGTCCGCGCCCGCGACCGTGTTCCTGCTGAATCCCGACGGATCGCCATTGGTGAAGATGATGCCGACTTTGGATTCGCTGAGCACGGGCGCTGTGATGCGGGCGGCCGACAGGACCTGACGGTTCCTTGTGGTCCCGGTGCCGTCGGTGAGCACGCTGAGTGCTCCGATATTGAACCCCTCGGTTTCTCCGGACAATTTGACGCCGGTGGTGATGCTGACGGGCCGCCCATTGGCCAGCCCGATATTGCGCGAGAAAAACGGCCTGCCATTGTCGCGGTTGATATTGTCGCCGCGCACGAATCCGCGGCCACCGAATTCGAAGGACGCAGCATCCTGCAGGAAGAAATCTCGCGTCTCGGGCTGGAACAGGACGAAGCGCGTCGTGTTCACTTGGCGGATGTCGAGAGGCGAATCCGAAAAGTCGGGATTGACCGTCAGCGTGCCCGTCAATCCCGGCGTGACCTTGTAATAGGCGTTCCCGCTCATGACGAATTTCAGGCTGTCGCGTTCCGCAATTCCTTTCTTCCGGTCCTCCCAGATGCGGGCGAACGCGGACTTTGCGTAGAGCTGGATATCGAGGCCCAGCCCCTGATTGATGCCCGAGATGCCGGTGAGGGTGCCGGAGCGCGACACATCGGCGTAATAGGCCGCCGAGCTGATATTGGTCCAACGGATGCGCTCGCCCGTGCGGCGGATGCGGCGTTGGATCTCCAAGCCCCAATCGCTGCGCGCAGGGTCGAAGGAGAGGTCGCGGAACGGAATGGCCATTTCGACCGAAAAGCCGTTTGGCATGCGCTTGGCCGCGCCGGACCAGATCGCGTTCCAGGTTTGGATGTAAGTCGCATTGTTCTGGATCAGGGCGTCGACTCGCGACCCCAGCGCGTTCATCTCGAAATAATAGGCGTCGCGGCGCGTCAGCTGGGGATCGATATAGATGCGAACGCCATCGTCGGTGTCGAGCCTGCCGTCGCGCGCCCGCACCGTAGCGACGATTTTGTCGGGTTCGCTGTCATAGGCGTAAATCCCGACATAGAGCGTGTTGTCGTCGTAGAGGAAGCGCGCCACGGTCGGCTGCGATCCAGGTTCTCCCGCATTGGGATCGACCTGGTAGAATTCATCGATGATTTGCGCTTTCGCCCATGCAGGGTCCGACAGATCGCCGTCGATGGTGGGCGCCTCGCCGGCATCGATCCGTGTCGCCCTTGCGGTCGGCTGATAGGTGTTGAAATCGCGAACCGGGTGCGGCGCCACTTGCGGGACTTCGGCGCCCAGAGCGGCTCCCCATAGGACCGCAACCGCGCATGAGAGGATGGCGGTTCGATAAATGACTTGTCGCAGGACAATAATCGTTCCTGCGCTTTTCTTAGACGCCAATACCATGCCCCCCGACATGCACCCTTGAATTTCCTCCGGCCCCGGGCCGCATCCCCCCTATGGAGTTGAATGCGGGCTAAACTTGCGGGTTTTCCGCGCCCGCGACAAGGCCACGAGAGTTTGATTCCGCCGCAACCTGCCCACACTGGTCCGGGCTGAATGCGCCGCGTAAGATGCCATTTCAGGTTGAGGAGATTGCGCGGCCTATATGCGCTCGCCGCGTCTTCGAGGGAGGGACCGATGCGAAACATCCTGCTGGCGGCAATCGCCACGATGCTGATGGGCTGCACGACGGCCGAGATGAAGACGGTAGCGGCAAACACCGGCCCGCAGCAGGCGAGCGAAGCGTCCATCAGTCGCTACGAGCCACCCCCGCCGCCGCAACTGAGTCAGCCGCCCAGAAGAGGATGGGCCGCCAACTATCGCAGCACGCCGCGCTGAGCGCGCCGGCAGGTTTGCCGCTTCATTCGACGTTGCCCCCTCCCTGCGGTGGCCCGGGGATGCGATTCCGGGGTAGGGTCCCTGCCAAATAAAGGACCCAAAGGTCCCTCTAATGGGAGAAATCGTGGACAGGCCGGGTGAGCTTCTCGACACCGATGCCGTTATCAATACGAGCCGCATCAGCCGCCTCCAGATCGTGGTCGGCGTGCTGGGCGCGCTCATCCTTTACGTCGATGGCTTCAACACCCAGGTGATCGGCTATATCGCGCCGCAGATCGCCAAGAACTGGAACATACCGCGCGATGTGCTGGGCTGGATCTTGGCCGCCGACAAGGTTGGCCTCCTGATCGGCTATCTGTTCGTGGCACCTTTGTCCGGCTATTTCGGCCATAAGCGGGTCTCGATCGGCTGTATCGTGCTGTTCGGGTTTTTGGCTTTCCTCACGACGACGGCGGATAACACTGTCGAGCTTTTCGTCTTGCGGCTTCTGACGGGCATCGGCCTTGGCGGCGCGCTGCCCTCCGGCGTCGCTCTCACCGGCGAGTATTTTCCCAAGCACCGGCGCTCGACCTCCATCACCTTTATCTATTGCGGTCTGTCCTTCGGGCAATTGTCGGCAGGCGAAGTTTCGAACGCGGTGCTGCAGCCTTTCGGATGGCAAGCGGCGTTGTGGGTCGGCGGCGCGTTGGCGCTGCTCCTCGCTGCACTCCTGGCCGCGATCCTGCCGGAGTCGCTCGAATATCTCGTCAATCGCGGCGGCAAGCCGGAAGCTGCCGCGCGCATTCTCCAGCGCATCGACCCGGCGCTCAGCATTCCGAAGCAGACGCGACTTGTCGCAGGCGAGCGCAGCGGCGCGAAGCTCACCATCTGGCAGTTGCTGCCGCAATTGTTCCAGGCGCACCGGACCTTCGGGACATTGGTGATCTGGCTCGCGCTCGGCATGAACCTGACCGTCAACACTTCGCTGCAGGTCTGGCTGACCAAGATTCTCGTCGACGCCGGTTTCGATCAGCATATCGCCATCATCGCGACCGAGGCCTCCTTCGCGGCCGGCATTGTCGGCGCCTTCATCATCGGCCCCTTGATGGACCGCTTCGGTCCCTACCGCGTGATGTCGTCGCTGTTCGTGGTTGGGGCCTTGTTCAGCGTCTTTCTCGGCCTGTCGCTGTCATGGACAGCGGCCGCGCTGATCGCAGCGGCATCCTTCGGATCGGGCTTCTGCACCAGCGGCGTGCAGAAGGGCGGCAATGCGCTCTCGATCTATTTCTATCCTACGGCGTTGCGCTCGACCGGCCTCGGCTGGGGTCTCGGTATCGGCCGCATCGGCGCGATCATCGGACCGTTGGCGGTGGGCTATCTGTTGACGGCAGGCTGGTCTTCGGCGGCGGTATTTTGCGCCATGGCGGCGCCGATGCTCGTCGGCGCCGCGGCGATCGTGGCGATGGGACGGGTCTATGGCATTGGACCTTTGGCGGACCGTGTCGTTCACGCCGAGCGGCCGACCGGCGAGGCGCACGCCGCCCCCTTGAAGGCATAGCGAGGATTGAGGAATGGAAACGGCGGGCGCGATCGACACCGATGCGCTGATCAATGCCCGCGCTTCTGGTCGAAGGCTTCGATACATCCGTCATCGGCTATATTGCGCCGCAGATCACGCGGCTGTGGCATGTGCCCAACAGCACGCTCGGCACTATCCTGACCGCCGACATGCTCGGGCTGCTATTGGGTTATCTGTTCCTGTCGCCGCTTTCGGCGAGGGTAGGGCATAAGCGCATGGTGGTCGCCTGCACCACGGCGTTCGGTGCATTGACTTTCCTCACCATCACCTCGTCCAGCGTCACGATGCTGATCGGGTTTCGCTTTCTCACCGGCATCGGTGTCGGCGGCGCGATGCCAAGCGCGGTGGCGCTGACCGGGGAATATTTTCCCGAGCGCGTGCGCTCGACCTCGATCACGCTGATCTATATCGGCTTCTCGCTTGGCCAGATCGCGGCGGGCGTGGTGGCGGGTTTCCTGCTCGAACCTTTTGGCTGGCGCGCTGTCCTGGCCTTTGGCGGGGTCGGCACCTTGGTGCTGGCGGCACTGTTCGTTTTCGCTCTGCCGGAATCGCTCGAATTCCTCATCAATCGCGGCGAGGACAGGGGGCGTGCGGTTCGCATCTTGGGACGTGTCGCGCCCGAGCTCGCAATCGGTGAGACGACGCGGCTCATCGCCGGCCGCCAGGCCGCACGCAAGGTCACGGTCGGACAGTTGCTGGAAGATGGCAGAGCGCTCGGCACCATGTTCATCTGGGTTGGGATGTTTATGAACCTGATGATCTATTTCTTCCTGCAGAAATGGCTGACCTCGCTGCTGGTCCAAGTCGGGCTGTCGCAACAGACCGCCATCACCGCGACGACAGTGGGATTGGCAGGCGGCATTGTCGCGGCCTTCATCATCGGACCGCTGATGGACCGGTTCGGTCCTTACATGGTGGTGTCAGGGCTCTTTGCATTATCGGCGGTTTCGGTGGTGGCCATGGCGCAGGTGCTGTCCTCGCCTGCCCCGCTCATCGTCATCGCGGTCTCGACCTTTGTCGGCTTCTGCCTGTCGGGCGGCCAGAAGGCCAACAATGCCCTGTCGGTCTATTTCTATCCGACGGCGTTGCGCGGTACGGGCCTCGGCTGGTCGTTGGGCATCGGCCGCATCGGCGGCGTGATCGGGCCCTTCGTGGCGGGGCTGCTGCTGACCGCTGGCTGGACGCCATCCCAACTTTTCTACGCCGCCTCGGTACCCGTGCTGATCGGCGCGATTGCCATCTGGCTCATGTCCCAGTTCTATGGTCAGGCTGCGGCGCAGACTCCCGTGGCACACAAGGTCTAACGTTGTTTTGGATTCGCACAAAACACACAATTGTCATGCCCGCGAACGCGGGCATCCAGGAGTCAGTATGATAAAATTGGATTCCCGCTTTCGCGGGAATGACACGGTTAAATTATTCGATTCAAGTCAAACCAGAACTGCTCTCATTGCAGGGCTGACCCCATGAGCATCAAGAAACTTCTCGGCGATATCGGTGCGACCCATGCGCGCTTCGCACTGCTGGCGGGCGGCGACATTCAGCGCACCCAGAGCATCATGGTCGCCGATTACGACCGCATCGAGGATGCGATCCAGGCCTATCTGAACGATCTCCCGCAGGGCGAGAAACCAACGGATGCCGCGCTCGCCGTCGCGGGGCCTGTCACCAGCGACCGCATCGTGATGATGAACAGTCCGTGGAGCTTTTCCATCGAGGCGATGCGGCAGCAGTTCGGCTGGTCGAAGCTTTACGTCATCAATGATTTCGCGGCCAATGCTCTCGCGGTGCCGCAATTGTCTGCCGAACATCTGCTGCAGATCGGCGATGGCGTTCCCGTGCCCGATGCGCCCATGGATCGCGGTTGCGGGTGAAGGCGGCAATGTCACGCTGCCCGCGCTGGATTCGCGCGAAGCGGCGATCATCGACATTTTGCGGCGCCAATATGCCCATGTCTCCGCCGAGATCGTTTTGTCCGGGCCCGGCCTCGTCAATCTCTACGATGCGCTGTGCGAGCTTGCGGGAAAACCTGCGACGCCTGCGACGCCCGAACACATCACCAATCTCTATCCGGGCTGCGATCCGCAATGCCGCGAGGCCGTGGTGATTTTCTGCGCCATGCTGGGCACCTTCGCGGGCGACGTCGCTCTGACCTTCGGCGCGCGGGGCGGCGTCTACATCATGGGCGGCATCGTGCCCAAGATTTACGAGATCTTCCGGCACTCCCATTTCCGCGAACGCTTCGAGTTCAAGGGACGCTATCGCCAATATCTTTCCGCCGTGCCGACCTATGTCGTGGTGCATCCCTTCCCGGCGTTTCCGGGGCTGAAGACGCTGTTCCGCGATTGAGGGCGTGATGGGCGCGATGAACCGGACGGAGTTCCTGCGGCGGCTTGGAGGCGTTCTGTTGTGCGCGGGATTCTCGGGCGCGCACGCGTCGTCCGCTTCGGCGCAGGCGGTTGAGACCTTCTACAAGGGGCGCACCATCACGCTGATCATCGGCACCGCGCCCGGTGGCATCAACGATCTGTCGGGACGGCTGGTGGCCAAGCACCTCGGACGCTTCATTCCCGGGGGCCCCTCGATCGTGGCGGTGAACCGAGCGGAAGGCGGCGGGCTCGCGCTCGCCAACAGTTTCGCGGACACTCGGGACAATGACGGTTCCGTCATCGCCATCATCCAGCGCGGCATTGCGCAGCTGGCGATCCAGGGCGACGCATCCGCCAAATTCGATCCGCTGAAGCTCACCTGGCTTGGCAGCCTGTCGTCCTTTGCGACCGACGCCTACATCCTGGTGGTCAATGCACGCCATCCCGCAAAGACAGCGAAGGACCTTGCGCCGCCGGCGCCGCCCGCTCTGATCGGCGGCGACGGCCCGGGCTCGACCAATCTGACCTTTGCCCTCGTGGCGCGCGATGCGCTGAAGCTCAACATCGAGGTGAAGGACGGATTCTCCGGCGCGGCCGGCATGTTCTTCGCCATGCAGCAAGGCGATCTCGACGGCCAAGTGATCGGACTCAATTCGATCATGGCGAACCAGCGGGCGCTGTGGGACGCGAAGGACGTGCGCGTGCTGCTGCAATTCGGCCGCAAGACGCGGCACCCGTTGCTGCGCGACGTCCCGCTGGGGAGCGAGCTGACGCGCGATCCTTCCGCGCTGTCGGTGATCGCGTTCACCGAGGCGCCTCTGTACATGGCACTGCCCTTCGTGGCGCCGGCCGGCGTGCCGGCGGATCGCGCCACGGCGCTGCAGCGCGGTTTCATGGCGATAACCAAGGATCGCGATTTCCTCGCGGACGCAGAGCGCGCGAAGCTCGACATCACACCGCTTGACGGGAACGCGGTGCGTGATGTGATCGCGAAAATGGCGGCGACGCCTAAAGACGTCATCGCGCGGTATAATCGGATTACGGGAGTGGTGAACTAATTCGAACCTGGGTGTCATCCCCGGCGAGTTGTGGCGATAGCCACGGCGAGGGAACGGGGATCCAATCGCCAGGTGGATTCCCTTCCCCTCGCTACGCTCGGCCGGGAATGACAATTCTTTCTTAGTTAGGCCGCTTGTCGGGTGAGGTCGCGGCGGAACAGCGAGCCGAGGGCGGGGATGATGTCGGGGAGGCCGAGCGTGCGGAGTGCGCACCACAGGGCCGCCTGATTGCTGGTGACGACGGGCGTTCCAGAATCACGTTCCAAATCCTCGATCACATCGATGCTTTGAATGTTGGCGCAGGAGATGAAAATGGCGTCGGCGCGATTGTCCTTGAGCGCCATCGCCATGTCGTACCAATAAGACGGCGGCGTGATGCAATATTCATCCGTGCCCGAAAGGCACGCGGCTTTGTCCGCCAGGATCTCGTAGCCCGCTTCCTTGAGGAACAGCTTCTTCTTGTCGTGGCCGGCTTGTCCGGTTTCCGAGATGAACACCAGGCGCTTCACATCGAGCGCGGCGAGTGCGGCTTTGACCGCGGAGGCGGTGCTGATGGCGGGACGCTTGGTCGCTTTGGCGATCTCGGAGACGACGAGATTGTCCATATCGACGCCGCCGGACATCGACGTGCCGGTGCATTGAAACACGATGATGTCGCATTTCGAATCCATCAGCAGCGCGGCGGCTTCCAGGATGCTCGGCAGAAGCTCGGGCAGTGGGCGCTTATATTGATTGGTCATGCGCAAGCGCATGAAATGCGGCGTGATGCCGGCCGGTGCATGAAGCTGCATCTGCGGCTCGACCATGCGGTTCGAAGACGGGATGATGAAGCCGACGCGTGCGCGGGGCACGATGGGCGGATATGTCATCCCGTCAGCCGCCTTGATGCTCGTGTGTCGCCGCGCCTTGTGCCGCGCCCCCCGCATTGCGTTCCACCACGACCGCCGGCGCGGAGGGAATCGCATCGCCGGTCACGATGATCTGCCCGATCATGGAAGGATGCGGCGAGCAGTTGATATTGTAGATGCCCGGCCGGTTGAAGGTGACGCCGACCGATTGCCCGCGCGCCAAGAGCCCCGTGTCCCAGCCGCCGCCATCCGACGAAGAGGCGTTGTGCATTTCGCCGCCATTGTTGGTGAAGCTGACTTTCGTGCCCGCTTTCACCGTGATGCGCGACGGCGCGAAGGAATAATCGATGAACTGGATGGCATTGGCCTGCACCACCGGCCCATCGAAGCTCACCACCGAGACCGGAGGCCGCGGCGGATCGAAGGGGCGCAAGCGTCCGCCCGGACTGCCTTTGAGCGAGAACGCCCAGATCATGTCGCTATTGGCGGACGTTGTTTGAATGGCAACGCCGCCAGCCGCGATGGCGACATATTGCTCGCCGTCGATCTCATAGGTGA
>WNFL01005438.1_pt2 | contig 25582 bp, 26 predicted proteins | sample 5400361 | NCBI WGS metagenome assembly WNFL01 (sample SAMN13153351, study PRJNA577476) | soil metagenome | isolation source: 40 cm soil on Douglas fir-dominated hillslope | place: USA:California | collected 2013-09-17
TGAATCAGATAGATCATCTACACGAGCGGAGGGCGACTTACTCTGATCCCGGAATCCCAGGTCGTAACGAGTACTTGGCTAATCGGTGTACTGTTCGCCCAGAGACAGGGGATGGTCGACTCCTACCCACTACAGCACCACATAGACAGCGGACATATCGCCACCCTTCATTTCCCTGCAACGCAAAACACGTTAGTTGGAATAGCTAATGTTAGAAATAAAAGGTGAACATATCCCCTCGCGTGTAGCATCCGCAACATGGACCTCAGTACGCGAAAGTTGTTTAGCAAGGGGTAAAGCTGATAGCTCAGCCATACATTCTCGGACAAAATGGTATCAGCCAAGCGCTCGTAGGATGCCACGGTCTCTACTGAACCACAGGTTATCACCGGATCCCGAGGGCCCCATGCAACGCCTGCAGAACAGCCCAGACCGTGGCCGTTTGGAGGGGCGCTGGCCTTCTTTTACGTCCTTGCAGCAGAGGAAAGGGGGTGTTAGAGCGAAGCGCACCTTGATCTCCTCCTCGGATATTCGAAGGCTGTTCCTGACCATCACAGCGTCATCAAAAAGCAAGTAGCTCCCTCCAATCAAGCACTGTTTCTCTTCCGGCCAGAACCCATTGCTCCCATGCTTTACAAGCCGTTCAGAAAGCTCCTGGTCTTGGTGGCACATCCAAGCGTCGAGTAACTCGGACCAATGCTCCGACGGCAGGTCCTTGAATTCTTCGATCCAGCTCGACTGGACTAACGGCAAGGGGCAGGAAGAACAAGTGAATGTTTGAGGCCTCAGCTGTTCGAGTTGTGACGCGTCCATTAGTGAAGGGGGCGCGGCAGACGATGACGATCCGTTGGTGAGGGTATTATTCAGTACGAGGATCCGGAACTCGAAGCTTTCGTCCACCGCGCGTACAGACTGCTTGCCGAGCTGAACTGGGACGGGTAGGCTGAGTGGTGGTGAACAGCTGGCACCAACCTTGACGAGCAGGCGATCCCCCATGCCTATGGGCACACCAGTTGTCGGCAATATTTCGACCTCGATATCCGTTGGCAGGTCGGTACCACCTAGTCGCAGCATCACGTAGACATTGTGCAAATTCTCTTGGTATTCGGCCACATATGTGATGTCCAAGCCCGCTGTAAATAGGGGGTCATCATGGCAAGTCGAGGATTCACGAGATCTGTACACACCTCTCGAAGGCGGGGGAGAGACATGCCTCGAGCTCTCTCCACTCTTCGCGTCCGCTTTAATGTCCGGAGTCTTCCTCCCCAACAGCCAACTCCCAGCACTCAAGCTCCGACTGCGACCCTTGAGCAAGTTCTTGGCACTCTTCTTCGACTTGAGCGTAGGCGGAGCGGATGACAAGACACTTTGCGCTTCTTGTTGCTGCCGTAACCGCTGGTCCGCTGCCGATTCGCGCATAAACTCGGGTAACGTCAAGAGCGCTTCGGGATTCTTGAACTTTGAGCTCGTGGGAATAGGCTCACGAATGAACTCAGGGAGGGTAAGAAGTTCTGCTGGGTCTTTGATACGAGGGTTGGAGGCGAGCTCTGCATCTTGCGAGTGTAAACGACCGGCATCCGAATGCGAAAGGAGTTGCTCGACGAATTTCTCGCGCTATCATAGGATGAAATAAGTAGGTGTGGCCACGCATGGCGTGATGAGGGTATGCTTACTTTTACCGCATCCCTCTGCCGTGCAAGCTCCATTTTTGATCGCATCTCCTCAGAGACCACAACGGCTTGGTCATTCATCCTCCTTGCACTAGCTTTTCCAATCATCCCAAGGAGCGTATCCAAGTCCCGCGCGTCTTTATCCTTCCCCTTCCCTTTCCCCTCACAGTTCCTGGGTCGCGCATGCTTCGCCCTCTCCAACTCCTCCACCTTCCTCTGTTTCAACTCCACGCGCTGATTATGTAGCTGTGGCGCAACGAGGTACAGCCGGTTAATGGCGGTGGTCACGGCATCCAAATCCATCCGCATCTTCTCACTCAGTCCGGAAATATGTGATACTGAGGTGCGGGGTTCCTCGGTCTTCAAATTAGGGTTTTCCCCATCATCGACAGACTTTGCATACTCGTATTGCGGCAGTTCGTAATCCATGGGGTCGTATTCTGGCGGCAGTGGACTGGACGTTCGGGCTGCTGGGATGGCGGCGGCATCACCAAACGGATCGTATATCCTTCCTCGACACAAGTTAGAGACTGCTTCGAGGTCTCGATCGATTCGATCCCAGAGAAGTGTCCGCTCCATTGCTCGAATGGAAGACGCAGCCACATCAAGGGACGCTTCACCACGTCGAGCCTGTAAGTCGTTGACTTGACGACTAAGGGTATCATATGGGTCGCCCGAGTCTTCCAGCGAGTGCAAAAGGACAGAATCGGCCGTCTCAAGGGCAGAGGGCTCGACGGTCTGGAGACGGGCAAGGTGTGTCAAGAGGGAGACCAGAGAAGTTGCGAGTTGAATGTCGGCCGTGCTTAACGCTGACGACTGCGTTAGTCTCTGTACACGATACTGGAGTTCTGTGAGGAGAGATATTTGGTCCGTTGACGAAGGAACCTCAACCATCTCTACTTCGCCTGCTTGTGCTCGCAGGTTGGAGAGAAGAATACTGAGGGCAGTTGCTGTGAAAGGAGGCTCTGCAGCATATGGAGAAGCTGGCATGGAGTGTCGTCGTGCAGGGGTGATCGGCGCCCATTGAGCACTTGGCTGCGCACCGGCTAGTAACGTGTTGAGGATTGTAATGCTCGAGTGCTCAACATGTGTTATCGAAGGTAGGACATCGTTCTTCTGTCAAGGAACAAAAGTCAGTCATCTAAGCGCGAATTCAGTGTTCAAGCAGAATGCCAGAGGGGTGATGAGGGAAACGGATGTCAAGAGACACCGCCTAAGTATTGATAGAATAAAGCCATCCACCTTGGGGCAGCAATTGAAGTCAGTCCCGAAGGCTGGAGGCTAGCAGGGAGGGAACAGTCGATCATTACTTCCTTCTCTGGGACGGGTGATAGTGAAACTCCCATCTGCCTAGCAGAGTGGTCATTGAAAGTATGAAGTCTGGTCTGGTACGAGAGAGGTCTTCTGCAGCAATGTACCACCAAATGCTTAAGGTTGATAAAAAGTTGGAGGAAGTGCCTCGCCATAGATGGTCCGTAACGAATACTCCTTGTACCTCGCGCTGGAGAGCCCGATATGCAGAAATACATTAGACTCACGGTTTCTTTGGTGATTCCCCCAGTGGGTTGGGTGTTCAAAGGGGGGACAACTGTAACAGAAGGCGCTTGGTCCTCCTACAGATTGAGAAAATGAGCCTAGACATCGCCAAGACGAACCCCCACCTACCAATGCATTAGCGAGTTGCGCAGTTTCTGCGGCTTCTACACCAACGGGCAGAGTCGGCTGTTGTGAGACGTCCATAGTCGCATCAACGAGCTGGTGGGTTGGCCCTTGCTGTTGAGGTTGAGACAGGAGAATAGAGGGAGCTCCTCGCGACGACTGGACTCGAGTAAAGGCGGGAAAGGGGGCTGGAACTGAGGCAGCCAAGTCACTGTCTAATGTGGATACAGTTTCTGATTTTGTATGTGTCAAAGTAGCCATCTTGGGTATATGGTAGGGTGGTAGGCAGGGGTGAGATCTGGCGGAGGGCAAAATGCAAACAACCAAGCGCATGTTGTTGGCCTGTTGGCTCGTTGATGTTGGTCAACCGCGCAACCAAGTAGGTGTGATCTTCCTGGAAAGTGGTGGAAAGTGGCTGTCACGTTGCTCTACCATACATATCTGCATCTCAGAAGCTGGCTGCACGCACAGCGAGAAGCCCTCGGTTCTCGCTTCGAGCGCATCCCAGGCACCCACCCTCGATATAAGCAACCTCTTCTAGTCTTCATCCAACGCGCAGCTCCTTACGCACTGCATCCCGCAACTTCCGGCGCTCGTCAAGTCCGAACTCGCAAGCAACACATATACCAGATCATGTCCTCACTATCGCTCAAACAATTCAAAGCCCTCTCCTTCGATTGCTATGGTACATTGATTGTCAGTACGCTGGTCATCCTAGATCTCTCTTCAGACCACCCCTAAAATAATAAAGGACTGGGAATCGGCTATCTGGGCTCAGCTTGAGCCCCTCATCGCACGCTCGTCCATCTCCTGGACACGAGAAGAAGCCCTGCAGGCCTACAACAACGCCGAGCTTGAAATCGAGTCCGAACGTTCCCCGCCGTTGTACAACATCGTCCTCTCCCGTGTCTGCAAGGCTCTTGCCTCGCAACTAAAGATCGAAGTAACTGACGAAGAGGCCAAAGCGTTTGCCGCCTCCATCGCCGAATGGCCCGCCTTCCCGGATACCGTACTCGCCCTCCAGAAGCTCGCGAAACACTATCACCTTGTCATCCTCTCCAACGTGAACAACGACGCCTTTGTGCACACCCGCGCAAAGCTCGAGAATGGCTTTAAATTTGCCGCGGTCCTCACGGCAGAGGACATCGGGACTTATAAACCGGATGAGAACAACTTCCGGTATATGCTTGAGAAAGCAAAACAGTTGCCAGGAGTTGAGAAGGACGAAGATGTGCTGGTCACTGCGAACAGTCTGTTCCATGACCACGTTCCTGCACAGAAGATTGGACTCAGGTCATCCTGGATCTCGAGATCGGCTACTATTGGGCAAATGGAGGGTGTCAAGTATGATTTCAGATTCACAACGCTTGAAGACATGGCGAATGCTTTAGTGAAGGAATACGAAGCGGAGGGAAACACGTTGGAATAATGGATAATGGATATACCATTTTGACTAGCAATGGACAAGTGCTAGACGAAACCCATACCTTCTTCGGAATTGGGCGTAACACGAAGGGCTTCATGTACATTGATCCGGAGGCGAAGAAAGTGTTTTACAGTGAAATAATGATACAGGCTACGAGGTATGGACAAGGCGAACCCAAAACGGAACCTTAAACCTCCTGAGAGGCCTTCGACTTGTCGCCTCTGCCGGGCAGAAGTTCGGGCGCGATGTGCGGTACAACGCCGCCCTGAGAAATAACGACACCACCAAGGAGCTTGTTCAACTCTTCGTCGTTCCGGATGGCGAGTTGCAAGTGGCGCGGTACAATACTGGAAACGAAGAATGCATCAGTTGATATAGGTAAAATCCGTATTTGTGAAACTGAAGGCCAGAAAATAAAATAAAATAAAATATAAGACGCACCGTTGTTTCTTATTATCACGGGCAGCATTGCCAGCGAGCTCAAGAATCTCGGCGGCGAGGTATTCGAGCACGGCAGCGAGGTAGACGGGGGCACCCGCACCAACACGCTGGGCGTAGTTGCCACGCTTGAGCATACGGTGGATACGACCGACGGGGAACTGGAGACCGGCTTTCGAGGAGCGGGATGCACCCTTGGTAGCCTCGCCTGCTGCGCCTGCCTTGCCGCCAGAAGCCTTTCCGGATTTACCCTTGCCAGACTGATAAGGCGGGTTAGATAAGCGAACGAGGACTGAGGTAAATTACTCACCATTTCGATAGGTCTTTTGAAGTTGGTTGAGGTGGGTTGTTGGTGGGATGTGCTGTGTGCGAGGGCAGAGTTGGGACCAAGCCACCACCTGGTGCAAACGGGCTTATGAGGTGTGGGTCGGGTCACGTGATGGCGAAGGTTCAAACTCCGCCCGGCTGGCTGTTATAAGTTGCACGGGTCTATAAGTTGCTCTTTATCCACGCTCGTCGCCAGCCACAATTTTAATCCACCGCCGCCACCATTATGCCCCCGAAGCCAGTATCGACCGCGCAAAAGGCACCTGCCTCTACTGCCGGCAAGGCACCCGCCAAGTCGACCGAGGGAGCGAAAGCCGCGAAGAAGTGAGTGAACGAGCGCCTTTGCGGTTTATAGGTCTAATTCCCTCCCAGAACCGCAAAGAAGGCAGCGCCCGCGTCTGGCGAAGATAAGAAGAAGCGCAAGCGTTCTCGCAAAGAGACTTACTCATCCTATATCTACAAAGGTGAATTCGATCTTTTTATTTTCCTGGCACCTTCTCATTTCTCGCAGTTCTTAAACAGGTCCACCCGGACACGGGTATCTCGAACAAGGCCATGGCCATCCTCAACTCGTTTGTCAACGACATCTTCGAACGTATTGCCACCGAGGCCTCTAAGCTCGCGTCCTATTCGAAAAAGTCAACCATTTCGTCCCGCGAGATCCAAACGTCGGTTCGGCTCATCCTACCCGGTGAACTTTCCAAGCACGCAATTTCCGAGGGTACCAAATCTGTCACCAAGTTCTCCTCGAGCGGCAAGTAATCGCTAGACTTTGGTTTCGATCTGTTGGTATTTTATCGTGTGTATCTGCTAGTGTACAATATTTTATTTATTTTTGGGTGCTCGTCCACGACACAAATGGACTGGTAGACCTTGTGCAGAGGACCGAAACCCATGGTAGGTTCGTACACAAATCGGTTCGTTCTCCGAAAGGCTCATTACGGAGTTGAACGGAGCCTGTGAGGCCAAATTTGTTGAAATCCAAAAAAAAAAAAAAAGAAAAAGAAAAGTCCAAAATGCCATGAAAATTAATTTATGCCACAATTGCGTTCTGAGTGCATTGCCGTTGGCTCATCAACCGTCTTCTCGCAAACCCGCTCCGCGCGGCCTTTCAACATCTTCATCAAGATCGGGAAGGCACATTTTGGGCAATGATTGCGTCATAAATTTGTCGTGAAGCCCTTAAATCCACGTGACGATTTGCTGCTACAGTACGTAACCTCTTGTCGAGGCAGGCAGAGCTCAGAGTACTTGGGACATTTTAATTGTTCGTAGTTGATCAGTTGGAGCTTCTTTGCTGATATGTTTGTTAGTGTAGGTGTGAGTAGGCCATTGTAGCAATACTTGTAGACTTGAACCGCAACATATGAGTGACCCATTTAACCGGCCTTGTGAATGTATCATTGCCACCGTTGTCAGTCGTTCGGGATTAACGTGAACCAATTACACACGCACCAGCAGTAGGTGACTCGTGGGAGGACTTATTAATAACCTTGTCCAAGAATGGCGTTGTTCTGGGCCCAGGAGAGCCTGTTAGACTCTAGAGGGTGAAGTGGGCGGATTCCAGCTTCCTAAATGAGAGAGGATGCGTAGATGTCTCTGATAAGGAGAGTCATGTCCATGCTGCACTGACCTGGGAATTATCAATGTCCATCTCAACTTAGTCAAAACCGCAATGACAACGGGACAGAATCTTTAACCGGCCGCTAGTATCGATAGTCACGAAGTAGACAGAGAAGGGTTAAGGACGTGGAGAGGAGATCGGGACTGAAGCGGTAAGAAGTAGACAGAATATATGGACTTGAGTCCAGGATGAGACTCGGATTACCGATCATGTACCAACGGCGACAGGCTTTAAAGAAGCCTACCAGAAGGAGGACCGTGTAGTATGTAGCGTGAAGGGATCGTGCGGACGGTACATCTCGCGTCGTTGAAAATCGGGGAGAGAGAATGGGGCCTAAGAAGTAACTAAATGTAGAACGATGCGAACGTGACAAAGGGTCCGTAAATGCATGAAGGTCGGACGGGAGGAGCAGGAGGAGTCGAGGGCTAGAAGAGCTGGGCGGAGGGAGCTGGAGAGAGCATGCAGGAGCTACGCACCGGGCCCTCAGGATCTCGGGGCGGTATGGGCTAAAGACAATGCCGAACTTCATGGGGTGTCGGATATGACGTGCCGGTTGAGGATTGCTGATCGTGCTTTGTGAACCACCTGACGTGAGTAACAGTACAGCGCGCATGTGATCATAATCGGGATATGGGGCCATTAGTCCCAATGACTATAGCAACAGACAGAGCAAGCCACTAGACTTTCGGTCATTGAGACGTGGCATCACCCGGCTGGCCAGTGATTCGATATTGCTCGGCGCCAAATGGTTCTATTTCGGACAGGGAATCCCATGACCATGAGTACAATTGCCCAAGTTCAATATGTGAGGATCTGGTCCTCCCGTGAGCACAAGATCGAGCGATAATTCATCAACTTCACAATGTGACGGTTCCATTTGTGTACAACCGCCGTTCATTGAGGGGCCAATAAGTAGTTGGAATTCGATGGAAGAACCGATGGTGGTTAGAGATATCCTTAAGACCGGATAATATTGCGCCCGCTAAGTCCAGGCTTCCGTGGGATGCATAACAGAACGACCTACAGCCGGGAGTACATCATATTTTTAATCTCACGTTGTGGGGAAATACGGTGGATCAGTACCGAAGGACTGGTCAACTTATTTGAAAGTGGTAGAGCCCGAAGAGCGTGGGAATGGCTGACCACATCTGGGGTGGTACGGGGGATCATAGTCCAGTTCACAGGTTGAGGTGCTCAGGTCCAACACGAGGGTAAACATGAGACAAATAAAATCATTCAATCCCACTAGTATAATACACCACGATCATGCAATCTCCACATCTGTTCTTGCAGTTTATACGTTAAGAACTGCACTTGGTCATTTAACCGCAGAACATGTCGAGAGGGCACCCGATGGTGATACCGTAACGGCTACCGTCAACCTTGAGAATGGCTAGAAGCGCTTGGAAGACACCGCCAAGACCCTCTCCGGAGATAAAACCAGCGGAGAGAGCATACGCCCATAAGTCAAATGACTGTCAATTATATCATTCCCTTATCTCAAACCGCGAGAGCTTCGAGAGGTACTCACACTTGGATTCTTCTTGGACCATGCATATGCAAAGGTAGAACCGAAGGCCATAGCGATCGAGTATTGCATTTGGGGAACGATGAAGCCCTGAAGCAGACATAGATATCATACTCATCATTTCAATGGTCATTGGGCGTGCTTACTAGACCAACAGCGTTCCAGTTGGGGACCCAAACCCAGTATTTCTTAGGGATCCAAAGGTGCTTTACAATAACGACAATGGCGACAAATATCGAGAGACCGATGGCAGTGTACCCAGAGGAAGGGGGGACTGGAAGCTTTGGGGCAGTGACAGCCTAGAAAATAGGTGCAAATTGTGTGAGAAATTCTGTAGAGAACCAACTAGTCCTAACCTTGGCAACAGCAGCCCAAGCAGCAACACTAGGGGCATTATATATGCAAGGTTCTTCACCCGTGATGATGCAAGGTGACGCCGTGGTGAAAAGGACGAAAAGTCCGGGGGCCAAGAACAGCGCAATTGTGGCACCAAAGAGCTGAGCGGCGAACTGAACTTTCGGTTTAGCACCAAGGAGATGTGCGGTCTTAAGGTCACCAGTCATGTCAACAGCCTGACCCGCGGCACCGCCAGTGACTGAACCAGCGACGAGGTTCACACGCTGTGCAAAGGCCTGGCCCTCCCCACCGCCTTTAGAGACACCACCAAAAACAATTTGAGAAGTCTTAGCAACCACGGTGATGGGGTTGATGTCGGTATCACCAGAAGACTGTACGCAGATGAATGAGAGGAGGAAGGCGAGGATGAAGGCCAAAATTGACTCTCCACTGAGCATGTGATTAGGTACAGTGCCCTCTCACATGGGAGAGAGTTACTTACACTCCAACGCCGAACTGAGTGGCCAGAAGAGCGCACGAAATGATGAACGAGACAATGACACCAATTTGCCACCACCAATCCTTCACACGGTCCTCATATGGCACTGGGTCATTATTCTCCTTGGCGGTGTACTGCGGATCCTTGACGAAGATACGTTTGATCGCATCTCCGATGTCTCTCCTCGCGTGGAAAAGGTCCACGAACAGGTAACGGCTGGACATGCCAATCTCGAGGAAGGAGAACACGAGCATCATCATGACACCAGGCCAAAGAAGCCAGTAACGAGGCGAAGGACTGTGGATGATCTCGTCATTGTCTTTGAAAGATATGGAGTAGTAGTTTATGTACTAGAGTTGAGGGTTAGACAAGGGACACAAGTGGCCGAAGATACACACGCACACCCGGGGCATTATCTGGGTCGATCGGTTTGCCTATTGCAAGGCCGTTTTTGACAAGAGCGGGGCCAACTGGCTCGGGTCAGGATCATGTCGGCAATTTGATTTGGTAACTCACTAATTCCCCACGCGAGGATAGAACCGCCAACTGTGAACAAGGTCATTGACCATGACTAGACAGTCACAATCAGGCAGCACGCACGGAAGCTCCAGGAGGCATTCAGCCCAGAAAGCATACCAGCACCGACGAACGCAGGAGTAAATTCGATAATGCACCCCCAGTTCTCGAGCTTGATAGCCTCCGTCCAGCCGATACGGTAGAGCGTCCAACCGATGTGCCAGTCGAGGAAGACACCAGGGACATAACTATTCAGGATTTTGTAGCAGAAGCAAATGACCAAGGTGATTAACAAGCACCACGCCTTCTTCTTGGCCGCTTCAGCACCCGCGCGGCCGGCATGCAGGGAGCGAATCGTGAATGCAGTTGCGGTCGGAGTTGGGAAGACGAGCTTCCGGCGAAGGATGAAGTATTTCCGCAAGGGAATAACGAAGAAGACGCCAAAGTAACCACATGCGAAAGTCAATGCCAGGAGCTTGCCAAAGTCAGCTGATGGGGTGCTAAGCAGGCCCAATCGATACATGGCGGGAACCCCAGATACCTGTACCAATTGCGATGTTAAGTCCAGCGTGGAAACGGGGCACACCGACTTACGAAAAGTATACCAAGACCACCGGCAGCTGTCGCAGAGGACTGGGCGGTACAATTCTCCTTAGGGCCAAAGTAACCTCCAAATATCCATCCGAGGATACCAGTGGAGGAGAGTGCATGGCTCAGAGGCTACATAGGTACGTATTAAAGCGGATATTGACTGGGGCTCGGGCCACAGCTAGAAGACGCTTCTGACCTTGATGATTGAGAAGCTAAAAATAGCCTTTTCATGGTAGTATCAGATTATTGAGACATCACAATGTGCAAGGAACGTACTCCGAAAAGTTGGGGACCGAAGAGGGTGCCAGTCTTCAGACCGAGATAAATGTTGGAGGCACCAACTACGAATCTCCGTTAGAAGAGAATTTCCACGCGATTGTCACCTACATACCAATGGCGCCCAGAATGCCACCAACGGCCAGTGCTCGGATGGTCAATTGGTGGGTCTCCTCGGGTGCGTTGGGGTCGACGGGGAAAGGATCCGATCTAGACGGTGAGTAATTCGTGTTAGTGGGGAGTGGGTTAAGGAGTAAGACTTCCACATACACATTGAGATTGTATACGTCACTGAACCCCTCAGTTTCCGGACCATGCATATTATCTCTAGCTCTATGCCCATCGTCATGCTCGTGGGAGGGGGCCTTCTCATCAATCGAGCTATGAACCGGTTCTATTGTATGGAAATGGTCGATCACAGGGGTCTTTTCTGCACCTGGAGCCAAAACCGTTTCGATTTCAGCCATTGCAAAGAGATCAAGGAAGTAGAGAAGGTAGTAAAAGCAAGTTGAACGGCTTTTATCGCATAACGACATGAATAAGTGGAAAAGAACCGGTGATAGGATATATGTGGGATGTATAGTATAAACGTGACCATAGAAAGAAGAGGGATCGGGTGATGGGTCGGGTGGAAACGGGGCGAAGTAGCTCAGACGTCAGAGCACTGCTCCTAGACAGGCAGAGAACGCAGAGAACTTGAAACTAATGACCCCATCTTCCCGTTGCGAGAAGTCCACAATGTCTTGGCAACCCGCGGAGGATATTTATTGAAGTCTCAGTGCGATGTACGCGGACAGCAGGAACCGCGCGCGCGACGGATGCGGACGGCGACAAACGGCAGCCTTTATTCACCATACGGTGGCAGCGGACTAGCAGCGAGCCGTTACAGTATATGATAAATAAAAGCCTTTTAACAATATTGACAAATATTAAGGCGATTGCACAACTGTTAGGTAGGATAGTACGAAAGAATGTTCGAATCATCAATTCCGTTGTGATTATGCATTAATGAATGATTCTACTAAGTTGAGATGGCCATTGGTGGTGCCGGGTCAGTGCAGGTGTACACAGCGTGTGACCTTGACTCCTCGGGGGACAATACACATGTCGCGTTCAAAGGTTGAAAACCTTACATTAGTGGGCACGCGAAGGCGGAAGGACCCGCATTTGATTAGATAAACAAATGAATATACTAAACTCGGGTACCCCAATTACAGGAATATAATGGGGTGGGTCTTAGCCTGACAAAAACTAAACGAGATGAAGGACTTGTCGCGTAAAACCCTCTTGTTATTAGGAGTACTTCTAAAAGTATTATGTAGAAGATGAGAAAACAAAATGCGTATCAAACCGAGAGAGGGTTAGCGCTAATACGGAAGGCACCTGGTACACTACTGGAAACATGAGACAAATAATATCGAGATCGAGGGTTTGTGGCTGAAACTATCGAACATCGGGCATTAAGTGATGAGAGCACTACTATTCCGACATAGCCAAACCAATTTTAAACGCGAGAGACGCGCATAATGATGCGTTGTTCAAGACGAAATATTCTTTGGATCGCCAACGCAAACTCCGCACCCTCTGGGCGGACAAGCGGCTGACAGATTTTGACCTTAAAACAGGTCCTGCCGTGGGCCGGGCCCACCGGCGTAGGAGGGTTTTAGTGGGTAGGTCACAAGGCATACTGTCCAACGGGCGAATAGGCCCATCAGCAAGCTTTGCTGGAGTCCCACACACGGAGCCTCAAGGCACTACGGTGCATGACGCATTTACCCTTTCCCCCAACCAAAGTAAAAAAATAAAAATTCTTGGGTAATTGAAGTCCCATTGGACGATGAATGAGGGCGCCTCGGGTGCGAAAGACGTCAGTTTGTGTGCATACCAAAGTGGAGACATACGAGCAGTGTTGGTCAGAGCTTTGCCGGGCGCACCTGGTTGGTCAGGTCCAAGTCGCGTGAAAAACAATGAATGGGCATTGCAGCAGAATACATGAGTAGACCAAATTCCGACAATCAGTTCAGCGCCGCGTAGTGTTGTTCATGACGCGTCAGCTCGGAACGTCCTGCATCTATGTGAGGCAATATATATGGGCTTATAGGTAGCAATCAATACGGGTATTGGGCGGGCGATAGCGGGGGGTCGTCCGTCCGTTCATGGAGGGGTGAGGTGGTGTCGGTACCAATGATCCTCCAGTGCGAAGAGGTCAACTACAGTTAATCAGAAGAAGTTAGCAGAGGCTTGAAAGTGCTCAACCATACAAAAAGTGGGCATAGTATGTTTGGTCATATCCGAGTGATAGTGTACAATAGCGAAGATCATCTGGTGCCTGACCAAACAAGGATACGGAAAGAGAATGTTTGAAGGGACTCCATACAACATTTTCTTTTGTTACTTGTCAAAAATGTGGGTTAGTCGTCAAGAAAGGGTATTACATGTCGTAAGCTGCAGAGTTGGGAGCTTCTATCAACGTGGGGTTTCAAGCAGCCGCGTGGACTCGCGAGGGCGTACTGGGCCCTTTTCTCTGCGATACCACGCCGCTTATATGATAAGACCCAGGACGAACGGGAGGTCCGGGTAATGTCGCTCGCTTCACCCAGTTGAGCGGATGGCACGGTGTATCTGTCCCAACGGCGTCCTGTGGACTAGATGTTCCGAAAGAGACAAAGTTCGGATGGACGGCTAGAATGTACGAGGGGCATGGTCAGAATGAATGTGAGAAGGGGACTTCAAAGAATGAGCGGACGTCACTTGAGGTGAGAGGGGTGAACCTATGGTAACGCGAGGCAGCAGCGCAGTGGTCGCGAGGCAGTCCTACATTTGACAGGAGCAGAAAGGTCAACGGACGGACAATATCTTACCTGAGAACGGTGTGTCCGGCTTGATATCTAATTCACCTCTGTCATACTCGTCGGCCGTATTCGGCGAATCAAGCTCAGAAAATCGCATGAGGCTGGTGGGAATCCATGTTCCATCTCGTCTAGAAACGCCAGCTTGAGGTGTCGACTCAGCCGGATGAGAGTTTACTAGGTGTTCTTTATCTTGAATAGTAAATGGCAGAGCAGGGAGGGTGTGCGTGGCAGAGAGGGATGGCCTTGTAGGCGTGACTCGACGGCCCGGACGGCTCGTGCCCGCAGGGCTTTCCGCAGGAGGGATAGAGGCAGAGTTGATCACGTTGTTGAGCTGAGCTGTGTGATCTAAGGACGACATAACATGCCGCGACGCCGGGCATTTCAAAATGGGCAGTGTGTTCGAGCTCGTATGATCAGTGGTGGTATTCGAATACTCTTGATCAAGAGCGTTCGACCTCAGATCCGAAGCGTTTGGTAAATAACCTTGTGTCTCATATAATGGCCAAGCACCAGGAATGGGGACAATAATCGTTTTCGTCGCATCGCTGCTCTTGCCTTCGTTCTGCCTCAACCAGACACTGGGCGGTTTGATCAGCTTGTCCAAATACTCTGCAATAAGTTTGGGGCACTCTGTTGGTATTTCGGTCAAGGGCGCGTCGTCCTTCGACAGGCGCCTTCTATATCGTCCATTAGAAGCGCGACAGTCTTCTTCTTCAGGAGAGGGTGTGACGAACTCAATTTCGTCGAGCATAGTGGCCAGGGGGTCTTCCCCGTCTCCTTGGTTACTAGTGGAGGAGGGATGGTGCGCATTTGAATTCAGAGGTTGATTGCGAGAAAATGAGCTCCCACTGCTGATACGGACGTGCTTAGCCCTGCGAGGTGATTGGTGGATATCCGAGAGTGCCTCAGGCTGGGTTGGAGGGAGAGCGATCGCCCGAGTGCGGACTCTGGTCTTGATGCGTAGACCATGAACGCGGAGGTGGCGTCGAGCATTGGATCGAACGGCGAATGGTCTCTCACATTCGAGGACGGGACAATGGAAGGCTGCAAAGGTGGTTAGTGGTTGCTTGATGAGAAATGGTTAGGCGTACGTTTATCCCCAGTGTGCTTGTTCAGGTGCGTTCTAAGTGCACTGGGCCGCGGAAAGCTCATCTGACAGTCTTCGTAGGGACACTTGTGCGGGCGACGTTCCTTCGTAGAGATGATCACTGGTACAGGGCGAGGAGCGGCCGAACCCGACGGCAGCGTTATGGAATCGGTGGGAAGGTGGACATCCATATCACTTTCCCCCTCTATTTCGCCGGCCCCGGCCCAAGAATGAGCGCGTTCTAAGACAGGCGAGGAATAGATGTGACCACCATTTGGATGGTAAGGATGACGCTGGCTGCGCACGATGGGATGGTGCTCAAGGACGGAATGATGCATAGCTCCTGAATATCTTTGAAGTCGACGTGAGCGATCGGTATTGGGTGGGAGTGGTTGCACATATGAATGCTGAGAGCCTGCTTGGTGGCTTGGGAAGTCGGGTTGTCGACGCGCTTGATGGCTCGCGTAAATGGGATCAGAGGGGGGCATATTAGAGTCCAACCCAGCACGCCAGACTGACAGAGGCGGGAGCGTAGGGGTTCTATCCGAGTGGCGCTGCCTGAAGGTCCAGTCTCTGGCATTCGACTGGCGCGAAGTTGTCGGATGAATGAGGAGCTGGCCAACCGGTTGAGAACGTTGGCGATATTGAGTTGCAGAAGGGTCGAGAGAGCATCCGACAGGTGCCGGTTCGTGGGGGTGCAGGCTGGATTGCGTAACGCTGGTCATCTGCGTATGGCATGAGGTATTGACACAACAGGTTTGCCATCGGGTAAACTTACGAAGGGAGGAAGCAGACGTGGCGATAAAGACGACTGAGGGGATTCTTGGAGATTCTGACAGACAGCTTCGTGCGGACTTGCCAGGATATGGGTCCCTATATTCATGACAATGAGATCGAAGGAGGTTTATATGGTCAACGAGACCGACCGTATGTGTCTTCCAGCACTAGTGAGGCCTGATCGTGAGAGTGTGAGTGTGAGAGCCTCGGAAAGGGGCGTCCTACTCCATAAACATGGCGAGTAGGCAGATAGGAAGGCGGAATTTCGTATTGCCTCGCGGTATATGCCTCGCGGTATATGGATGTTCCAGTGCAAGTTTAGGGATCACAGCATAGGAGTGTGGAGGATGGTTGACAGACTCCGGGTGGCTGAGAACATCCGAGTGGGATTTTGAATGGATGTCGTCGAGAGATGGAGAAGAGTGGAAGTTGTGACTCGAACGAGCCTCGGAATAAGGCTGACGGTTTGAGGATTGCCCCTTCGATTTTGCCCATGAATCCAGATAGTACCTATCCATCGTATTGCTGAATAGTAGTTGCCCCGAATGTGAGGGAGTGCCGCAGGAGGATGGGGAGGATGCAGGGGACCTCGTGGACTTGTTTCCCTCGTCCAAATGCCTTTGCAGAGAGAACGACAAACCCGGGAAACGACTGGCAGAGCCTTTGTAGGATGATACGGGTCTAACTCTTATAGTGGAAGGCTGTAGGCGAGCTGGTGGCTGGTGGGCTGTTTCAAGCCGAGGCAATTCCCTCTTTCTACAGAGACCGATAGCTGTCTCGCCGTCGTCAGACCGACAAGTGGACATTGCGCAAAGCGCGTATGCTGCGTCGATGCACACTGCAGAAGAGTCGTGGAGAGGCGCAAGGCAGCTCGAGCTCGTCCAGCTGCGAATGGGCACTATTACTGACGAGCGGACACTGGTCTTCTGTATCTACATTCGTCGACCTGTATCTTCTTGGAACCCTAGCGGGCCATCTTGCCACTCCAATGGTCCTCGTTCCTGTGAAATGTGGCGCAACTGGTCCAAACATTTAAAAAAAAACTCTGCTTTACCCCGCTGACTGGGGGATAAACGCCGGGTGTGGCTCCGCGTGACCACGCAAGTCACCGGGGGCTTCCTCGAATGCAACTACGGGCCAGGCCTAGACCACGCGCGACGTCCAAACAATAGTGTGGTAAGTTTGTAGAGAATCAAGAGAATCAAGAGTGTTGATGGCCCATGTCGCCCTGATTTGCGCGATTGCTTCGAGTCCGCAACTCCATCCCCCTTGCGCTCGATTGACACGTCCAGGTGTGGGTAGTAAATTGCCAGACAGAAGATCCTCCCGAAGTCTTCCATGTTCTAGGCCACGTTTCCACGTTAACCGACCACTACCCAAGACAGCGTGACAGCAGGGCCAACTCCTACGCTCCAGCGAGTACGACCTATACTATATGGGGCCACTCGGCGGTATTCCCGCATTATGTGCGACCTTGCGAGCGCGATTCGAAGGGGTTGCCTCTAGGCTGGAGTCAAGGAGTCAAAGTACAATTCAATAATACGTAAATGAAGGAAATTGGCGTGTAGAAAATATGCGAAAAATGAGGTGCAAGCCGTTAAGAGACAGTCGGTATCCTACACGTTGCAGTCGCATCGCGCCATTTACATCTCCATGGGCCCATCTCCCGCCCCGCCTCCATCTCCCAATCGTAGCTTCTCTCTCTGTCCCGGCAATCCTTTTCCAGTCCCAAATCCTATCTTAGTTTTCGCCCGCCTCGCCTCCATGTCTCTTTCATCCTCCGCCCAATCGAGAATGAGATGTCGGCCCAACAAATGTGTATGCCGTAAGGCCTCCTGCACAGCCAAAGCCTCTTGATGGGTCGTAAACTCGACGAATGCAAACCCTCGAGACCGTCGGTCTGCACGAGAAGGAAGCCGGATCGATTTGACCTGACCGTGAGCACTTTGGAGATGGGGATGAGGTCGGTGTCAATGGAGGAACGGAGCTCGGTACTACACAAATACGGACCGGAATAGTTCCCAAAGTTCCTTCTTATTGGCTTCAAACGGCAAGTTCTTGACAACCATTTTGGTCTTCTTTCGTTCCTTGCCTTTCTCCTCCCCAGCCTTGGCAGATTTTTCGGCCTCTGTTTCCTGCCCTCGACCAGCGAAATTGACTTTAAGTACGTGTCCATCCAGCACAAACCCGCGCATGCCCTTGATTGCTTTGGCAGCACTTTCGGCGTCCTTAAACCCGACGAAGCCAAATCCTTGGCTGAGGAGTGCTCCAGGCTTGCTTGGATCTATCTTGGTTGTCACACGTGCGTACAGGAAGCCTGGCAAATGGTAGAAGATGCTCTTGAGACGGTCGGTGGTCGTTCCAAATGACAAGTTGCCGAGATGGATTGTTGAGCCAGGTACGACCGCTTGCTCCGACTCGCTGCCCTTAGTCTCTGCGGTGGCTGACGCCGGTGTCTCCGAGTCCACCTTCCTCTTGATGGTGGGCGCTCCATCGAACAGGCCCTCTGGAGCTTTCTCCAAATAGATGATACTATCTTTCATGCGCTTATATGCGAGAGAGGTATATGCTCTCCCAGCGTCTCTCGTCTCAGCGAACTCCACAATCGCAATCGTCCCCGCTGGAGGCATCAATAAACGTTTGAGTCTACCGTGAGTACTGAACACCTCCTGTAGCTCGTCTACAGAGGTTCCATATGGGATATTCTTCACCAAAATGGCTGTCTGAGAGCGGGCCGAATGAGGACTGGTAAGGGCCTCGAGATCCACGCCTTGCTGTTCGAAAAATTTCTTTGTCTCGACGATGACGTGGGTTTCAGCAAGAGCGAGTTTGACTGCTGCTGAGGTTGTGGATGATTCGAGGTTGAGAATATCAGATTTTGAGATATTCAGGCGGGACGCGATCGAGGATGCAACAGCATCGCTCTGGATCAATGCCATCGGCGGACGCTCTCAGAGAAATGCTACGTAGAACGTACGTTCATGTAGAGGACGGCCCAATTGAAGTCCTTCCCACTCGTCTCCTTCTGCTTCTGAGCACGTTCTCCCTTTAAGGTTCGCTTCTTGGGGTCTGTATCATCCGATTTATTTTGAACTTGACGATCGACAGCAGGGAGGATGTGCAGGAGCCTGCCTTGGAACGACGTGCCGTCCATTGCGTCAAAGGCGGCCACAGCATGCTCCGGATTATGGTAACGAACATAGGCGTAACCTTTCGAATTCCCTTCCTTGTCTAGTACAAGGTGGATCTGGTGCACGGGTCAGTGACTAGAATATTTCTGAAAAATGTTGGCTAGGCGGTTGTTTCAGTAAGTTCTACTATCGTTTTCCCGTATGGATCAGCACCCTCGTCAAGAGTCTGTTGTCCCTATACTGTTTATCATCAAGAGCAACCGCCCGCGCCTAGCCTTCGTACAAGTCTTGAGCTCTCACCTGATCAACAGGGCCGTATTCTTCAAAGTGTCGGCAGAGCTCGTCTTCAGTACAAGAGAAGACGAGGTTGCGAACGAATAATCGACTCGTGGACCTAATAGCGTCGTGTATGAAATTTTCTTTATGTATATCCGCAGAGTGTGCCTGGCAGAGTGTCAAGAAAGCTACTTATGCTGATTTGAGCAATGTGGATATACCTGGATTGTCTCCGGCTCGGTTAGTTCGTCCTCGTCATCGGACTGCTCAAAAGCTTTCTGGTCGAGTTCGCCGCGACCCATTCTCCTCCGCATCCACTCCGTATCTGAGATGACTTCCTCAGCATTACTTTGAGGGCTAGTACCATCTGGATCAGCGCCGTTTGATCTAGATGATTTTTGGTCGTTTGCGTCACTCCCCTCTTTGGGCTTGTTCGTGAAATTCGAGTCTTCCACGTCTACACGCACATCTGCAACCCAGTCTGCCTGATTTGTGGGTTTTTTGAACATGATACGGGTGAATTCTTGGAGGCGATCCTCCTTGCTTCTCTTTCTGCTACCTTGCATCTGCTGGAGATCGGCAAGCTTGACCTTCTTGCGGTTAGGTTCCCCTTCCAAAGCAGAGTCCTCTTTCTCCCTCGAGCGTTTATTAGGCGATACCGAAGGTGCATCCTTGGTACCCTGTAATGGCAGTGGAAGAAGTTATGACCATGAGCGGGGAGGAAGAACACAAAAAAAAGGTCGTTCAGAGTACACACCATTACAAGATCTACACTGAGCTTCGAGATATCTAGATACGTCTTGTCGAAGTAATCTCTCGCTGTTTGTGCATCTCGTTCGTGCTTGAAACCGAGAAAGGCGACCCTTCTGGAGGTTCCATCTGCTTTGCGTATCAACCGCACGTCTGTTAGTTCGCCTCCTCGTGCAGAAAAGTGCTCTCGTAGGCGTTTTTCAGTGATGTAAGTCGGAAGGTTCTTGACGATTAAGCGTGACCTGCTCTGAGAACATCAGAATGGCTTCTCAGTAACATACGCTGAGTAATAAGAAACATTGAGCAGCGTACATGGCGATCGAGTGCAAAATGCCGGAGGTGGACGTCCGTAAAACAAGTGCAAATAACCATGAACTCGGACCGCCTGCAGTCAGCCTGTCAGACCTATCAACCTAAGCCTCACACATACTTCGAATTATTTATTTTCCTATTCAACCGCACTACGGTGCTGAAAATTTCTTCTATTTGGTGTGGGGTTGGACCTCACATTACCCACGGCCGTCGAGATCGAAACGCAGTTTGTCCTTCAAGCGTCCAATAGACTCGCCCATCACTTCCATCAGGAAGTCTCTTTACCTTATTCCATTTACCTCCGAATGGGATCTTCTTGTCCCTGATTTTTTCCATTGCTATCACGTGCAGGCTTTATGCTTCCAAATTCCAGGGCGAAGGGTGCGCCTATCGCTGTGATAACTAAAATAATGAGATAAAGGGATACGAGTGACTAGTCTAGCGGATCAGTGACCGGATGGTCCCTTCTGGAACTCGCATTGAGAGAAACGGAACTCCCGTCCAGCGGGCCAATCGGGATGTGTTTAAGCGTGTCTCTGCACTCTGACACGCGACCTTAGACTCGGCACAGACCAGACACGTTGTTTGGGGTGGCTAGATCAGTGGTCCTTTCAATGGTGGCCAGACTACATTAGAGCCTTTTCGAGGCGTCTATGCAGGAACGTTGTCCAATAAATGCGCCCTGTAGGCCTGGTTTACCAACAGTGGTGCGTAGTGGTTGGGTTCTCAAAGCCACATGACACTAGCGGTCCTTAGACTTGTGGACCAAGAATCTATGTATTTTGGCCTTCCAAAAGTAAGGCGGCTTGAGTCTCCCTCGGGTCGATAAGCTTCATTCGCCTCACAGGAGGATCGCTTCGGTACCATAGGAACTGGCGCTAGCCAATGACAATGAAGATGAGGATAATGTATCTTCAATCCTGGGTGGTCTGTCATACTGGTTCATAAAGAGCCCCTTCTGTTGCTCGTTGGTCCTGCAGCAGGAATGCTGGGACGACAGGATATACCAGCACCCACTCCCTACCACACTCTTGCTCTTGGGTACCAGAAACCTCATGTTCTGGGGCCCCGCCATCAACAGGGCTGAAGAAAACACTTGGCCGGCCGGTAGCCCCGTTGTATTGTTTCAGCTGAGCAGGCCACGTCCGGTGACGGAAAACCACATTTTCGAACCCTCCAGCTATCAAGGAGCTCGTACTTTTTCCAGCCGACGAGGTCTGTGTGATGCCTGACTGCAAGATCACCAACTGTTTCAGGTTTTCTATTCAACCCACAGGAAGAGGATTTTAGGACTTCTTTCAATGGATCTATATCCAATAAGAATTCCATCCCGGGACTTGCGTCACCGCCTTCCTGTGATGGCCAGCGGGGATGTATGAGAGAACGGCAAGTACAGAATCCTGGGAACTTGCGGGCCAGAAAATGATTCGCGCCTGTCTACAAAGACTGGAGTAGGGAATGACTTTCGGAAACATTCCTGACTCTGACTATCGACGCGCAAGCGGGATAGACTGCCTAAGCGACGAATGCCGGCAGGGACTGTCAGCGGGACTGTCCTTCTTACGATGGTGTACGAAGACTTATTTCCATGAAATTTATGTGTTGTGGTGCTCAGAAAACTACGAGGGGATGTTCCCGAAGATCCGCTTGCATAATCAAGGATCCCAGAAAGAGAAGTTGGGGCTGGGTGCAGATTGCAGCACCCAGGCTCCCCCCTTCGTAAAAGGACTTTATATGACCGTGTGAACTGAATAGAGACACGCTTTGTGGCCAGTGGCGCGCGAAGGACAGCCGCTGCCTTGCACGGCAGCCCAGTTGCGGACGCTCCTTTGGCCTTCATACAGCACACGGATGGAGATATCCCATACATATATGAGGATGGCAGTTGAGGAGGAAAGGGAAGCAGCTAGGGAAGTGGGCCTTCCCTCGAGCACGAGTCTGGCACGTTCCTGCTGGACTAAAGTGCAAAACACGGAAAGCAAGGATTGGACGCGTCGGAACCTTAATAGACAAGTATTTATGGCAATTGACAGTAATAGAGAGACAGGCAGGCCGACAACCTTTGTGTGACCGAAAAGGCCACCGAAGCTCCATCCGTTGTTCGCACCTTGGACCTCGCCACCACTCACATTCACCCCTCGGGGACGCGTCCTTCGAAAGCATTTCGCATCTTTACGATCTAGGGTGTATTACTAGAGCTCCAAGATGCACCCAAACGATGCGCTCGCCTCGGCAGAGCGCGAAATCCTCGCCGAACGTCCTGCGCCTGCAGCCTGCCGTCCACCTCTGCCGGCATTCCTTCACTTTGCTCCTCGCGACCATGGGAAGCGGCGAAGCATGACGTCTGTTCTTACAGGCTATTTTGACTTCCAGCCCTCTCTGCCACCGATCCCCAGGTACCCCGATATTACCAGACTGGCGCGAACAAAAGCGACTAAGATGGCGGAAATGGGTATCAGGATCCCGGGAGAAGAACTTGAGGTTGATTCTACTAAGAGGAAGAAGAATAAAAATAACAGTGGTAAGTATTGTGCGCACCATTGTGTTCGCTAATGGACCCACGCAAGAATTTCTTTAGGCGCCAAGTCATTGAGCAAGCCAAGTCGGGCTCACGATGACTCACCTGTCAAACGAAACGTTGAGCACTCAGAAGATTCGACGCCCCCGCTCACGCCACTCTCTAGCGAGACCGAAGATTTACCATTTGGAAACTCACACAACGTCCCGAAGAGGATATATAAGAGGGAACTCAGGGATGTGAAGAGAGCCTCAGTGACTAAGAAGGACGCCAAAATCTCCCGAGGTTCAGCTTACAGCGCCAAGGAACTCGTTGAATTTTGGCGTGACGATCGCTCTCCAGCATCATTCTCTTCCTCATCTTCTTCAGAGAGTGAGGCACTTCACATTTCCCTCACGTCTAAAAAACGCAAGCGGGAGAGCGAGCATGGCCAGACTGCCGAAGAACGGGCTGGGGGGAGGAAGAGGAAGCACGGCTGGAAGGGCTGGGTGGTCGTTGAAGGGTCTCCTCCACCCGTAGATACCCTCATCAAGCTCGACGAGCCCAAGGTACTCGAGAGGCGAACGCGGTCGGGCAAGACGGCGGAATCTCGCCCTATGATAGCCATTCCTCGAAGGAGAAGACCCCTCAAGCTCGCTATGACAAAGAGTCCTTCCGTGGCTCCTCAGACACCCAGCTTAATCGGTGATATCCCGCCGTCGGTACTGGATAGTGGACCCGCGTCTGTGGGAGACGGTGACGGGAGTGAGGCTGCTGTCGAGCGCGTGACGCTTGTGCAGGATACGCAGGAGGCTTAGTATGTGATTTCCCCCAAACATAGATCTGCTCGTTGCTCAGACAACTTCAGATGCGATTTACTATGACGGGCGTTGTTGGCCCTCCAACTTACCTATACCATTCCCGACCACATTCTCTTCTCCGTTTCGTTTTCTGCTTGTGTTGCCAAATGGGCCGTGCCAATGTGAACCAGCTGACTCCTCTGCTTCGTGTTGAGCCGAAATTAGGAATCATGTTTTTCGTTTCGTTCTGTATTCATACATCCCCAACACGATTTGTCTTGAGGACCAGATTCCTCTCCAATCGCGTCGCCTCCCTGAATCACATGGACATCAAAGGATATCTCCCACCCCTCAGTGACTGTGCAATTCTATTGTCGTCGTCTATTGTCGTCGTAGCATGCACTGAACCGCCCTTCATTCATTCGTACTGCGCTGATCACAATTTATTCGAGTAGCAACAGTCGATTAAATACTAGCTATTGTACTATGTTCTTCTGCTACCGTACTTTGCAGCGGCACGATTTCGCCGCTTTGCCTCTCGTTTGCGATCCTCTTCGAGCCTCATTCGTTTCTTCGCTTGAGTCTGGCTCTCGATGACCTCTCGGTCCCTGATCTGCTTTGCATAGTCTGCAAGGATCCGATCGAACCCCTCATCAAGTCGGGCAGATCTGGAACGAACCAGGACTGGGGATGCGGGTTCTGGAATGCATGAAGTTTTGGAAAGGATATCAGAGGGACCGCGGTCACCCGGGCGTGCTAACACGGTGTCTGCGTCTGCCACAGGAGGATTTGAAAAAGCGCTAGTCGGGGCGGGTGAACCGTGGAAGTCGTCCTGCCAGATACAATCAAACGTCCAGCCCCACTCCGGTTTTCCCATAGCACCACAGTTGGGTGACTTTAAGAGAGCCTCTCGCCACCATTCCACGAACCAGCGCGATGCACGCTGTCGGTCAGGGATGCCCCCGGGCAGCATCGCCTTGAGCCTTGTTGCTAAATCGTCCAGGAAATCGGTTGGAGGATAAGTTGGTGGACTCGGTGGCCGCAGCAGGATGCCTGGGAAAGGCGGTGCTTCGGCGCGTGCAGAGAAGGCCAAGGCAACGAAGAGTGGGAACCGCGAGAGAAAGACAACCATAAGAACAATAGTTTTGAACAACAGTCTAAGAGAGAACGTACAATATGGGTTTATGCTTATCAACCGATAGAGCAGGTAAGAGGTTAAATCTTCGTAGTCATACAAGTCTTCTTTGATTCCTGCTGCGAAATCCATGAGCCCCTCTTCCAAGTATTACTTATTATTCAAAGGGGGCTCACAAATCAAAGCCAATTTCAATCCGCGCTCTTTCGCTCGTTCGCCATACCCGAGGAAGGGTATCATGACCCCTGGGGAGTCGATTGAGTAGATAGGGGGATCTAGGTTGAGCTTGAGCCTCGTAGACATCGCCCGGGTCATGCCAGGCAGGCGGGAGGTCCGGAGAGCCGAAGTCGATGCTACCACATGACGTCAGATCCACCTCAATGCAAACAGAAACACAAAAGCAACCTCCGTGAATACCATATTGTCGAAGGTGGTTCAATAGTGAGGATTTTCCGACATTGGGCATACCAAGTACTAATATCCGAAGTTCAGGGGTGCTTAGTCGGTGTTTCTGCGCAATGTCTAGGTTCCGCAAAGAAATAAGCTACAAAGAGCATGGGGACAAGAGGACAAGAGGACACGTGCGCACCGACGAGTTTGGCATGGACAGCGCCGATTGTGACACCCCGCGCTACAGTGGTGAACAAAGCAAACTGTTTCAGGTGTTTTTTGAGCGCCGTTGCAAAAGGCTGACAGTAAAGAGTCAGTCTCCGTGTCCTCGCATGATGCGTTGTCCCGAAGGTGTGACTCGGCCAACCCATTTATGCCGAAATACGAACACAGACCTTCACGCCCCATTTTGGGACCAAGTCTGATTTTGTGTAGACCACTATTCTTTCTGCCGGTGCACCACCACACTCCTTCTGCCATTTCTTGATTTCGTCTTCAAATACCGTATTGATTGAGCTCAATGGCATCCTGGCGTCTCGCGCTTCGAGCACGACGTGAGTACTTTTGAGAGTCGACGGAAGTGTTCTTGCAAATGTCGCCATATGTCCCGGGTACCATGATGACACTGGAGGAAGGGCGGGCTTCATTTTCTCGCTGAAGAGGACAGAGACCAAGTTTCATTGGA
>WNFL01177002.1_pt2 | contig 25581 bp, 48 predicted proteins | sample 5400361 | NCBI WGS metagenome assembly WNFL01 (sample SAMN13153351, study PRJNA577476) | soil metagenome | isolation source: 40 cm soil on Douglas fir-dominated hillslope | place: USA:California | collected 2013-09-17
TGTCACTGCCTTTGAAGTAGCCAACACTCTTATATTCAATACAAACGATAAAATAAAAATAACGTTTATTCCGAAGTTTCTAGTAAAACTTATTACTACAATGTCAGATGGAAAAATAGTATTAACTTTCAGCAATAAAGTGAAACAAGGCATGACAGTAGCGGTAAATCTAAAAACTCATATCATATTTGATTTGAGAACGAAACTATTTGCTGTTCTTCCAATTGTATTAAAAAATCCACTTGTTCTTTCTGCTAAATTAATTGCAAAACTTACTACTCTCATGCATGAAGGAAAACTGGTATTGCTGATAACACCAACCTTGGCACACTTTTATACTTTGGGATATTTTGACCCAAATCCACTATCTGTAGAAGATGTACAAACTCTTGGTCAAATGGATTATGCTATATTGTAAAGGAGATATATGTCAACACAGACTCCTTATTTAGGATTGCTCCTATATGATTCTACAGATAATCAATCTGCAATCGAAGCAATTCAGAAAATATTCACACTAATTAAAAATGGGCAATTAGTATTATTTAACTCTCCGTTTTTAACTAATTTTTATACGTTAGAATACTTTGACCAAAAAACATTAGCTACAGAAGATTTACAAACTATTGGTCAACTTGATTATACTACGGTATAATATAAAGGAGATATAAAATATGTCAACAACAACGCCCTATTTGGGATTAGTTTTATATGACTCAACAGGCGACCAATCCACTTTGTTTTCTACATTCAGAGCAGTGTGGGGAGGAACAGCTACAACAAGTAATTTTTATAAAATAGATACTGGAATGAGTCTTATCAATACTCGTCTAACTACACTTGAAGCAGGGGGAGGCAGTCAGCCAGAAGGAACACTATTGAATGGTAGAATTTTACCAAGCGTTACAAGTAACAATTTAACTGTAGCAATAAAAACATTCTCTGGAGGCGACCCTTCTGTTTCTGACCCTGTTCATGTTACCTTAAACGGTACAGTTCAAGCAATAACATCGGCTTTATCTATTGTTATGAATGCTGGTTCAAATTGGTTCAATGCTGGTTCAAACGAACTTAAAACTCTAGGAATAGATTATTTTATATATTTGGGTTTCAATGCCACAGACGGAGTAGTGTTGGGAATGTCGAGAATTCCGTATGGTACAGTCTATGATAGTTTCAGTCATACAGCAACCAATGAAAAATATGCAAAAATATCGAATACAGCTAGTGCAACATCATCGGATGCCTATTCTGTCATAGGTAGAATTAATGCAACATTATCTGGAACATCGGCTTTTAATTGGAGTAGTGTAGGAACTGCACCAGATGTTTTAGTTCAGCATCCTGTTTATGAAACAAGTTGGCTGTCTTGGAATCCAACACTAACTCCATTGTCTCCCATGACTTATACCCCTACTGTTTCTGTAAATGAATATAAGTTCTCATATAATAAAGCCACAGTCTTGGGACAATATACTGGAACGTTAGGCGGAACGCCTAGTGCTGAAATTGCCTTATCTATTCCCATTGAACCGAGTATTGGAATAGTGGTTGCAGCATCGGGCAATGTTGCACAAAGCGCAACACCTATTGCAGCAAACGTTAGAGGATTTGTTTCTCTGGCTGATACATTTACTATAAGTAGATTTGATTATAGTAACTATTCATCGGGAGTAGTTTCTTTTGCCTACAATATAACATATCCTATTTAAATAAAATAAGGACTCAAAATCGAGTCCTTATTTTTTCACTATTTTTATTATAAAATGTACGTTTTATTCATCTACTTCTGAAAACAGCCGCAACCGCCAATATCGCATAATTCAGCATTTGTGAGTTGTTCTCTTTCTTCTCTGAGTTGTTTCAGAGTAAAGTTAGAACGTACACCGTCTTTCGTTCTTCTAAGAATAGAAACGTCTTTTCCTAGAAAATTTCTCATTTCTTGCTCGTTGTCTTCCCATGTTTTAAAAACGTCAGGAAGTGTGTCTAATAGATGAGCGAAATGACCAATACCAGCTTTTATGCACCCACCTCCACAATTATTATGTTGAAATCCCATTTCATATAATCTTGGAAGTTTAATTCCATCTTCCGCAATCATTATCTTCATATCTTCTTTGTCAATGTAAGGTTTATAACATAGCGGACTTTCAATTCGATATGGCAACCATGCCTTTTGTGCTTTCTCGTAGCGATTCATTTCAGTCCAATCGAAACCTAAATAAATAATAATTTCTTCTGGTTTGAATTGTTTGATAAATTTTCTTGACATTTCTCTTTTTAAGACTCTTGAACATGGGTCAAGTCTGGAATTACCTAAATATTTTACATCTCTAAACACCTGCCAAATGTCTCTACCCTCTGAATAATTAGTCAAAGGAATTCCTAGTTTTTCTGTACTTTGTTTTAAGAAACGATATAAATCGGCGTCTTCTATTTTTGTATCAGTAAAAAGAAGAATAATATTTTCTTTTTTTATTCCGTTTTCTAACAACCGCTTAGTTGTAAAATAACTACCTAATCCTCCAGAATATAAAACAATATGCTTTGTTTCATCTGTAGATTTTATCTTATTTTTCAAACCCTTTTTTCTACCCATAAATTCCTCCTAAACTAAATTTGGCATTCTTGAACATTCAAAACAAAAAGATATATTCGCTCTATTTGGAGTGTAATGTGGAATTTTAGACTTTACAGATTCTTCTGCAATTTCCTTTGTTGGTGCATCCTCAATATAGTATTGGAGATTTTTATCTATTTTTACTATAAACAAATAATACATATTATCCTTTTAATAAAATATCGCTTTTACTCATTTTTAAAATTTACTTCCAATTCTGTATGGATAAAATTTAAACAATGCTTGCCAAAAAACTTTTCCTTTATACAAACCAATTAGCAGTCTCCACTTAGAATAAATAATTTCATAAGTTGGGCATGGGTCAGAACTTTCATCTGGTTCATAACTTATCCAAGCACCAAGCCAAAACCATTGATTCGGAATAAGTTTTCCATCAATATATCTAGGATTTATTAGAAACCAACTTATAATTTTATTCATTAAACCAAATTTCAAAGTTTCCGATTTCAAACATAACTGTTGTATAATTTGCCACAGACAGTTTGTTTTTGATTTCTCCCATTCCAATTACTTCATTTTCATGAAAACAGAAACAGCCATTTATAAAGCCCCAATTACCAATGCTTGCTGGAAACCCAAATGCTCTTATGTTTTTATAATGGTCATCTTCCTTTTTGAAATAAGGATTTCTAAGTATAATTCTTTTGTAATTAGAACCTCTAATTTCATATCCATCAAGGGACAGCCCAATTGTTAGTTCACCATTATGAAATTTATCTTCATATTTATATTCTAGAATCATAGAGTTTATCCTGTAGAACCAAACCCGCCTTCACGAAGTTTTCCTGCTGTATAACCATCTCTGTCAGCCAAGAGAACCTTCTGAAAAATACCTTGAGCAATAGCTTTTCCTTTTTCTATGGATATTGGAATATGTCCGTCATTTCTGATTTTTAGCCATATATGACCTTCGTTAGTTGTGTTGCCGTAATAATCACTATCTATGACAGCTACATTATTGGCTAGATGAAGATAGTATTTAAAAGAAAGACTAGAGCGAGGATAAATCATCAAACATTCATCCTTCATCATGTAGGCTTTTATTGCGGTGGCAATTACTATATCTTCTGTGGGATTTAATCTAAAAAATATCGGAGAGAAAATATCATAACCACTACTATAAAAAGTAGACCTAATTGGAATTTGAATTTCTTCCAAGGCACACAGTTCTCCCATAGAATCTTTTTTCCATTGTGCTTCACTGATACGTTCAAACCCTCTGCGTCTATCCAATGTATATTCTGTAATATCCAAATTATATTTCTCCTTATTTTATTTACCTATTCTTAAAATCTTTTGTATCATTTTTTCTATTTTAGTTATTTTTGGAATAGACTCTGTTGGTGAAAGAACTATTGTCTTGTGATTTATATTTCTCTTACAATAATAAATTCTATAGGCATTTATGGATAAGTGAGAATATCCTTCTTCATTATCATATAAATGAAATCCCAAAAAACATAACAGTGATTTCTTATATAATTTCATAAATTATCCTTTAGTTTTATTCTATCATATCGCGTGGATATTTAAATTTAATAAGTTCTGTTTTCAGAAATTCTAAAAAGTCTCCAAACTTTGTATCTTTATCCATCCATTCGTAATATTCTTTAAGAGCAATTCTTGCCTCCTTCATTGATGTTTTTGATGTAAAATTAAATCCATATATTTCCCCTAGCCAAATTAATTTTGTACCAATTTTGTTGATTTTATGACTATACAGTTGACCACTAATAGTAAACGCTAAATTATCGTCCATTGTTTCTCCTCTGATAAAATGCTCATTCTATCTTCCTGCGATTTCCTTTTTTGGTATAAAATTTATTCCATCCAAAACCAATCCAATCTAAAAATTGTTGATAGCTAGTTTCGTCAGCGTGATAATAAAATTTTGTAAAACATTTGTCGCATTCATGGATAATTACTGTAACACCGCTTAGTTCTGCAAAACCTAAGCATAGACAAAGAATATTGTTGAGCATGTCATTATGACATTCTCTACAAACATAAATACCAGCGTTATATTTTCCTTGTAAGACAATTCTGTGTTTTGTGTTTACATTCGATATGTTCATATATTAATATTACCACAGGAAAGTTTTTCTGTCAAGGTCTATTGTGAGGACATTCGCCGTAATTTTGTTTTGCTAGATTGCAATTCCAGCATAATATTTGAAGTTCATATTTAGAAGTGAAATTGTTTCTTAAAAGATTAGAATACAATTTATCTCCAAAAGAATCTTTAAATTGTTTTCTGTGTTCTGCTCCATCGTTATTTATATGGTCTAATGTGAGAAACTCAAGAGAATCTTCTCCACAACAAACGCAACATCCTCCAAAATAATCCATGACTAATTTCTTAATTGCGTTTCTTTTGTCATGTTCTATTATTTTAAAACAGTCTTTGCAATATGCCCTTTTGCTCTTTCCCTTTTGATATGAAACTTTATTTGTGTTATTCAAATCAATTCCGCATCTTTTACATTCTAAAGCCGTTCTAGATTTATTGTTGACTATTGCAAAGCAACTTCTACACAAGTTACCATCTTCTTTTATTCTTTCCCTTCTAACATTAAGTTCTTTTTTACAATTTAAGCAATTAGTTTTTATGGTGCTTATCATAAGTTAGACTCCGCATATTCCGTTATCTCCGCAATCTTCGTTTCCTTCAAAAACAACATTTTTATTCTTTATTGCAAAATCAAAATTAACGGGAGTGAGTGGTTGTCCACTTCTACTAGAATTTGGGTAAACAGTTATACCACGTAAAGCAGGTAAATATTTCATAAGAATATTTCCAAATTTTTCGTTATTGTTATTTCCCAATGCTCCAAATTCGGGCATATTGATTGTTGATGAAATAGCGTTGTCTACATATTGTTGTACAAAGGCTTGAAATGCGATTCTCTTTTCAACATTCATACTTAAACTATAAGCATCTTCTACGTTGGAAATATCATAGCCTTCTTCGTGAAGTTTTTCGGCTACAAAGTCTACTACATATTGTTTTCTCCATCCATCAGGAGTAAGATAGCGTCTTTGGTATGCTACACTGAATATTGGTTCAATACCAGATGTAGTTTGACCACCAGCAATAGATATAGTTCCGTTTGGAGCTATGGCACGTTTCTTTATTGGTTCATTAACACCTAATAATTCAGACCATTTTTTAGCAGAAGCATCTGATGTATCTTTCCAGACTTGCAACCATTGTGCTAATTCATCATTTGGTTGATAAGTATATCCTCGTCTAATTAACCATTCATGAAACCCCATCGCGCCATTCCCCGTTCTTCTATTTTTCTCTTTTATCAATGCTACTTTTGGATGCGGTACATCAGAATATAATGTTCCTAAAATTAAAAATAATTGCCCTAAATTTGTAACATATTCCAATTCTTCTAGAGAACGAATCTCTGCTAGATTTACAGACCCTAAGCAACATACATCCGAATCGTCTTCTGAAACTATTTCACAGCACGCATTTCTCAAAGATTCATTTTTATTTTCATAGTCAACAGAATAAGCAGGTTCCCCTGCTCTAGTCATGTTTTCAATAACTTCCCAATAAACTTTCTGCGCTAATTCATATTGAGAGTTATCTTTATCGTTATAAGCATCAAAGAAATCTTTATCCAATATTACAGATATATTTGTCATATCCAATGTTGCAGGAAAATCATAATCTTTTTCTTTTATTTTTCTAACTTCGGCTGACCAATTTTTAGCATTAATAAATTCAAATACATCTCCGTGATTCCATCGTAGACCAGCCCATATTGCACTACGTCTTTTGCCTCCTGACATTACACCTCTACCAATTTCATTAACCATTTTCATAAGCGGTACAGCACCAGATGATGTACCGCCACTGCGTTTTAGAATTGAACCAGCAGGACGTACAGCAGAATAATCTACCCCAATGCCACCACCACTCATCAACATGAGAGTTGCTTTCTGTGCAATCTCTGCCCAGCCTTCGCGGGTGTCTTCTGCTCGTAAGAGGAAGCAGTTATTTGTTTGATGATAATCTCTACCAGCTTGTGCGAGAAATCTTCCACCAGCAATAAATTTTCGTTTTGACATTATCTCGTAAGTTTGTTCTCTCAAAGTATCCCAATCAGCATTCCAGAAAGCTTCCATTTGGGCTACAACAGAAAAGACATTATCTACAACTCTCCTACAAATTTCTTCCCATGTTTCCTTTTCGCCATTTTCTTTTTCCCATGAATATCTTAATTTCATAATGTCTTCTGCAAAACTCATAAAGCCTCCTAAAAATTTAGATTAAAAAGAGCAGTCTATATTACAAGACTACTCTTTTGTTGTTATTTAATTATTATATAAAGTTTATTTCAATTGATAACAGAAACGCAGAACAGAATCCTCGCTGCACGTCCATCCCACAAACGGGTCTGGAGTTGAAGTAATTGTTGGAGTATTAGGAACACTTGTAGTTGGAACTATAGTGTTAGTAATATTTGGAGTTACAGTAAATGTAATTGAAGGAGTCATTGTAACTGATGGAACAGCCGTTGCTGTTTCACTAGGAGTGCTAGTAAACGAAATTGCAGTAGAAGACGGAGTCTGTGGTATTATCGTTGTTGTAGGTGTAGCAACCGCTAGTCCGTTATTGTGAAGTGCATCTAAATAATCTGTTCCAAACTCTGTAGCAGGCTCTATATTCGTTCCTTCGCCCCATTCATTGAATGTCGAGATTAATTGAAAATTAGCATTTGAAGCAATCATACTTTGAATATTCTGATTGAATCTAGTCAAATCTCGAACTAATCGAGGACTCTCTCCAACTTTCCAAAATCCTGCGCTAATTGAGTAAGAATGTGTGCCTTGAGAATCAGTTGGAACAGCAGGAGAATATTGGTGAAAATTTGACGGTTGATTTGCACAAGCGGTATAACCACTGAAAACTTTTAGAACGGTATAAAATCTTCCGCTATTAGCTGTGTTCCAACGGTCAAGCATTGTGCATCCATCCGTACTGTCCGCATAAACGAAGACAACTGGTTTTCCATTTATATGAAGATAATTAGAGTTACCAGCATACATTGTATTTATATATGTTAGGTCATTGCTAATTGTGGCACTTGTTGGATTTCCAGTTCCCTCTGGTTCATAGTAGATAGTCCATTTGAATCCTGTTCCTTGAGCAGTATTTAATAATGATTGAAATCTAGAATCTGTCGGACTGCCTTGACCCCACCAACTTGAAATTCCGCCTTGAATATTTGCATATTGCATTTCCGATATTTGTTTAGTTGTTTCTGTTGTATCCGAAGAACTATAATATCCATCTACAGGATGATAGTTTGTGTAAGGGAAAACTCCGCCCTGAGTCCAAGATTCTGGAAACCAATTATATACAAAAGCAAGTCTCATAGGAAATGTTAAAGAACCACTAGCTGTTCCTGTTGGAATTACAGTAGTACTCGGAGTTAATGTTTTTGTGGGAGTATTGCTTGGTTGTAATGTTCCTGTGCTTGTGTTAGTAGAAGGAACTAGCGTTCTAGTTACTGTTGGAGTTAGAGTCTTAGTTGTCGTAGCCGTTGCTGTACGAGTATTCGTAGGTGCTACAGTATTTGTTTTCGCTGCTGTTGGAGAATTCGTAACAGCAGTAGATGTAATGGAAGTTGTCCAAGCGTCTGTGATTGGCAATGCTGTTGAAGCTGCTCCAGCATGAGTTAACCCGTAAGCATCTTCAATTGTTCTTAGTATATTATAGTGATTTATATTTTCTGAATAAGAACCTTTCTTCACAGATTGACCATTAAATGTTGTGTAAATTTGATTTCCGCTAGTCCCACTATTTTCATCAAATGTAACAATCAACAGAGAATTGTGAGTCATTGCCCAAACACGATATGCTTCCAGATTGTTTTTTAACCATGTATCACCTGTTGCAATACTACAATCGTGGATTGAATTACATTGTGTTGGTACAACGAACGTTACAGATGGAAGTTGTGTAAAGTTTGTCGGAAACAATGTATATGGAATACTCGTGTTAGATGATATATTTGAGAAGTTTATTGACGGATTGTGTTTACGAGCATATCCATTTGAAGAACATACCGTACTGCCAATTGAAGGCAAATCTTCTGCGTATAAGCCATAAGTAAAACCTGCGGATATTAATTCTTGTCCTAAATTAGCCGTTGAAAATGTATGAGGACAACTATCATCTGTAACACCTTGGTTTGAACCAGAATAGAATTCTAAATAGTTTGGTTCAGATGGATGTCCAATGCCATGACTGTTTGTAAACAATGCTCCGCTTGATGCAAGACTGTTAAAATAAGGTGCTGACGAATTTCCCACAATAGAACTATAATCTGTATTCTCAAAGAATACAACTACTGTTTTATTTATTGCTGGTATTCCATTTGCCGTTTGTGCTGGCAAATACGAAAAAAGCATGATGATTGGTAATGTTATTAATGTAATTATGTTTATTATTTTATTCAATTTTCCTCCTTGAAGTATTATAAAAATTTAGTCAATATTTTTTCAACGTTGTCAAACTCCCAATAAGGAATGATGAGCAAGGGTATATTATTGTCCTTGCAATATTTAACTTTTATTCTATCTCTCCGTCTTAATTCCTTAAATTGTTTTTTAGCCCATTCTTCCCCTTTACCAGCAAAATCTACAGGGAAGAAATGCTGTCCACCATGATATTCTAGACACTTCCATGACCCATCATTATAAGGAATTCCAAAATCGAAGGGAAGTTGTCTTTTGTTTTTACAATTAGAAAATTTCTTTTGAAATACATATTTTATATTATTTAAAGAAAGAAAGTTTTTAATTTTATCTTCGCCTTTTGAAGATACACATTTTGGACATCCAGAATGTTTACCTGTTCTATTGTGAGGGCTTGCCAGCCATTCTTTATCTTTGCCATATTCACAGACAGAGCAAATCCAATAAACATTTTTGTCATAGCCTCTTGTTATTTTTTCTGGATTAATGGTGTTACAAGGATGCCATTCCTTCATTAAATTTGGAAAAAGATGTGCTAACGAATGTCTTTCTCCAACTTGCATCCCTCTACAAATAGGACACCCTCTTCCAGCAATAATAGCGTCCCATTTTGCGTAAAAATATTCATCACATGTAGAATCGTAAAATTTTAATTTTTTCTTGTTTCCTTTATATTCATTATTTTTGGCTAATTTAAATTTTGGTTTATTTAAAGATAGCCATAAAACTATATTTTCCAAAGAATAAGGATTATATGTTCCAATAATATCTGGAATATGACCATTCATTAAATTTGCCAATGGAACATCATATTTATATCCTATCTTATCTTGAATTCTAACTCTTTGTTTTTTAGTAACTGCATATTCATCAAGAAGTATATATCCTAAATCAGCAATTATTTTTTCAATTTCTTCTCTTGTTCTTTTATTCCAAACTATTCTTGTCATTGTCATCTCCTACTGAATTCCTAGAAAAATAAGGCTAAACGGAAGAATGTCTAGGAGGGCATATTTTCAATTTGGTTTATAACTCCAAATCTATCCGTTTAGGAATTAATTATATCATAGTTTATTGATTATGTCAAATGAGAGTTTACTTAATTTGATAACAATATTTTAGAGCATTATCTTCGTGGCACGTCCAACCAACAGGAGCAACAAATGTGCTAGTTACTGAAACAGTTGGAGTAACTGTTTTTAAAACCTTTTTTGTGGAAATATAATTAGTATTTGCCCCTATAATAAGAGCAAATACTATAGATGATGAACTTACTATAAAAATTAAGCTTCTTTTCAATAAAACCTCCTTTTCTAATTTAAAAGAATTAGAGTTAATTATATCATAGAAGTTATTGTTCTGTCAAGCTTTTTAGATTAGAACTTTGTAAGTAAATTATGAAGTTTATCGTGGTCTAAAGTATCAATTAGTAGATAAAAGATAACACCTAGAACTAGCAATACAATCGCAAATTCCAATAAACTTTGACCTTTTTCAGTTTTATAAAATAACATTTTTATTCATCCTTATTAATTGATTTCTGGTTTATATTCTTTTCTTAATATTTCTGCTTCTTCTATTGCATCTTTTACTGGCGTATCCCAATCTTTTGTATCTATTGTAGCCCAAATAAGAGCAGTTTCTACAGCGTAGGCAATACGAGCAACTACCACATCATTGGTAGTATCTATAAGTCTACGCAATTCTTTTATTTCCTTATTTATTCTTTTTATGGATGGTTTCATTTGGATTTCCTTTGTTGTGATTGAATAATTCTCTTTTTGTCGCCAATACGTAAAACATAACTGCATAACAAATAACGTATAGAAAAGGTTTGAATATAAACTGCAATAGTTTATAGAAGTTCATCTATAATCTCTACATCTTCGCCTTCAATAATCATAGGTGTCATATCATTCCCACATATCAATTTAGCTGTCTTTTTAGCTTGTGCTGATTCCATGCAGTTAGGGCAAACAAATTTTTCTCTTGTGCGTTTCTTTTCCTTTTTCTCAATTTCAATTACAACAGAGTCCCAAAGAAAACCGTGTTCTTTTTCTTTTAGGAGAAATGCTTGACAAACTATCTCGAATTTTCCACCTTGTAGAATATAATGACTCATTTTCTGTCCTACAGATTTACCATTAGGTTCACCAGTAGAAGATGTTTGTAATCCAATATCATACATCATTCTTGAAAATCCTTTGTCATGATAACCTTTTCTTGGGGCAATGTCCAAAACGTGTTGAAGTAGATGAACCTGCTCGTGGGCAAGAATAGCTAGACTCTCCATTACTGTTGCATCATTGAAATAATCAGGATTCAAAGCGATTTCACTGATTAATTCTTGCGTTTCTCGATTCTTAAACTTTTCCCACCAATGATAGCCTCCACATCCCTTTTTTCTACTTAATGTAATAATACAATCTTTTAATTGATTATCAAAAAGATGTTCGCTAAAATAGGAGTTAGCGTGGTCTAAGAAAGAATATAGTTTTTCTGTAATCATTTTATTCCTTATTCCATCTGTCTTCGGACATAAACGATAACCAATAATAAAGAGACGCTTTACACAAATTTGTTTCAAATCCTAATTCATCCCGCGAAATAGAATGATTAAAGAAATTTTCTCCTCCAATCAATTCAACAGCGTTATATTCATTTTCTTTAAAAATCATGTGTATATGTATTCCTAATTCGTTTAAGCGTTTTATTAGTAATCTAAAATTTTGTCCAGTATATTGACCACATCCTCCTATTTTTCCATATCGTTCTGAATTATAGCAGTCGAAAATTGTTGAAAAGATACATAGATTTAAAAGGTCTTTATCTATTGTATTTTTTATATGTTCTTCTGTCAAATCGAAAGGTTGACCTTGAATTGTTATAAATGCCATTATTTATTTATCATCCTTATATGCAGGAATTTGTTCTTCTTCAACATCTAACCAACCACAGAAACTCCACCAGAAATATTCATTTCCACCATCGCTCAGATAATAAGAATAAATCTCATCCCATTCTGCTGTTTCTAACCATCTTGTAACTCCATCATTATTTTTTGGAAACCATAAAAACTTTTTTATATGACGAACTTCACCTACGAACGGTCTAAATTTTTTCATTGTTTATTTTCCTTATGTAAAAGCTGGATTTTATTTCTTGTCAACTACGATGATTCTTGTTTTCACATTTGTTCCAGAAGATTTGAAATCTCCCGCATCTAAATTAATTATTGTAGCGTGGTTAATATCCAACCAATCTCTAAAATCTTTGCTTAAAGAATTTTCTCTAAAGAAAGGACTTTCTGAAACAATACTAACAAGCCTACCGCCTTTAGATAACCAATTCCACGCTCTAAAAATATGTTGAACATCTTGCTGTTTTGTAAATGGAGGATTCATTATAATCTTATCAACATTTCCAGATGTATATTCCAAAAAATCTCCATGCAAAACAGAATACCCTTTGCCTTTGAGATTATTGTAGTTCTCATCCATTAACTCAACTGCAATATAAGGATTTCTTTTTGGAAATCTATCTAAGATAGCTCCATCTCCGGCAGAAGGTTCTAACAAAAGTTCTCCGTCTTTTATATCGGCAAGAAGCATCATTCTTTCAACAATTTCTTTTGGCGTAGCAAAGAATTGAAACTCTTTCTTTTTATCAGTCCATTCTCCAGTAAGAATCATTTCATCTAAGTCTTCTGCTGGATTATGGTCAAACAAATGTGCTTTCAATTTACGATTCCATGCTCCGTTGATAGACTCCAAAAGCTTGTTTACGTCAGTATATAATTTTTTTTCAAGTTGTTGTGGAGGAAGATATAAAAGGTAGTTTTCTTCGTCAACACTAGAACTTCTTAAAACTTGTAGTACATCGTCTTTAATTTTCATATTTTATCCTGTATAAAACTGCTCTTTTATTGTATATCGAGAATTAGCATAGTAGTTATAAAACTACCAAGCAAAGCGAGTAAGCAAAATGGATTTTTAGTAGTCCATAATCCTATCGCAATAATAATTCCTGTTATTATCCAAATTATAGATATTGTAGTATATTTATTAAATTCCATTTTATATCATTTTTTATTTAAATATTCCCGTAAGCAGGAATAGCGTTTGCAATAGTAGAGAACAAATATTTAGCAATCTCATAGTGAACTTCTTCTCCATTAGCCCATACTTTTTCATCTGACCAATCGGTAAGTCCCCGAAAGGCACACCAGCAAGTCTCGTTCCAAATCTTAGCTACAATTTTATAACCGTAAACATCGTTTGGTCGTACTTCGTATCCACATACGGCATATGCATTTAGTGTTCCGTTCTCATTAATTATTCTTGTCATTTTTATCCTTTGTTTTGTATAATACAATTATTGTTTGTTTAGAAAGTCTGCAATATCAACTTTCAAATTAAAGCGGATTGATGCAATTTTCTTCCAACGAAAAACTCTTTTTATTTCTGAGTCCATTTGATTGACTTGGTTTACGTCTCTTAGCAATTTCTTTTTTTCATAATTCCACAAGTATGAACAGTCAGCCGCATATTTTTCTTCAAATTCTGGAGTGCAAACTGTTGTATTGGCTTCCCAATGCTTCTCTTTTTTATTCCAGAACTTTATAAAATCTCCAAGATATTCTTTTGTGGCATCGCAAAATAAATAAGTAGGGGTTGTGTCAAATATTTCTTGTAACCAATTGGTGATTACGTTGCTTCCAAAAACAACTGCTATAAGTGCGCCAATTCTTTCTCCAAATTCTTTAATATTAAATCTTCTTTGTTTTTGTTTTTCTGATAGCACTATTGTTCTCCTCCGATTCATGTTCTAATTTTTTAACAGTAATCAAATCTATTTGTAAACCTTGTTTAAGAAGTAATTCTTTTAGTTCATCATCAGAACCTATAGCGTCAGGAGCATAAAGACTATCAACAATATTGTCTCCAGCGACTTGATTGTTATCGCCTAAAATCTTCATAAACGCTTCTGTATGTTCTCGCACAGATTTTTGTTGCCAACACGCCATCATATAGTGATATAATAACTTGTGATACAACTCCTTATTTATAATTTCCATTTGTTTTTAATTTCTCCAATGATTTGTGTTTTGTACACAACAAATCTTATCATAGTTCTTTATTTTTGTCAATGATTTTTTTATTCAATTCTCTTTGTAATTTTCCCTTAATGCGAACCATAAACCAATGACCTTTTTCGCATGACCAAATATAATCAAAAGCATTGTAAACATTGATTGATTTACAATGAGGACATATTTTATACTCTGTTTCTGTAAACGTAAGATTTGCCATCATAAAATATCTTATTTATCCTAAAAAGGAATATTATCTTCTATATTATCAAATGTTTCAAAATTATCACAAACCCACATGCAGAAAGCATAGCAAGTATGTTCCCACAACCAATATCCAACTTTAGACGATTCTCCAGAAAACATTGTTTTTTCAAATAAATTATGATTTATATATTCATCAATCCATAACATAATATCAGGAATATTTTTGAAATAATGGAGAAATAGAAGATTGTTTAATATTGCGAAGTCAAATAGTATATAGTTATTTACCATAAATGTAGGCAATAACAATGCGGTAAATGTTGACATAAGCAAAACCCATAAAATATAAATTATAAAATATGCTATTGTTTTCTTTAATTTCATATTATCCTTAATAAATAAATTCAGATACACAAATTTTAGCCATATCTATTCTATTTGTTTTATTAGCGTTTTCTTTTAATTTTTTTGAAACTTCTTTAGCATCAAATCCAACACAAATTATATCAAAGTATGTTTTATTGTAATCTGTAAAATAGCCAACTAGAATTTTATTTTTATATATTAGCTTATTTATTACAGGAGTATATTTTAGAGTATAATATATTTCTCTAAACAACCAAACTATCCAATTTAAAATGAGAGGATAACAAATTGCTTTCCCTTTACTATAGTCTATATATGCGACACCGTAATAATCTGGTGGCATACAATTCATTTCAGATTCTATTTTTAGAAATCCAGTCTTTCTATAACAATTATTCATTGCTCTCCTCATAGATAGTTTTTAGACACAAATATAATAAATACCAAACACTCCAATTCAATCTTTGAAAATTCTTTATTTCTCCACCTTTCCAAACTTTACTTAAAGAATTCTTTTTGTATATTCTGAATAAATAATTTCCAATTGATTTAGAACCTGTAGCATCATTCAAAATATCAGCCAACCAAAATGACTTTATTGATTGCATTCCAAAAGGATGTAGTTCTATTTTCACTTTAAGCACTCATTTTCTCGCATTATAATATTTTATAGCAAAATTTGTTGGTTCATATAAAGATAGAAACTTTTTTTCTTTTTGACATTTTCCAAAATCATCTGACCAACCCTCAAAGCCTCTTTCAATTCTGAAATAATCAGAAGTTGAGATTTTTCCTTTCAAAGGAATTAGATAACCAACCATAGATTCCCAAACAATATTTCCTTTTATATCTTTTGTTATATAATAATAATCCTCTCCGTCATCTCCAAACCCAATTAGTCTAACTAATTCGTTCATTACGTTTATGCAAATAATATTGAATAATATCTTACATATTTTCTCTGCTCTTTTCACTGTAAGTCCGTTGGATGGTCGAAGTATATTGTGTAGAGATTTATTATTATTTAATAACCACCAATCAATATTTTCAAGAAAAAGTATATTGTTATCTTGCGCCCAATCAAATATGTTCAATTTTTATTTCCTTTTCGTGTGATTCTAACCATCTAGCAAAAGAACCAATTGCGTATGGGTCACAATATATACATTGCCATTGTTCCCAAAAAGATTTTGTACGTTTATATTCTTGCTCAATGATTACATCTTTATTGTCTATAATATATTTGTTGAATCCTTTTTCTTTAGCCATAATAAACTTATCCTTTTATTCAGTCTTTTTTGAGACACGAACATCAAAAGATTGTTCTCCGTGAACCATTATATTTCTCCAAAAATGAGCCACAAATTCATTATCTGTATTATATCTATTTATATGCCACGTAGTATCAAGAGGAATTCTTTCTAATAAAATTCTAATTGCTGTTTCGGCAAGTTCTAAACAAGCTTCTTCTGATAAAATTGTTCTTGCAAAAAATATTTTTGAAATATCAACTATAATATCGTCTTTCATTTAATTATATTCATTTTCTTTATAAACAATAACCTTGAATATGAAGTGCTTTTATACAATTAATGTATATTTCTCCGCGATATAGAACATATAGCAGAAATATTAGAATAGATATAACAATAGATAATATCAATAATTTATTCTTTTCTAAATAATATTTTGCATCAATTCTTTTTTTATTGGAATTAAAAAATAATAACCATAACAATAAAATACCAGTAATTATAATAAAAAGAGTTATTGAAAATATACTGATAGAATGCATATATGCCAAATTATATAATGAGTGTAAAACTATTGAGATAACTATATATTCTTTTTTAAAACCTGCTATTCCTGTTGTAATACTATGTAAAGGAACTGCCATAACAAACCTGAATAGAAAAAATATACCAGATACTAATTGTAAATTATAATATAGAAATGTTTCAAGTAAGCCAAATAAAAATCCGAGAAGAAAACCAGAAGCAACTCTATTCAGTTTTGTTTGTGTTGCTAAAAACATACTAGCGACAAACTTTATAATTTCTTCATTTACAGGTGCAACAATTGTTCCCACAATAAATCTATTAGAATGAGTATATGTCAACATATTTATCCAAGCACAAACCAGTATTGCAAGAGCAGATAATATTGTAGAATAAAAAATAGTACTAATATTGTTTTTCATTTCAATCAAATTCTGGTTTTTGTAATTCATCTTTTGAAGGAAGATAACACCAATGACTAACTATTGCATCTGATTGTAGTATCTCATAACCAGAAATATACCATTTTGTATTTGCGTCATAAATCCCAACTCTTCTCATTGCAAAATCCCAATGCTCTACCCAATAAGCAAATAAGACTGCTACCTCAAATGGGGGTAATTTATCTTTTACAGAAATCCATTCCATAATTTATTCCTTTATTTACAAATTAAACTATTCATTGCATGTATAAATATTTGATAACTAGCAAATAAACCTGCACTCCAACCAATTAACAAGCCAATCATAAATCTATCGAACTTATATGTATTATTCATAAAATAGATGTTTTATCTAAAGCGTCTCAGCCATTCTTTTAGCCCCACCATGAGACTTAATCCAAAACCCCAAGACTTTAGCTAGATTAAATGGTTCAGCCACAAAATAAGATTCTAATTCATCATGATGTTTCTGACAAAATTTCATGCCTTGTTCAATCTTTTTATCATCTTCGCAAACTTCTTCTTTGCACTCAAAATAATCACACATATTTATTTCCACACCAACTGCATATTATATCTCCATTCCCTAATTTAAGTCCATATACAGCACGAGAATAATTACAATTTGAACAAAGATATTTTATATCCCACGCTTTCTTTATATTGTTATATGCTGTTCGTAAGGCAATTGAAACATCTCCTAACTGTTCATCCGAATATCCATCTGGATTTCCGTATTCGTTTATCTGCTCTATAATCATTCCAAAATCTAATTCGTCCATATTTCCTCTAATAAAAACTTGATTTTATTGTTCTTGTGCATACTGTACAAGCAGTCCGCCCCAAAAAGCCAGAAGCGGATACATACTGTGAGTGCCAGCACATGCTAGACTTAATAATACGAGTCCTGTAACATATATAGTAATATTAAATTTCATTTTTCTCCCTGATAATAGGGTGATTTTTTATTATAAGAATCTAAGCAACCTTTATTTTTTAAATTTATCCAGCTTTTTTCAAGAGCATATCTTGTACTCTCTAAATCATCTTCAATAAGTTCTTTGGCGAAAAGTTCTTTCATTGCTTGTTCGGCTTTAAAATGTAATTTTTTAGCTTTATGAAAACCAAAAAATCTAATAAACCAGTTTTCATTATATAGAAGTTCATCAACCTCTTTTTGTATTTCTTCTATTTTTATCATTTCGATTTCAAAGCCTGTCACAGTAATTTTATTATTCATTATCTTTATTCCTTTTATAAAACTTGATTTTATGGCGCAATACCACAATCCCAAGAATAAGTTTCTCTGCCGTCTTCACCATTACAGAATTCAGCAATTAGTTTATCGTAGTCATCATCAGACAACGCTCTAACAATCTGGTCGATTACCCACATCTTATGATGTGAGCCGTCTATACTTCCAAAATTCATTGCTAATTCTAATGCTTTTTCAATCTTTTGTTTATTATTCATTGTTGTCTCCTAAGATGAAGTTTATCATAGTACGTTTTATTTGTCAAGAGTTATAATCTGTTCTGTTTAATAAAGTTGTCAACGTCTTTTATAATCTCGAAAGACTCTATGTAATAAAAGAATTCTCCTACTACATCTATATAATCTTTGCCTTCCTTATATGACTTTTGTTTCTTTGAAAACCGTGTAATTTCTAGTAGATTTCCAACATCGACAGATTTTCCACCGAACAAAACTTTATTCATTTTAAGTTTGGCTTCTCTTCCGCTTGCTAGATTATAAACTGTTATGTTTTTTACACCAGCTTCCGTTGTGCTTATACCAGTTACCAACATGAAACTTCTGGACACAGGAAACTTCTTTTTCGTTTTATCTGCTTCAAGGATATCTTTTGGTTTTTTTGGCTTCTTTGTTTCAGATAATTTAGCAGATGTTTCTTGTGAGAGACTCGTGGTAGTGGCAATCATCGTAGCATTGCCAAACATATCTAATTGAATTATTGTTGGTTCAATTTCTTCAATCATATCTTTTGCTTGTTTAATATACCATTTGAAATTTATATCGTATTGCTCAAAGGGAATATTGGGGTCATAGTCATTTAGAATTGTAACTGGTAATCCAACCATGAGTCCAATTGTGCCTTGTGTGTTTTTATTACGCTTCTGTAAGACTGCTCCTTTATTAGAAATGAAGAAGCGATTAGTCTTTTGTAATTCTATCTTTTCAAGTTTGCGTTGACCGAGTTCTCTGCTAATCCATTCTTGTTTGAAAATAGATTCTAATTCTACTACGCTTTCACCAAGATAAGATTTTCCAATGCTATCTAGAAATCTAATCATCATTTGTTTAGAGTAAGTTGGTATATTAGATGTATCAACGCCAGAAAGTCTAACCTGCTCCATATCAAACTGTTTTCCTATTTTTTGACTTAAACAAAAGCTAAACACATCGTTACAAGACATAATCGTTTCTTCAACAGGAGTCCCATTCAGAAAATATTGATTTACTGCCTTAGCGATAATCAAATGACGATTCTGCTTCTTTAAGTCAACTTCATCAAGAAATGCGCCTTTTGTTTTTATTTTTCCATGTGTATTTCTTGCTCCGTAATTATTTACGTCCCTTTTGTAATAAATATCATAATAATCAAACTCCAATTCAAAGTGCGTTTTTTCCTGCCATTTCTTTGCTATTTGCATGGCTAATTCTTCTTGTTCGCTTGTAATTTCCACCTCCACACCATCGGTATTAGAGCTAATTACTTTAATTCCATTTAATTCAAAAGATTCTATGAGCATTAATAAAAACAACTGCCCGTTAAGAGTTGTCTTAAGCATGACGAGAGGGTCATATAGCCAGTGGTTTTCAAATCCAGTCTTACCAAAAGTTGAATTTAAAACTATCTTGAAACTTTCGGCTTTAGTTTTATCTCCAGACCTTTTTGCAATAATTCTTTCTTTCTTTTTTGTAGCAAGAATTTTTGTAAAATCATCCGTAAGATGCTCTGGCTTTATTTTGTATTCTGTTAGCAGACTAGGATAATAGGATGCAACATCGACTGTCATAATCTTTTTATTTTCTGTAGCTCTATATACGACCCCTTGCTCATTACTATGAAGTCCTCCAACACCCATTTGAAAAGTATTTCCATAGAAAGAAAGTTTATCTTCAAACTTAAATTTGTTGGACGAGTTTACTTTTATTTTTTTAAATTTGTTTAGTAAATCAGAAAGCTGTTTTGTTTTAAACTCTATGTTTGGAAAAATTACATCAGATAAATTTATTGTATCTCTAAAAGTTCGTAATTCTTTGAATTCTTTTCTAGGAATTCCCGTTGCCTTTTCGTATTCGTCTTCCAAGATAAGGTTGGCTATTTTTGAGTCACTTGCTGATAGCATTCTATTGTCATATTCTTCGGCAAGATTCTCTCGCAATTCTCTCGCTTGAGTTATTGTTTTGTCGTTGTATAAAGCTAAGGTAATGAGAACATCGTTAATATTATAATCAACAATTGTAGCAATGTCTTCATCTCTTACAATATGTGTATATTCTAGAGGCAAATCTTGTACGCGATGCCACCGAAGATTTATTGAAATTTGTTTTAAGCCTACACCTAATCTAACGAAATTTGACATTGCCATCAAATCCTGATGAACTAGATTGTATTCCTTTTCGCGCGGATAACGTAGAATTAAAACTTCTTCATCGTCTCTAAAATAATCAGAAATTAATTTTTTAGAAATATTAAACAAATCTTTATTTAAAGAATTTCCTTTATAAGATAAAATAAATCTAATAATCGGAAAGTCATAAGAATTGCTGTTAAAACCAACGAGAAATAAATCTTCTTTCAGGAAGTCTTTTAACCTTTTAATATCATTTTGTTTTTCCCAAATAATAAATACTTTTTTCTCTTGTGTTTTTATATTAATAAAAGAACAGCAGAAAAAATTGGGAAATAATTCAACGTCATAGCACCATCTATTGCTCATTTAATATACTCTCTAATATTTCTTCTATATTATTATAATCTTTTGCTTTTATTCTCAATAAGAATACATTATTGTTCTTTGCGAAATCGTTTTTTAAACTATCTCTTTCTTTATGATTTTCAAAACCCTTTTCTGTTTTATGAAAAAATTTGATAAATTTATCGTGTTGTATGTCATCATATTCTATAAGATATATAATTTCGTTATTTTCATTAATTATGGCGAAATCATACTCTAAAGGTCTGTTCTTTTTAGATTTTAAATTATCTGGAGAATATTGAAAAATATAGTTGATATGATTTTTATTCAAGTAATAAGATATTCTTTTTTCTCCTCCACTCATCTTACAAGCAGGACAACCCTGACCTCTGACTCTGTTTTTTATTAACGCAATCCATTCCTTATTTTTGCCATAGCCGCAAGTTGAGCAAATCCAACAAGTCTTTTTGTCTGAAAATATTGGTACTTCTTCTGGAGATAATAGATTATCAGGATGCCATTCTTGAACTAAATCTTCTCTTAAATATTTGAGAGATGTTCTTTCTCCAACTTGTTGACCAGCACAAACAGGACATCCACGACCGCCATATATTTTTTCCCAACTTGCTAAAAATTCTTCGTTGCACACAGTATGATATAATTTTAATTTATCGAATGCTCCTGTATAAACATTATTTTCAATTAGTTTAAAGCATGAATTATTTATTTTTAACCATAAAGAAATATTTTCTAACGTATAAGGATTACTCACATGAAAGGGAGAAGGAATATTACCTGTCAACAAACCATCTAAAGTTACATCATATTTATATCCGATTTCATCTTGAATAATCACTCGTCTTTTTTCTTTTTCCGATGTATATTCCCCTATAAAATAATATCCCATATTATTAACTATAATTTTAATATCAGCATGTGTTCTTTTGTTTACTGGTATTCTTGTCATTATTTCTCCTGTAAAAATTCCCGAAGTAATAATTTCTAAACAGAAGACACTCAGGATTGTGTGGTTCGGGTGTACTGCCCTATCTGTTTAGAAATTAATTCTACTACAATATTGTGATTTTGTCAAGGTCTACAAAAGTTTATCTGGAAATATTTCTCCCTTGTCTTTGAAGGTAATTCTTTCTCCAATCCAATCTACATCTGTTCTTGTTTTGCGCCCTTCTCTGTTTTTAACAAAGAAAAAAGCAGGGTCATAATCTGTCCGCAACATCATGACTACATTACATGGACGTTCTCCAGCTTGTGCCAACATTGACATATCAGGGTCTTTTTTAATATTAGTATTTCCGTCTTTTTGCTCTGCTCCTCTATTAAGTTGATGGATGAGCAAAATCGGAATATCGTTTTCTCTTGCCAATGCTTTTATTCTATATGCCATGTAATTTAGTTTTATATATTCTGCTTGGTTATCCAAATTTCCGATTCTCAAGTTTTCGAGTTGGTCTATTATAATTAATTGCGCACCTTGAGCAACAGCTTTTCTAACTTTTGTGCGAAGTAAAGGTAATGTCAACTCAGGACTGTCATCTACTGTAAAAGTACCTTTTGAAATTCTAGAAATAGCTTCCTCATATAAAGGAATTTGGTGTTCTTTTAATTCTCCACGCTCGATGTCTAGAGTTGAGATGCCCGTAAGAATCTGAACAAATCTATTCAATAAATCTTGACTTGACATTTCAAAACTGAACATGTGTGTTTTAATATGTTTATCAATAGATAATAATTTCACAAAATTTTGTGCTAAAGCGGATTTTCCCATTCCGCTTCTAGACGCTATCATATAAAGCCTTTGTGGAACAAAACCATTGGTGACAGAATCCCACGCTTTGAGTCCAGTTTCTATAAATCTTTTATTTCCTTTTCGCGTTTCTTCATAAAGCGCAACAGAAGATAAAGCAATATCGCTTGCGACTTTAACATCGCTACTTCTACTTCCGATATATGCTGAAATCTTCCCTGTCTGGTTGTCGATATGTTCCAAAGTAGAATAGGGTTTTTCTCCAGAGTTCACCTTTTGTTCTATATCCAATGCTACTTGAAGAAGTTGCCTATTCGCATAAAGTTCTTGTATCTGTATAGCATAACTCTCCAGTCCATCTAAATTTACTTCCATTTTTTCTATAAAACGTAATGCATCTATTCCAGAAATTCCGTTTTCAAGAACAAGTGATTGTAACATGTTCTTTTGCTCTAAAACTGTAGCTACTGTTGTGACATCTGGAAAAAGGTCTGATTCTACAATGGATTGAAAGGTTTGAAAGATAAATCCATGCGCTGGAAACTTAAAACTTTTTTTGGTCAAAATATCTTCAACGATTTGAAACAAAGAACCATCTTTAAACAAGCAAGATAGAACAGTTAATTCCAAATTTGAATTATATAATGCTGTCATTAATCATCCTCCTTTCGCAATAGATTTTTCATTCGCTTAATAGATGCATCAACTACTTCTGGAGATGCTACTTTTTCTTCTATAGTGACTTCTGGTTTTACAATAATTTTCTTTTCTTCTCTATTTAATTCTGACACAGAAGTTATTAAATCCGAATATATGCTTATTGGACTCTTGATAAGATGACCATTATAATTTTTGAACGCTAATTCCATTGCTAACTTTAATTTAGCATCGCTTCCACAAAGGTCAGTTAACTTTTGTAATTCTGACACCCATCGTTCAAACAAACCCTTTTGTTTCTTTGAAGGAATCCCTGCCTCTGGAAACGCCCACAGCTTTATAAATTGTCGCAATGCTTCTAACACTATCTCATTGTAATCTGCAAAAACTCGCGGTTCGTATTTATGTTGTGGCATTTGCATCATAAGGTCAAATAAATCACCCTGAATTTTTGCGTCTGTACGTCTAATGTTTCCGTCTTTATCTGTAATTTCAGCCATTAGATTTCTCCGCTTCACGAGCATAAAAAAATAAACTGTTGATTGTAATATCACGAGGAGCAAACTTTTCCCATCGCTTGATACATGCTTCCAATTCAAACTTACTGCTTTTACGACTCCAATTTACCCACATATCCAAACCGGTGTCACCCAATTCATAAAGAGACATTCCAATGTTAATCCACATAAAATATTCATCACAATATTCTTGTGGCAAACTATTTAAAGCTTTCTGTGCTTTCTCAACTGTAGTTTCCAAAGACTCATTTACAACTTTTCGTTCTCGATGTTCACCTTGAGTCCTAAGAAATTTCAATTGTTCTGTTAAAGATGTTGGTGCAGAAACAGGATTTTGAGTCCAATCATCTGTAGCAATATAGAAAGATTTTTTATTATTAGTGTCATAAGTTCGAGAAGGAGGTGCTAAAAAATATGCTCCAATTGAACGTATATCTACTCCTGCCTTAATATTAGCTTGGCTATATATGCTTCCTGAAAAAATAACATGACTTCCTCCAGATGGAGTAACACTATGCAACGCACCTTCATCGGAGATACCAAGGCGCATAAAATTTTCAAATCCGTTTGCTTTCCTAACATCAATGTCGATGCATATCAAGTTGGAATGTCCACATGAAATTCCTATTGCAGCTTCATAATATCTATTCCACCATTTTTTTATTTGTTCTATGTTTTGTGTAGCATCTAAAAATCCATTCGTTGTATATGGAGATTTAACTTTTATTATTTGCGTTTCCCCTTTTTCATCAACATAGGAACTTTGTCTTTCCCAACACGGAAAAACAAACCATTTTTTTACGTTTGCATAATATAAAGCTTGTTCTAATAATTCATTAGTCATTTTTGCCTCATGAAAGCCAAATAACTATTTACAAAATAGTTAAATCTTGTTGCCAAATGTATCCAATCAATATTTTCTGGATATTCACACGATTCTAATTTGTCAGTTCTCCAATGTAATGTTCTATGGCAATCAGCATCTAACCATATAATTTGAGATGTATATTCATCTGCAAATCCAATTAAAATTCCACAATCTTGTTTTGTAAAAAGATTGCCAATAACAAATTCATCTTTCAATCTAACACAATCGCCAATATTCATAATCAATCCTCAGTTTACTTTAAAACAGAACGACTTTCTTAAGGTCGTCCTGTAGTATAAAATTCTCGTTTTATTTTAGAATGGGAATTCGTCTTCGTTTGGAGCTACCACTGCTTCGTTTTGTTTCGGAGATGTTGTATCTGACTTACCTTTTGAATTAAGCAATTGAAAGTTAGACGCTACAATCTTTGTAAAGAATTTTGCTGTACCGTCTTTATCTTCATAACGCTCTGTCTTCAAACGTCCTTCAACATAGACACTATCGCCTTTTCCAGCATATTCCTGAACAAAATCAGCAGAACCACCCCATAGTTCAACATTGAACCATTCTGTTTCCGTATGCTTCTCACCGCCACTATCTTTCCAAGAGCTGCCTACTCCAACACTCACAGTAACAACTTTCTTACCAGAAGGAATATATTTTGCTTCTGGAGTCTTTCCAAGATTTCCGATAATTTGAACTTTATTTAAACTTGACATTTTTATTATTCTCCTGTTTTATTTTGTGAATATATTTCAGATGTTAATTTCAACATCTCTTGAAGTAAATTGGTCGCTTGTG
>WNFL01301386.1_pt1 | contig 25565 bp, 25 predicted proteins | sample 5400361 | NCBI WGS metagenome assembly WNFL01 (sample SAMN13153351, study PRJNA577476) | soil metagenome | isolation source: 40 cm soil on Douglas fir-dominated hillslope | place: USA:California | collected 2013-09-17
CATGACGGTGATCGGCTGGAACCGCACGCCGCGGCCGGAGGCCGGCGTGACGCAGGTGCCGATCGAGGAGCTGCTGGCGCGCGCCGACGTGATCTCGCTCAACCTCTCGCTCACCGACGAGACCCGCGGCTTCCTCGATGCCGCCCGCGTGGCCCGCATCAAGCCGGGCGCCATCCTGGTCAACACCGCGCGGGGCGCCCTTATCGACGAGGCGGCGTTGATCGACGCCCTGGCGTCGGGCCGCATCGGTCGCGCCGGGCTCGATGTGTTCCGTGCCGAACCCATCAAGCCCGACCATCCGCTGGCGCAGCTCAACAACGTCACGCTGTCGCCCCACGCCGCCTTCCGCACCCCGGAGGCGTCCGCGAACCTGCTGCGTCGCGCCCTTGACATCGTTCGCAAGGTGCAGGGCTATCCGCCGGTGTGAGACGGGCCTCGCCCTGCGCTTTTCCGGGCCTTCCCGAAGGGTGGCTCGATGTGCTTGAATTTGCACTTTTTTAGGGACATTTCGTTTTGCCAACATGCCGGTGCGCCGGCCGCGTGCGGTTTCGCCCCGGGGAGAAGCGCCGACATATCAGGATCGAAAATCCGCTTCGCACCAAAGGGAGAAACCGCAACGACCATGACCGAACATTTCCGCTCCATCGCCCTCACGGTGAACGGCGAGGAGGTGCGCGAGACCGTAGAGGCGCGCACGTCGCTCGTCGATTTCCTCCGCGACCGGCTCGGCCTCACCGGCAGCCATGTGGGGTGTGAGCAGGGTGCGTGCGGGGCGTGCACGGTGCGGCTCGACGGGGTGACGGTGCGCGGCTGTCTCGTGCTCGCGGTGCAATGCGCTGGCAGCAGGGTCGAGACCATCGAGGGCGTGTCGGATACGGGCGAGATCGCCGACCTGCAGGAGGCGTTCGTGCGCCGCAACGCCCTGCAATGCGGCTTCTGCACCCCCGGCATGCTGCTCGCCGCACAGGAGCTGCTGGCTTCGAGAGAACACGCCGGCGGCGACGTGCCGAGCCGGGATGAAATCAGGGCGCTCCTGTCGGGGAGCTACTGCCGCTGCACCGGGTATCAGGCGATCGTCGATGCGGTCGAGGCCGTGGCGAGGATGCGGCTTTGTTCTCCCTCCCCGTCTTCGGGGAGGGCTGGGGTGGGGTCTTTTCCACGGCAAGAACTCGCGGCGCGCGCCCCCACCCTGCCCTCCCCCGCAAGCGGGGGAGGGAAAGAGGAGCGCACCCCATGAAAATCACCCCCGACCTGCCTTCAGAACTCACGGCCCTCGATCGGCCGAACTCCTATATCGGCCGCGCGGTGCCGCGGCCGAACCTTAAGCGCCTCACCCAGGGGCGCGGGCAATACGTGAGCGACGTCACGCTACCGCGCATGGCGCACGTGGCGTTCGTGCGCTCGCCGTACGCCCATGCGCGCATCGCCGCGATCGACGCTGCGGCTGCGAAAGCCGCGCCGGGCGTGATCGCGGTGGTCACCGGCGCCGCGTTGGCGAAAGTCATCACGCCGTGGGTCGGTGTGCTCACCCACCTGAAGGGCATCAAATCGGCGCCCCAGCACGCCATCGCCGTCGATGTCGCGCACTGGCAGGGCGAGGCGGTGGCGGCGGTCGTGGCGCGCACGCGGGCCGAGGCCGAGGATGCGCGTGCGCTCGTCATCGTCGACTACGAGGAGCTGGCGGCCGTCACCGATCCCGAGACCGCGCTCGATGCAGCGACGCCCGTGATCCACCCGGCGCTCGGCGACAATCTCTGTTTCGAGCGCCGCCATACGGCCGGCGATCCCGACGGCGGCTTTGCGCAGGCGGAGGAAGTCATCGAGGCGACCTTCCGGTTCGGCCGCCACACCGGCGTCACCAACGAGCCGCGCGCTATTCTTGCGGACTGGAACCCGGGCGATGAGCGCCTCACCGTTTACCAGGGCACGCAAGCGCCCCACATGATGCAGAACCTGTTCGCGAAGCACCTCGGTCTGGACGAGCACCAGGTCCGCGTCATCACCAAGGACGTGGGCGGCTCGTTCGGCATCAAGGTCCACACCTATGCGGACGAGATGGCGACCGTGGGGCTCGCGAAGCTGTTGGGCCGCCCGGTCAAGTTCGTGGCCGACCGCGCCGAGAGCTTCGTCACCGACATCCATGCCCGCGACCATCGCGTGCGCGCCAAAATCGGCATCACCCGCGACGGCGCCATCACGGCGTGGGAGATCGACGACCTCACCGGCATCGGCCCCTACTCGGTTTATCCGCGCACCTCCGGCATCGAGGCGAACCAGGTGGTGAACCTCGTGGGCGGCCCCTACACCTGCAAAAACTACCGGGCACTCGCCCGCGTGGTGTTCCAGAACAAGAACGTGATGTGCCAGTACCGCGCCGTCGGCCATCCGATCGCGACCCACGTCACCGAGAGCCTGGTCGAACTCGCCGCCGCGCGCATCGGCATGGACCCGCTGGAATTGCGCCGCCGCAACCTCATCCCGGATGACGCCTATCCGGCCCAGGGCCCGTCGGGCATCCGTTTCGAGAAGCTGTCGCACCACGAGGCGCTGGCGCATCTCGACGCCATGATGAACTACGCCGGCCTGCGCGTCGAGCAAACGCGTTTGCGGGCGCAGGGGATTTACCGGGGGATTGGCTTTGCGAGCTTCGTCGAGGTGACGAACCCGTCGGCCGCGTTCTACGGCATCGGCGGCGCCCGCATCTCGGCGCAGGACGGCGCCACCGTGCGGCTCGACGCCACCGGCGCGGTGTTCTGCCATACGGGCGTCACCGAGCAGGGCCAGGGCGCCGAGGCCGTGATCGCCCAATGCGTGGCGTCGAGCTTCGGAGTGCCGATCGAGCGTGTGCGCGTCGTCACCGGCGACACCGACAACGTGCCCTATGGAGGCGGCACCTGGGCGTCGCGTGCCGCCGGCATCGGCGGCGAGGCAGCGTGGCAGGCCGGCAAGGCGTTGCGGGCAAACGTGCTGGCGGTGGCCGGCCAGGTCCTGCAGGCGGAGCCAGCGAGCCTCGACATCCGGGGCGGCATCGTGGTGGACCGCGCGGACGGCCGCGAGCGCATCGGCCTCGACGAGATCGCCCGCATCGCCTACTTCCGCCCCGACACCCTGCCGCCAGGCTTCCAAGCCGAGCTCGTCGCCACCCGCCACTACGTCCCGAAGGCGTGGCCGTTCGCCTTCACCAACGGCATCCAGGCGAGCCACGTGGAGGTCGACATCGAAACCGGCCGCGTGACCTTACTCAAGCACTGGTGCGTCGAGGACTGCGGCACCGTCATCAACCCGCAGCTCGTCGACGAACAGGTGCGCGGCGGCGTGGTGCAAGGATTGGGGGCGGCGCTGTTCGAGAAGTGCCACTATGACGCGCGCGGGCAATTGCTCAACGGCAACATGGCCGACTACCTGGTGCCGCTGGCGGCCGAGATGCCGGACATCGAAGTGGGCCACGTGGTGTCGCCGACGGCGGACTCCGAGCTTGGCGCCAAGGGCGCCGGCGAGGCCGGCACCGCGGGCGCGACCGGGGCGGTGGCGAATGCGGTGAACGATGCGCTGCGCGTGCTGGGGGCGTGGGAGATTACGGAGGTGCCGATTACGCCGGAGGGGGTGTTGCGGGCGGTGAGGAGGGCCCGCGCTATGAATGAGTATCAGAATTCGAATCTTAGTTAGGGTCGGGAGTTCGAATCTCTCCGAGCGGGCCAAGTTTCTCCCGCGAAAATCGCTATAACTTGAATCGGTCCCCATCGTGGCATGCGGCGGAACGCCCATTCCGCATGCCAATGCATGCGGTCGATTGAAGTTTACGCCGCGTCTTGTGCCACCGCATCGATGTCGCTTGAGCGTATATAGAGGATCGGCTGTCCCTCGTACGTGCCCTCGTCGACGCCTTTCGTGTCGAGCTTGTTGCTCGCCGTCGATTCGATGCGGGTGCGGTTCTTGTCGAATAGCCCGATGGCCGCCGCGACATCTCTTACCGTCGACGTATCGGTTTGCCAGAGAGCTTCGTAGGTCACGAAAACTCGGATTTGGTCGACGGGTTCTCCTTGAGAGGTCATCCAAAAGCCAATTGCCTTTCGACTATCATCAGGCACGCCACGCAAGTTCGTCGCATCCAGCGGCATCTGATTATTCCTTTCATTGAGACATGAGGGCTCGCAATTGAGCCATTCGGCATATCGGTACGATGCAAAAAAATCAAGACGATCGCGCTCACGATTCTGACGGTGTCGGCGGGCCGCTTCGATTCTGCGGCAGCAGCAGGAGGTGGCGGTGGAAAAAAATTATCGTCCGCCGCTTGCGCGAATTTCCACCGGTCTCCATTTTTCTTGCAGTTTGTTCAACGCGTATTTTTTCAGAAAAGGGTAAGCCCTTGCGCACACCATCCAAGTTGGAAGTTGGGTCGGTCGGCTTGTTGTTCGTCGGCTCGCTCGCAGCGGAAATCGCTGTTGACCCCCTGGGCAACCACGACACGCTGCCGAAATCTGCGGTGTCTGTTACGGCATCAGCCGGTTCAACGATCGGTACGTCGATGGCGGTGGTGATGTACGCGAATAACGCGGTCACCGACGACGACTATGCAATCACCCTGCCGTCATGGACGGTGATTCGAAAATCAACCTGACATCTAGCGAACGGCCGCGCTGCTACAAGGAGAAACGGCGGGGCCGTTGCTTACGGGCTGCCTCCGTCGGCTGCCAGCGCGTCGTGATTCTCTCTGGCGCAGAGCCACCAGTTTTTCGAGCGAAGAGCCATTTAGCTTTCACAGCTGGCATCTTCTGCGATAAACATCGACCATGGACCGAAACGAAGTCATCGCCAAGCTCAAGGCCGTCGAGCCGCAATTGCGGGCGCACGGGGTGGCGGCGCTGTACCTGTTCGGCTCCTATGCGCGCGACCAGGCGCGTCAGGATTCGGACGTCGATGTCTTTGTCGATCCGGGCACCCAGGACTTTTACAGCCTCAGTCATTTCGTCGGAGCCTACGAAGTCATCCGGCACGCCGTGCCGGGTCGAGAGATCGGCTACGGCACGCGCGACGGCTTGTCCAAGTACATTCGGCCCGCCATCGAAGAGGAGGCGGTTCGAATCTTCTGATGGCCGCCACCAAGTCCCCGTTGATGCGTCTCGGCCACATTCGGGACGAAATCACCAACCTTCTGCCGCTGTTTGCGGGGGTCGATTACTCTGCGTTCGCGTCAAGCTACGCTATGGTGAGAACGACTGAGCGCGCTATTCTTATCATCGCCGAAGCCGCCAAGGCTTTGCCGGCAGAATTGACGGTGAATTACCCTGAGATCGAGTGGCACGCGATCCGCGGCATCGGCAACATCCTGCGTCACGAATACGAGCGTGTCGAAACCGCGGTGCTCTGGCGCGTGGTAACTGAAAGCCTGCCCGAGCTTGCCACCGTCATCGACCGTATGATCCGCGATTTGAAAAATTGAGCCCGACAACACGACGGTCGAGCACCGACCCGATTCGGGTGGCTTTTGCCACCCGGCGCGTTCGGTCCCGCGCCGGCTTTGCGCCCGCGTGAGTCATCCGATCAGCGCATATCGCATCGGCACGCACAGCATGCGTGCACTGCGCTGCGAGGAAAGTTATGGCGCGGAAACGGATGAACGGACGGCAATGATTTCTCAATGGTGCGTTGCGCCGCGACGACTCTTGCACGGTCCGGAAAGGCCGCGCGAAGCCGCCGCGGCGCCGCATTAAGTCTTTATAAACACGATATTTTTCAGCACGATCTCGTGATGAGCCGACGCCTTGTGCGGTGCGGGATGCGCGCTACGTGTCGAGGGCCGGAACCCGAAACACACATGAGGTTGAACATGAGAACGAACCTGAAAGTGATCCTGTCCGCAGTCGGCGTCGCCGCTTTGCTGGCGTCCCCCGCGATGGCGAAGTCGCATGCGCGCACCCACCAGGCTGCGCCGTCGCTCGTGAACGTGCCGTACGACGCGCACGCTTCCGTCGCGCCGTATCGGCCGGCGCAGGCGGTGACGGTGTATGCGCCGGACCTGCGGCTTCCGCCGCACGAGAGCGGCCTCAACCCCGACTTTCAATTGAGCCACGAATAGGTCGGGCGAAGCGGGGCCGGGTTGATCCTGGCCGCGCTTATTCGCCGGGCGGCGCCCTCCGCCCGGCGAATATTTTTGGTCATCGGGAATGTGAGCCGTTTGAAAACTACGAAGGACCGTTGCGCGCTACTCAGCTCACGGATTGTCGCTGCCGTGTAAAACTTGCCAAGTAAAAACTGAACGCGGCGGCCGCTTGCGAAAGCGCGTCTTATTCCGACGCCATCACTCTCGCCCGCGAATGATGCGCATAGGTCTTCCACGTCGGCCGGTAGTCGTCGTTCGCCTGGTTGCCCCATGTGGCCCACCCGTCGCGGTTTCCCCGTGCGAACAGCTCAAGGAAAGGCCCTGGGCTGCACGCTTCGATGATCTCATATTGCTCGTCGGGTTTGCGCGAATGCTCACGCTTGCGGGTCGCCAACAAGTTGACCTGCCGGCGTCCCGGCGCGAGCGTGCGGGCATTTTTGCCGCGCACGCCGAACAGGATCAGTTCGGTGACATTGCGGAAATAGAACCCGACACCGCGACCGTCCGAGCCGCCGTCCTTGCGGATTTTGTGCCAGACGAGGTTGGCTTTGTAAGTGAAGCCCCATGCCGTCAACACCGTGAGACCTTCGGGTAGCAGCGCGTTCGGGCACCACAGATAGAGGTGGGATGTCGACGCCGCCAACTCCGCAACCGGCAGCGCCATGATCTTGTCGAGCTTCATGGTGCCGTAGCGCGACAGGCGCTTGTGCTCGGGCGCGACTTTCCCGGTCTTGTTGACGAATTGCCACGGCGGATCAGCGAGAATGGTGGCGAAGCGGCGACCCTTGGAGAAGTTGAGGAGGTCGTGCGCAGCAGCGTTCGGCGTGTCGCACATCTCCCGGCCGTCAACACGTTTGGTCGTCCACATAGGCCGGGCCTGATTCGTCATAAGGCGATTGTCTGCGCATATTCATCGCAGCGACAAGGACCTATACAATGTTCTTGATATGTTCTCAAGCGCTATCAGGCGCTGGCCGACGAGTATCCGCTATCTGGCGCAATCGCGGCCGCACCAATCAAATTTGAAGAAAATGCCGGAAACCGGAACGCTGTCTACTCCGTCCTCTCCGCCGCCAGCACCCGCTTCCTAGCCGACCTCTTGACCGGATCAGGCGCCTTCCCAGCGTCCATCTTGTCGGCGTTTACCTCCGCCGCCTCTCTCGCTCCGGCTTCATCCGCCGCAGCCTTCGCGGCCGCGTCGGCGGCCACCTTGGCTTCGCGCTGGGCCCTCAGCCGGGCGGTCTTTTCGCGCTGAGCGACGAGGCCGGCCTTATAGTCCGCCATGGCTTTGGTAGCCTCGCGGGCCTCGACTTCCTTTTTCCTGAACTTGAGTTCCGCCCGTTCCCGGGCCTCTTTCGAAGGCGTTGCCAATGCTGCTTCCTATGACTGGGGGAGAAATCACGCTCGATTAACTATCTAACGCTTGATATATGATCGATGATCCACGCTCTGCCATAACTGTGGCAAAAAAACCTGCTGCGGCGCATCAAGAAAAAACTTGACAGCCGCACTCGTTTAGCGCCAAAGTGACGCAACAATGTAACCGTGCAGGGCTGTCATGAGCAATTTTGTTATCGTACTTAGAGAGCGCATCGCCGGGGGCGGGTGACCGTCCACGAACGAGGCGATGCGCGACAAGGGCCTTCGGGGCCCTTTTTTAATGCCCGAAAACAATCCCAGCGCCCCTCCCTACCCTCCCCAGCAGGCGGGGGAGGGTAGGGAGGGGGAGACACAGTAGCCGGAGTAATCCCGATGGGAATCGAAAGTAGCCGCTCCCGAAAGATCGAACCTCATGAGCCGGGGCCGGCCACCACGCAGCCCGCGGTGGCCCTTGTCCCAGGCACAGACGGGACGCCACCCCACCCTTCCGCGCCTGCGGGAGAGGGTCGGATTGGCGGGACGGGTCGGGCGCCCGCGGTCCAGTCCTCAGATGCGGGCGGGACGCCCGCGCTCCCAGGCACCCAGATGAGCGGCGCCGAGATGGTGATCCGGGCGCTAGCCGATCAGGGCGTCGAACATGTGTTCGGCTATCCGGGCGGAGCGGTGCTGCCGATCTACGACGCGCTGTTCCACCAGGACAAGGTGCGCCACATTCTGGTGCGCCATGAGCAGGGCGCCGTGCATGCCGCCGAGGGCTATGCGCGATCGACCGGCAAGGTCGGCTGCGTGCTGGTCACTTCGGGGCCGGGCGCCACCAATGCGGTCACCGGCCTGACCGACGCGCTGTGCGACTCGATCCCGCTCGTGTGCATCACCGGCCAGGTGCCGACCCACATGATCGGCAACGACGCCTTCCAGGAGTGCGATACGGTCGGCATCACCCGGCCCTGCACCAAGTACAATTACCTGGTCAAGAACATCGCCGACCTGCCGCGCGTGCTGCACGAGGCGTTCTATGTGGCCTCGAGCGGGCGGCCCGGCCCCGTGGTGGTCGATATCCCCAAGGACATCCAGTTCGCCTCCGGCGCCTACGCACGGCCGAACGAATTTCCGCACCGGGGTTACCGGCCGAAGCTCCACGGCGACAGCGACAAGATCAAGGCGGCCGTCGCCCTGATGGCGGCGGCGAAGCGGCCGCTGTTCTACACCGGCGGCGGCGTCATCAATTCCGGGCCGGCGGCATCGCGGCTGCTGCGCGAGTTCCTCCGCCTCACCGGCTTTCCGGTGACCTCGACCCTGATGGGGCTCGGCGCGGTGCCGGCCGCCGACCCGCAATGGCTCGGCATGCTCGGCATGCACGGCACCTACGAGGCAAACCTCGCGATGCACGATTGCGACGTGATGGTCTGCGTCGGGGCGCGGTTCGACGACCGCATCACCGGGCGCCTCGACGCCTTCGCGCCGCATTCGCGCAAAATCCACATCGACATCGACCCGTCCTCGATCAACAAGAACATTAAGGTCGATATCGGGATCGTGGGCGATTGCGCCCACGTGCTCGACGACATGGTGCGGCTGTGGCGCGACATGCGCGCGGCGCCGGACCGCGGCGCCCTCAAGGCATGGTGGGGCCAGATCGAAAAATGGCGGGGGCGAAAGTCGCTGGCCTACCGGGCGTCCGACGACATCATCAAGCCGCAATACGCGATCGAGCGGCTCTATGCGGCGACCCGCGATCGCGACGTCTACATCACCACCGAAGTGGGCCAGCACCAGATGTGGGCGGCGCAGTTCTTCGGCTTTCAGGAGCCGAACCGCTGGATGACCTCGGGCGGCCTCGGCACCATGGGCTACGGGCTGCCGGCTGCGGTCGGGGTGCAGATGGCCCACCCGGATGCGCTCGTCATCGACATTGCCGGCGAAGCCTCGGTGCTGATGACCATGCAGGAGATGTCGACCGCCGTGCAGTACCGGCTGCCGATCAAGATCTTCATCCTCAACAACCAGTACATGGGGATGGTGCGGCAGTGGCAGGAGCTGCTGCATGTTCGGAGAGCTACACCGCGGCCTTGCCGGATTTCGTCAAGCTTGCCGAGGCCTATCACGCGGTCGGCATCCGCTGCCAGAAGCCCGCCGATCTCGATGCCGCCATTGCGGAGATGATCGAGGTGAAGCGGCCGGTGATTTTCGACTGCGTGGTCGACCCGGCGGAGAATTGTTTCCCGATGATTCCGTCGGGCCGGGCGCACAACGAGATGATCCTCGGCGACGCGGCGGAGAGCCTGGAGGATGCCGTCACGGAGGAAGGCAAGGTGATGGTGTGAGCGGCTCTTCTCCCTCTCCCCGTTTGCGGGGCTCGTAGCCCGGATGGAGCCAACGGGTCCGGCCTTCGGCCGGCCCGATGATAAACTCCGCGAAATCCGGGACCGGCCTTTCCCGCATTCCGCTGCGCTCCATGCGGGCTACGGACCGTGGCACGTCTCGACAGGATTTTTCCCATGAACACCACCGCGAGCACCACCCACTACCCCGCGGCCACCGTGGAAGAGGCGATCGAGTCCCACACGCTCGCCGTCATCGTCGACAACGAGCCGGGCGTACTGGCGCGCGTCATTGGCCTGTTCTCCGGGCGCGGCTACAACATCGAGAGTCTCACCGTTTCGGAAACCGAGCACGAGAAGCACCTCTCGCGCATCACCATCATGACGCGCGGCACCCCGATGGTGATCGAGCAGATCAAGAACCAGCTCGACCGCATGGTGCCGGTCCATCGCGTGGTCGACATGACCATCGCGGGCCCGGCGATCGAGCGCGAGCTCGCCATGGTCAAGGTGCGCGGCAAGGGCGACAACCGGGTCGAGGCGCTGCGGCTCTCCGACGCGTTCCGGGCGCGGGTGGTCGACGCCACCACGGAGAGCTTCGTGTTCGAGATCACCGGCGGGTCGGAGAAGATCGACCAGTTCATCAACCTGATGCTGCCGCTCGGCCTCGTCGAGGTGTCGCGCACCGGCATCGTGGCGATCGCGCGGGGGCCGGAGGGGATGTGAGGAAGGCGTGCGTCCCGCCCGCTCCTTAACCTAAGACTGAAGCGGGCGAGACGCACGCGCTCCAGGGCTTGTCGCGGCTCTCGTTTGAAACTAGAAGCTGCCGCCAGAGCGGCGAAGGCGAAACTCCCAAGCAATAACGAATAGGCAGAGGTAAACAACCATGCGCGTATATTACGACCGCGACGCCGACCTGAACCTGATCAAGGGCAAGAAGGTCGCCATCTTAACCTGCGCGATTCCGGAGTCCAAGAGGTCGCGGTTGCGCTGCGCAAGGGCTCCCACGGCGCCAAGAAGGCACAAGGCGAGAAGTTCAAGGTGTTCGAGGTGGCGGAAGCCGCCAAATGGGCCGACGTGATCATGATGCTCACGCCCGACGAATTGCAGGGCGACATCTACCGCGATCACCTGCACGCCAACTTGAAGGACGGCGCCGCGCTGTTGTTCGCCCACGGCCTCAACGTGCATTTCAACCTCATCGAGCCGCGCCCCGACATCGACGTGCTGATGATCGCCCCCAAGGGGCCCGGCCACACGGTGCGCTCGGAGTATCAGCGCGGCGCCGGCGTGCCGTGCCTGCTTGCGATCCATAAGGACGTGTCCGGCAACGCCCACGATCTCGGACTCTCCTATGCATCCGCGATCGGCGGCGGCCGCGCCGGCATCATCGAGACCACCTTCAAGGAAGAATGCGAGACCGATCTGTTCGGCGAGCAGTCGGTGCTGTGCGGCGGCCTGGTCGAGCTGATGAAGGCCGGCTACGAGACGCTGGTCGAGGCCGGCTACGCACCCGAGATGGCGTATTTCGAGTGCGTCCATGAGGTAAAGCTGATCGTCGACCTCATCTATGAGGGCGGCATCGCCAACATGAACTACTCGATCTCCAACACCGCCGAATACGGCGAATACGTCTCCGGTCCGCGCGTGGTGTCGCCGGAGACCAAGGCCGAGATGAAGCGCATTCTCGGCGACATCCAGTCCGGCCGCTTCGTCAAGGACTGGATGCTGGAGAACAAGGTGAACCAGACCTCGTTCAAGGCGATGCGCACCAAGCTCGCCGAGCACCCGATCGAGCACGTCGGCGCCAAGCTGCGCGAGATGATGCCGTGGATCAAACAGCGGGCGCTGGTCGACAAGAGCCGGAATTGATCGGCCGGAATTGCATCTGATCCTGGGCCCCGTAGCCCGGATGGAGCCACCGGGTCCGGCCTCTGGCCGGCCCGATGATAAACTCCGCGTAATCCGGGATAGGCTGACCCCGGATTACGCTGCGCTCCATCCGGGCTACGGTTCCCTCCGGCGGGGGCAAATCCTGACTTATAAGTCAGATGAAACGGTCACAATCTTGGGTTAAGGTGACCTCGCTTGGGATCGCTGGGCGGGTGATCGGGTCGGGCTCTGGGTCGGTTTTTCCGGCGCCAGCGAAAACTCCAGTCAGAGCGAAACTCTCCAGCCTGTACATGGGAGGATGTCAATGCGTTTCAAATTGCTTGCATCGGCTACATTGATGGCGGCTCCGTTCATGCTGCTCGGCGCCTACGCCAATGCGACTGAGTTCTCGGCAAAACTTGTAGGGTTCGAGGAGGTCCCGGCGGCGATCTTTTCCAAAGGCAGCGGGACGCTTGATCTGGATCTGAACAGGAACGCGCGCACGATCACATTCAAGCTGACCTTTTCCGGCCTGAGCGCGCCGGTCACGCAATCGCACATTCACTTCGGCAAAAGGCACGTGGCCGGTGGCATCACGGTGTTCTTCTGCACGAACCTCAGCAATGGCCCGGCGGGAACTCAGCCTTGTCCGGCGGGCGGTGGAACCGTGACCGGCACCATCACGGGCGCGAACGTGCTCGCGATCACTGCGCAGGCCATGCCCGCGGGGGATTTCGACGCGCTGGTGACGCTGCTTGAGACCCACACCGCCTACGCCAATGTCCACACCACGAACTTCCCCGCCGGCGAAATTCGCGGCCAGATTCGCCGCGGCGACAGAGATGATGAGGACCACGACCACAAGTAAGGTCGCGTCGGCCGTTGCCGCTTCGGCAAGCAAGCGGCGACACGGCCGCGAAACATTATGGGGGCCGGGTTCGCGGCCCCCTGAGCAATGGCTGACACAGTCGGGGCGATGAGATGAACAAGGCAATTCGCACCGCCGTCGTCGGGCTCGGCCTGTTGGCTGCGCCCGGAGCGATCCATAGTGTGCCGGCGCCACCGCCGGCCGAGCTCCAGCCGGCCTGGACGGAATTCAAATGGCCGTTTCCGGTCGACCAATGGGGTATCGGCCGGGCTTTCGTGTGCAAGCCGGCGGATTGCGGCGTCGAGGTCAATGTCTACCTGCGGCCGAAGATCGGCTTCTGCAAATGCGCCACCGGCGTCGATGACGACGACGAACTGGAACGGGTGGGCGACCTCCCGTTGATCGGCGATAAGGCCGTTGCGCTTGGCGCCGGGCGTCCGATCGAGGTCGCCTGGATGAAAGGCCGCAGCCGGTCCTATGGGGTGACGGACCCGGCGCACGGACGCGTTCTGTCGATCGGGTTCAACGATCAGTGCGACGTCATTGTGGCGCTGGCGACAATTGGAGCTGGTGACCGGGAGGTTCTGGAGCCGGCGGTGCTTGCCTTCGTCAACGGCGAGCAGGTGCTGCGCTGGGTGAAGTGGCTGCTCTTGTGAGAATGGTCCCCCCACCGTACGCTCCCCTGGGAGCGCGGGCGTCTCGCCCGCTTTGTTCGTAAGGGTGGACGCGTCCGGCGTTCCCGACGTGGAGGTTGGGTTGAGGCCGTGGTAGGCTCACTCTTTCGCCGCATCGTTAGCTGGAGGGCAGCGCCATGGGAAGCAGTGGTCAGGGTCGTCGGGAATTTATTGCGACGAGCTTGTGTCTGGCCGGTACGGCTGGCCTGCTGACGTCCGCCCTGGCGTCCGGCATCGCCGCGGCGCAGTCGCCGCCACGGCCGATCCGCCGCTCGGAGCGTTATGACGACACCTTCATCACTGAGCGCAAACCGTTCAAGTGGCCCGGCAACAACACGCTCGCAATCTGGTTCGCGCCCAACGTCGAAGTCTGGCAGTACGACTCCGCCTCCGGGGTCGGCATCACGCCCAATCCCACCAACCATGTGCCCGACGTCTTCAACTACGCCTGGCGGGAATATGGAATGCGGGTCGGTTTGTGGCGGATCGCCGATGTCTTCGACGAAGCCGGAGTGCGGGCCACCGTGGCGCTGAATTCGCAGGTCTGCGACGTCTATCCGAAGGCAATCGAAGAAATGAAGAAGCGCGGCTGGGAATTCATGGGTCACGGCACCACGAATTCCACCAACCTTGCGGGCCTCAATCCGGAGGTCGAGCGCGAGACCGTAAGGGGTATCCTCAAGACCATCGAGCAGGCGACCGGGAAACGGCCGCGCGGATGGCTGGGTTCGGGACTGATCGAGACCTACAACACGCTCGACATTCTCGCCGAAGAGGGCGTGAATTATTGCGGCGACTGGAACAATGACGATCAGCCCTATCCGATGAAAGTGAAGTCGGGAAAGATGTTCGCCATCCCCTATTGCAACGAGATCAACGACATCCCGCTCTACATCCGCAAGGGCTACACGGGCGAGCAGTACTTGCGGTCCGTGGTCGATCAGTTCGATGCGCTCTATGCCGACAGCCGCAAGCAGCCGCGTGTCATGGGCGTTCCGTTGCATCCCATGATCTCGGGCCAACCTTTGCGGATCAAGTATCTCCAGCGCGCCATCGCGCACATGAAGGAGCATCAGGGCGTATGGTTCGCAACCGGCAGCGAAATCATCGACGCCTATCAGAACGTGGCTTGAAGCCGCGCGTCAAACCTCAAGCGCATTCTTGATACGCTGCCGTTCCAGTGTGGACTGATCGCGCAAATGAGGAAGCTCATCGAGCTCGCTCAGATCTCGTATCGGGCCGTGCTCCTGTCGATAGCGCACGATCGCTTCTGCGTGCGCCTCCCCAATGCCCGGAATTTGGCGAAGCTCTGCTGCATTGGCTCTGTTGACGTTGACCCTTGCCGATTTTTGCTCATGGGGCGGCGGTCGATTGTCGGCGGTCAAAATGGCGAATTGCTGCTTCACCTGTTCAAATTCCTGAGGCGGCATATCGCCGACATGAGGAACGCGACTTAGCTCATCAACGCTGGTGAAAGGGCCGTTCTTTGAGCGGTAGCGCACGATTGCTTCGGCACGGCCCGGACCGATACCCTTGATCGCCTTGAGATGAATTGCACTGGCGGTGTTCAAGTCGAGTTTAGTTGCAGCCATGGATCGACCCTCGGTTGTTCATTCTCTCCGATGCCGCCGCCAAAAAAAGGTCGAAACGCGCAGAGCCTCCGGACTCATCTGTAAGCAGCACGCGGCCTCCGCGACCGCGGACATTCGACGAGAGTTCAATATCGGAACTCCGTTCGCTTCTGAAAGTTGCTTATCGAGACATGCGGAGATGCAAATGCTGCGAACACGCACGCCGCACGCTATCCACCCTGACCACCACCGCTTGCGGGCGAGGGTGCCGGAAAAGATGCCCGTTGCGCTCACCGTCAACGGCGTCGAGACACGGCTCAACGTCGCGCCGTGGACCACCTTGCTCGACGCGCTGCGCGACCATCTCGACCTGACCGGCACCAAGAAGGGCTGCGACCACGGCCAATGCGGCGCCTGTACCGTGCTGGTGGACGGGCGGCGGATCAATTCCTGCCTGACGTTCGCCGTGATGCAGGACGGCGCCAGTGTGACCACTATCGAGGGCTTGGCGGCGAATGGGGCGCTGCATGCATTGCAGCAGGCCTTCATCGACCACGATGCGTTCCAGTGCGGCTACTGCACGCCGGGACAGATCTGCTCGGCCGCGGGCCTGATCGCCGAGGGCAGGGCGAAGAGCGCCGACGAGATTCGCGAGCTCATGAGCGGCAACATCTGCCGTTGCGGCGCGTATCCCAACATCGTTGCGGCGATCCGACAGGCGATGGGACGATCATGATCGATTTCCAGTACGCACGCGCGAACGACGTCGCCGATGCGGTGCGCCAGATGGCTGCCGATCCGACGGCGAAATTCATCGCCGGCGGCACCAACCTGATCGACCTCATGAAGGAGGATGTCGAACGCCCGTCGCGTCTGATCGACATCTCGCGGCTGCCGCTCAAGACCATCGAGGAGACTGCCGACGGCGGATTGCGGATCGGCGCGCTGGTGCCGAATTCCGACCTTGCCTATCATCCGCTCATCGAGCAACGCTATCCGATGCTCGCGAGCGCCATCCTGGCGGGCGCGTCGCAGCAGCTGCGCAATATGGCCGGCGGCAATCTCCTGCAGCGTACCCGCTGCTACTACTTCTACGACATTGCGACGCCTTGCAATAAACGCGAGCCCGGCAGCGGCTGCGCAGCCATCAAGGGCAGGAACCGCATTCACGCGATCCTCGGCGCCAGCAAGGCTTGCATTGCGACGCATCCGTCGGACATGTGCGTGGCGCTGGCCGCGCTCGACGCCAAGGTCCATGTGACCGGGCCGGCCGGCGAGCGCACGATGGCGTTTTCCGAGTTCCATCGGCTGCCCGGGAACACGCCGCAGCGCGACACCAACCTGCATCGCGACGAGATCGTCACGGCGGTCGAGCTTCCGGCACGCGGATTTGCGTCAAATTACACCTACCTGAAACTTCGCGATCGCCTCTCCTACGCGTTCGCACTCGTCTCGATTGCGGCGGCGCTGGAGCTCGAAGGGAGCACGATCAAGGAGGCCCGCTTGGCGCTCGGCGGCGTTGCGCACAAGCCGTGGCGCGATACCGCCGCCGAAGCAGCGCTGCGCGGGCAGGCCGCCGAACAGGCCGCTTTCATGCACGCGGCCGACCTGATGCTGCGCGACGCCAGGGGCTACGCGCACAATTCGTTCAAGATCGAACTGGCGCGCCGCGGCATCGTTCGCGCGCTGACGCAGGCGGCGCGGGGTACGCCGCAATCGCAGGCCAACAAGAATATTCTGTGAGCAAGGCAAGGCCATAGGCCGTAGCCCGGATGGAGCGCAGCGTAATCCGGGATAACCCGTCCCCGGATTACGCTGCGCTCCATCCGGGCTACGAGAAACGGCAAGCTCATGACCTATATCGGCACCCCGGCATCCCGCGTCGACGGCCGCGCGAAAGTCACCGGCGCGGCGAAATACGCCGGCGAATTCAACACGAAAGGCCTCGCTTATGGCACCGTCGTCACATCGCGCATCGCCAACGGCCGAATTGCGCGCATCGACGCGAGCGAGGCCTTGCGCGTTGACGGCGTCATCGATGTCTTCACGCACGAAAACCGGCCGGGCATGGCGAGCACCGATGCCGCCTACAAGGACGAGGTTGCTCCGGAAGGTGCGCCGTTCCGGCCGCTCTACGACGCGCGGATTCGGTTCAGCGGACAGCCGATCGCGCTGGTCGTCGCCGAGGAGTGGGAGATTGCGCGCTTCGCGGCGTCGCTGGTCCGCGTGGACTACAACGAAGAAACGCACGTCACCGACCTCAATCGCCAGCGCCGTAAAGCCGTCGCCGCCGCCAGGCCCGGCGCGGACATGTTCGCCCCGCCAAAACGGCGTGGCGCGGCCACACGGGCATTCGCCGCGGCCGAGGTACGCCACGAGGGCGAATATTATGTCCCGATCGAGCATCACAACCCGATGGAGCCGTATGCCTCGACGGCGATGTGGGATGGCAGCGGCAAGCTCACGGTCTACGACAAGACGCAGGGCGTGCAGAACGTCCAGCGCTATCTCTGCAGCGTGTTCGACATGAAGCCGGACGATGTGCGGGTCATGTCGCTCTTCATGGGCGGCGGGTTCGGCTCGGGGCTGCGCCCGCAGTATCAGGTGGCGCTCGCCGTACTCGCGGCGCGGGCGCTTAAGCGCTCGGTGCGCGTCGTGCTGACCCGCCAGCAGATGTACGGGCTCGGCTACCGGCCCGCCATGATCCAGCGGATCGCGCTCGGCGCAAACGCCGGCGGCACGTTGGAGGCGATCACGCACGACGCCATCACGGTGACGTCGCAATACGAGAACTTCTATCGGCAGGAGACCGGGTGGTCGGGCCTGCTCTACAAGTGCGCCAATGCGAAGTACGCGCACAAGCTCGCCCAGCTCGACCTTGCGACGTCGTGCGACATGCGCGCTCCAAGCGCCGCGACCGGCGTCTATGCGCTCGAATGCGCGATGGACGAGCTTGCGGTCGCGCTCAAGCTCGACCCGCTGGAGCTGCGTCTGCGGTGTTATTCGGATCGTGACCAGAACGCCGATCGGCCCTACAGCAGCAAGAGCCTGCGCGCGTGCTATCGCCGGGGCGCGCAAGCGTTCGGTTGGGATCAGCGCAACCCCGCGCCGCGCGCGATGCGTGACGGCAGCGAGTTGGTCGGCTTCGGCATGGCGACCGGCGTCTGGGATGCCATGCAGATGCCGATCACGGTGCGCATCGTGCTCTCCGCCAACGGCCACGCGGAGGTTTCCTGCGCGACCTCCGACATCGGCACCGGCACCACCACGATCATGACGCAGGTCGCAGCCGACATGCTCGGACTGCCGCTCGACGCCATCACCATCAGGCTCGGCGACTCCACGCTGCCGCAATCACCGGTCGAAGGCGGATCATGGATCGCGGCCTCGGTGTCGAACGGGATCGCAACGACCGCCGACGCGATCCGCAAGGAACTTTTGCGGCTGGCAAAGCGGATACCGAATTCACCGCTCTCGGATGCCGCGCCCGAGGAGGTCGCGCTTGCGGACGGCAAGCTTGTGAGCAAACGGGATGCTTCGCGCGCGGTGTCGATTGTGGGCGCGATGCGGCACAGCGCCGTGGACCGCATCGAGCAGGAGAAATCCACGAGCTTCCGCGATGACGGCTCGCATATGCACAACACGCATTCGGCGGTCTTCGCCGAGGTCAAGGTGGATGAGGAGCTCGGCGTCATCCGCGTCACCCGCGTCGTCAACGCGGTGGCGGCCGGCCGCATCCTCAATACCAAGACCGCGGCCAGCCAGATCATGGGCGGCGTGGTGTGGGGCATCGGCATGGCGCTACACGAGGAGACGCTCCTCGATCATACTTTCGGCCGCGTCATGAATCCGAACATCGCCGAATATCATGTCCCGGTGAATGCCGACGTGCACGACATCAAGGTGATCTTCGTCGACGAGTCTGACGACACGATCAATCCGCTCGGCATCAAGGGTGTGGGCGAGATCGGCATCGTCGGCGTCGCCGCCGCCATCGCCAACGCGATCCATCACGCCACCGGCAAACGCGTGCGCGACCTGCCGATCACGCTGGATAAATTGCTGCGATGATCGGGGAAATCGTCAGTCCGGTGCGCCGGCGCCGATTCCCTGAGAACAGCGAATTTAACAGGGAATTGGCTGATTTTTCTGCCGATTGGCGGCTGTTTTGACGAGGGCGCGGCCTTTTCACGATGCGACATCAAGGCCTTACAAAGGATTCCCTGTTCGACCTTGGAACAGGGAATTTGTCCGCACCGAACAGGGAATTCTTGCGCGGAACGAGTCATCGCGGCTCGGCTTCGGCATCCGGCGGCGCGGCCGTCCGCCCGGAGTCCCCGCCACGCCGTGAGACCTGAGAAACCGATGACCTCTCGCAAAAGGTATCGAATCCGAGAGAGAGGTTCTTCTTTAGTCAGGCCACGTCGCATAAATTAAGTATAGGCCTATTCTGCCTATCGTCAAGAAATTTCGCGTTTTGTGTACCCTTCATCCGAGCGTAATAACGCCGCTCATCATCGGGACGCAGCTGCCGCCGATATGGGCGGCGACGATTTTGCCGGCGCGTTTTTCGGCCGACGCCATCATAAGGCTCGGACGTCCCATGTCGACGCCTTGCGAAATCCTCCGCTCCAATCGCAAATCCGACTCGGCGCGAAGCGTGGCCAACAGAGCGATCAGCGCCACGTTGGCGGAGCCGGTCGCCGGATCTTCGGTGACGCCGTAAAGGGGCGCGAACATGCGCGCCTCGATATCGGCGACCGGCGTCGCAGCCTCCACATAGAGATGGACGCCGGTCGCAAGCGTGGTCGGCACGTGCTCGGCGAAAATCTCGGTTCGCGGCCGCGCGGCCGCAAGGGCAGCGCGGCTTGTGACGGCGGCGAAAATCAGCGGAATGCCGCAGGAGGCGATGCACGGCTGGTGCGCTGTCGTATCGATGTCGGCGGGCGCGATGGAGCACGCCGAGGCGACGATTTCGCGGGCGATGTTTTCGCCGATGGAAAAGGCTTGCGGGGCGGCGAGACGCGCCCCCGTCACGGCCGATCGGTCGCGAAGGAGTTCGATGCCGACGAGGCCCGCGTTCTCCTCAAAAATCATAGTATCGCCCGTGATGGCCCGCGCGGCGCTGGTCGCGGCGCCGACAAGCACGAAGGCGGTGCCGATGTTCGGATGGCCGGCAAACGGCAACTCGGCGCGAGGGGTAAAAATGCGAACCTGCGCCGTATTGGCAGCATCCTGCGGCGGCAGCACGAAGGTGGTTTCGGAAAGATTGAATTCCGCCGCGATCGCCTGCATCTGTGCCGACGTGAGGCCGCGCGCGTCCGGCACCACGGCGAGTGGATTGCCGCCGAATTGCCGATCCGTGAAGACATCGACGGTGGCGAAATCGAGTTTCATGGCGCCGCCGCACCGCATCCCGGCTCCAGCGGCGGTACCCCCGGCGGCATCCGCCGCGCCTTGGTGGCCTGCTCGAACGCGTAGGCGAGGCGCAGCAGCACCGGCTCGCTCCAGGCGCGCCCCGTGAAGGTAGCGCCGAATGGATACTCCGGTGTCCCGATCGCGCCGATCCCGGCGATCATCCCGGCCGGCACCTGGACGCTCGGATAACCTGCCTTTGCGGCGACTGATGCGCCATACCGGCTGGGAAACAGGATGGCGTCGACCTTGTGCTCATCCATATAGGCGTCGATCCCAAGCGTGCGCGTCGCGCGGATGTCCATACGCCGGGCCGCAACGTACTCGATCGCTTCGAGGCCGCCCTGGGACGCCTCTGAGGCCAGGAAGATATCCTGGCCGAAACGCAGCGCGCGGTCGGCATTGGCGGCATTGAAGGCGATGATGTCCGCCATGGTGCGCATCCGGGTGCCCTTGGCCCAGTCGCGCAGATAAGCGTTGAGGTCGTGCTTGAGCTCGTAGAGATAGACGACGGGGCGCCGCTCCGCCTGGTTGCGGGTCGCACTTTCCGGATTGAGGTTGAGGATGGCGGCGTCGGTGCCGGGGCCGCCCATCCAGCTGATCGACGGCATATTGGCGCGCACCAGCGTGGCCCCGGTGGCCTCCAGCGCCGACATCACATCGCGCATCACCGCGGCGGCGCGCGGCGGCAGCGCCCCGTAGTACACGTCGTTGGCCGGATCTTGCGGATCGCTCGGAATGCCGATGCGGGCGCCGCGCAGGCCATCCTTGTCGAGGACGCTCGTATAGTCGGCAGGACGCTTAAGATCGCGCGTCGCCTCATCCAGCGGATCAGTGGCCGCCAGCACATTGAGGAGGATCGCGGCATCGCGGACCGTGCGGGTGAGCGGGCCCGCGGTGTCCTGGGTGTGGGTAATCGGGATGATGCCGGCGCGGCTGATGAGCCCGACCGTCGGCTTCACGGTGACGACACCGTTCTGGGTGGCGGGCGACAGGAGCGAGCCCGAGGTCTCGGTGCCGATCGCAACCGCGGTGAGGCCGGCCGCAACCGCGACCGCCGAGCCCGAGCTCGACCCGCCGGGCTGCACGATCGGAACGCCTCTGGCGTTGAGTTCGAGCGCAAACGGATTTTTGACCTGGCCGCCGAGCGACGAATAGCCCGACGGCATGTCGATCGCCAAGATATTGGCGAACTCGGTGAGGTTCGCTTTGCCGAGGATCACGGCGCCGGCCTCGCGCAGGAGCTTCGTCACCGCGTCACCGTCGCGTCGCGGTTGGCGTAGGCGTCCGCAAGCGCCAGCGAGCCGGCCGTGGTGTGCTCCGCGTCGCTGGTCGCGATATTGTCCTTGAGGAGAACCGGGATTCCCTCCAGCGGCCGGCGCGCGCCGGACTTGCCGGCGTCGATCGATGCCGCAATCGCAAGGGCATCCGGATTCATCTCGCGCACCGCGTTGAGGCGCGGGCCGGCGCGATCGTAGGCTTCGATTCGCGCCGTGTAGGCGCGCACCAGATCGGCCGCGGTGGTGCGGCCGGCGGCCAGCGCGCCCTGCAGATCGTCGATCGTCGCGTTCTCCACGCACACCGCTCCGTCCGCGGCTACGGCCGGCGCTGCGGTGGCCGCGGCCGCCAAGGCAAGCAACACCACTAACGGACGCTGCATCAGACCCTCCCGCGTTGGATATGCCGTTCGATTCCGGCACGCTGCGAGTGTATCGAACGTGTGAGTGTCCGCAATGGGGCGAACGTGTGAGTGTCCGCAATGGGGCTGAGCGGTGCGGGAGCTACAGACGTCAGTTTTAGTCGGCGCTGGTCGCCCAGGGCATCCTTCGCTTGAAGAGTTCAACAAATTCGGGAACGGTCGCTGCCGGCGCCTCGATCGCGGCCATGAAGGCATCGAATTCAGGCAGCACCTGGACGACTGCAGCTAGCTCGGAATCAAGCTTCTGGGCATACGTCGAAGACCTGCCCTTCGTCTCACGCTTGTAGTCTTTCTTGAATTGATTGGTGCGCTTAGTCGTCCGCATGTAAATCGGCGAACAGACCCTCGATGTTGCCGACAGTCACGACTTCGCCCCGCCTTGCCGCCCTCATTGCCTCAATCGTGGTCTCGTTAGGCTCGAAAGGCTCGAATGGCAAGGCCTTATCCTTGGCAATCCGGACAATCAATAGCCGAACCACATCAGACGTAGTAAAGCCCGTCGGCCGAAGGACGGCCTCAGCCTCCTTCACCGTCTGTTCGTCGATATGAGCCTTCACAACGGCTGTCATGTCCAATTCCCAGGGCTCTACATTACTGCAATTCACGGCCGAATTTAGCAGTCTGGTGATTGAGGGCCAACCATAACGTAATTAGTCATCACAGTCATTACATTCAACACACCGAGGCCCTCCGCCGAGGCCGGGAGAACGGTGCCTCCGCAAGTTCCTAGCCGGAGGCGGGCTTCCAGCATTCGCCGCGTTCCCTCAAATCACATGATCCGGCGCAAGCCGGCAGGCGTGCTCGGTATCGCCCGCCTCAACCTGCAGCGTGGCGTGGGAAATCCTGAACCGGCGATCCAGCTCATGGGAGATTTCATGCAGCAGGCGATCGTCGAGCCCCGACCCCGGGCGTACCAGATGCGCCGTCATGGCGGTTTCGGTCGTGCTCATCGCCCAGATGTGAAGATCGTGAACTTCGGTTACGCCCGGAAGGCCGCGCAGATAGTCTTCCACCCTCGACCGGTCGATGCCTTCCGGCACCGCGTCGAGCGACATCATGACGGACTCGCGCAACAGGCCCCAGGTGCCCCACACGATCAGCACTGAGATCACAAGGCTGGCCAGTGGATCGAGTTGGTTCCATCCGGTGACGTAGATGACGGCGCCGGCGACCACGACGCCGAACGAAATCGCCGCGTCGCCGAGGAGATGCAGGAACGCGCCGCGGACATTCAAATCGCCCCTGCGCCCCGCCATCAGGAGCCACGCCGATAGGCCGTTCACCACGATGCCGACGGCGGCGACGATCATCACGGTGACGCCGCCGACATCGGCAGTGCCGGTCAGCCGGCGCAGCGCCTCCCAGGCGATGGCGCCGGTCGCCACCATCAGGACGACGCCATTGAAAAGCGCCGCCAGAATGGAGGCCGACCGGAACCCATAGGTATAGCGTTGTGTCGGCTGCCACCGCGCCATGCCATGGGCGCCCCACGCCAGCAGCAGCCCCAGCACGTCGCCCAGATTGTGTCCGGCATCCGCAATGAGCGCGACCGAGTTCGCGAGCACGCCGAACACGACCTGGGCCACAACAAGCGCGATGTTGAGCGCCGCCGCGATCGCGAAAGCACGGCCGAAATCCGCCGGCGCGTCGTGTCCTCCGTGGCCATGATATTCGTCGTGATCGTCGTCGTGAACGAGATGAGCGTGGGACATGAGAGATTCCGGTACCACAGGGTCAACGCAGGCGAATTATCTCAATCCTTGACGCGATCGCAGCTTGGAGGCAAGCCGGGGAGGGTAGGGAGGGGCAGCTCAAGACGATTCGACGCGGCGTGCCGCGTCACCGTGCCGTACCCCCGCAAGCAGCCGGAACACCATGACGACATCGCTTCGGATGCGGCGCACGCCCAGATAGAGGCCGGTCGCGCTGCCTGCAAGCCCACCCAGCATGAGCGTGATCACGATGATGTCCCAGGCCGGCCGGGTGCGCAGCCAAGCTTGGAATCGGCGCGCCGCAACAGCGCCCCGGACGTCGGATCGAGGTAATACCGCGTATTCTCGGCATCGTTCGCGATGATGCGGTAGACCGGCAACGCGACCTGGTCGTGATGGCTGAAGTAATAGGCGTCCTCTTCATGCAGCACGCCGCGCTCCGAAATGCCGTTCGAACCAACGATCCGCGCGGCGGCCTCGGCGAGTTCCTGTTCCGGTAACGGTGCAGCGTTTCCGGAGGCGTCAAGGCGTGTCACCGTTCCATCCGCGCTTGTAGCGAGCCAGAAAAGCTTGCCGGCAAGGGGCGCGGTTGTCAGGCTCATGGCATCTGGCGACCGCGTCCGCACGGCGGCGAGCGACGCGCGCACCTCGCCCCATGCGGGTGGTGGACCTTCAAGCCGGCCTGTCTCGCCCGCGCCGCCGCGGCCTTCGAGAAATCCCCACGGGTTCATCGAAACCAACCCGCTGACGACGAAGGTGAGGGTGGCAATGCCGAACACCAGCCCGGACAGATGGTGCCAGTAAAACAGGCCGCGATAGGGCGAAAACTTTCCGTCCTTGCCGCGCCGGAACTGCGCGATGCCGAGATAGAGTCCAAGGACGGTCAGGAACGTGCCGAGAATAGAAGCCCAGATGACCGTCTCGCTCCACAACGGTCCGTCGCTGCGCAATACCGTGAGGTAGAACCAGTGCGGGATCGCGCCCAGCCAGTTCCAAAACCGCTGCATCGACGTGGTGCGCAGCACGACCTGGCCGCTGGTGCTCGACACGTAGACCGACACGTAGACGGTCGAGCGCTCCGGATCGTCGAACGTGAAGCGATGCAACGGTCGGTCGCGGCGATAGCGACCGACGGTCCACTGATCCTCATCGATGGTTGCAGCGGAGGCGACGGTTGCCGGTCCGGCAGTCCGTGCGATGGTATCGAGGGCGATCGCCCGGGCATCCGCCATATCGAAGCGCCGGACGCCGAGGCCCTCTGCGAGATCGATCACGGCATCCGGCCGCGGCGGACGTCGCAGCCGCAGCACCGGCACGCCGAGCAGATTTTCGATCTGGACGCGGTAGAATTGCTGGTCATCCGGGATGAGTCCGTCCGCCACCCGGCAGCAGGCCTGCCACGGAATAGGCGCGAGCGCGTTCACCCGCTCCTGCTCGGTCAGGCGCGGGAAGCCCACGTACATCATGACGATGCCGGACGCGAACCAGACCAGCATCAGGATGCCGACCGCGATCCCGAGATAGCGGTGGAATACCACCAACGTGCGCCAGAGGAAGTTTGTCATGGCTGTGAGCGTAGCATGGACCTGAAGTGTGCTCCACATTGGCCCAACCGCCAAGCCGTTACGCCGCCCTGACGGTATGATCTTGTAATTTCGCTTGTCTCGAATAGGCTTGAGTCTATCAGGCTGGGCAAGGCGAAACGCATGAGGGGAAACGCATGCAGCATGCAAGGATGACGGTTGCACTAATCTGGTTTGCGGCGATGACCGGCGCGACCGCGGCGCAGGAAGCCCAGAAGGCGGCGCTGCCCGACACCACGCCGTGCCCGGAAGCGATCGCCGCCATCGCGAGCTGCTATGGCGTCAAGCACGAGACCGGCGCTTACATCACGGCGGCCGTCCCGAAGAACTGGAACGGTCATCTCGTCGTATTCGCCCACGGCGGGCCGTC
>WNFL01055132.1_pt1 | contig 25562 bp, 24 predicted proteins | sample 5400361 | NCBI WGS metagenome assembly WNFL01 (sample SAMN13153351, study PRJNA577476) | soil metagenome | isolation source: 40 cm soil on Douglas fir-dominated hillslope | place: USA:California | collected 2013-09-17
TAGATTCGTTTACGGCGCGCCGAATCTCGCAAATAAGACGCGGCGGCTGTTCTGGGACCCGGATTCGCCAGCCCTGTTACACGAATGCGCTGTCGGAATTACCTCTCGAACTGCGAGCCCATCCGGTATGCCGGTGGAAGAGGAAGAAACGTCGGATGAAGCAGCTGATGCTGCGGACGACTCTGAGGAATCTAACGGTTAAGTGAGTACCGCTACGCTCAGGGTGCTTTAGTTTTTTCTGGTCCTTATCCCGCACCGCGCTTTTCAGCCGGCTCTTTACACCAGAGATATTATCCGGAATGCAAGGCGACCGCGCCGGTGTCGGCGGCGGTTTATTTCTTTTCCTCCCCCACAGAATCCGCCGTCCGGTCGCGGAAGTCGTTCGGCTCTTTCTCCAGGGCGAACGCGAGCGAGCCGTCGGTCAGATAGACGGCGGGGTCGCCGCCGCGCTGGACGTAGGCGGAATCGCCCGCCGGCGTTTTGCCGCCGACCAAAAGCGCGGGCAGCGTGAGGCCGCTTTTTAAGCTGAGCGATACTTTGACGGCGGGCGGGTCGAGGCCGAAGTTTTTCAAATCCTCGGGCGCGGGCTTTTTCTCCAGCGTTCTTTTCACGTCGCCCGCGCCGAGCGCGCCGAGGAGGCTCTGGACCGCCGCCGCGTCCGCCGGCGCCTGCATCGGCTGGACCAGGCGCCACCGGCCTTGCCCGTCCTTTTTGAGCTCGATCTCCCGGCCGGGGTAGGCGAGGGCGACGCCCGTTGCCTCGTCGCTTTTAAAGTTGAAGAGCTTTTCGTTTTTTTCCGGCCCGGTCTTGGCGAGCTCGAAGAAATAGACGTAGGCGGCGAGCAGGACGAGCAGGACGGCGAGGGCGATCGGGTTCCGCCGCACCCTTTACCTCCGCCGCCACCAGACGGCGAGGCCGGCGAGGAGGAGGATCTCCGGCAAAATCAAAAACGAGAGATAGAAGACCGCCGCGCCCTCCGCCTCGGTCAGCTGGAGGCGCGAGGCGCGCACGGCGCGCGGGCGGATCGAGATCAGCTCTTCCTGGCCGACCAGCCAGTTGGCGACGTTGAGGAAAAAGTCCCGGTTGAAGAAAATATTGATGTAGCGGTTGCTGGCGAAGCCGGCGCTCCCCGCCACGACCACCTTCGCCTCGCCGTCTTTTTCCCCGCCGAGCTTTTTGACGCTCGCCGACGCCGCGACCGCGACCGAGATCGGCCCCTTCTTATCGTCCGGCCCGAGCGACGCCTTGCCCTGCTTGAAGACGCCGGCGAGGTCTTTTTCCGCCCAGCTCGTCGCGCTGGTCTGGGCCAGCGAGACGGCGTCGAGGGCGGGATTGGTCTTGACGGGCTCGACCGAGCGGACCATGGGAAAGAGCGTGCGCTCCTTGAAGTCGCGCGTGGCCGGGTGCGCGGCGTTGTAGCTCTCGGCGATCGGCTCCACGCCCAGCGACGGGCCGGCGAACAGGCGGATCACCTGGTCGACCACGACGTCGTCGCCCGCCTCGGCGCCCCAGGCGCGCGCCAGCTCTTTCAGCCCGTCGTCGCCCGGCGCCGCCGGCAGCAGGAGCAGAAGCCGCCCGCCGTTTTTCAAATAATTTTCGATCGCCCCGGTCTCGTGCTCGGTGAGCGGCTTTTCCGGCGCGGCGACGATCAGGAGCGAGGCGTCGTCCGGGACTTTTTCCTGGGTCGATAACAGGATCTCCTTCACCTGGTAGTTCTCGTTCTCCAGGGCGGCCCGGGCCGCGGCGTAGCCGCGCGGGCTTTCCCGGTCGTCGAGCCTGGGCTCGCCGTGGCCGGTCAGGAACAGAACGTTTTTCTTGGTCGCCTTGGTGAGCTTGATGATCGCGTTGGTGACCGCCTCCTCGGTCGGCTCGGTGATGTTGGTGGACTCCTGCCCGTAGCTCAGGTGCAGCGTGTTCACCTGCTGGACCTTGAACCGCTTGGCCAGCTCCGGGTGGCGGTCGGGATCGACCGCGGTGAATTTCACCCGCGGCGACTGGTAGGTATAGCTCTTGATCAGGTCGGCGATTTTCGAGTTCTCGCCTTTTTCGAAAAATCCGTAAACCATGAGGTCCTGCCCGAGCTGTCCCACCACCTTGGCCGTCTGCGGCGAGAGGCTGTAGACGCGCGACTCGGTCAGGTCCCAGCGGTAGTGGTGGCGGACGCCGAGGTAGTTGGCGAGGACGAGGACGCCCGCGAGCAGGAGCGAATAGACCGCCGCGCCGAGGCCGTAGCGGGTCGAGCGGCGCCGGAGCGAGGCCAGAAAACCGCGCCCCCGGGTGATCAGATAGGCCGCCAGGCAGACGCCGCCGAGCGCCAGGTGGACCAGGACGTAGGGGTCGAAGACGTTTTCGGTGAAGAAAAACGCGATCAGGCCGAAGACCAGCAGAACGGCGCCGCACAGGCCGGAGATCTCGAGCAGCTTGGTCATGGCGCCTGGCGCGACGCCTCCACCGCCCGGTGGGTGAGGAACAGGCTCAAAATAATCAGGCTCAGGAAATAGACGATGTCCCGGGTATCGACGAGTCCCTTGACCATCTCGCCGAAGTGATCGACGACCGAGAGATATTTGAGCACGCCGCCCATGGCGACGCCGGCGGTCTCGGCCGGCCAGGAGACCACGTAGAGGAGCAGCAGGACGACGAAGCAGGCGACGGCGGCGACGATCTGGTTTTCGGTGAGCGACGACGTGAGCAGGCCGACCGAGACGAACACGGCGCCGAGGAGAGCGAGCCCCAGGTAGCCCGCCGCGAGCGGCCCCCATTCCGGGTTGCCGTAGAACCACAGGATCGCCGGATAGATCCCGGTGAGCAGGATCATGAAAAAGACGAAGGCGAGCAGGCCGAAGAGCTTGCCGAGCACGATCTCGCCCACCGTGAGCGGCGCGGTCAGGAGCAGCTCGTAGGTGCCGCTGCGCTTTTCCTCGGCGAAGGCGCGCATCGTGATGAGCGGGATCATGATCACGAGCACGATGGTGAGGTTGTTCAGCAGCGGCGCCATCACGTGGTCGTTCAAGTTGAGCCCCTCGAGGCCGCCGGCGTTCTGCATCCCGGTGTAGAGCGTCACGAGGTAGGTGAAGCGAAAAAGTAAATTGAAGAAAAACCAGCCGCCCAGCAGGAGAAAGCCGGTCAGCACCACGTAGGCGATGGGCGAGACGAAAAGCGAGCGGAGCTCTTTGCCGGCGATGGTCAAAACGTTGCGCATGCTAAGAATAGTTTCGAGTTTCGGTCCTTCGGCTTCGCTCAGGACATGGTTTCATGTTTCGAGTTGAGAGTTGCGGAGTTCAGGTGGCTTCGCCGCGGCCTCCCTGGAGATGTAGCGGAGAAAGACTTCCTCCAGGCTCGCGCCCGCGGCCAGCTCGCTCAGATTTTTCTCCACCACCACGCTGCCGTCGTTGATGATGACGACCTTGCCGCAGATCTGCGAGACTTCCGGAAGGATATGGGTCGAAAGGATGACGGTGCGGTCGGCCGCGAGCTCCCGGATGAGGCCGCGGATCTCGATGATCTGCCGCGGGTCGAGGCCGATGGTGGGCTCGTCGAGGACCAGCACCGGCGGATTGTGGATCAGCGCCTGCGCCAGGCCGACGCGCTGGCGGTAGCCCTTCGACAGGCGGCCGACGATGCGCCCGGCGACGTCGGTCAAAAAGCATTGCCGGAGCACGCGCTCCAGCGCGCCGGCGAGATCGCTCCGGCCCACGCCCTTGATGCGCCCGGCGAATTTCAAATAGGCTCCGACGGTCATGTCGTTGTAAAGCGGGGGATTCTCCGGCAGATAGCCGATCGACCGGCGCGCCTGCCGCGACTCGGCCGCCACGTCGAAGCCCTCGATGGAAACGGTTCCCTCGCTCGCCGGCATGAAGCCGGTGACGATCCGCATCGTAGTCGTCTTGCCGGCGCCGTTGGGGCCGAGCAGCCCCAGGATTTGCCCGCGCTCGGCGGTGAAGGAGACGTCCCGGATGGCGCAAAAATCGCCGTAGTATTTCGTCAGGCCGCGGACTTCCACCATAAGACCACCACAAGATGTACGCTTGCTTCCTCTTTGTCAAGTTTTCGGCGTTGTCCTGAGCGGCGCCGAAGGATCGAATCCATGGATTGCGATTGCCTCATCCGGCCGTTAAGCGCTATCATCGGCGCACGATGTGGTTGAGAAGCTTGGCGCTTGTGATTTCCCTCGCTGCTCTCTCCGCCTGCATGCCGGGGGAGATTCCCAAGGAGACGCTGCAATTTACGGAAGCAAGTCCGGCGCGGCGGAAGCTCGAGAGCCGGAGCTTCGAGACGAAGGACGAGGCGGCGCTCATCGCCGCGGGCGCGGCCGTGCTGAAAGAGCTGGGCTTCACGCTCGACGCCCGGAGCAACGACCTCGGGCTCCTCGCGGCGTCGAAGCGAGGGTCCGCCTACAACGTGGGGGAGATAGCGGCCTCGGCGGCGACGGCGGTCCTTTCGCAGGCGTTGAGCTTTCCCACCTCGCTGCCCTTCAGCAAAGACCAATCGATCCGCACGTCGTTGGTGACCCGGCCGGAGCCGGCGGCAGGCCGCACCGTCGTGCGGGTCACCTTTCAGCGCGTGGTCTGGGATTCCGAGGGCCGGGTCTCCAAGTCCGAGCTGCTGCAAGATCCGGCGGCCTTCCGGGAGTTCTTCGCCAAGCTCGCCAAGGCGGCCGGCCTCGAGGCGCATGAGCTTTAACCCTGGCAAGGCGCTCGCCGGAGTTTTCCTGGCGCTCCAGATCCTGGCGCCCCTGAGCGGCTGCGGCCCCGGCGTCCGCGACTATTCCCAGCCGCCGCAGAGCCAGGCCGAGCTGGCGGCGATCCGGAGCCGCGTCTTTGCGAGCGCCGACCGCCAAAAAACGCTCCGCGCCGTCATCGAGTCTCTGCAAGAGCTGGGGTTCGTCGTCGACCGCGCCGATTACGCTCTGCTGTCGGTCAGCGGGGTCAAAGGGGACCAGTATCTGCTGCGCCTGACCGTGACGGTCCTGCCGCAGGGCGCGGACCGGCTCCTGGTTCGCGCCAATGCGCGGTACGACGCCACTCCCGTGTTGGATGCCGATCCTTACGCCCGGTTTTTCGCCGCGCTCGCGCGCGCCCTGGCGCTCGAGGCCCGGCCCGCGGATTGAGTCCCGGCCGGGACGTTCCGATAATCCGGAAGTCCGCAAAAAATCACGCTCTTTTCACTCTCCGCCGCGCTCATTTCAACTTGACAATAGGGTCCGAATCACTTTAAACTAAGAAGTGCCTTATGAAGCTTTTGGTTTCACAGATCGCCGAGGCTCCCAAGGAGCTCTCCTTCGCTCAAAGCACCGAGGAATTGAACCGGCTTTACAGCGGCCCCGCGACCGATTTCCGCTTTCCCGAGCCGCTCGACGTGAGCCTCGTCTATTACCGCTCGGGCGCGGACCTGTTCTTCCATGGACGGATCGCCGGAGCGGTCGAGGGCTCGTGCAGCCGCTGTCTTAAAAGCTATTCTTTCCCGTTGGACAAAGAGTTCGATTTCGTTTTGACCCCCGATCCGCGCACCGCGAAAAACCGCGAGCTCGCTGCCGACGAGCTGGGGCTGAGCTTTTACCGCGAAGACGAGATCGATCTGGCGCCGTTCATCCGCGAGCAGGTGCTGCTGGCGCTCCCGACCCGGCCTCTGTGCGAGGAAGCCTGCCGCGGCCTGTGCCCGAGCTGCGGCGTCGACTTGAACGAAAGCTCCTGCCGGTGCTCCTCGTCGCGGAGCGATCCGCGGCTGGCGGTTTTCCGCGACATGAAGTTGCAACAGTAGCCCTCCCATTGATACAGTCGATAGCGCGCCTTTCCTTCCGCCGCCAAGCGGGACGAAAAGAAGGGATATAAAAAGAGATGCCGGTACCCAAGCGAAGGACTTCCAAAAGCAAGAAAAACAAGCGCCGCTCGCACGATCACTTGACCGCGCCGCAATTCACGAGCTGCGCCAAATGCGGCGAGGCGGTCTTTCCGCACCGCGCCTGCTCGAGCTGCGGCTACTACCGCGGCAGGCAGGCGATTCAAGTCGAAGAGAGCTGATCTTTCCCTCTCCTCGCCATGGTGAAGATAGCCGTTGACGCGATGGGTGGCGACCGCGCCCCCGACGCGGTGGTCGAAGGGGCGATTTTGGCCGCCGCCGATCTCGACGTCGAGATCGTGCTCGTCGGCCGGCCGGAAGCCATCGAGCCCCGGCTCGCGCGCGGCAAATTCGACCCATCCCGGATCCGGGTCGTCCCCGCGGCCGAGGTCGTTCTGATGGACGAATCCCCCAGCACGGCCTTGAGAAAGCGCGACTCTTCCTTAAAAGTGGCCTACGAGCTGATGCGCCGGGGCGAGGTCGAGGCCGTCGTCAGCGCGGGCAACTCCGGCGCGATGATGGCGCTCGGCATGTTCGTCGTCGGGAACCTGCCGCAGGTGGACCGGCCGGCGATCGCCGTGGTGCTGCCGACCCCGGGCAAGGGGACGATCATCATCGACGCCGGCGCCAACGTCGACTGCAAGCCGCGCCAGCTGGTCCAATTCGGCGTCATGGGAGCGATCTATTCCCAGCAGGTCCTGGGCGTCGTTTCGCCGCGCGTCGGCGTGTTGAGCAACGGCGAGGAAGAGTCCAAGGGCAACGATTTGACGCGCGCCACGAGCGCGGAGCTGGCCCAGACTTCGCTCAACTACATCGGCTACGTCGAGGGCCGGGACCTCTTCACCGACAAGGTCGACGTCGTCGTCTGCGACGGCTTTACCGGCAACGTGGCCCTCAAGACGCTCGAAGGCCTGGCCGGATTTTTCGGCCGCATGCTGAAAGGGGCGTTCCGCGAGACCGCGCTCGCCCGCCTCGGCTATCTCTTGAGCCGCGGCCCGCTTCTGCGCGCCTACCGGCGCCTCGACTACACGGAATACGGCGGCGCTCCGCTGCTCGGACTGAACGGGGTGGCGATCGTCGCGCACGGCGGCTCCGGCCCCAAGGAGATCAAAAACGCCGCGCGCGTGGCCAAGGAAGCGGTCGCGCACGACGTCAACCGCCGCATCAGCGAGGTTTTGAGCCAGGGCGACTCCGCCGAACGGGGCAAAGAGCCGCCGCGGATCTGGCAGCGGGTAAAATCCAAGCTCGATCGGCTGGGGGGCAAGGCGGCTCAGGAAACGCCGGGGAAAGAGAGCAAAGGTGGAGGGAAAGTCTAAGCTCGCCTTCGTTTTTCCCGGCCAGGGCTCCCAATATGTCGGGATGGGAAAGGAATTCTGCGAGCAGTTCGAAGCCGCCGACGAGACTTTTCAAGAGGCGGAAGAGGCGGCCGGGCTGCCCTTAAAGCGTCTCTGTTTTTCCGGTCCCGAAGAGGAGTTGAAGCTCACCGAAAATACCCAGCCGGCGATCCTCACGGTCTCGATCGCGATTCTCCGCGCGCTCCAGGCCGAGTTCTCCCTCGAGCCGCTCTGCGTGGCGGGCCACAGCCTGGGCGAGTACAGCGCGCTCGTCGGCGTCGGGGCGCTTGCCTTCGCCGACGCGGTCAAGGTAGTACGGGAGCGGGGCAGATTGATGCAGCAGGCGGTCCCGCCCGGCGCGGGCTCGATGGCGGTCGTTTTGGGCCTCGCGGCCGCCGAGGTCGAGAGCCTGTGCGCCGAAGCGGCCGCCGGCGGAGTCGTGGCGCCGGCGAACCTGAACGGCGCCGGACAGATCGTCATCGCCGGCGACCGGGCCGCGGTCGGGCGCGCGATGGCGCTGGCGAAAGAGCGCGGCGCGAAGCGCGTCCTGGAGCTGCCCGTGAGCGCGCCGTTCCACTGCGCGCTCATGCGGCTCGCCGCCGACGGGCTCGGGCGGGTGCTGGCGGGCGTCGAGGTCAAGCCTTTTTCGATCGGCGTGGTGACCAACGTCGAGGCCGCGCTCAACCGGGACGCGGCGCGGGTCAAGCCGCTCTTGGTCGAGCAGGCGGTGCGCCCGGTGCGCTGGGAAGAGTCGGTCGGGCGGCTGGCGGAATTGGGCGTCGAGCGGGTCCTGGAAATCGGGCCGGGAAAGGTCTTGAGCGGTCTCGTCAAAAGAATCAACCCCGGGCTCCGGGTCGACAACCTCGAGACCCCCGGGGACTTGAAGAAGATCGAATCCGGACTGTCGTGAGCCTGCAAGGTCAAATAGCTCTGGTGACCGGCGGCAGCCGGGGCATCGGCCGGGCGATCGCGCTGGCGCTCGGGCGGGAGGGCGCGCACGTTATCGCCAACTACGCCGTCAACCACGCGGCGGCGGAAGAGACGCTCAGGCTGCTGGCGGCCGGCGGCGGCAGCGGCGAGCTCTGTCCCTTCGACGTCTCCGTGGAGGGCGAGGTGGACGCCGCGGTTAAAAAAATCGTTGACCAACACAGAAAAATTGATATTGTAGTCAACAACGCGGGTGTGACCACCGATAATCTCCTGGTCCGGCTCAAGGCGGACGACTGGGACCGCGTGCTCGGGATCAATCTCAAGGGTACGGTCCACTGCACCAAGGCCGTGTGCCGGGGCATGATCCGCGAGCGGCGCGGCCGGATCGTCAACATCACGTCGGTCGTCGGCCAGACGGGAAACGCCGGCCAGTCGGCGTACGCCGCCTCCAAGGCCGGGATCATCGGCTTTACGCGCGCGATGGCCCGCGAGCTGGCGTCACGCGGCATCACGGTGAACGCGGTGGCGCCCGGGTACATCGACACGGAGATGACGGGCAAACTATCGGAGGATCAAAAGCGGGAGTTTTTCAGCGCGATCCCCCTGGGTCGCTTCGGAAGCGGTGAGGACGTCGCGGCGGCGGTCTCGTTTCTCGCGGGGCCGGGCGCCGGTTATATCACCGGAGAGGTGATCAACGTCAACGGCGGACTCTTGATGGCGTAGCAAAATAATCAATGAAGGGGAGGTGAGACGAATGGCATCATCCGTAGAGGCCAGGGTGAAGGAAATCGTATGCGAGCAGCTGGGCGTCAGCGACGACGAGGTGACCCCTGATGCCTCTTTCATAGAGGATCTGGGCGCCGACTCGCTGGACATCGTCGAGCTGGTGATGGCTCTGGAAGAAGAATACGAGATGGAGATCTCCGACGAAGACGCGGAGAAGATCAAGACGGTTCAGGACGTCATTACCTACATCGACAGCCACAAGTAGCAGGGCGGTGAAAAAGGCCCGTCTACCATAGGCAGCCAATGGCGGCCGTTGTAATGGGCGCGCTCGACCGCCTCGCTCGGCGTACGAACCCTTCGACTTCGCTCAGGGTGAACGGCGAGGGGAGCGGCCATCATGGCGAGCCTGTTGAACCGTCGCGCGCCTTGTATCCGGGACCTTTTTGACCGCCCTGGAAACATACTTTTTTAAATCCCCCGATTTTTATACCGTGGCGATCAGCACTGGGATGGACTGAAACCTGAAGCTGCGCTGAAAGCTGAAGGCTATTTAATACCATGATCGTCATCGCGAGCGACCACGGCGGCGTCGCGCTCAAGGACCTGCTGGTGGAAAAGCTGCGCGCCCGGAAGGTCGAGGTCGAGGACCTGGGGACGCAGGGGGCCGAGTCGGTCGACTACCCCGACTTCGGCCGGCGCGTGGCCGAGAAGGTCTCCGGCGGCGCGGCCGAGCGCGGCATTCTCCTGTGCACCAGCGGCGTCGGCATGTCGATGGTGGCGAACAAATTTCCCGGCGTGCGCGCCGCGCTGGTGCACGATCTCAAAGGCGCGAGCATGTGCCGGGAGCACAACGACGCGAACGTCCTGGTCCTGGGGGGCGGCGTGGTCGAGCCGTCGCTGGCCGAGCAAATCCTCGACGTCTGGCTCAAGACGCCTTTCGCCGGCGGGCGGCACCAGCGGCGCCTCGACAAAATCGCAGAGGTCGAGCGCGACCTCGGGACGCATCTCGACGCCAAGCGGAAAAATTAAACACAGGGGAATCGGAAAAATGTCTTTCCTGGAACAGAGCGACCCGCAAGTCTTCGCCGCGATCGAAAAAGAGACCGCCCGGCTCGAAGAGAACCTGGAGCTGATCGCCTCGGAGAACGCGGTGAGCGAGGCGGTGCTGGAGGCCCAGGGCTCGGTGATGACCAACAAGTACGCCGAGGGCTATCCCGGCCGCCGCTACTACGGCGGCTGCGAGTTCGTCGATATCGTCGAAGAGCTGGCGATCGAGCGCGCCAAACAACTATTCGGCGCGGAGCACGCCAACGTGCAGCCGCATTCGGGCTCGCAGGCGAACATGGCGGTCTATTTCTCGCAGCTCCAGCCCGGCGACACGATCCTCAGCATGGATCTCACGCACGGCGGGCATCTCACGCACGGCAGCCCGGTCAATTTCTCCGGCAAGTTTTTCAAGGTCGTGCCCTACGGCGTCAGCCGCGCCGACGAGCGGATCGACTACGGCGCGATGCGCGAGCTGGCGCGGCTGCACCGGCCGAAGATGATCGTGGTCGGCTACAGCGCCTACCCGCGCGAGATCGATTTCCGCCCCTTCCGCGAGGCCGCCGACGAGGCCGGCGCGGTGATCATGGTGGACATCGCCCACTTCGCCGGCCTGGTGGCGGCCGGCATCCACCCGTCGCCGATCCCGCACGCCGAGTTCGTCACCACGACGACCCACAAGACGCTCCGCGGCCCGCGCGGCGGCATGATCCTGTGCCGCGAGGGCTTCGCCAAGGCGCTCAACTCGTCGGTCTTTCCCGGCAACCAGGGCGGGCCGCTCATGCACGTGATCGCGGCCAAGGCGGTGGCGCTCAAGGAGGCGCTCCAGCCGGAGTTTAAAATCTACCAGCAGCAGATCGTCAAGAACGCCAAAGCGCTCGCCGCCGCCCTGATGGAAAAAGGCTTCAAGCTGATCTCGGGCGGCACCGACAACCATCTGATGCTGGTCGATCTCCGCCAGTCGGAGCTGACCGGCAAGGCGGCGCAGGAGACGCTCGACAAGGCGCGCATCACGGTCAACCGGAACACCGTCCCCTTCGAGACCCGCTCGCCGTTCGTGACCAGCGGCGTCCGCATCGGCACGCCGGCGGTGACCACGCGCGGGATGAAGGAAAAAGAGATGGCGGCGATCGCCGGCTTCATCGCCCGCGCGCTCGACCACGGCGCCGACGACGCCGTCTTGAAGTCCGTCGGCGACGACGTCCGCGAGCTGTGTAAAAAGTTTCCGATCTATCCGAATCGGTTAAGGAAATGACCACCAGTCTCAAGTTTCGAGTCTCAAGTTTCAAGCAGGAACTCGAAACCCGAAACCTTAAACTCGAAACTCAACCATGAAGTGTCCGTTTTGCCACGAGACCGAAAACCGGGTCATCGACTCCCGGCTCAGCAAGGACGCCAACATGATCCGGCGCCGGCGCGAGTGCGAGAAGTGCACCCGCCGCTTCACCACCTACGAGCGGGTGGAGGAGACGATGCCTCTGGTGGTCAAAAAAGACGGCCGGCGCGAGAGCTACGACCGGCTTAAAGTCGTGAGCGGCCTCAAGCGCGCCTGCGAAAAGCGGCCGGTCAGCATCAACACCATCGAGACGGTCGCCGACCGGATCGAGCGCGGCCTGCAGGAGCGGGGAGAGAAAGAGGTCCCGAGCTCGGTGATCGGCGAGGCCACCATGAAGGAGCTGCACGACATCGACCCGGTCGCCTACGTGCGCTTCGCCTCGGTCTACCGCTCGTTCAAGGACATCAACGAGTTCATGGTCGAGCTGGAAGAATTGCTGAAAGAGCGCAAGGGCCAGCCGGCGAAGGCGCCGCCGCTAAAGCCGAAAAAAGAGAATAACTCGGCGTAAGCGTGCGGGCAGGCGCGGGCGATCCCTTCCGGGCGAGGGCAATGGGCCTCTGCCTTGAGGCGGTCTTCAGACGCCCGGCTTGGGCGACCTGCGGTAAGCGACGCAGCGGACGTTCAAGCGCCGTCCATTTCGTCGCAGCTATTCGCTCCTATGCCCTCGCCCTCCAGGGCCCGCCCCGCGCCCACCGCTTCACATCATTCGTTAGATCAATGACGCGGTTGCAGCAGAAGACGTCATTCCCGCGCAAGCGGGAATCCGGTCTTTCAATGCCTGGACCCCGCCTACGCTTCCCGCCATCAGTCGAAAAATGCCCGCGGTTCGTGTTAAAGTCCAAGCTCCTGTTTTATGCCTAAAACGTTATCGAATCGGGACGAAGCCGACCGGCGCTACATGCGGATGGCGCTCGACCTGGCGCGGAGGGGCGCCGGGCGGACGAGCCCCAACCCCATGGTCGGCGCGGTGCTCGTCCGCGGCGGGAAAATCGTCGCCACCGGGTATCATCGCAAGGCCGGCGGCGACCACGGCGAGATCGCCGCGCTCAAGCGCGCGGGAAAAAAGGCCCGCGGCGCGACCCTCTATCTGAACCTCGAGCCGTGCAGCCACTACGGCCGGACGCCGCCGTGCGCCCCGGCGCTCGTCCGGGCGGGGATCAGGCGCGTCGTCGCCGGCATGGCGGACCCCAATCCGCTGGTCGCCGGCCGCGGCCTTAGGATGCTCCGCCGGGCTGGCATAGAAGTCCGCCCCGGCGTGCTGGAAGACGAGTGCCGGCGGCTGAACGAAGCGTTCGTCGAATACATCACGCGTCGCCGGCCGTTCGTGATTCTAAAAATCGCCGCCTCGCTCGACGGCCGGATCGCCGCCGCCACGGGCGACTCTAAATGGATCACCGGCCCGGAAGCGCGCCGCCGTGCGCACGAGATCCGCGATCAGGTCGACGCCGTCATGGTCGGCGTCGGCACGGTGATCGCCGACGACCCCGAGCTCACCTGCCGGATTCCCGGCGGGCGCGATCCCCTTAGGATCGTCCTCGACCGCAGGCTCCGCATCCCGCTCAAGGCGCGCGTGCTCGGCGAGCGGGGCAAGACTGTCCTGATCGCCGGCCCGCGCGCGCCGGCGCGTAAGATCAAGGCGGTCGAAAAGCTCGGCGCCGAGGTCTGGCGCCTCCCGGTCGTGAATGGGACCATCCCCTTCGCCGCCGTCCTCAAGGAGATGGGCCGGCGCGGCATGACGAGCGTGATGATCGAAGGCGGCGCGGCGACCGCCGGCCGGGCGCTGGCCGAGAAGGTTGTCGACAAGATATGTTTCTTCTATGCTCCCAAGGTGATCGGCGGCGACGGCGTTGCCATGGTAGCGCCGCTCGGCGTAAAAAAAATGGGGCAGGCGAAGCTGTTGAAAGATCTCACGGTCGAGAGAGTCGGGCAGGATTTTCAGGTGACGGGATACTTATAAGAATGTTGAATTCTCAATTTTGATTTTTTAATTGAATTTAAAAGTGTTTACCGGAATCATCGAAGACGTGGGCGAAGTGGTCCGCTGGGAGAAGCGCGGCGGGGCGGGCGTGCTCGTGCTCGCGTCCGGGCTCCCGGTGGCCGAGATGAAGCTCGGCGACAGCATCGCCGTCAACGGCGCCTGTCTCACCATCACCGACAAGGCCGTCGGCCGCACCGACAAGGCGGGCGGCCGTTTCACGCTCGACGTCTCGCCGGAGACGCTCGCATGCACCAGCTTCCGCGGGCTTCGCCGCGGCGAGCGCGTCAATCTCGAGCGGCCGCTCCGGCTAAAAGACCGGCTCGGCGGCCACCTGGTCACGGGCCACGTGGACGGCGTCGGCGTGGCGGAGAAAATCCAAAAAAAAGGCAAGTTCACCTTCTTTACCTTCCGGGTTCCCGTCGCCCTCGAGCCCCAGCTCGTCGCCAAGGGCTCGGTCGCCGTCGACGGCGTGAGCCTCACCGTCAACGACTCGGCGGCGGGGCGTTTTTCGATCGCCGCGATCCCGTTCACGTTGAAACACACTAATTTGCGCGACCTTGGGGTTGGTGATAGAGTTAACGTCGAAACCGATTTGATCGGCAAGTACGTGGAACGTCTGCTCCGCCGAAAATAACCATGGCCGTCTCCAACATCGAAGAAGTCATAGAAGAAATCCGCCGCGGCCGGCTGATCGTCCTGGTCGACGACGACGGCGCCGACAGCGAGGGGTTCCTGTGCGCGGCGGCCGCGAACATCACCACGGAAGCGGTCAACTTCATGATGCTCTACGGCCGCGGGCTCATCTGCCTCGGGCTCACCGAGGAACGCATGCGGCAGCTCGGCCTCCCGCTCATGGTGCAGGAGTCGAGCTCCAAAGTCGTGGGCTCGCTCGGCGCGTCGATCGCGCTCCGCTCCGACCCGAGCGCCGCCTCCGCCGCGAGAAACGCGGCGGAGCGATCTCGCCGTGCCCGGCTACGTCTTTCCGGTCCAGGCGCGCAACGGCGGCGTCCTGGTGCGCTCGGCGCGCGTCGAGGCTTCGGTCGACCTGTCGCGCATGGCCGGCCTCGCGCCCGGCGGCGTCATCTGCCAGATCCTTCAGGACGACGGCTCGGTGGCCCTCATGCCCGATCTCGAGGGCTTCGCGGCGCGGCATAAGCTCAAGCTCGCGTCGATCGCCGACCTGATCGCCTACCGGCTGAAGAGCGAGTGTCTGGTCCAGCGCGTCGCGGAGGTCGATTTTCCCACGCTCCACGGCGGCGCCTACAAGGCGATCCTCTACAGCAACACGGCCGACGCCTACGAGCATATCGCGCTGGTGAAAAACGACATCAAAAAAGACGAGGCGGTCCTGGTGCGCATGCACTCGGAGTGCCTCACGGGCGACGTCTTCGGCTCCGAGCGCTGCGACTGCGGCGACCAGATCCGCCAGTCGCTCCGGATGATCGACCGCGAGGGCAAGGGCGTGCTCGTCTACATGCACCAGGAGGGCCGGGGCATCGGCCTCACCAACAAGATCCGGGCCTATGCGCTCCAGGACCAGGGCATGGACACCGTCGAGGCGAACCTCGAGCTGGGCTTCAAGGAAGACCTGCGGGACTACGGCATCGGGGCGCAGATCCTCCGCGACATCGGCGTGCACAAGATCCGGCTGCTCACCAACAACCCGCGGAAGATCATCGGGCTCGAAGGCTACGGCCTCGAGGTCGAGGAGCGGGTCCCGATCGAAGTCGCCGCCGGCGCGTCCAACATAGAATACCTCCGCACCAAGCAGCAGAAGCTGGGCCATCTCTTCTCCAAGCTCGAGGCCAAGTCGGGAAAGTAGCGGCCGCCCATGGTCAAAGTCATCGAGGGGCAGCTCGACGCGCGGGGCCTCAAGTTCGCCGTCATCGCGAGCCGCTTCAACAGCGCCGTCACGGAGCTGTTGCTGGAGGGCGCGCTCGACGGCTTGAAAAGCCACGGCGCGGAAGAGAAAGACATCCTCGTCGTGCGCGTGCCGGGTGCCTTCGAGATACCGCTGCCGGCGAAGCAGCTGGCCGCGAGCGGGAAGTACGACGCCATCATCTGCCTCGGCGCGGTGATTCGCGGCGACACGATCGCCGAAGCGGTGACCCGGGGCATCGGGGCGATCGTTCTGGAGCACCGCCTGCCGGTCTCCTTCGGCGTGCTCACGACCAACAACATCGAGCAGGCGATGGCCCGGGCCGGCGCCAAGAGCGAGAACAAAGGATTCGAGGCGGCGCTTACGGCGATCGAGATGGCGAGCCTGAATCGCTTGATCAAGTAATTGAGGTGCGAGCAGGGGGCAAAAGGGCGTGAGGAACTCATGCCTCGCGCCCTCGCCTATTTCTTATGGGACCGAGACGCAAAGGACGCGAGCTTGCCGTGCAGGCGCTGTACCAGGTCGAAGTGACCGCGGACGCCTCCGCCCGCGCGGTGGAGCTGTTCCTGGACCATTTCGAGGGGGGCGCCGAGGCGAAGGAGTTCGCGCGCCGGCTGATCGCCGGCGTGATGGAGCACCGGCAGGAGATCGACCCGCTGGTCGAGCGGTCGGCGGAAAATTGGCGGCTCGAACGCATGTCCAAAGTGGACCTCGTCATCCTCCGCCTGGCGACGTTCGAGCTGCTCTTCTGCCCGGACATTCCCAAGAACGTGAGCCTCGACGAGGCGATCGAGATCGGCAAGCGCTTCGGCTCGGCCGACTCCTCCAACTTCATCAACGGGGTTTTGGATAAAGTGGCCGGCGCCGCCGCGGCCAAGGCCGAATAGCGCCGCTGTCGCATGGAAGACAGGTATCATCCCCAAGAAGTCGAAGAGAAGTGGCAGCGGCTCTGGGAAGAGAAGCAGAGCTTCCGCGCCGCGGAAGACCCCGCCCGCCCCAAGTACTACGTCCTCGAGATGTTTCCCTATCCGTCGGGCCGCATCCACATGGGCCACGTGCGCAACTATTCCATCGGCGACGTGGTGGCGCGCTACAAGAGAATGCGCGGCCACAACGTGCTCCACCCGATGGGCTGGGACGCCTTCGGCCTCCCGGCGGAGAACGCGGCGATCGAGCGGAAGATCCATCCCGAAGCGTGGACCCGCGAAAATATCCTCTACATGAAGACGCAGCTCCGGCGCATGGGGCTCTCCTACGACTGGGAGCGCGAGCTGGCGACGTGCGAGCCGGACTACTACCGCTGGAACCAGTGGATCTTTTTAAAGCTCTACGAGCGCGGCATCGCCTACAAAAAAAAATCCTCGGTCAACTGGTGCCCCTCCTGCGAGACGGTGCTCGCCAACGAGCAGGTGATCGAAGGCGCCTGCTGGCGCTGCGAGACGCCGGTCGTCGAGAAGGAGCTGGAGCAGTGGTTCTTCCGCATCACCGCCTACGCCGACGAGCTTTTGGCGGACCTCGACCGGCTCCCGGGCTGGCCGGACAAGGTCCTCGCGATGCAGCGGAACTGGATCGGCAAATCGACCGGCGCCGAGATCGAGTTCCCGCTCGCCGGCGGCGAAGGCGCGCTCCGCGTCTTCACCACCCGCCAGGACACGGTCTACGGCGCGACGTTCGTCTCGCTCGCGGTCGAGCATCCGCTGGCGCTGGAGCTCGCCCGCGGGACCTCGCAGGAGCGGGCGGTCGGGGATTTCGTCGAGCGGATTAAAAAAGCCGGCCTGGCGCGCCGGGGCGAAGAGGAAGGCGAGAAAGAGGGCGTCTTCACCGGGAGCTACTGCGTCAATCCGTTTACCGGAGAAAAAATTCCCATCTACCTCGCCAATTTCGTCCTGATGGAGTACGGCACCGGCGCGGTGATGGCGGTGCCGGCGCACGACCAGCGGGACTTCGAGTTCGCCAAAAAGTACGGCCTGCCGATTCGCGTCGTCATCCAGCCCCAAGGCGCCGCGCTCGCGCCGGAAGCGATGCGCGAAGCCTACGCCGACGAAGGCGTGATGGCCGACAGCGGCCCCTTCACCGGCCTGCCGAGCGCCGAGGGCAAAGAAAAGGTCGCGCTCCATCTCGAAGAAAAAGGCTGGGGCAAAAAGGACATCCGCTACCGGCTCCGCGACTGGGGCATCTCGCGCCAGCGCTACTGGGGCACGCCGATCCCGATCATTTATTGCCCGAAGTGCGGCGTCGTCCCCGTGCCGGAAAAAGACCTTCCCGTCGCCCTGCCGCGCGACGTGCCGTTCACCGGCAAGGGCGGCTCGCCGCTCGCGGAAAGCAAAAAATTCGTCGAGACGAAGTGCCCCAGATGCGGCGGCGCGGCGCGGCGCGAGACCGACACGATGGACACCTTCGTCGACTCCTCCTGGTATTACTTCCGCTATACCTCGCCGAAGTTCGACGCGGCGCCGTTCGACCCCGACAAGGCCGGCTACTGGATGCCCGTCGATCAGTACATCGGCGGCGTCGAGCACGCGGTGCTGCACCTGCTCTACGCGCGCTTCTTCACCAAGGCGCTGCGCGACCTGGGGCTCGCCAAAGTCGGCGAGCCGTTCGCCAACCTGCTGACCCAGGGGATGGTCTCCAAAGAGACCTACCGCTGCGAGGACCACGGCTGGCTTTTTCCCGCCGAGCTGGCCGGCTCCGACCAGGCGGGATGGCGCTGCCCGCACTGCGGCAAGCCGGCCGTCAAAGGCCGGGTCGAGAAGATGTCCAAGTCGAAGAAAAACATCGTCGACCCCGAAGATCTCATCGCCGCCTACGGCGCGGACACGGCGCGGCTCTTCACGCTGTTCGCCGCGCCGCCGGAAAAGGATCTCGAATGGAACGCCCAGGGGGTCGAAGGCGCCTTCCGCTTTCTCACCCGCCTGTGGCGCTTTATTTTCCAGCATCGCGACGCCATGAGCGCCGCCGGATCGGAGATGGCGCCAGGCGGGCTTTCGCCGGAGCTCAAGGACTTGCAGCGGCTCACGCACCGGACGATCAAAAAAGTCACTGAAGACATCGAAACGCGGTTTCACTTCAATACGGCGATCGCCGCGATCATGGAGCTTTTGAACGCGGTCGTGGCCGAGTCGCAAAACCGGGCCGCGGCGGGCGCGCGGGCCGCGATCGTCAAACAAGCGGTCGAGGCGATCGTCGTCCTCCTCTATCCTTTCGTCCCGCACGTCGCGAGCGAGCTCTGGGAGGCCCTCGACGAGAAAACGCCGCTCGACCGGGTGCCGTGGCCGTCCTATTCCAGCGAGGCCCTGGAGCGCGCAGAGCTCTTGATCGTCGTGCAGGTCGATGGCAAAGTCCGGGGCAAGATAACGGTGCCGGCGGACGCGACCAGCGAGTCGATCGAGGCCGAGGCGATGGCCGACCCCAAGGTGAAGGGATTTGTCGCTGGCAGGGGAATCCAGAAGGTGATACAGGTGCCCCGACGACTGGTGAACATCGTGCTGGAGGGATGAGCATGAAGAGTTTCGGGTTTCGATCCTTCGGCTCCGCTCAGGACATGGTTTCGGGTTTTGAGGGAACCAACAGGGCGGGCTACAGGCGGAAGATGGTAGGTAAAATTCAAAACTCAAAACTCAAAATTCAAAATTGCCTCGGAGCGGCCTTGCTGCTGGGGGCGGTTTTGGCCGCCGGCTGCGGTTATCAGTTCTCGGGCAAAGGCGAGGGCTTTCCGCGCGACGTCCGCACCGTTTTCGTCGAGCCGTTTATCAACCGGACGAAAGAGGTCGGTATCGAGCGGCAGTTTCTGGCGATCCTCAAGAGCGAGCTGCACCAGAAGGGACAGATGAAGCTGGTCGACAGCCCCGAAGAGGCGGACGCCGTTCTGAGCGGCGTGCTCCGCACGTTCGACAGCCGGGTCGTGGGAGTCAACCGCCACGACGAGGCGCTGCAATACGAAATGCTGCTGGTCCTGGACATGACGCTGCGCCGGCGCGCGCCGGACGAGGTCCTGTGGCGCACGCAGGGGGCGAGATTCTCGGACGTTTACGCCGGCTCGCGCGGCGCGGTGGTGACGACTTCGTCGGACTTCCGCGCGCGGGGGTGGAGCGCGACGGACGTGCGCCAGTTCACGGACATTCAATTGACGGAGAGTCTGAGGCAGGACGCCCGCGACAGCCTGCTCGGCCAGGCGGCGCGCGATCTACATGCCCGCTTGATGGAAATGTTCTGACAGGCCGGCCCTAAAGGACCGTCTACCATAGCCCGTACTACGCTCGGCGAAAAAAATTACGCTCGAACGTCGGGACCGGACGCATCGGCCCTGCGAGACACCCCCAGGCGGGCGTCGGGATGGTCGCTTCGGTGAACTTGATTTAAGAATGGCTGGAAGTATTCCAGCCGTTTCTATCGGGCGCCGGCGGCGCGGTGGGACGAGCGGGAGATGCGGGAGAGCCAGCGCGAGGCGGTGTTCTTCTTGAGCAGTCCCTTGCTCACGGCCTTGCCGAGCGCGCGGCTGACTTCGCGCAGCTGGGCGGAAATCTGCTCGCCGTTTTTAGTCTCGATCACCTGCCGGGCTTTTTTGATCAGAGTCCTGAGCTTCGACCGGGCCTCTTTATTGACCGCCCGTTTTTTTAAGCTCTGCCGGTGCCGCTTGATCGCCGATGGATGAATAGCCAAGTAAAACCTCCGCTCAAGGATTTCAAGTAATCAATTCTTTTATCATCCGCCTCTCCCGGAGTCAACGCCGGCTCGCGCCGCAACGACGCCTGAAACTCTGCGAAGTCGCAAGGATTTTTTTGACCTCCCTCCGGGGCTTCGTGGACGGATCGCCCCGGGAGCTGTAGGGTTCCGTCATGGCGCCGGGACCGTTCTGGCAAATATTCGGTAACTATTTATAATTAAAGGACAATTTGTGCCGTGAATTTGGGCATTTCGTTCCGCTCGGCTATTTTGAGCCTTGCGGCCCGCTCCCGTCAGCACTTATCAACAAGTTATGAACAGGTTTTGTGAGTTTCGCCTTCCGGCGGCCGGTATGCGGGGCGATTTTTCGCTCGGCGAAGTAAAAAAAGAATTATATTTTTCCGCGAGTTCTGGTAAAATCGCTTCGCTTTGCCACCAACGCCCGCGAGCTTTATGAAAATCGGACCGACGCTTCGCATCGTTCTCTGGTCCGCCGCGTGGACTTTTCTTTCGGCGGCGCTCATCGTCGGCGGGATCGTTTACTATTATGGACGCGATCTCCCCAGCCGGCTCGATTTGAAAACCAACTATCAACCCGCCGTCGTCAGCACGGTCTACGACGTGCACGGGCAGCCGATCGGCGAGTTCTACTTCCAGCGCAGGGTCATCGTCCCTCTGGAGCGGATTCCTCCGCACGTCGTCCAGGCGCTGCTCGCCGCCGAGGACTCGCGCTTTTACGCGCACGGGGGCATCGACGTGTTCGCGATCGTGCGCGCCTCTTTCGCCAACCTGCGGAAGGGCGGCGTGCGCGAGGGCGCCAGCACGCTCACGCAGCAGCTCGTGCGCGGATTTTTTCTGACCTCGGAAAGGACTTTCTCGCGCAAGATCCGCGAAGCGATCCTCGCCTACCGGGTGGAGAAGAACCACACCAAGGACGAGATCCTCTACCTTTATCTGAACCAGGTTTACTTCGGCCACGGCAATTACGGCATCGAGGCGGCGAGCCGCGACTATTTCGGGAAAAGCGTGGACGCGCTCGGCGTGGCCGAAGCGGCGCTCTTGGCGGGCCTCCCCCGGTCGCCGAGCCGGAATTCGCCCTACCGGGATTTTTTCGCCGCCCGCGAAAGACAGCGCTACGTTCTCGGCCGGATGCTCAAGGAAGGATACATCCCCAAGACGGTTTATCAGGAGGCGCTCGAGACCCCCGTCCGCTTGAATCCCGCCCCCGCGCTCAACTCCAGCATCGCGCCCTACTTCGTCGAGCACGTGCGCCGCGTGATCGGCGACCGCTACGGGTTCGATCCCCTGCTGCAGGGCGGGCTCCAGATCCACACCACGCTCGACGCCGGGGTCCAGATGGCGGCGCAAAAAGCGGTTCGGGAAGGGCTCGACGAGATCCGGCTGCGGGTGAAGAGAAAGGCCCGCGCGCCGGCCGCCGAAGGCCGGGGCGAGGTGGAGGGGGCGCTGCTCGCCATCGAGCCGGCCACGGGGATGGTGCGCGCGCTCGTGGGCGGCTACGATTTTTACTCGAGCCAGTTCAACCGCGCCCTGCAGGCCAAGCGCCAGCCCGGCAGCGCCTTCAAGCCGATCGTCTATTCCGCCGCGCTGGAGGCGGGCTATTCGGAGCTGTCGGTCGTGCAGGACGCGCCGCTCAGCTTCCGCATGGCGGCGGGCAAGCTCTGGCGGCCGCAGAACTACGACAACAAGTTCGTCGGCCCGGTCACGCTCCGCAGCGCTCTGGCGCATTCGCTCAACAGCGTCGCCGTGCGCCTGGTGCAGCGCGTCGGCGTGGAGCGGATCGTCCGCCAGGCGCGCAAGCTCGGCATCGAATCCCCCCTGGAAAAAAATCTCGCGCTGGGCCTCGGCACCGCCTCGGTCACGCTCCTCGAGATGGTCCGGGCCTACGGCGTGTTCGCCGGCGGCGGCCTCTTGGCCGAGCCGCTTTTCATCCTGAAAGTGACCGACCGGAACGGCAACGTCCTGGAAGAGAACGAGCCGGAAGTCGAGCCGGCGCTCGCTCCGGAAGTCGCGTACGTGATGACCGACATGCTGAAAAACGTGGTCCAGAGCGGGACCGCCCGCGCCGCGGCCAAGCTGGGCAAAAACGTCGCCGGCAAGACCGGCACCACGAGCGATTTCCGCGACGGCTGGTTTATCGGCTACACCCCCGAGATCGCGGCCGGGGTGTGGGTGGGCTACGACGACCACCGGCCGCTCGGGGACAAAGAGACCGGCGCCAATACGGCGCTGCCGATCTGGCTTTCTTTCATGAGCCGGGCGCCGCTCTCGAAGGCGGCCGAGGATTTTCCCGTGCCCGAGGGCATCAACTGGCAGGAAGTGAACCTCCGGGAGCGCTATCCCATGCCGGTCTTCGAAAGCACGCCGCTGGCGCGCATTCCTTTTGCGACCGGCGCCAAAATAGCCCCCGCGCTCCCGGCCCGGGCCGAGCCGGAAACGCCCCCGGAGATCGACGCTCCGGCCGCTCCCGCCGATCCGGGCCCGCGCGCCGAAGCGGGCCTGCCGCGCGGCGTCGCCTGGTAAGCTTTCCCCGCGGCATGGGGGAACAACCCCCTTGCAAGTTTTTCCGTCTTATGTAATAAAATTTCCTAGCAAGCATGCTCTTGAGTTGTGGAAAGGAGGTGAACAAGGATGGGAAAACGAGTTGCTTCATGGTCGATGGTGAGCCTCTTTATTTTTACTCTGGCTATTGCCGGTTGCGGGAAGAAAGAAGAACCACCGCCTCCGCCTCCTCCGCCGGCTCCAGCGGCGCCGGCGGCTCCTGAGGCCGGTGCGCCCGGCGCGATGGCTCCGGCCCCCGGCACGGATTCGTCGACGGCGCCGATGGCTCCTGAAAAGCCGGCAGAGAAAAAAACCAAGTAAGGCGCGAGTCGCTTTAATTGGTTTCGGCAACTGAAAAGGGGAAGGACCCAATCCTTCCCCTTTTTTGCACCCAGACCGTCCCAAAGGCTCATCTGCTTCGTTGTGCTCGACCGTCTCGCGTCGACGTACAAAAAAGTACGCCTCCGCTCGCCGGTCTGTCGCACGCCTCGCAGCCGAAGCCTTTTGATCGGTCTGGCAAAAAAATTCAAACATTCGTAATCGATTTCGCACGATATGGCGGCGCACCCGTACATGACCTTCACGGAGCATCTCGAGGAGCTCCGCTGGCGGCTGGTCAAATCGGTCGGGGCGCTCGCGCTGGCCTTCGTACTATGCTACTTGCAATCGGACAGGATCTTCAGCTTCATGATCGCGCCGCTCAAGGGGGCGCTCCAGCCCGGGCAGAGCCTGATCGGCACGGGGGTCACCGAGGCGTTTTTCATCGAGATGAAGGTCGGGCTGGTCGGCGGGCTTTTTCTCGCCTCTCCGGTGATCTTCTACCAGATCTGGCGCTTCCTGGCGCCCGGGCTGCTGGGGGACGAAAAAAAACTCGTCGCTCCCTTCGTGCTTTCGGCCACGGCTTTCTTCGCGGGCGGGGCCTACTTTTGCTACCGCGTCGTGCTGCCCGTCGCCTTCGCCTACTTCGTCGATCAATACCTCTCACTCGGCGTCTCGCCGGAGATCCGCATCGGCGAGTATTTCAGTTTTTTTTTCCGCATGATATTGGCATTCGGGGTCACGTTCGAGCTGCCGGTGTTCACCTTTTTCCTGGTGCGGCTGGGAATCGTGGACTACCGCCTGATGTGGAGGTCGTTTCGTTATGCTATCGTTCTCATCTTTGTCGCCGCCGCCATCCTGACGCCGACGCCGGACGTCATCAACCAGACGCTGCTGGCAGCGCCCATGCTGATCCTGTATCTGCTCAGCATCGGGGTCGCCTATATCTGGCGCAAAGAGCGCGATGAACAACCCGAAGAAAGAAAGGACCATTGAATGATCTTATTCGTCATCCTCGTGAGCTTCGCATCCCTGCTGTTCGCGGTCTACCTGGCGCGCTACGTGCTCCAAAAAGACGTCGGCACCGAGGCGATGCAGGCGATCTCCAACGCGATCAAGGAGGGCGCCGAGGCCTTCATGGCGCGGCAGAATAAGACGATCGTGACGCTCGCCGTGGTGCTGGCGGCGTTGATCTTCGTCCTTTACGCCTACGTCCGCTCGCCGAGCCCGGCCGACCCGGTGCCGCCGATGGAGATGGCGTTCTGGACGACCCTGTCCTTCGTTCTCGGCGCGGCCTGCTCGGTGATCGCGGGCTACATCGGCATGTGGGTGTCGATCCGCTCCAACATCCGCACCGCGGCGGCGGTCCGGTCGAGCCTCAACGAGGGGCTCCGCATCGCGCTTCGCGGCGGGGCGGTCTCGGGCCTGTTCGTCGTGGCGATGAGCCTGCTCGGCGTCGGCGGCCTCTACGCGCTGCTCCAGTCGATGGGCCACGATCCGCAGAAAATCCCCTTTACCATCGTGGGCTACGGCTTCGGCGCCTCGTTCGTCGCGCTGTTCGCGCAGCTCGGCGGCGGCATCTACACCAAGGCGGCGGACGTGGGCGCCGACCTGGTCGGCAAGGTGGAGGCGGGCATCCCGGAGGACGACCCGCGCAACCCCGCCGTCATCGCGGATCTCGTCGGCGACAACGTCGGCGACTGCGCCGGCAGGGGCGCCGACCTCTTCGAGTCGACCGCGGCGGAAAACATCGGCGCGATGATCCTGGGCGTGGGCCTGTTCCCCTATTTCGGCTTGAAAGGCATTCTCTTCCCCCTGATCGCGCGCGCCTTCGGGCTCATCGCCTCGATCGTCGGCGTCATGATCGTCAAGACCGAGGAAAACGGCGATCCGATGGACGCTCTCAACCGCGGCTATTACGTGACCACCTTTCTCGCCGTGATCGGATTTTTTATCTCCGCCCGCTGGCTGCTCGCGGTCGATACCGCCGCCCATCCGGAGGCTGAATGGGCGTGGCTCTACTTTTTCTTCTGCGGCGTCATCGGCATCGCCATGAGCCAGGCGTTCGTCTACATCACCCAGTACTACACGGAATACAAATACCGGCCGGTCCGGTCGATCGCCGAAGCGTCCCAGACCGGACCCGCGACCAACGTCATCACCGGCATGGCGGTCGGGCTCGAGTGCACCGCGGTACCGGTGATCGTCATCTCGATCGCCATCATCTCGTCGTATTACCTCGGCCGCGCGAGCGGCGTGCCGCACGCGGGCCTCTTCGGCACGGCGGTCGCCACCATGGGCATGCTCGGCACGGCGGCCTACATCCTGGCGATGGACACCTTCGGCCCGATCACCGACAACGCCGGCGGCATCGTCGAGATGAGCCAGCAGCCCGAGGAGGTCCGGCGGAAGACCGATCGGCTGGACGCGGTCGGCAACACGACCAAGGCGCTCACCAAGGGGTACGCCATCGGCTCGGCCGCGCTCGCGGCTTTTCTGCTTTTCTCCGCCTATCTCGACGAGGTCGCGCACTACGGCGCCAAGCTGGAAGCGGTCAACATCGCCAAGCCGGAAGTCTTCGTCGCCGCGCTGCTCGGCGCGATGCTGGTGTTTCTCTTCTCCGCGCTCGCCATCCGCGCGGTCGGCAAGGCCGCCTACTACGTGATCAACGAGGTCCGGCGCCAGTTCAAGGCGGACCCGGGCATCCTCGCCGGCACCTCCAAGCCCGATTACGGCCGCTGCGTCGATATCGTCACCGTGGGGGCGCTCAAAGAGATGGTGCTGCCGGGCATCCTGGCCGTCGGCATGCCGATCGCCGTGGGCGTGATCTTTCGCTATCTTTTCAACATGGGCGCCGAGACCGTGGCGGCGTTCCTGATGGTCGGCACCATCACCGGGATTCTCATGGCGACGTTTTTGAACAACAGCGGCGGCGCCTGGGACAACGCCAAGAAATTC
>WNFL01394941.1_pt1 | contig 25554 bp, 24 predicted proteins | sample 5400361 | NCBI WGS metagenome assembly WNFL01 (sample SAMN13153351, study PRJNA577476) | soil metagenome | isolation source: 40 cm soil on Douglas fir-dominated hillslope | place: USA:California | collected 2013-09-17
ACACGCTTGCACGCGCTGGCGTATAGCGTTCGTGGATCCCAGGCTATTCGCTTGATCCCCCAGCTCCCACCGGACACCGCCCGGACGTGAACACGCTCACCGCTCGCGGCGCAGCCGCTCTCGTAGCCGTTTCCTCGCTGTTGCTCGCGTGCTCACCGGGGAAGTCTGCCGACAAGCCCATAGTCGCCGCGGCCGATCACCAGAACATGGCCGGTATGGCCATGCCGGTGACCATTGCCAAGGGTGCGTTGTACACCGAAGCAGACGTCCGCTTCATGCAGGGCATGATCGCCCACCATGCCCAGGCGATCTACATGTCGAGACTCGCCACCACGCGTGGCGCCAATCCGCGGCTACTCAAGTTCGCGAACAAGATCGACCAGTCGCAGCAGGCGGAAATCCGGCTCATGCAGAACTGGCTGGTCGCGAACAAGCAGTCCGCGCCCGACACGAATTCGTGGCGCACGATGTCGATGCCCGGTATGCTGACCTCGGCGCAGCTCGCGACGCTCGACGCAGCACGCGGGACTGAGTTCGACAAGCAGTTCCTGAATCTGATGATCCAGCACCACAACGGTGCCCTGAAGATGGTAGCGGACCTCCTCGCCACTCCGCGCGCCGCGCAGGACGTGGACGTCTCGGTGTTTGCGAATGACGTCGAGACCGTGCAGACCGCCGAAATCGCACTGATGCAGCAAATGCTCGCCAACCTTTGAGACCACTACGGAGCTCCGTCTGATGGGAAAAGTTCGCTGGATGTGTGCAATCGCCCTCGCCACGGTGCCGGCGCTGCACGCGCAGACGTATCCAACCGGAAACGACCCGCGCAACGGCCTCAAACCCGGTCTGCTCGACGCCGGCTCGGCACTGAGTGGCATGCGTCTGGTCTCGTTCACACCGAAGGCGGCTGAATTCGACTTGCTTCGCGGACTCGCCTTCGTGAACTCCGACATCGCGTTCGGCGGCAAGTACGTCTATCAGGGCAATTTCTCCGGCTTCTCAATCTGGGACGTCAGCAATCCGGCGAAGCCCGCGAAGGTCGCCGTGGTTTCCTGCGTCACTTCGCAGGGTGACCCGACGATCTATGGCCATCTCCTCTTCATATCGGCCGAGGGTGGCGGCAATCGCAACGATTGCGCGAAGGGTGGCGTGCAGAATCCGGCGGACCACATGGCTGGCGTGCGCATCTACGACGTCGCCGATCCGAGGAGTCCGAAGCTCATCAAGAACGTGCAGACGTGCAAAGGCTCGCACACGCACACGCTGATCCCGAGTCCCACCGACAAGGGTGTCGTCTACATCTATGTATCTGGCAACCAGGGTGCTCGGCCCGAAACCGAACTGGCGGGCTGCAGAATGGGCACCGATCCCGCGGATGAAACGAACTCGATGTGATCAAAGTGCCGCTGGCCAATCCGTCGCAGGCCGAGGTTGTGACGGGCGCGCGGATCTTCACGAGCATGACGCCGGCGCCGATCCGTGCCGGAGCGCGCGCTGGTCGCGCTGGGCTGCCGCCGACCGGCCCGAGGAACTGCCACGACGTAACCGCGTATCCGGCGATGAACCTCCTCGCAGGAGCGTGCGCGAGTTACGGCATGCTGATCGACATCTCCAATCCGGAAAAGCCCGTGCGTCTCGATGCCGTGGCCGACACCAACTTCTCGCTCTGGCACACGGCCGTGTTCAGCAACGACGGCTCGAAGGTCATCTTCACCGATGAATGGGGTGGTGGGACGTCGCCGAACTGTCAGGCGACCAGCATGATGGAGATGGGTGGCAACACCGTGCTGACCATCAGTGCCGCGAAGAAGCTCACCCAGCATGCGTACTTCAAGATTCCGAGCGCGCAGACCGCGCAGGAGAATTGTGTGTCGCACAACGGCGGGCTCATTCCGGTGCCGGGCCGCGACATCATGGTGCAGGGGTGGTATCAGGGTGGTGTCGACGTCAGCGATTTCACCGATCCCGATCATCCGTTCGAGATCGCGTACTTCGATCGTGGACCAACCATCGGTGGTTCATGGGGCGCATACTATTGGAACGGATACATCTATTCGTCCGAGATGGCGCGTGGTCTCGACGTCCTCGAGTTGTTGCCGACCGACAAGCTGTCGGCGAATGAGCTGGCTGCGGCCAGGCTCGTGAGATTCGCGGAATACAATCCGCAGAGTCAGCCGAAGATCGTGTGGCCAGCGGCGTTCCCGGTGGTGCGGTCGTATCTCGATCAGCTGGTGCGCGACAACGGATTGAACGCCGCGCGAACCACTGCGATTTCGAGCGCGCTCACGTCGGCCGAGAAGCACAAGGGCGCGGCGCGTGGCAAGGTGTTGTCGCGGCTCGCGACGCGCGTTGATGCGGACGTGAATGGCGCGAAAGATCCGGCGCGCGTCCGTGCGATGGCGGCCGCGATCAGGGATCTCGCGGCGGTATCGAAGTAGGCCTTTCCATATGCGCATCTCGCGCCGAGAGTTCGTCTCCGCTGCGGCGTCGTGCTCGGCGCATCTGGCGCTCGTTGCGATCGCCACGCAGGCGGGTGCGCGCGCGCTCTGGGCGCAACCACGCGGAGTCGTCGTCACGCGGGAGCCGTTCGGCAATCTCGAGGTCGTCGGCGACGGAGTCTGGGCACTCGTGTCCACTCCGCTCGGCGGCGACCGAACCACATTGAGCAACGGAGGCATCATCGCCGGGCGAAACGGCCTGCTCGCCATCGAGGGGTTCAATCAGCCACAGGGTGCACAGTGGCTCGCCGCGAAGGCGCGAGAGCTCACGGGGCGTTGGCCCACGCATGTCGTGCTCACGCACTATCATGCCGATCATGCCAATGGCGTGGCGGGCTACTTCGCCGGCGGCGAGACGCCAGTCGTTCACACCACCGCGGCGACGCGGGCGCTCGTGCTCGAGCGGAACCTGCCGGCGGACGCGTCGCGACGTGATGCGCTGAAGGATGCGTCGATGATCGATGCGGCTTCACCGTCCGACATCGATCTCGGTGGACGTGTGGTGCGCGTCATTCCACGCGCGGGCCATACGGCGAGCGATTGCTCACTCGAGCTCGACGATCCCAGCATCGTGTTTTGTGGAGACCTGCTGTGGAACGGCATGTTCCCGAATTACGTCGATGCAACACCGAGCGAGCTTGCGCGGTCGGTGAAGGCGCTGCGTCGGTCGCGCGCGACGACGTACGTCCCCGGACATGGGGCGATCGCCAAGGAGGCAGACTTCGATCGCTACGAGTCGATGCTCGGGGAGATCGAGCGCGCGGCGCGTGAGGCGCATGCAAAGGGGCAGACTGCGGCCGAGGCGGGTGTAGCGTATGCGCTGCCGGCGTCGCTTGGGGAGTGGGTTCTGTTCAACAAGGTGTTCTTCGAGCGGGCGTTTTCGGCGTGGTATAAGGAGCTGGAATGATGTGCTCGATGCGGCGGCATGGGCGCGTGCGCTCTAGAGCGGCTCGGCGGAATCCGGACGACCGCGCGCGTTAGACAGCAGAGCCTCGCAGTATAATCCTGCGCCCATCGACGCTCCTCTCGTATAATGAACGGACGCGCAAAATAGGTTAGCCGCTGCTCCGAAAGTTGGACCGTGGACAATGGCTGCGGAACGGTGCAGGCTTTGCCGCGGCCACGCAGTCTAATCTGACGCGATAACTGCATGTCTGATTCGCAGTCCAATTGGCGTTGAACTCATCCATTCCTCCGTGGCCACGATAGTTCCGGATTCGATCTCGTTCTCGACGCACCATATCCACCTGGGGCTCCTTGAGACGGACACGGTATTGTCATCGGCAACCGGCTTCGCGTATGAACGCAGCGGCGAGTTCTACCTCATCACAAACTGGCACAATGTCACCGGCAGGGATCCGGCAACGGGAGACTGCCTGTCGGCTACTCTGGCAACACCCGATGTTGTCGTCGCGTTCTTCCGCGATCCATCAAACCCTGCCAAGCTCGCAGTCGAGCACCTGAAGCTTTTCGGCGAGGCTGGAAAACCGGCTTGGTTCGAGCATCCGACATTCGGATGCAAGGTCGACGTCGTCGCGCTTCCATTGCCATCGGATTTTCAGACGAAGCATCGCTTGCGCCCCATCAATAAGATGGACTTCGATCCGCAGTTCAAAGCGGAGGTCGCTGACGACGCTTTTGTCGTCGGATATCCGTTTTCTGACCCGACTGACGCGCAGTTGCCGATATGGAAGCGTGCAAGTATCGCGACCGAGCCTGATGTCGACGTCGACCAGCTTCCGAAGCTGCTGCTTGACACGGCAACCCGCTCCGGCTTGTCAGGAGCGCCAGTGATCATGCAGCGCGTTGGGCTTCACGGCGTAGTGTCGGGGCAGCTCACAGGCGATTCGATGTTTGGACGTATCCGCAATTTCCTCGGCGTCTACTCGGGACGGATCGGAGCGGACGAGCTGAAGGCCCAACTTGGAATTGTGTGGAAGGCGCGCGTTATCGACGAAATCATCACCGGAAGGACCGTCGGCATCACGAAACATGAGGTCTAACGATCGCTGAACTTGACGAGCGTCGCCCGAAGCGTTACGCCCGCCAGTACTTTATAACGCACCTCCATGCCACCGTCCGATTACTGCGTTCCTGTTTATCTAAATCAGGCCGTCGTCTTTGATCTCTTGGCGATCGTTGAGGACGGGTTTGCTCACGTCTCGACCATCAAGACGGCAGAGAGTTCAAAGAACAAGGGTGAAGCTGGCGTGGGTGCCACGAATGTATTCGCCCTTCTTGGCATTTCGCTAAAAACGGAGCGAGGCGCCGAAGCGAATCGCGAAGTGACGCAGGAACGCGTCCACACTCCAGTTTCGCTGTTTGCCAAGGTTCGTCGTAGGCTCCACGAAGATAAGGTCGTTCATGATCTTACTACGGGCACCTACGACCTTATGGAGGTACGAGCGGGGACCTTTGTCGAGCTTGAAGTCACACTGCGTCGGAATCCACTGGCTGTGGCGCTCGAGGCCGTCGTCGAGACTATCGGCGCGATCGGCATATTGACGTCCTTTGGCAAGGATTCCGTTAAGGTGAAAGCGGGCAAGCCTAGAGAAAAAGCGGAGCCTGACCAACTTAAGCCGACCGCTGACCACTCGAAGCGGATTCTCGCGGCTCTTCGCACAGGCGGATCGGTAGATCTCCTGGGACCGATTGTCGGTGGGAATGGCACTGCTCTCGTGTCAGCGGAGACTCGATACTTTGCTGAGAACTGGGCGGCCGAGATCGAGAGCGGGCGCTTTCGAGTGTTTGGCAAGGTGATCCAGAATACGGCCGAAACTGGCGAGAGTATCAGTCTCCTACGCAATACGCAGTTTGCCTATATGGCCGCGGTAATGAACCCATTGAAGGGTGCAGTTCAAGTAGCGAATGAAAGCGGTCTGACACTGCCGGAAATAGTGATCGATGTTGAATCGCCCACGCTTCACATACTCCCGGTAGCCATCTTCTTATGATTCTCCCCATTCGGAACGAACCGGTCCACTCATAGCTGTGCGCGCCCAATGCATTACGTGCGCTGAACCTGTCGAGCGATCTATGGGAGCTCGCTGCGCTCGCCTTTGTTTGATTCGCTCGCAGGTTTCTGGGGCGTTGACGCCCAACCGTCATCCTCGACTCGGAAGAATAGCGCAGCCCTGCGCTTCGCAGTTTACTTCCGAGTCCATGGACCTCCTCGACCTGCTCAAGCGCCCGGAAGGCAAGACGCTGGAGTTCAAACGCGATCTCTCCTCCCCTGACGGCGCCTTGAAGACCCTTGTCGGCTTCGCGAATACCGCCGGCGGCACCTTGATCCTGGGAGTGGAAGGCCGCACCGCGCGCGTGCGCGGCGTGCAAAACGCCCTGGAGGTCGAAGAGCGGATGGCAAGCCTCATTTCCGATTCCATCACACCGCGGCTTCGCTCCCGGATCGTAGGCGGGGTTCGCGTTGCTCCCCGTGCTTACTCACACCCATCCAAGTGGTACTCGTCCGTTCATGCGCCGAGATGCAGATCAGTCGACGGTGTTGGTCGCGCCATGTCCCGCGGGTTGGGGTTGCCCGCAAGAATTGGGCGGCTCGCCGAATCACACCAACGCGCTCGCGCGGCTCCCGGGTTCGTCTCGCCCATCAGCCACTGACTCGGAACGAAAGTACAGTCACGCCTCGCCGCGCAGCAGAACGCAGGCGTCGTTGCCACTGGCATCGAAGATTATCAGGCATGTGCGCAGGAGACCGTCGCTGACTTTCGTCGGTTGTCCATCGCTCCTTGAGATCCGGGCCGGCTAACATTGCCTGCGGATGAAAGCCGGGCGTTAGCAGGCCCAAACTGATAGGAAAGGAGACTGACCATGTCTTCAACTCGTCTGATTGCGCTCTTGTACATCGCACCGCTGACACTCGCGGCCGACAGACCGTGGGCTCCAACGACTGCGGAACAGTCGATCCGGCGGGTGGCGACGCTCCACGCCGCGCGGGCTGCACACACGGCAACGACCCTCCCATCGGGCGGCATCCTGCTCGCCGGCGGATTGACCGAGGGTAGCGGAAGTCTCGCAAGCGTCGAGCGATTTGATCCGCGTGACAATTCGATTCATGAGGTCGGTTCTCTCGCGGCTCCGCGCGCGGGCCACACCGCGACGTTGCTGCCCGATGGTCGCGTCCTCATCGCTGGTGGCTACAACGGCGACTATCTGACATCGCTCGAGGTGTTTGAGCCGTCAACGAACCGATTTCATGCTGCTGGCTCGCTTGCCGAGGCGCGCAGTGGTCATACCGCGACGCTCCTGCCGGATGGTCGCATCCTGTTCGCCGGAGGAGTGGGGCATGGGTGGACGTTCCTTCGGAGCGCCGAGCTCTATGATCCCGCGACCGGGCGCTCCGAACTGGTCGGCTCGATGAGCGTACCGCGCGAGAGCCACACGGCGACACTGCTTCAGGACGGTCACATTCTGATCGTTGGCGGCCACAGCGGACGACGGCAGAACATGATGGTGTACTCGAGTGCGGAGATCTTCTCTCTGCAATCCCGTCGATTCGAGTCGACCGGCATGCTCGGCACGCCACGGCATAAGCACGATGCCGTGAAGATGGCGGACGGTCGAGTACTGGTCATCGGCGGCGCCGATCGGAGCGACCGCGTGTACTTCGCCACGACGGAGATCTACGACCCGCGCAGGGGAATCTTCGCGCGCGGGCCCTCCATGGCCAACGCGCGATACAAGATTGCCGGGACCGCGATCCTGCTACCCGATGGAAACGTGCTCGTCACGTCCGGAGCACAGACCGCGGAACTCCTCGATGTTGCGCGCGGACAATTTCGCGCCGTTGGCGGCCGCCTCCCAGCCGCGCTCCGTTTTGCCGCAGCCGCACCGCTGCGGAACGGAGATGTCGTCATTGCAGGCGGCTATGATGACGCAAACCAGAATTCCGCAGGGGTTTGGCGATTCGAGTACAGGTGAGCGCCACCTGACGTTCGTTGGAGCCACGCGGACATGTCAGTCACCGCGTCCGAGCGGTTGCTTTTCGTTCTCGGTAAGTTCGGCCTTGGCCGGATCCCCACTGTGGCGGGGGAGTTCTCGCCTTTCAGCCCGTCTGGCCAGGGCCAGCGAACCAGCAGCGCAGACCGCGCCCGCTATGGCAAGCGGGGGACCGAACAACAGGAACTCTCCCCACAAGGTCTGCCCTCGAAGCGCCGCGCCGACGACGAAGATCCCGGTCAGCAGAAGGCCACTCACGGCGCCCCATCCCGCAAAGCGCGGAAGCGACATGCGTTCAAACCCGCGACGGCCCTCGATGACCACGAGGATCACGGAGAATATGATGCCGGTAAAAAAGCCGAGCGGAGCAAACAGGAGGGGAAACGGGAGGTCGACGTCAAAACTGGACAGCCGTGCCAGCAGACCGCCGACAGCAAACCCTACTGCTCCCCAGGCGAGGCCCATTCCGATCGCCGCGCGGATGCGTCGCCCCCACTGCTTCATGACTACCTCCGGACGCGCAATCGGATGCGCTTTTCGCGTGTTGGATGGCAGAATGCCAAGTACTTTGTGATACAGAGTATGCCTCGGGCAGGCGGAGGTCAAGAGCGTCGTTACGACTGTGCTGCGTGTGTCTCGAGGATGCGGACTACCTCCAGACGTCCCGCATGCTCGGCCCAGCCCAATGCATCGCCGTCGTGTTCACTGTCGCGGATGCGCGGATCGGCACCGGCTGCCAGCAAGACGCGCACGACCTCCGCGTGACCCTGCCAAGCAGCGAGATGCAACGGCGTCACCTCGGCGTTCCCGTGACTCCAACGAGCGCTTGGGTCCGCGCCATGCTGGAGCAACCATTTCACGGCCGCAACATCGTTCCGCTTGGCCATCAGGTGCAGAACACCCGCGGCCGGGCCGTCAGGCCGGATCAATCCGGGATTCTCACGCAAGAGCCGCGCGGCCGTGTCCCAGTCACTCAGTGCCAGGATGGCGACGATGTCCATCGTGCCGACACGTGCTGGACGGTGCCCGCGTTTGGCGCTGATCAACTCCGCGGAGGTCATGGCGCGGATCTTCTCCATTACCGGCCGGTCCGTGTCTGGCGTAGTCGCATACGCAGCGGCTGGTTCGTTCGAACCATCTACGGCCAGTGGATCGGCGCCCAGCTCCAACAACAGCGAGATCATTGCCGGACGGTTCTTCAGCACGGCGAAGTGCAGCGGCGTCCGGTGGTTTTCGTTGCGGCTCATCCGGCTGTTGAGCGTTGACGGATCGCTCGCCACGATGCGACGAACTTCGTCCGCGAGGTCCATGGCGATGGCGGAGAAGATGTGGTGGTGAGCACCGCGACTCACGAGAAAATCCGCGATGGCTCGATGGGCGGAATCGTCGCCGCCATCCCAGCAAGTCGCCCAGCCGATTACCTCGAGCTGGTGGTCGTCGCCGCGGCCGATGACATCCCCGCCCGCGTCGGCCAACCGGCGGACAACGTCGAGATGCCCCGCCGCCGCGGCCCAGTGCATCGGGTACGTGTTGTCGCCACTTTCGCGCACGTTCGGATCCATCCCGCGCGCGAGGAGGAACTCCACCACCGCGGTACGTCCGCGCTGCGCCGCGGCATGCAGGAGCGTGTGATCGTATGGCTTCTCGCGCGGAAGCTGTCTATCGGGTTGCGCGTCGAGCAGCGTGGCGAGCTTGGCGACGTCGCCGCTCCGTGCAGCGGCGAACAGTTGGCCATCCACCGTCAGTGAATCGACGTGCGCCTTGAGTGCGCGCCAGCTCGAGAAGCCGTACTGTTGGGCCAAGCCGAACTGCGCGTCGGCCAGTTTCGCCTCGGGCTGCGCCTGCCGCAGTTCGTCCAGGTGACGCTTCGCCTGCTTGCGGAGCCAGTCGAGGTTGGGAGCATCCGGGAGCGGCAATGACGCGGACGCAGACCTGTCGGTCGGTTCGGGCATACACACCTCCATTCCTTGGAAAGGGAGAAAGCCCTTTCGGAGCGCCCGTGGTCCGCAGCTGGGCGAGGAATAGAAGGTTCTCTGAGGAACGGCACGGGGCGGGTTGAACCCTTTACGCGGACCGTCGGCCGCCCCCGCGGCACTGCTGGAACGGTACAGCGCGCCCACTCGGGCGACAAGAGTTGAGGAGGCTGTCGCGACCGTGGTCGAGCGGCGCCAGGGCGACGGTCGGGCTGCTCGACGTACGACACCGCGACACGCTGCTCGAGAAATTGGCCGGCACCGTCGGAGCGGCGAATCGCCGGATCACATTGCGCGCTCTCCGAGTGCTGGACTTCTACCTGCGTCCGTCCCGCGCTGGGCCGCCAGAGCGACGCGCCCCAGAGGTAGCTACATCTTGGCCAGCCTCTCGAACCGCGGATGCCCCCGCAGCGGTCGAAAGACCGGCTCGAGCTGCAACCACGCCGGCGTGATGTCCGAGTAGTTGGTCGTGAGCAACGGCTCGATGATGTCGAGTGCGCGATCGTATGCCCCTGCCTGCACAAACACGCGCGCCGCCTGATAGCGGACGTATGGCCCCGTGCTCGCATCGAGTGCCGTCTCACGCATCTTGAGCGCCCGCTCCGCCTCTTCGACGGCTTCGCCCTTCCGGCCCATCAATGCCAGCGACCGCGCGCGCAATTCGTGCAGCTGCGCATCGTTCGGATAGCTCGCCAGCTGTGCCTCCGCGACAGTGCGCGCGCTGTCTCCGTACGCCCGCCCCTTGGCCGAGTCCCCGAGCAGATTCCATGTCGCGCCCACCTTGAGTGCCCATTGCTGGCGGTTGTTGCGGAAGTTTGCCGGAGTCAAGGTGGTGATGCGCCGGAGCAGCGGCTCATCGAGCACCCACTGCATCTCCTGGAATAGCGCGAAATACGCTGCGAGCTCGGTCGAGTCTGCCGTCTTCAGTGCCTCGTGCACCGCTGTCTTCGCCGCGGGAAGGTTTCCCATCGACACCTGGTTGATCACGCGATCTTCCGTGTACGAGATGTTCCCCGGCGAGAGCGCCAGCGCTTTTCCGAAATACTCATCGCTGTCGGGGAAGCGCTTTACCGCGTGCAGGATGCGACCGACGTTGTTCGCCGCATTGGGATTGCGCGGATCCATGCCGTAAGCGCGCTTGGCGTAGTCCACGGCCGCGTCCCAACGCGAGAGGAGTCCGCTAATGGCAGACGCGGCGGCGAGTAAGTCGGCGTTGTTTGGCTCCCGCATGAGTCCCGTATCCAGCTGCGCGAGCGCCCCGGCGTAGTCCTTCTTGACGACTCGAAGAAAGCGTGAGTATGCCCGGCGCACCTGCGCATTGTCGGACTCATTGCGCATGGCACGCCCGATCGCCTCCTCCGCCCGCCGCGCGAGCTCCGTGGTGGGGTTCGCGTTGAAGGTTTGCGTGGCGACGTACGCGACGCGACTCCACGCCAGCCCGAACGCGGTATCCAGCGCCACCGCTCTGCCATAGTGTGCATCCCCTTCAGCCAGCGATTTCGCATCCCCGCGGGCCATGCCTTCCGTCGCCTTCTCGCCCAGCAGGAACTCCTGGTATGCGTCCACGTTCTTCGTGGATCTCGTCTCGAGTCTCTGCTGCACCTGCGTAGCGAGCGTCATATCGAGCGACTGCGCGACCTGCGCGGCGATGTTGCTCTGCACGGTGAACACGTCGCTCAACACTGCGTCGAACGATTGCTGCCACTTCGCGGAGCCGTCGGAAGCCTTGATGAGCTCCGGCGTCACGCGCACGTGCCGCTTGCCATCAGCGCCCGGCTCCCAGCGAATGGTTCCCGTCAGCAAGTAGTCGACACCCAACTCCCCGCCGATATCCTCCAGGCGCTTCTTCGAGCCACGGTAGGTGTTGGAGCTCGTGCGCGCGGTCACGCGCAGTCCCGGAACCGCTGCAAGCTTGCCGCGAATCTCCTCCGTGATCCCCTCGGCGAAGTATGCATCGTCGGGCGCGCCCAGGTTCTCGAAAGGAAGCACCACGAGCCCTCGGCCCACGTGCTCCCCATGCTGTGAGCGCCAGGCGAACAATCCGCCCAATCCGAGCAGAAGGCCGAGGGCGAACACCGCAAGCGCCGGAGTGGGATGCTTGCTGCGGACCGCGGCGGCGGGCATGGTGGCGGACGCGTGGGTGACGCCCGACGCCGGTGGCGCCGCGCCGGCCAGCGCGTCCGCAAATTCGGCGACCGTGCCGTACCGATCTGCCGGCACGATCGCGAGGGCACGAAAGATCACCGCCTCGAGCTCTTCACTCACTCCGCTGCGCGTCGCGCGAATGGAACGCGGTGGCGAGGTCAGCATCTGCGCAATCATGCTTCTGGGATTGGGCCCCGCGTGCGGCACTTCGCCCACGAGCATCTCGAATAGGACGGAGCCCAGCGCGTAGATGTCGGTGCGCGCGTCCACGATGCGTTCACCCGTGGCCTGCTCCGGGCTCATGTACCCCGGTGTGCCGATCGACATTCCCGTCAAGGTGAGCGAGCCGCCCGTGTCGCCTGCGATTGCCCGCGCTATCCCGAAATCCGCCACGATGGCGTGTCGACCACCGAGCAGAATGTTCTCGGGCTTGATGTCGCGATGGATGACGCCGTGCTGGTGTGCGTAGTCGAGGGCATCCGCGACTTCTCGCGTCAGTGCAATCGATTCGGCGATCGGAAGCTGTCCTTCTCGCTGCAACCTGTCTCGCAGCGACTCGCCCTCAACGTAGGGCATCGTGAACCACAAACGTCCGTCAGCGTCTCCCGAGTCGAATACGCCGAGGATATGTGGATGCTGAAGCCGCGCCGCGAGCTTGATCTCGCGCTCGAACCGTTCGGAGCCGACCGATGCAGCGATGTCAGGGTGCAGCACCTTGAGCGCGACGGGCCTGTCGTGCCGCAGGTCGTGCGCAAGGTAGACGAGCGCGAACCCGCCCCGACCAAGCTCACGCTCGATCCGAAAGCGGTCGTTCAGGGCGCTGCTGAGGGTATCGCGCTCTGACAAGGGCCCTCCGGACGCCGGGAAGAAGGGCAAAGCCTAGCACCGAGGGAGTCAGTCGTCCAGCAAGCCATGCCGTCGTCAACGCAGGATGTGAACGCGCTCCCGGTGGAGGCGTTGCATGGCGCCGAGGTGTACTCCGCTGTGACCGCTCCGGAGCGAGTTAAAAGCGCTAATGATCGATATCTTGACCACTATTGCGTATTAGGACCAAGATATGTATCATAAACATATGCCTAGAACCACTCCTCTCCTGCCTGTGGCGGTTCGGCGAGGGCTGCGACAGCTCGGGACAGACATCCAACGTGCACGCCGACGTCGACGGCTCACGGCCGAAATGGTTGCGGAGCGCGCGAATATCGCCAGAGCAACGCTCCGACGTGTCGAGCGGGGCGATGCGTCCGTAGGACTTGGCGTGTACGCAACCGTCCTTTGGGTGCTTGGTCTGGGCGACCGCATCGAGCGGATCGCGGCATCGGAGACCGACGCCATTGGTCTGAGCCTGGAGGATGAGCGCCTGCCGCAGCGCATTTCCTCCGGCCGACGTTCACGCCGTTCATCTCATGGAGCTGACGCCAAGTCGGAGTCTCCGGGCCACGAACCCCCCCCTCATGAACGTCATGTTCATGAGGATGAACGGGAGCATGAGGACGGGACATGAGCGAGCCCGCCGCCCATGTCTACATCGATCTCGCGGGTAAGGCACGCATCGTCGGCCGACTCTGGGCGCACCGGGATCGCGCGGGCGAGCGAGCTTCGTTCGAGTTCGATGCAGGCTGGCTCGCTGACCCTCTGCACTATGCCCTTGGGCCAGCGGTGCCCGCGGCGGCCGGCGCATTTCATACGGCACAGGGGCGCGCGCTCTTTGGAGCACTGGGTGATTCCGCGCCTGACCGCTGGGGACGGAGACTCATCACGCGCAACGAAGCACGCCGGGCCCGGGCCGAGGGAAAAACGCCCCGCGCACCTCGGGAGATCGACTTCCTGCTTGGTGTGACTGATTTCGTTCGCCAGGGCGCCCTCCGTTTCCGCGCGACTCCGAATGGTTCCTTCATCGCAGCAGATGACGACGCGCATGTACCACCCTTGGTCGACCTACCCGTACTTCTGAGCGCGGCCAACGCGCTCGCCGATGATTCCGATTCAGACGAGGTAGACAACGCTGTACGTCTCCTCCTGGCTCCTGGATCGTCATTGGGAGGCGCGCGCCCAAAGGCGTCGGTTCGTGACCGCGACGGTGCACTCGCGATTGCAAAATTCCCTGAGCGCTCTGACGATGTCGACGTAATCCGCTGGGAGCGTGTAATGCTGGCGCTCGCGGCCGACGCAGGCATCGGGGTGTGCGACGCGCGATTGGAGCATGCGGGGGAATCGGTGGTCCTTCTGGTCCGCCGTTTCGACCGCAGGGGAGTTGAGCGCGTGCCTTTCCTCTCGGCTATGAGCCTGCTCGATGCCGCGGATGGCGAGCCCCATAGCTACGTCGAAATATTCGACGCGCTGCGACAGATCGGGAGTCAGGCTGCGACGGATGGGCCGCAGCTTTGGCGGCGCCTCACCTTCAACATCCTCGCGTCGAATTTCGACGATCACCTTCGGAACCACGCCATAATGTATGACGGCGCGGGTTGGCGGCTAACACCGGCTTACGATCTCAACCCGGTCCCAGCGCACATCAAGCCCCGGGAGCTGACGACGGCAATCAACATTGACGGGGATCCGACGGCCTCGATCGACTTCGCCATAGAGGCAGCTCCGGAATTTCTCCTCAAGAAGGAGGACGCCCGACGAATTGCGGGCGACATGGCTCGTGTCGTCGCGACATGGCGAAACGTCGCCAGACAATTCGACATTCGCGTCGGAGAGATCGATCGAATGGCCACCGCGTTCGAACATGAGGACGCGGCCCGCGCACAACGCTGGAGATGAGCGCGGCGGAATCTCATCACGACGCCTTCGTCGGATATCGAGTCGAGACGATCGCTGCGGCGGCGAGATCGCCCGTGACGTTCAGGACCGTGGCGAACGTATCGGGAATGGCGTCGACAGCGATGAGTATGCCGATCCCCTCCAGGGGCAACCCGATCACAGAAAAGAGCGGCGCAAGCATGATGAACGCGCCGCGCGGAATGCCAGGCACGCCAAACGTCAGGAAGACCGAGGCCAAGGCGATGATGAGCAATTCTCGAGGGCCGAGCGGAACGCCGTAGAACGCGGCGACGAACAGCGCGCCGGTCATCCATGAAACGGGGGCCGCGACCTTGAAGGTGGACACGGCAAGCGGAAGCACGAAACCGGTCACCGGCTTCGGGAGGTCGAGACCGACGTCGGCGCTCTCGACCAGTGCGGGAAGGGACGCGATGGACGAGCTCGAGCTGAACGCGATCAACTGGGCCGGCAGCGCGGCGCGCGCAAATCGACCAAGGGGAGCGCCACCAACGAGGGCCACGATGAGATACAGTAGAAGGATCGCGAGGATGCAACCGAACGAATAGGCGACGATGTAGAAGCCGATCACGCCGGCGATGCCGGATCCCGCGCGGGCAGCAAGGGGAAGCACAAGCGCAAAGACACCAATGGGTGCGAGGAGAATGATCCAGCGCACCATGAGAAGCATCGCGTCGCTCACGGCGCGGAAGAAGCCGAGGAGCGTGGATCGCGCATGTTCGTCGCTCCGTGCGATGGCGATCGCGAACAGCAAGGTAAAGAGAATCAGTTGCAGCATCGCACCGTTGGCCGCGGCGGCGATGGGATTGGTCGGAATGAGCGACGTCAGCCACGCACCGACGGTCTGTGCCTGGCCCGGTGCGGATAGTTGGCTCGCCGCCTCCACGGCACCGGCGGGAAGGGCGGGTCGCGCGCCGCTCGTTGCGGGGGACAGCTGGAACAACAGTCGTAGCAGTGGAACGGCAACCATGGCAAGCGTCGCGCTCAATGCGACGAACACGAGCAGAGTGAGTCCGCCCAGCCGGCCGACGGTTTTCACGTCGCTCGCGGACGCCACGCCAGTGATCAGCAGTGAGACGACGAGCGGAATGACGGTCATCCGGATCGCGTTCACCCAGATCGTTCCGATCGGCGCGAGGGCGTCGGCGGCGGACAGGAGTGGCGCGCTGCCGCTGGCGCCGATGATCACGCCGGCGACAACCGCGACGCCGAGCGAGACGAGGACGCGAGTGCTCTCTTTCATGAATGTGCTCTCTGGTGGATCGTCACAGCATCAGATCGCCGCCGTTGATGTCGAGCGATGTCCCCGTGAGATAGCCGGCCTGCTCGGACGCCGCGAAGCAGATGAGATCCGCAACCTCCAGCGCCGTACCGAGCCGTGGTACCGGATAGCTGGCGGCAAGACGCTCGAGCAGCTCGGACGACGCATTCTCGTGCGTCAACTCGGTGTCGATCATACCCGGACAGACCGCGTTTACCGTAATGCCGAATTTGCCGAGCTCCTTGGCGGAGGCGCGGGTGAGTCCGAGCAGCCCCGCCTTGGACGCCGTGTAGTGCGCGCCGCCCAACGTGCTGACCATGCGGCCGGCCGAGGACGAGATGTTGATGATGCGTCCGTATCCCTGCGCCCGCATGGTAGGCAGCACGGCCTTCGTGAGCAGGAACGGCGCCGTCATGTTCACCTCGAGGGCGAGACGCCATTCGTCGGCGCCGAGCTCGGGGAAACGCGTTGATTGCGCGTGCGCGGCATTGTTCACGAGGATGTCCACTCGGCCGAAGCGCTCGAGGGTTCGCTCCACGATCTGCTCTGGAATGCCCTCGCCGATAACGTCGCCGGGAACGGCGAGCGCGCGATCGCCGAGGGTGGCGGCGACCTCTTCCGCCCGCGCGGCGTCGCGGACGTTGACGGCGACGGACGCCCCGCGCTCGTGGAGTCGTGCCGCCGTCGCGCGACCCAGGCCGCGCGCAGCGCCGGTCACGATCGCGACTCGACCCGAGAAATCAGCAAGTGGCGGCATGAGGTGACAGTGCTCAACGGGAAAAGGACGGGCGAATATGAAGCCCGTTGGCTGACGCCGTCACCCCGGGGTGCGAGCGCTCTGACGTCTCGGGGCTATCTCGTCACCGCGACACTGGGAAGGGCCTAGAATGCCTTCCTTGGCGCCAAAAAAAATGCGCACCGCCAAGGGCGATGCGCTTCATTCGTTTGTCCCAGATATAGCAGGGGCGGGACTCGAACCCGCGACCCCGGCATTATGAGTGCCGTGCTCTAACCACCTGAGCTACCCTGCCAACATCACAAAGCTGATGCATCAAACGCACCGGCCGGCCCTCGCGGACCGGCCGATGTGTTCAATAGCGGGGGCGGGATTTGAACCCGCGACCTTCGGGTTATGAGCCCGACGAGCTACCAGGCTGCTCCACCCCGCGATAGAACTTCAATAGTAGTGGCGACGTACCGAAAGTCAACGCGCCAGGTTCACGAGGGGTGGGTCAGTTTCGGTGCCCGCGACGCGCGTCGCGCCCACACGTTCCACAAGGTCGCAAGCACGAGCGCGATGGCCCCGCCGTAGATCATGGTCATCGCGGGCGGTCCATGCACGATGATGACTCCGCAGGCAAGCGACAGGGCGCCAACGACGCCGAGTGTCAGCGGACCTGCCTGCCTATGCAACCGGAACCCTTGCCAAAAGCCCCAGAGCGCGACCGCCAGCGACAGGAGCATGAGGGGCCACAGGATTGCATCCCTGCGTAGAAAGCCAAGTCCCAGCGCCGCAAGGGCACCGACAATGACGGGCGTCCCGGCGCAGCAGAGCGCCGCGACAATGGCGCCCATGACTCCAGCGCCGTCCGCAGCGCTCACGACACGCCCTCCTGGCGAATCGCCGGAGGCCATTTCAGCGCGTGCCGTCGCAGCAGTCAGCCTTGTCTGCCTGCATCGGTGGACACGGGACCGATCCGTAGGAACAGAAGACGCAACAATCGCCTGACTTCGGCCTGAGCACGGCGTGGCAACCGCCGCACTCGTGAAAAAATTGGCACGCGTCGGTGGGCATCTCCAACCGTTCGGCATGTCCGCAGGTCGGGCACGTCAAGACTGAGAAGAGCTCCATATCTCTTCAATCTACCGACCGCGTCTGCGGTCGCCCAAATCACGGGTCACGCCAGGGCTCGGTGATACGGGCCCACGACCCGCCCTCGCGGCAGCTATCGCCAAGCGCCGCACGCGAATACATATTCGCCACTCAGGCGTGCAAAGTCGCACGCATCGAGCAACAGTCAGGAGGCAACGTGCAGTCTGCGACCTACGATGCGATCGTAGTGGGCTCCGGCATCTCCGGCGGCTGGGCCGCGAAGGAGCTCACGGAAAAAGGACTCAAGGTCCTCCTCCTCGAGCGCGGCCGCAACGTCGAGCATATAAAGGATTACGTCAACGCCACCAAGGCGCCCTGGGAGTACCTCCATCGCGGCGGCCGCACGAAGGCGATGGAAGAGGAGTACCAGGTCCTCAAGCGCGACTACCCGCTCAACGAAAAGAACCTCGCGTTCTGGGTGAACGACAAGGAGTCACCGTACGTCGAGGTCAAGCGCTTCGATTGGTATCGCGGCTACCAGGTGGGCGGACGCTCGCTGATGTGGGGACGCCAGAGCTACCGCTGGGGCGATCTCGATTTCGAGGCGAACGCAAAGGAGGGCATCGCGATCGACTGGCCCATCCGCTACGCGGAACTGGCGCCGTGGTACGATCACGTGGAGCGCCACGCGGGCATCTCGGGTTCGCGCGAAGGGCTGCCACAGCTCCCCGACGGACAGTTCCAACCGGCCATGCCGCTCAACTGCGGCGAGGAGCTGGTTGCGGGCAAGATCGCAAAAGCGTTCGGGGGACGAAGACATCTCATTCCGGGACGCACGGCCAACGCGACGAAGCAGCTCGAAGGCCGCAACGCCTGCCAGTACCGCAACGCATGCTGGCTCGGCTGCCCATACGGCGCGTACTTCAGCACGCAGTCATCCACGCTTCCCGCCGCGGCGAAGACGGGGCGGTTGACGCTCAAGCCATGGTCGATCGTCACCGAAGTGCTGTACGATCGCGACCGGAAGCGTGCGACGGGCGTCCGCGTTCACGATGCGATCTCCGAGCAGACGACCGACTACTCGGCGAAAGTCGTCTTCCTCTGCGCCTCCACGCTCAACACGACGTGGCTGCTCATGCGCTCGGCCACCGACGTCTGGCCCGGTGGACTCGGCAGCAGCTCCGGTGAGCTCGGCCACAACCTGATGGACCACCACTTCCGCTGTGGCGCAGAAGGCACGCTCGAAGGACTCGACGACAAGTACTATTACGGGCGTCGTCCCACAGGCTTTTACATTCCGCGCTATCGAAACCTCTTCGGCGACAAGCGCGAGTATCTGCGCGGATTCGGTTACCAGGGCAGCGCAGGGCGCGACGGCTGGTCACGCGCTGTAAAAGAACTCGGCGTCGGCGGTGGTTTCAAGGACGCGATGACGATGCCCGGCAAGTGGACGGTCGGCGCCACCGCGTTCGGCGAGATGTTGCCGAATCACGCTAACACGGTGTCGCTCGACGGCACTAAGAAGGACAAGTGGGGGCTGCCGGTATTGCGGATCGATTGCGCCACGGGAGAGAACGAGCGCAAGATGCGCAAGGACATGATCATCGACATGGCGGAGATGCTCGAGCAGTCAGGCGTGACGAAGGTCAAGACCTACGACAACGAGTACTTCCCCGGCATGGGCATCCACGAGATGGGGACGGCGCGCATGGGACGCGATCCGAAGACGTCGGTGCTCAACTCGCATAACCAGGTCTGGGATGCGCCGAACGTCTTCGTCACGGACGGTTCGGGCATGGTGTCCTCGGCCTGCCAGAATCCGTCGCTCACGTACATGGCGCTGACGGCGCGCGCCGCGGATTTCGCGGTGAACGAGATCAATCGTCGCAATCTCTGACCTCGAGGCAAAACGGGATGTCGTCCACACCCACGTTGATCGACCGCCGTGAAGCGATTCGCCGAGTGAGCGCGATGCTGGGAGGTGTTGCGTTCGTCGGCGGAACGTCGCTGCTGACCGCTTGCGAGAAATCGAACGTTCAGGTCGAGACGCTGCCCGCAAAATTCAGCGTGGGCGACGTCGCATACCTCGACGAGATCGCGGAGACCATCCTTCCGGCGACGAAAACGCCAGGCGCCAAGGCCGCGAAGACGGGCGCATTCATGGCGCTGATGGTGACCGAGAGCTACAGCGCGGCGGAACAGCGGGTCTTCCGCGACGGAATGAAGAAGATTGACGAGGCGAGCAGGAAGGCGAACGGCGTGGCGTTCATGCAGGCGACGCCGGAGCAACGGCTTCGCGTGCTCGGTGCGTTCGATCGTCAGCAGAAGCGCGCCATGGATCGCCGAGAGGCGGCGGACCGCACGAAGAAGGGGCTGGCTCCGATTCCGGTGGACGAAGTCGCCGGGAATGCTGCTGACGCGTTTCTCCCGGACGAGCGCAAGGAGAACGTCGCCGGCACGGAGGCGAGCGGCGCCGCGGCGATCACGAAGGATACGCCTCCGCACTTCTTCCGCATGATGAAGGAGCTGGCGCTGCTGGGGTACTTCACGTCGGAGGTCGGCTGCACGCAGGCGCTGCGCTACGTAGAGTCGCCGGGCCGGTTCGAGCCGTGCCTGCCGTATACGCCGGGTCAGCCGGCGTGGGCACCGCACGCGTGAGGCAGTAGGTCGGTAGGTCGGGAACCGCCGTCACTGACGTACCAGCCTACTGACGAGGGAGCCAAGTCTCTTGACGCCAAGCAGTTCGGCTCTATAAACTGCCCATCGCGTCAATCCAGACAAAATTACTCCCCTTTAAGGATCCACCCCCAGCGTAATGAACCGTCGTCGCATTCTTCCCACCATTTTCGCCCTCGTCGTACCGTTTCTTGCAGCCGCTCAGCAGCCCGCTCCGTCTGCCTCTCTCCCCCGCCAACTCGCTCGCATGCGGCGGCAGATGGACTCGCTGCGCGAGGTCGCCCGCCGGATCGCCCTCGATGAACGGGGCGGCGCCTCCCGCACCTCAGGCGACACCAGCAGCCGCCCGCTCGCATCAGCACGCGGGATCTACGGCAAGCCGTTTGTCCGTCGTTTCGGCTCGGGCACCGCCGTGGGCGGCTACGCCAGCACGGAATTCCGAAGCGAGTACGTCAACGAGCTGCACGCCCGCCGCTCCGTGTTCGACGCCCACCGCGTCGTCCCGTTCATCTTCTCCGAGATCACCGACCGCCTGCACTTCGGCACGGAGATCGAATTCGAGCACGGCACACGGCTCGAGGTCGTGCACGGCGAGGCCGAGGGCGCGGGCGAAGTGAACCTGGAATTCGCGACGCTCGATTACCGGTTCACCGAAGCGCTGAATCTGCGCGCCGGCGTCATTCTCTCGCCGATCGGCCGGTTCAACATCACGCACGACGATCCCGTGAACGAGCTGACAGATCGTCCGCTCGTCACGCAGCGGGTGATTCCCGGCACACTCGGCGAGACCGGCGTGGGTTTCTTCGGCTCGCTGTATCCGTTCGAGCAGGCGCTGGTGACGTACGAAGCGTACGTGGTGAACGGCTTCACGAACGATCTCACGCGGATTGCGCCGGGCGAGAAGCGGCTCAACGTGCACGATGCGCCTGGTACGCGTGGCGCCGACGACGCGAGCACGAAAAACTTCGTCGGCCGGCTGGGCGTCAGTCCGCTGCTCGGCGTGGAGATCGGCGTGTCGGCGCACGTGGGCCCGTATGGCGACGGCGTCGAACTGCCGGGTGCGCCGAGTCGCAATGCGACGATCCTGGCGGTCGATGGGAGCTGGCGCCGCGGACCGCTGGAGGTTCTGGGCGAGGGCGCGAGATTGCGCGCCGATCTCTCCGACTCGTTGCGCACGGCGGGCGTGTCGCGCGGAAGCGCAGGCTACTATCTCCAGGGCAACTATCGGTTTGGTCAGGGATGGCTGGCCCCGAAGCCGACGTCCACGTTCACCGGAGTGGTGCGGTGGGATCAGGTGAACTTCGCCACCGACGTGCCGGGTGATACCGAGCAGCGACTGTCGCTGGGCCTCAACTGGCGTCCCATCGGCGACGCGGCATTCAAGAGCGAATATCAGTGGAACTGGTCCACACCATCGCAGAGCACGGTGCGCGGTCCCGCAGAGCGGCGCGTGGTGTTCTCGCTTGCGTCGTACTTCTGATGCGGTGGCGTTGGATCATTCTGCCGCTTGTGACGGTGTGTGCAGCGCCGGCGGCGCGCGCACAGGATGCGTTGCTCACGCCGGAGCAGGCATTGAAGGAGATCTTTCCCGAGAGTGTACGCATGGTACATGAGACACGGGCACTGCCGCCGGTCGTGCGCCAGCGTCTCGAGCGCGAGCTCGGACGCCGTGTCAACGAGGACAGCGTCGACATTACACGCGTGTTCGACGAGCACGGCAGCTTTCGTGGATATGCCGTGGTGACGGAGGAAATCGGGAAATACCGTCCCATCACTTTCATGGTCGGCATCACTCCGGAACTCACGGTGCGCGACGTCTCGGTGCTGGTCTATCGTGAGTCGCGGGGCGGGGAGGTAAAGCGAAAGCGATTTCTCTCCCAGTATCGTGGCAAGAGCGTGCATGATCCCATCGACGTCAACCGGGACATCATCAACATCAGTGGCGCCACGATCTCGGTGCGCTCGGTGAACGCCGGCGTCAAGCGCGTGCTGGCGGAAGTGACTGCACTCTACGGGACAGAGACGCCGCGGTGACGCAATACTTCACGTATCAGCGCTTCAAGCTCTGGCGCGCGCCGTTCCAGACGCGTGTGCTGCTGACGCTGTTCAACGGCATGATCGTGCTCGCCACAGGGGTGGGCATCCTGATGTATCGCGTCCGCACCGGACTCTCCGCGACGGGCGCACGCGACTACTACCTCGGCAACGAGGGAACGGCGTCCGCCGGAAAGGAGCTGCAGTTCGCGCGCTCCTTCAAGGAGTTGCTGGACGTCACGCACGATCATGCGTTCTCGCAGCCGTTTCTCTTTTTCGTGCTGTGTCACATCTTCGCGCTCACGCGTGTGAGCGACCGCCTGAAGATCACGGTGTACGTCGCGAGCTTCGGCTCGGTGCTGATCGATCTCGCGTCGCCGTTTGTTTGCGCCTCTCCAGGTGGTGAACAGCGTGGTGATGTCGCTGGCGCTGCTGGTGCTGCTCGCGGTGCCAACGTACGAGATGTGGTTCTATCGGGAGACGGCACTTGCCGCAGCCGAGGAGTGAGCTGGTCGCGGCTGTCGCGTTCGCGATCGTGGCCGGACGGGCGACGCACGCGCAGTCAACGCAGAAGGTAGAACGGGCCTGGCCCGTGATGGGCACGATGTTCGTCGCGACCGTTTGGGGCACGGACAGTGTTGCCATGTTGCGCGGCGTGCACGCGGCGCGCGACTCGGTGCGTCTTGTGGACTCGCTCATGAGCACCTATCGGCCCACGAGTGAAATCTCGCGGATCAACGACGGCGCGGGTGGCACCCCGCAGCGCGTGTCGCCCCAAACGATGCACGTGTTGCTGCACGCGAAGCGTCTGTGGATGGCGTCCGGAGGGTTGTTCGATCCCACCGTCGGTCCATTGGTGCGCGCATGGGGCTTTCAGGGGGACAGCGGTGCTATGCCGTCGCCCGTCCGGTTGAATTCGCTGCGTGCGCTCGTCGGCTATCAACGCGTCGAGCTCGATAGCGCGGAAGGTGTGGTGCGCCTGACGCGAGCGGGAGTGCGACTTGATCTCGGCGGCATCGCGAAGGGCTATGCACTGGACCTCGCACGCGCCGCGCTTACCGACCCGAGGATCACCGGTGGAATGGTCGATCTTGGCGGAAACGTCCTCGTGTTCGGCAGGCCCCCCACGGGAACGCAGTGGGTGATCGGCATTCGGCATCCGCGTTACGCTGACCGCGTGTTAGGTACGGTCTCACTCGACTCCGGCGCAGTGGCGACCTCGGGCGACTACGAACATTTCATCCGCGTTCGCGGCGTGCGGTATGGGCACCTGATCGACCCGTTCACGGGGTATCCGCGTCGTGGCGTCATGGCCGCAACGGCAATCGGTCCGCGTGGCGAGTGGAGCGACGGCGTCTCCGGGACGCTGTTCCTCACGGGCGCGCGGCGCGGTGCGCAAATCGCCGACTCGCTACCTGCCGTCGGCGGTGTGTGGGTGCTCGATCGTGGGCGCGATCAGGTTCGCATTGGCGACATCGTCTCGTCACGTCGCGCGCGAGAGACGTTCCATTTCACCGTTACCGGCTGTTCCGATACATCATCTCGACCAGCTCGTCGTACATCGCGTCGGCCTGCTGATCGCTGGCGCGGATCGCGGTCGCTGCGCAGTGACGAAGGTGATTGCGCATGAGCTCCCGGCCGACGGAGCGGAGCGCCTCGTGCACGGACGCGATCTGCGTGAGGATGTCGGCGCAATAGCGGTCCTCGTCCACCATGCGTTGCAGGCCGCGCACCTGACCTTCGATGCGGCGGAGGCGATTGCGGTTCCGTTCTTTCGCATCGGGATCGACGGCGAGCGCACGCCGGCCCGATGCTGCATGCTCGGTCGCGCATCCGCACTCGACATGCTGGGGTAGCGCCGAGCGTTTGGAGCTGCGTGTCTTCTTTACCGTTGTCATGGTGGCGTTCGACTGTAAACGAATCAGACGATGCGTGAACGCCGCAGGCGCAGGCTGTTGCCGACGACGCTGACGGAGCTGAATGCCATCGCGGCGCTCGCGATGACGGGGGAGAGCAGTAGACCGAACGCGGGATAGAGCGCGCCCGCGGCGACGGGAATGCCGACGACGTTGTAGATGAAGGCCCAGAACAGGTTCTGCTTCATCGTGCGCATGGTGCGTCGTGCAAGCACGATGGCGTGCACCGCGGCGTGCAGATCGCCGCGCATGAGCACGACGTCGGCTGCATCGATCGCGACGTCGGTGCCCGTGCCGATGGCCATGCCGACGTCGGCTTGCGCGAGCGCCGGCGCGTCGTTGACACCGTCGCCGATCATGGCCACCACTTTGCCGGCCTGCTGTAGCCGAGCGATCTCCGCCACTTTACCGGCTGGAAGAACGCCGGCGACGACACGCTGCACGCCTGCTTCTTGCGCGATGGCGTCAGCGGTGCGCTGTGTGTCGCCCGTGAGGAGGACGACCTCGAGGCCCAATTGGCGTAGACGAGCGATCGCGTCGCGCGACGTGTCCTTGATGGGGTCCGAGACGGCGAGTACGCCCGCGAGTGCATCGTCAATGCTGACGAACAGCAAGGACTTTCCCTGGCCAGATAGTCGGTCGGCCTCGGCGCGCAGCGGAGACGCGTCGAGTCCTGACTCCCGCATCATTGCTTCGCTGCCCACTGCGACTCGCGTGCCCGCGACCACGCCGACGGCGCCGCGACCCGTGTCCGACATGAACGTCTCGGGTGACGCGAGCGCGACATTCAACGAGTTCGCATAGCGAACCACTGCGCTCGCAAGCGGGTGCTCGCTCAAGGTCTCCAGCGATGCGGCGGCGGCGACGAGCTGCTCGCTCGAGCGGCCAGGCACGAGCAGCACATCCGTGACCGTTGGCCTGCCTTCCGTGACGGTTCCGGTCTTGTCGAGCACGACGGTCGTGACATCGGCGGTGCGTTGCAGCGCCTCACCACCCTTGATGAGCACACCCAGCTCGGCGCCCTTGCCAGACGCCACCATTACCGCTGTCGGCACGGCGAGGCCCATGGCGCACGGGCACGCGATGATCAGCACTGTGATGGCCGCGGCAAATGCACGCACGGCGGGTGCGTCCCACCCGGCCATCTGTCCGGCGACGAACCAGATCGTGAACGTCAGAGCCGCGATCGCAACGACCACGGGCACGAAGACACCGCTCACCCGATCCGCGAGTCGTTGAATCGGCGCGCGGGTGCCTTGCGCGTCACGCATGAGGCGAACGATCTGCGCGAGCGTGCTGTCTGCGCCGAGCGTCGTGGCGCGATAGCGGAGTGCTCCGGCGCCGTTGATGGTGCCGCCAACGACTCGATCCCCAGCCGTCTTCGCCACGGGCAGCGACTCCCCAGTGAGCATCGATTCATCCGCGGCACTGGATCCGGACACCACGTCGCCGTCAACCGGAAAGCGCTCGCCGGGGCGGACGATCACGATGTCACCGGCGG
>WNFL01350367.1_pt1 | contig 25549 bp, 26 predicted proteins | sample 5400361 | NCBI WGS metagenome assembly WNFL01 (sample SAMN13153351, study PRJNA577476) | soil metagenome | isolation source: 40 cm soil on Douglas fir-dominated hillslope | place: USA:California | collected 2013-09-17
CCATTAACGCCCTCGAACACGCCGAAGACGGCACCAAACCTGGCGCGTGACTGCGGATCTACTACTAGGCGCCCAGCTTTACGGCGAGATCTTCGAAGGAGGCGGCGGCAAAATCGACCGGTACCTTTGGCGCCGCTTCTCCTACGACGGGCCCCTCCTGTGGACGAGCGACATGCGCAGTGCGCAAGCCCAGGGCCGAAGCCGCTTTCAGGTCGCCGCTGTGCGCGGCCACCATCATGCATTGGCCTGGACTCAGGTCGAGCGCTTCGGCGGCCGACAGATACACGCGAGGTTTCGGCTTGTAATCGCCGGCGATTTCCGCGCCAAGGATCGCGTCCCAGCGAAACCCGTTGCGGCGCGCAAGATCGACCATCAGCGAGATGTTCCCGTTGGATACGGGCGCGAGAATGAAGCGGCGTTGCAAACGGGGAAAGGCGCGCTTCGCGTCGTCCCAGGCGTCCAGGCGATGCCACGCCAACACAAGCTCGGACAGCGCGGCATCCTCCAGTTTTTCCAAGCCGAACTTCGTGCGGATCGATTCGAGCATCCTTCGATGAAGGACATCCAGCTTCGAAAAAGGAAGGCGCCCGGATCGGACTTCCGCCATCGCGGGCTGATACTGCGCGCGCCAGGCATCCGCGAAGGCTATCCAATCGAGGTCATACCCTAGCGGACGAAGGCTTGCTTGCGATTCGCGCGCGATTCCCCCGCGCCAATCGACCAGCGTCCCGAACACGTCGAAAAGAAGCGCCTTCACGTCTGGTCCTCCCTTCACGAGATCCTCTCGAGGGGATGCTCCCCCGGCAAGCGAGGAATGCGGGGCGGAAACCGCAGCGATGGTCACGGCGCTGCGAGTCAAGAAAGTTCGGCGGGTTGTCATCCTCTTCGCACCAGTCTGCCAAGGGTGTCACATCAACGGCGCGGCCTTGAGCACCTCTTCGAACGTGGTGAGGCCCTGCGCGACCTTGGTCGCGCCGGAGACGCGCAGCGGGCGCATGCCGCCCTTGTAGGCGGCCTGGGTGAGCGGGACGATGTCGTACTTCTCCTGGACGAAGCGCCTCACGTCGGGCGTCATCTGCAGGATCTCGTAGATGCCGATGCGCCCCAGGTAGCCGGTATTGCGGCATTCGAGGCAACCGACCGGCCGGTAGATCTCCTCGGGCGGCGGCGCCTTGAACGGGGTGCACACGACGTTCCAGAGGTTGCGCTCGTCCTCGCGGTTGAACGGCGTCTTCTCCTTGCAGTGCGGGCAGAGCGTGCGCACCAGGCGCTGCGCCATCACGCCGATCACGGTGGCGTTGAGGAGGTAGGAAGGCACGCCCAGGTCGAGCAGGTCGAGGAGCCGCGTAATCGACGCCGGCGCGTCATTCGTGTGCAACGTCGATAGGACGAGGTGCCCGGTGAGCGCCGCCTGGATCGCCATGTCGGCGGTGTCTAGGTCGCGAATCTCGCCGACCATGATGATGTCGGGGTCCTGGCGCATGAGCGCGCGAACGCCGGAGGCGAACGTCACGTCGATTTCCGTCTGCACCTGCATCTGGTTGAAGCGCCCGTCGACCATCTCGATCGGGTCCTCGATGGTGCAGACGTTTACCTCGGGTGTGGCGAGGAGCTTCAACGTCGTGTAGAGCGTCGTGGTCTTGCCCGAGCCCGTGGGCCCCGTCACCAGCAGGACGCCGCCCGGCATCTTGATCAGGTTCTGCCAGGTCTCCTGCTCCTCGCGCGTGAAGCCCAGGTCCTTGAAGTCGCGCAGCAGCACCTCGGGGTCGAAGATGCGCATCACCACCTTCTCGCCGTGCGCGGTCGGCAGCGTCGACAGGCGCAGCTCGATCTCCTCCCCCTCGGGCGTGCGCGTCTTGATGCGCCCATCCTGCGGGCGGCGCTTCTCGATCACGTCCATGCGACCGAGGATCTTGATGCGGGAAGTCATCGCCACCAGCACCGGATACGGGACCTGGTAGACCTGGTGCAGCACGCCGTCGATGCGGAAGCGGATGAGCCCCACGTCGCGGCGCGGCTCGAGGTGGATGTCGCTCGCCCGCTGGTCGAAGGCGTACTGCCACAGCCAGTCGACGAGATGGACGATGTGGTGGTCGTTGGCGTCGAGCTGGCGGCCCGACTTGCCGAGCTCGACGAGCTGCTCGAAATTCGTGAGCCCGGAGCTCGCCACGCCGGCGGCTTCGGCGCGCTTCACGCTCCTCGCGAGGTTGTAGAACTCTCCCTGGTAGCGCTCGATGTCCCCCGGAGTCGAGAGGACGCGCCTGATCGTCAGGCGCAGCATCTCGGAGAGCTCGGCCTCCCAGCTCGAAATGAACGGCTCGCTCGTCGCGATGGTGACTTCCTTGCCGTCGACCTCGACGGGCAGGATGCTGCGCCGCGAGGCGTACTCGGAAGACATCACCGCGGTCACCGCGCGCAGGTCGATCTCGAGCGGGTCGATGTGGTAGTACGGCATCTTCAGCCGCCCGGCGAGCCATTCGGTGAGGGTCTCCGCGTGCAGTGTCTGGTGCGGCGGCTTCGCCGAGCGCAGGCGCGCTTCGGAAATGACGGCGATCGGATGCTTGAGCGACCCCCGCGCGAGCCGCGCGTCCTCCATCAACTTCGCGCCCGCCGCGGGTTCCACGAGGCCATCCTGGATGAGCCAGTCGACCACCTCGCGCAGCGCGAGCCTGCGGTCGACGCGGCTGGTCTTGGGGGATTGGCTGGCCATGCCGGTGATTATCGCTTGAACCGGCCCTGGGGAGCCTAGCTACCGGCCAGGGGCTTCGCGGGATCGTCCCAGCTCTTCGGGTCTTCCAGCGGCTCGAGGTGGGTCAACACCTCGACGTGGGGCAGGCGCGACTGGATATCGTTCTCGAGCCTCTCGACCAGGTCGTGGCCCGCCTGAACGCTCATCTTGCCCGGGACGAGGACGTGGACGTCGACGAAGCTCTTCGCTCCGGCCACCCGCGTTCGCAGCGCGTGGTAGTCGCCGCCTTCGTGGTGCAGCTTCTCCAGCACCTCGACGATCACCGCGCGGTCCTCGTCGGAAATCGCGCGATCCATGAGCCCGTCGAAGGAGCGGACCATGAGCCGCCACCCGGTCCACAGGATCTGCACCGCGACGATCAGGGCGACGATGGGATCGAGCCGCAGCCACCCGGTGAGCTGCACGAGCACCACGCCGACGAAGACGCCGACGGTGGTCCACACATCGGTGAGCAGGTGGCGCGCATCGGCTTCGAGCGTGATCGACCGATGCTCGCGCGCCGCGCGCAGCATCAGGGTCGCGCAACCGGCATTCGCAAGCGTCGCCGCGAGCGAGAGCGCGAGGCCCATGGCCACCTGCTCGAGGGGCTGCGGGTTCATGAGGCGTGGAATGGCGGTCCATGCGATGCCGCCGGCGGCGACGAAGATCAGCGCGCCCTCGATGCCGCTGGAAAAGTATTCCGCCTTCTCGTGGCCGAAGTTGTGCTCGCGATCGGGCGCGTGGGAGGCGTAGGTGAGAGTGATCAGGGCGACCAGCGCGGCGACGATATTGACCACCGCCTCGACCGCGTCCGAGAGCAGGCTCACGGAGCCCGTCATCGCGTAGGCCGCGAACTTGAGCGAGATCGTGACGATCGAGGTGGCGACCGACAGCCAGGCGTAGAAGATGGGGGAACGCACGGGAGCGATACTACTTTCGTTTCGCTGAAAACGGGAATACGCTGGGAGAATGAGTATCGATCGCGAGAAGCTGAATCGCGTCTTCTGGGACCTCGGCCTGCGCTTCGAGTGGGACGAGGCGACCTGGGCAACCCTCGCGCCGCTGCCCGACCTGAAGGCGCAACTCCGGACCTACCTCGAGAAGCACCAGCCGCACCTGCTCGCGGTCTACGACATCGACTTCCTCGTGAAGATCATCGAGGAGAAGATCGCCAATCCCACCGACAGCCGCACAGGGCTCGAGGCGCACCGCTCCGTCTGATCGCGGGATCCAGTCTCACAGCACGACGCGGAAATCGGCCACCGTCTTGGCCTTCACGTCTTCGAGCGTGACCCCCGGATGCAGCTCGGTGAGCACCAGCCCCTTGCCGCGCTCCACCTCGAAAACGCACAGGTCCGTGATGATCTTGTTGACCACACCCTTGCCGGTGAGCGGCAGTGTGCATTGCTTGAGAATCTTGGACGCACCGTCCTTCGAGCAGTGCTCCATCAGAACCACCACGCGCTTCACGCCGGAAACCAGGTCCATTGCCCCGCCCGGCCCCTTCACCATCTTGCCCGGCACCATCCAGTTGGCGAGGTCGCCGTTCTCCGCGACTTCAAGGCCGCCCAGGATCGACAGGTCGACGTGGCCGCCGCGGATCATGCCGAAGGAGTCCGCGCTGGAGAAGAAGCTCGACCCGGGAAGCGTGGTGATGGTCTGCTTGCCGGCATTGATGAGATCCGGATCGACCTTGTCGTCGGCGGGAAACGGGCCGATGCCGAGGAGACCGTTTTCCGACTGAAGGTGCACGGTCATGCCCGCGGGAATATGGTTCGCGACCAGCGTCGGAATGCCGATGCCCAGGTTCACGTAGTACCCATCGCGCAACTCCTTCGCCGCGAGCTTCGCCATGAGGTCGCGAACGGGTGAATCCTTCTTCGATGCCGCCGCGCCGGACACCGTACGAAACTCGATGCGCTTTTCATACTTGGCGCCCTGGACGATGCGGTCGACGAAAATACCCGGCGTGTGGACCTGGTCGGGATCGAGTTCGCCGACTTCCACCAATTCCTCCACCTCGGCCACCGTGACCTTGCCGCAGGTGGCGATCATCGGGTTGAAGTTGCGCGAGGTCATGCGGTATACGAGGTTGCCGAGCTTGTCGCCCTTCCACGCCTTGACGATCGCGACGTCGGCGTGGATCGCATCCTCGAGCACGTACTCGCGGCCGTCGAACGCTTGCGTCTGCTTGCCTTCCGCGAGCTTGGTGCCGAAGGCCGTGCGCGTGTAGAAGGCGGGGATGCCTGCTCCGCCGGCGCGGAATTTTTCCGCGAGCGTCCCCTGCGGCGTCAACTGCAATTCGAGCTCTCCGGCCAGCACCTGGCGCTCGAATTCCTTGTTCTCTCCCACGTAGGAGGCGATCACTTTCTTCACCTGGCGCGATTTCAGCAGCAGCCCCATGCCGAAGTCGTCCACGCCCGCGTTGTTGCCGGCGATGGTGAGCCCCTTCACGCCGCTTTCCACGAGCGCGCCGATCAGGTTCTCTGGAATCCCGCACAGGCCAAAGCCGCCGGCGGCGATGGTCATGCCGTCCTTCAGCAGCCCGGCGAGGGCCGATTTCGCATCGGGATAAACCTTGCTCATTTCAGTTGCTCCTCAGTCGATTCTCCATGCCCACCTTCCTCGCGAGCCTCGCTGCGCTTGACCGCCGCGGCGATGCCGGCCTCGACGCCCTTCACCATCGTCATCAAGGCCATCGCCGGGATCGCCGGCTTGTCGATGACCTGCTCTTCGGAATAGGGGACGTGGATGAAGCCGGCGCGCGCCTCTCGCCCGCTTGCCGCGAAGTGATGGAGAACACCGTACATCAGGTGATTGCACAGATAGGTTCCGGCGCTATTGGAAACCTCCGCCGGGACACCCGCCGCGTGCATCGCCTCGACCATCGCCTTGATCGGCAGCGTCGCGAAGTACGCGGGCGGACCATTCGCCGCGATCGGCTCGTCCACGGGTTGCACGCCGCCGTTGTCGGCGACGCGCGCGTCGTCCACGTTGATCGCGACACGCTCCACGCTCAGGTGAGCGCGCCCTGACGCCTGTCCCAGGCAGATCACGAAGGTGGGTTTCACCCGTTCGATCGCCTCGACCAGGGTCTCGATCGCGCGCCTGAACTCGCACGGCACGCGGCAGGTCTCCACGCGCATTCCCCCGATCGCGCGCGGGAGCTTCTCGCAGATCTGCCAGGAGGGATTCACTCTCTCCCCGCAAAAAGGGTCGAAGCCGCTGACGAGGACGACGGGCCCGTCGCGGGGAGCCATCGGTTTCGGCTTGAGCGCGACGCGCTCGGTGAGAATCAGCTCGCTCGGCACTTGCGCGCCCGGGCGCGGGCGGCGACGCGAGCCCGTCGCCCCCGCGGACTGTACCGCCTGCGGGGCTTTCAGCGTTTTCCGGCGCCGCCTCAGCATCTCAGCGCGCGGTCCAGCCGCCGTCGATGACGAACGACGCCCCGTTCACCTGCGCCGCCGCCTCGCTGGCAAGATAGACCGCCATCGCCGCGATCTCCTCGACCTTCACGAATTCCTTCGTCGGCTGCGGCGCGAGAAGTATCTCCTTCGCGCGCTCCGGCGAGATGCCCTGCTGCTTCGCGAGGTCGTCGATCTGCTTCTGCACGAGCGGCGTATGCACGAATCCCGGGCAGATCGCGTTCGCTCGCACGTTGTGCTCCGCGACCTCGACCGCGGTCGCCTTGGTGAATCCGACGATGCCGTGCTTCGCCGCGACATAGGCGCTCTTGTTGGGCGAGGCCACAAGGCCGTGGGCGGAGGCCATGTTGATCACGCGCCCCCAGCGTCGCGCCTTCATGCCGGGCAGCGCGGCCTTCGTCGCATGGAACGCCGAAGAGAGATTGATCGCGATCACCGCGTCCCATTTGTCCTCGGGAAACGCGTCGATCGGCGCGACGTGCTGGATGCCGGCATTGTTGACCAGGATGTCCACGGCCCCGAAGGCTTCGATCGCCTTGCGCACCAGGTCGGCGATCTCGGCGGGCTTCGACATGTCGGCGGCGTGATACCGGGCTTTCACACCCGACTTCTCGAGCGCCGCGCGCAGCGACTCGATCTCGGCCGCATCGCCGAAGCCGTTCAGCATCACGTTCGCGCCCTCGGCCGCGAATCGCTCCGCGATCGCCCGGCCAATGCCGCTCGTTGAGCCGGTCACCACGGCGGACCGGCCCGCCAGCTGCTTGGTTGTCATCGCTGTTCCTGTTCTTGCGGTCAGTCGGGTGCGCGGACCATCTCGATGTGCATGATGCCGTCCTCGTCGTACGGCTCGGAGGACTGGGCGAATCCGAATTCGCCGTAGAAGTCCTTGAGGTACATTTGCGCCCCGATGCGAAGGGCCTGGCCGGGCCACAGCGCCTGCGCCCGCGCGATCGCCTCGCGCATCAGCGTGCGGCCCGCGCCGATGCTGCGCGCGGGCGCCAGGGTCATGACGCGCCCGATCGAAGGCTCGCGATATTTGACGCCGGGCGGCACGAGGCGGCAGTAGGCGACGATGTCAGGGGGACAGGGCACATCCGGCATCGAGCTGTAACCTGTCCCCGCGCGTCCGACGAGATGCCAGCACGATGGATCCGCGCCATCGACATCCTGGAACGCGCACGTTTGCTCGACCACGAAGACCGCGGCCCGCGCGCGGAAGATGTCGTGGACCTCGCGCGGCGAGAGCTCGTCGAAATGCGCGAAGCGCCAGGCGATCAGCGGAGAATGGATCCCGGCCTGCGCCGGGACGACGACGCTCATTCCGACACCACCTTGCGCGTCGTCGCCTTCGCCAGGTGCAGCCATGTTTCCACCACGGTATCGGGGTTGAGCGACATCGATTCGATGCCCTCTTCCATGAGCCATTCCGCGAGGTCGGGATAGTCGCTCGGGCCCTGGCCGCAGATGCCGACATACTTGCCCTGCCTGCGGCACGCCTGGATCGCGAGATGCAGCATGCGCTTCACCGCGGCGTCGCGCTCGTCGAAGGCGTCCATCACCAGGCCGGAATCGCGGTCGAGCGCCAGCGTGAGCTGCGTCATGTCGTTCGAGCCGATGGAGAATCCGTCGAAGTGCTTGAGGAATTCGTCGGCGAGGATCGCGTTCGACGGGATCTCGCACATCATGATGACGCGCAGCGCATTGCGGCCGCGCTCGAGCCCGTTCTGCTTGAGGATCGCGAGCACCTGTTCCGCTTCCTTGATGCTGCGCACGAACGGGATCATCAGCTCGACGTTGGTGAGGCCCATGGTGTCGCGGACCTTGCGCATGGCCTCGCATTCGAGGTCGAAGCAATCGCGGAAGGCCGGCGCGATGTAGCGCGACGCTCCGCGAAAGCCGAGCATCGGGTTCTCCTCGTTGGGCTCGTATTGCGCGCCGCCGATGAGGTTGCGGTATTCGTTCGACTTGAAATCCGAAAGACGCACGATCACCTTCTTCGGCCAGAACGCGGCCGCGATCGTGGCCACGCCCTCGGCGATCTTCTCGACATAGAAACGCACCGGGTTTTCGTAGCCGCGCGCCTGCTTCGCGACCTGCGCCTTGAGCTCCGGCGCCAGGCGGCCGAACTCGAGGCAGGCTTTCGGATGGATGCCGATCGTGTTGGAGATGATGAACTCGAGGCGCGCGAGCCCGACGCCGTCGTTCGGGATCTGCGTTGCCGACGTTCATCGCGATCTTCACCGGGATCGACGGCATGCGATCGAGGGAGTGTTCGACGACTTCGTACTCCAGCTTTCCCGCGTAGATGTAGCCGGTATCGCCTTCGGCGCACGAGACCGTCACCTCCGCGCCCTCCTTCAGCATCTGCGTCGCATCCTCGCAACCCACCACCGCGGGCACGCCGAGCTCGCGCGCGATGATCGCCGCGTGGCAGGTCCGGCCCCCGCGGTTGGTGACGATCGCGGATGCCCGCTTCATCACCGGCTCCCAGTTGGGATCGGTCATGTCGGTCACCAGGACGTCGCCTTCCTGCACCCGCGACATTTCGGTGGCGTCCATGATCACGCGCACGCGGCCCTGCCCGATCTTCGAACCGATGGCGCGTCCGCTCGCGAGCACCTCGCCGCGCTTGCCGATGCGATAGCGCGTGAGGACGTCCTTGCGCTTCTCCTGGCTCTTCACCGTCTCGGGCCGCGCCTGCAGGATGTAGAGCTTGCCGTCCTCGCCGTCCCGTCCCCATTCGATATCCATCGGACGCCCGTAGTGCTTCTCGATCGCGACCGCGTAGCGCGCGAGCTCCTCGACCTCGGCATCGGCGAGCGAGAAGCGATCGCGATCGGCGTGCGACACCGGCCGGTCCTCGACCGAGCGCCCGGGGCGCGCGTCGTCGGCGAATACCAGCTTGATCGCCTTGGTTCCGAGCCCGCGCCGCAGGATCGCCGGCTTGCCCGCGGCGAGGCACACCTTCGAGACGTAGAACTCGTCCGGATTGACCGAGCCCTGCACCACGCTCTCGCCGAGCCCGTAGCTCGCGGTGATGAAAACCACCTCGCGGAAGCCAGACTCGGTGTCCATGGTGAACATCACGCCCGCCGCGCCAACGTCGCTTCGCACCATGCGCTGAACGCCGGCGGAAATCGACACTTCGCCGTGGGCGAATCCCTTGTGCACCCGGTAGGAGATGGCGCGATCGTTGTAGAGCGAGGCGAAGACGCGCTTAACGCCCTCGAGCACGTTGTCGATGCCGCTGATGTTGAGGTAGGTTTCCTGCTGCCCCGCGAAGGACGCGTCGGGCAGATCCTCGGCGGTCGCCGACGAGCGCACCGCGAAGCTCGCGGGCTGTCCTGAAGCTCGCTCTACCGCCGCGACGCGCTTGTATTCCGCCCGGATCTGCTCCTCGACGGCGGGCGGCATGGTGCCGTCGGCGACCCACGCGCGGACACGCGTGCCGGTCTTCGCGAGGGCGTCGACGTCGTCGATGTCCACGCGCGCGAGCGCCTCGCGGATCGGCTCCTCGAGCTTGTTGTGCGCGATGAAATCGTCGAAGGCCTGCGCGGTGGTCGCGAATCCGCCCGGGACGCGCACACCCGTGGCCGCGAGCTGGCTGATCAGCTCGCCGAGCGACGCGTTCTTCCCGCCCACCGAGGCGACGTCGGTCATGCGAAGCGACTCGAGGGCGACGACGTAGCGGGAGGGCATGGCTGAATTATAATCGACGCTCTCCATGCCCCAGCGCCATCGCGTCTTCTTCATCTCCGACCGCACCGGCATCACTGTCGAGGGTCTTGGGGCCTCGTTGCTCTCGCAGTTCGCCGACACGGACTTCCCGCGCACGACGCTGCCCTTCATCGACACCGTCGACAAGGCGCGGGAGGCTGTCGCCCAGGTGAACGAATCGAACCAGAACGGCACGCGGCCGCTCGTCTTCAGCTCGATCGTCAACGACGCCGTGCGCGCCGAGATCCAGAAGGCCGAGGCCCTCGTGCTCGACGTCTTCGAGCGCTTCATCGTTCCGCTCGAGAACGAGCTCGGCCGGAAGGCGATGCACGCCGTCGGCAAAACCCACAGCGTCGGCAACGTCAAGGACTACAACCACCGTATCGAGGCGATCAACTACACCCTCTCGCACGACGACGGCGTCACGCACCGTGGGCTCGAGGAGGCCGACATCGTGCTCGTGGGAGTGTCGCGCAGCGGGAAAACCCCGACCTGCCTCTACCTGGCGATGCAGTTCGGCATCAAGGCCGCCAACTATCCGCTGATTCCCGAGGACCTGGAGGCGAATCGCATCCCCTCGTCGCTCAATCCGCTCAAGCAGAAAGTGTGGGGCCTTTCGATCGTGCCCGAGCGCCTGCACCAGATCCGCAGCGAACGCCGGCCGGACTCGCGCTACGCGGCCCTCGACAACTGCCGCTACGAGGTGTCGGCCGCCGAGAAGCTCATGCGGCAAGCGGGAATTCCCTATCTCGACTCGACCACCAAATCGATCGAGGAGATCGCCACCCATTTGCTGCACGAGGCGCATCTGGTGAGGCGCGTGTACTAGGCCGTTTTGTAAGCGAAAAGTAACCGTCTTCAGCCCGGAGATTATGCGAAGATAGCCGCGACATACGTGGTCGCGAAGCGCCGTCATCCAGTCGAACAATGGCCTCTGCGCCCCGCCAGAGCCTGCCACTAAGGGAGATTCCATGAAGAGCAAGAAGCGCGTCCTGCCCGCCCTCATCCTGTCCCTCTTTGCCGCCGCGGGAAGCCACCAGGCCCAGGCCGCGCAATTCAGCGGCGTGGTGGTATTCGGCGACAGCCTCTCGGATGCCGGTTATTTCCGCGGGTTCCTCGCGAGCCTGGGGCTGCCGGCCGCCCAGATGGGGCGCTTTTCGACCAACCCGGATCCGGTTTGGTCGGAGCTGATCTCGACGTTCTATGGATTCAATCCGGCGCCGAGCAATGCGGGCGGGACCATCTACGCGCAGGGCGGCGCGCGGGTCGCGCTGACCCCCGGCATCACGCCGACCGGCCAGGCCGAGCGGCCCGTCAGCACGCAGATCACCGAGTACCTCACGTCGCACGGCAACGCCGCCGATCCCAATGCGCTTTACACGATGTGGGCCGGCGCCAACGACTTCTTCGTGAACAACGCGGCCCTGCAGGCCGGCTCGATCACCGCGGCGCAGTTCCAGACCAACGTCCTCGCCGCAGCGACCGCCGAAGTGCAGCAGACCGCGCGCCTTTTCCAGGCGGGCGCGACGCACGTCATGGTGTTCGGCGGATTCGACGGCGCGATGACGCCCGGGATCGCCGCAGCGGATGCGGCGACGCGCGCTGGCGTGACGGCGCTCACCGCGGGCTACAACACGACGCTGTGGACAGGCTTCCAGGGCGCGGGGATGCGCGTGATTCCCGTGGACCTGTTTTCCCTCTTCAACGAGATTCGCGCCAACCCGACCGGTTTCGGCTTCACGAACATCACCGGAGTCGCGTGCGGACCGTTTGCGCCGTTCAGCTCGGGCTCCAGCGCGCTCTTCTGCCTGCAGGGCAGGAACGTCGCGGCCGGCGCCCAGAACACCCTCCTGTGGGCGGACCCGACAGGTCACATGACGGCCGCGGGCAACCGCATCGTCGCGCAATTCGCCGAATCGTTGATCGAAGGCCCGTACAACTACTCGCAGCTCGCCGAAGCGCCGCTGCGCACGCGCGCCCTGCACATCCAGGGCGTGAATGACGGCCTGGCGAGCGGGCACAGCGCCGAAGTCGGCAAGCTCACCGCCTTCGCTTCCGGCGGCGGCGGCGATTTCGACGTCGCCTCCGGCATTGGCAACTCCGGGGCTTCCAACAAGAACGAGGCGTATACCGCTGGCGTCACGATGCGCACATCGGATTCGGTCACGCTCGGGTTGGCGCTCGGGCAGACTCGAGGGCACGGCAGCTTCGGCTCCGACATGGGCGGCTACCAGACACGCGATTGGGCCTACTCGGCGTTCGGCTCGGTCAAGCTCGGCGGCTTCTATGGCTCGGGCGTCGCGACGATTTCCAACATCAAGTACAGCGATATCCGTCGCAACATGGTGCTCGGCTCGCTCGTTCGCACGGGAACCGCGAGCAGCGACGGCTCGAACGCCTCGGCCTACTTCAACGCCGGCTACGACCTCGCGCTCGGCCGGTTCCTGATCGGACCGACTGTGTCGGTGACCACCCAGAACGTCGAGGTCAACGGATTCGACGAGGCGGGCGCGGGCGCGTCGGGCCTGCGCATCTACACGCAGAAGCGCCGCTCCGAAGTGTGGAGCGCGGGCCTGCGCGCTTCGTGCAACTTCGGCGGATGGACGCCGTGGCTGCGCTGGACGGCGGACGAGGAGCGCAAGGACGATCCGCGCTTCGTGACCGCGACTCCGTTGACGCTCGCCGCCATCGGCAACCAATACGACATCCCCGCCTATGCGGGCGATACGAGCTTCACGACGATCGCCGCGGGCGTCCGCGGCTGGCTCACGCCGAACGTCGCGCTGGGCGTTTCCTACTACAAGGTGTCCGGACGCTCCGGCATCAGCGAGCAGGGCGCGAACGCGACGGTGTCGGTGAAGTTCTGACGTGGTCGAGATACGAGCCGGCGGAATCTGAAAAGAGTCTACACGGCAGCCAACCTGCCCGAAGCGCACCTCATCGCCGACTGGCTCGCGGATCGGGGCGTTCGCGCTCGCATCTTCAATGCGAACGCCTCGAGCATCGCGGGAGAGCTGCCGATCGACGCGGCCCTTCCGCAGGTCTGGGTCGAGAATCCGCAGGACGCCTCGCGCGCGCGAACGCTGATCGACGACTACCTCGGTTCGCGCGTCGTCGGACCGCCCGTGCGCTGCCCCGCGTGCGGCGAAGAAAACCCGTCCTCGTTCGACGTCTGCTGGTCCTGCGGCGCCGGGCTGGAGAAGTAGTCCGTACGCTACGGAGTTCCGATGAAGAGGTAGAAGCGCGCCTTGCCGTTCCTCGCGTCGGCGACGCCGATGTAGATCGGACCCAACGCCGTGCTCGCGGCGAGATAGGCGCCGAAGGATCGCTGCCAGCCGGAGAGCGAAACCTCGGTGATGCGCTTGTTCATCTTGCCAGCCTCCGCCGCCACGCCGCCGATGAAGCTCAGGCCGAAGACCGGGATCGCGACCTTGAGCCGGTATTGCGCCTCGAGCCGGCCAAAGGCGTATTCGCCGCCGAGCATCTGATCGTTCGCGAATCCGGAAAGGCGGCGCGGGCCGCCGAGGGTGAAGGCATCGCCCAGAGGCAGCGTGCCCTTGGGAGTCGTGCCGCCCTCGAGGCCGCCGAGCATCACGAAGCTTCCCATCGACCACGCGGCGCCGAACTTCGCCTCGGAACGCGAATAGGTCTGCATCCCCACGGTCACGTTCTGGGCCTCGAAGTGCGTGACGTCGAGCTTCAAGCCGCGAGTCGGAAAGAAGGGCTCGTCGTACGTATCGATGGAGAGCGCCGCCTTTGCGCCGCGCACGCGTTCGGTGACGTTCGAAAAGACATCGGGACCGGTATCGAGCACCGAGCCGATGCGCCTTTCGACCCAGCCGAGCCGCGCCTGCCCAAAGACGCCGAGGTTCACACCGCCGTCGACCCCGGCCTCGCTTTCCTGCACGCGAAAGACCGCGAGGCGATCGCCTTCGAAATAAAGGCTTACCTTGCGTAGCGACGTGCCCACGTACGGACGCACGAAGAAACGGTGCCGCGAATCGAGCGGCTGGTAGAACTCGCTCGCGATCGCCTGCACGCTGCCGATCTGCCCGCGGGTCAGCCACTCGCCGCCGAGCGAGTTCATCCACGTCTTGCGATACAGGGCGCGCAGGTTGTAGCTGGATTCGCTGCGGAAATCCGACGACAGGTTCAGGCCGAAGCTCAGGTAGTCCGGGCCCCATGGCTTCTCGATCGGGGTGATCCTGAGAATCGTGCGATCGCGATCGGTCAGCACGCTGTAGTCGAGGGACTGCAGGTCGCCCTGGCTGTACTCGGTCACCAGGTCCTCGGTGAGCATCTTGAGGTCGAGCGGCTTGGCCTTCCTCCTGGCGAATGCCGCGGCGGATCTTGCCCGGATTCACGAATCGGGTATCGGCGACCGTCACCTCGTCGATCACCGGCAGGGGTTGCGTCTTCGAGAAGCGAGTGCGCTCGCGCCACGCCACGTAATCCCTCTCGGGCAGGGCGAGCCGCTTGAGCTCGGCCGCGTGCTGGAGCGCTGCCTGGCGCCCGAGCTCCGCGGCCTCGAGCTGGCGCGTGAACTGCGTGGAGCCGATGTCCTTCATCTCGGGCGCGATGAGGAAGTCGCTCGCGGAGATGAGCTCCTTCGACTTGATGACGTTCTGCTCGGTGAGCAGGTTCACGACCTGGCCGAGCACCGTCACGACGCCGGTCACCTGGTCGGGCGTGAAAAGCGGCGTGCCCACGTTCACGGCGATCACCACGTCGGCGCAGAGGTCGCGGACTTCCCCGACGGGCAGGTTGTCGGTGAGGCCTCCGTCGACGAGCTTGCGGCCCTCGCGAACGACGGGCGTGATGAATCCGGGCACCGACATGCTCGCGCGCATGGCGGAAGTGAGATCGCCCGAACGCATCGCCACCCGCTCCCCGTTGCCGATGTCGGTGGCGATGATCGCCAGCGGCAGCGGCAGCTCCTCGATCGGTCGCGAGCCCAGCTCGGCGCGCACCAGCCGGTTGAAGAAGAGCTTGAGCTTCTCGCCCGTGACCGCGCCTTCCCGAAACCGCTGGCCGTCGCGGGACACTCCGATCTCGAGGCCCGAGAAGAAGCGCTCCTCGATCTCCTTGCGCCGCAGGTTGAGCGACGCGCGACCGGCGCTGTCGTCGAATATTCCGACCCAGTCCGTCTCGCTCACGAGCTGCTTGATCTCGGCGGGCGCGATTCCTGCCGCATAGGCGCCGCCGATGAGCGCCCCGATGCTGGTCCCGGCGATGCAATCGACCGGCACGTGCAATTCCTCGAGCACCTCGAGCACGCCGAGGTGCGCGCCGCCGCGTGCCCCGCCGCCGCCGAGCGCGAGCCCGACCTTGAGCCGCGGCGCGGTCTGCGCGACGACGCCGGCGCTCGCCATCGCGAGGAGGGATGCGGCGATCGCCTTCATGACTGATGGGGGATAAATGGCTACACCTTCAGCGTGAACGGCGTGAAGCGGGTATCGCGATCGTAGAAGTCCTCGTTCTCCACCCGCTTGAGCCATCCCACGATCGCATAGGTCACGGGGGTGAAGAGGACTTCGACCGCGACCTTGGTCAGGAATTGCACGAGCATCACCGTGGGAAGCTTGTCGTCGGGAATGATGCCGGTGCCGTAGAAGGCAAGCGGGTAGAAAAGGAGCGAGTCCACCCCCTCCCCGAAGATCGTCGATCCGATCGTGCGCGACCAGAGCCAGCGCCCCTGGGTCGCGATCTTCATCTTCGCGAGCACGAACGAGTTCACGAACTCGCCCGCGAAGTAGGCGATCATCGACGCGAGCGAGATTCGCCAAGCGTTGCCGAACGCGATTTCGTAGGCCTGCTGGTTCTTCCAGAAGGGTGCCGGCGGCAGCGCCACCACCACCCACGCCATGAATGAAGCGAAGACGAGCGCGGCGAATCCGGCCCAGATCACGCGCCGGCTGCGCGCGTACCCGTAGACCTCGGTGAGTATGTCGCCGAAAACGTACGATATCGGGAAGAACAGCACACCGGCGCCGAAGGTGAACACACCGACAACGGGCCAATCCACCTGCGCGATCTTCGCCGGCCCGATCAGGTTCGAGCACACCAGGATCACGACGAACGCCACCATCACGAACTCGTAGTAACGGTATTGGCGTGGTGCTGGGCTCATTCGCGTTTCTCCCTTTGGCGCGCGGCTTCGAAAAGGCATAGCGATCCCGCCACGCCTGCGTTGAGTGATTCCATGCGGCCCGGCATCGGAATGCGCGCACGCAGGGTGGCAGCGGCCTTCAATGCCTCGGACAGTCCGGTGCCTTCGTTGCCCACGAGAAATGCGACCGGCCCCCGGAGGTCGACGTCATGCAGCGCGCGATCGGCATCGGCCGAAAGCGCGATCGAGGTGCCTCGATAGGTCCCGGCGAATGCCTCGAGGTCGGCCCCCTCGACGATGTTCACCGCGAAATGCGCTCCCATCGCGGCGCGCAGGACCTTCGGAGACCAGGCGAACGCGCATTGCGGCGAAAGCACGACATGTCCCGCCGCCGCGGCCGCCGCGCTGCGCAGCAGCGTGCCGACGTTGCCGGGATCCTGGATGTTCTCGAGGAGGAGCACCAGCGGGGCGGTCGGCGGCACGTTGCGTCCCAAAGGAGTACGCACGCACGCGATCACCCCCGTGGGCGCCGCGACGCCCGAGAGCGCGTTGAAGAGCGTGTCGCCGAGGAGCATCACCCGCGCAGGAGCGGCGCGTTCGAGCAGCCGCGCGATGGCCGGACTTTCGAGCGCGGCACGGTTCACCAGGATCTCCACCGGCCTTTCGCCCGATTCGAGATAGGCCGCCAGCAAGTGATCGCCCTCGATGAGCGAAAGGCCCCGGCGCTTGCGCTCCGAGCTGCTCGCGGCGAGCTTCGCCATCGCCTTGAAGGTCGCATTGTCGCGGGAGGTGACGGCCTTGATCATTTTTTTAGAACGCGAGCTCGGGTTGCAGCCGCGAGTAGACGGGCTCGAAGCTGCGGCGGTGGATCTCGCAGGGGCCGAAGACGTGCAGCGCCGCGAGATGCTCGGGCGTCGAGTAGCCCTTGTGGTTCGCGAATCCGTAGTTCGGGAAATGCCGGTCGAGTTGGATCATTTCGGCGTCGCGCGCGGTCTTCGCGAGGATCGAGGCGGCCGAGATGGCGGCGACGAGCTGGTCGCCGCGCACGATCGCGCGGCACCGCAACCCGGTCTCGGGAACGTGCAATCCGTCGACGCAGACCTCGTCGGGCTCGATCGACAGCAACTCGAGCGCGCGCCGCATCGCGAGGAGCGTCGCCCTCAGGATATTGATGCGATCGATCTCCTCGACGCTCGCCGAGGCCACGGCCCAGGAAAGCGCGCGGGCACGAATCCGGCGGGCGAGGCGCTCGCGCACCCGCGGCTCGAGGACCTTGGAATCGGCGAGCCCGCGGATCGGACGGACGGGATCGAGCACGACGGCGGCGGCGAACACCCCGCCCGCGAGCGGGCCGCGGCCGGCTTCGTCAACCCCGCAAAGAAGCGTAGCGATCGCGCTCGTGGAGACCTGGTTCATGCCCCTTCCCGGATTCGAGGTAAGGCTGCAACGCGTCGGCGACGCGCGCGTCATGATCGCACGCGAGCCCGGCATGCAGGTGCGCGAAGCGCGCGCGCAGCCGGTCGCGGGCGCTCTTCGCTTCGAGCCAGTTCCCGAGCGCCTGGGCCAGGTGCTCGGGGGTCGCGTCGTCCTGCAGCAGCTCGGGCACGACGAACTCCCCCGAAAGGATATTGGGCAGCCCGACGTAGGGCAGCAGGGCCTGGCGCATCATCAGGCGGTAGGTGAGCGGCGGAACGCGATAGGTGATGACCATCGGGCAACGCGCGAGCGCCGCTTCGAGCGTGGCCGTGCCGCTCGCCACCAGTGCCACGTCGGCCGCATGCAGGGCGAGATGCGCGTGGCCAAAGAGGACCGTGATCGGCAGGTCGCGCGCCTCGAGGGCATAGAGGCGCGATTCGAAGAACTCCCGCGTCTCGCGCGTGGCGAGTGGCACGAAGAAGCGCATGCCCGGACGCGCGGCCGCGAGCGTGCGCGCGGTCTCGATCATCACGTCCGCGTGCCATTCGAGCTCGCTCACGCGGCTGCCGGGCAGGAGCGCGACGGCGCAGGCGCTCGACGGTAGCCGTAGCTGGGCGCGCGCTTCCTCGTGATCGGGCACGATCGCCATCGCGTCGGCGAGCGGGTGACCGACGTAGCTCACCGGCACTCCCGCCTTTCGGTAGATCGCCTCCTCGAACGGAAAGACGACGAGCATGTGGTCGACCGCGCGCTTGATCGCATGGATGCGCTCGGGGCGCCAGGCCCAGAGTGAAGGGCTCACGTAATGGACCGTGCGGATCCCGGCCGAACGCAGCCGCGCTTCGAGGCCGAGATTGAAATCGGGCGCGTCGACGCCGATGAAGAGGTCGGGGGGCTGATCGAGCAGCAAGCGCCCGAGCTTGCGCCGGATCGCGAAGATCTCGGGAATGTGCTTGAGCGCCTCGACGTAGCCGCGCACGGCGAGCTTCTCGAGCGCGAAGAGCGCACGAGCGCCTTCGCCGATCATCTTCGGGCCCGCGATGCCGTAGAAATCGAGGTCGGGCATGCGCTTGCGCAGCGCGCGGATGAGCGCCGCGCCGAGCATGTCGCCGGAAGCTTCCCCGGCGACGATCGCCACCCGCTTCAACGCAGGATGCCGCGCGTGGCGGTCTCGAGGAACGCCACGAGCGGGCGGACTTCCTTCGCCTCCTCGGCCTGCCGGGCGAGCTCGGCCTTGGCGTCCGCGAGGCTCAGGCCCGATTTGTAGAGCGTCTTGTAGGCGCGCTTGAGCGCGGCGATCGCCTCGGGGGCGAAGCCGCGGCGCTTGAGGCCCTCGGCATTGATGCCGTGCGGCGCGCAGGGCTGGCCCGCGACCAACACGTAAGGCGGGACGTCCTGCAGGATCACGCTCGATACCCCGATCATCGCGTGCTCGCCGATCTTCACGTATTGGTGCACGCCGACGAAGCCGCCGAGCACGGTCCAGTCGCCGATGTGCACGTGGCCGCCCAGCGTGGCGTTGTTCGCGAAGACCGTATTGGCTCCGACCTGGCAATCGTGCGCGATGTGGCAGTACGCCATGAGCCAGTTGTCGTCGCCCACCCGCGTGACGCCGGCGTCCTGCACCGTGCCGCGATTGAGCGAGCAGTACTCGCGGATGGTGTTGCGGTCGCCGATTTCCAGGCGCGTGGGCTCGCCCTTGTACTTCTTGTCCTGGTTCGCTTCGCCGATCGAGCAGAAATGGAAGATCCGGTTGTCGCGCCCGATGCGGGTGTGGCCGGTGATCACGTTGTGCGCGCCGATCGTCGTGCCCTCGCCGACCTCCACGTCCCCGTCGATCACGGTATACGGCCCGACGCTCACGTTCGCGCCGAGTTTGGCGCGCCCATCAACAATCGCGGTGGGATGAATGACCTGGGATTCTGCGTTCATCTGCGTTTATCTGCGGATTCAAAGCCCTCTCTTCGCATCACTCACAACTGCCTCAATGCGCAGAGCAGCTCCGCCTCCGCGGCAACGGCGCCGGCCACCTTGGCGACCGCGTTGAACTTGGCCATGCCGCGCGCGACACGTCCCTGCTCGACCTCGATCACCAGCTGGTCGCCCGGCGTGACCGGGCGCTTGAAGCGCGCGCCGTCGATGCCCACGAAGTAGTAGACCCACTTGCCGTCATTCTTGTGGCCGAGGCTCTTGAGTGACAGCACCGCCGCGGCCTGCGCCATGGCCTCGACGATGAGGACTCCCGGCATGACGTGATAATGCGGAAAGTGGCCCGGGAAGAACGGCTCGTTCACCGTCACGTTCTTGATCGCCGTGATGCGCACGTCCTTCTCGAAGGCGATGATGCGGTCGATGAGGAGGAACGGAAAGCGGTGCGGAAGGTACTCCTTGATTTCCTCGATCGTCATTTCACTCATCTTCTTCTCCCGAGGCATCCTTGCGCCCGGCGCGCACGATCTTGTCCAGCCGGCGCAGGTGCACGGCGTTGCGCAGCCACTCGGCGTGCGGCATGAACGGCAGCCCGGACGTGTACGTGCCCGGCTCCGTGATCGACTTCGTGATGAGGGAAAAGCCCGAGACGGTCACGTGGTCGCAGATCGAGATGTGGCCGACGAGCCCGACGCCGCCGCCGATCATGCAGTGCTTGCCGATGGTGACGCTGCCGGAGATGCCGGTGCAGCCGGCGATTACCGTGTGCGCGCCGATGCGGCAGTTATGGCCCACCTGGATCTGGTTGTCGAGCTTCACGCCTTCCTCGATCACGGTGTCGTCGAGGGCGCCGCGGTCGATGCAGGTGTTGGCGCCGATCTCGACGTCGTCGCCGATCACCACGCCGCCCACTTGCGGGATCTTGACCCAGCGGCCCTCCGCGCGCGCCATGCCGAAGCCGTCGGCGCCGATGACGACCCCCGAATGCAGCACGCAGCGCTCGCCGATGGTGCATCCGTCATAGATCGCCACGCGCGAGTGCAGGCGCGTGCCGGCGCCGATCGAGACGCGCGCGCCGATCACGCTTCCCGCGCCGACGCGCACGCCGTCGCCGATGCTCGATCCGGCGCCGATGACGGCAAAGGGACCGACTTCCGCGCTCGGAGCCACCTGGGCCTTGGGATCGACCACCGCGGCCGGATGGACGCCCGGGGTCGGGACGGGCTCCGGGTTGAAGAGCAGGACGGTTCGCGCGTAATACGCGTAGGGATTGTCGGTAACGATGTGCGGGACGGCGGTGGCGTCGCGATCGCCCGGGCCGAGGATCACGGCGCCCGCGCCGGTCGAGGCGAGGCGGCTGCGGTACTTGGGATTGGATAGGAAGGCGATGTGGCGTGGCCCCGCCGAATCGAGGGTCGCGACTCCGGTGAGCGGCTCGCCCACTTCGCCCACCGCCTCTCCGCCGAGGCGCTCGACGATCTCCTTCAGCGTGAGCGCGGCGGACATGGGTCTACTCGCTCACTGGCCGGCGAGCGCCCGGATGACCTTCTCTGTGATGTCGATGCGCGATGCTGCGAACACCGCCTCCTGGACGATGAGGTCGAACTTGTCCTGTTCGGCGATCTGGTTGATGACGCGCGTCGCGCGCTCCTGCACCTTGGCGAGCTCCTCGTTGCGGCGCAGGTTGAGGTCCTCGCGGATCTCGCGCTGCAGGCGTTGGAAGTTGCGGCTGATGTCGGCGAGCTGGCGCTCCTTCTCGCGCCGTGCCGGCTCGGACATCGTCACGTTCTCGCGCTCGAGCTCCGACTGCAGGTCGCGGCCCTGCTTCTCGACCTTGGCGAGCTCGGCGTTGCGTGCCGAGAACTCACGCTCGAGCGCCTGCTGGGCACGCTTCGCGGGCGCGGCCTCGCGGAACACCCGTTCGGTATTGACGAAACCGATCTTGAGCTCCGCCGCACCCGCGACGAACGCCCAGCCGGATAGGACCGCTGCCCAGAAGATTCTCGTCTTCACAACGAGATGATACCGTGGGCTCAGAAGATTTTCCCGAGCTGGAATTGGAAGCGCTCGATCTTGTCGCCCTCCTTCTTCCTGATGGGCGTTCCGAAGGAGAAGCGCAGCGGCCCCACGGGCGAATCCCAGCTCACGGCAATGCCCGTCGAGGCGCGCAGGTCGCCGAAGCTCAACTTGTCCCCGGGACCCCAGACGGTGCCCGCATCCATGAAGAGCGCCAGGCGCACGTTCTTTTCCTTGTATCCCGGCAGCGGGAAGAGGAATTCGAGGTTGCTCACGAAGCGCCGGTTGCCGCCGAGGATGTCGCCATTGGTGTCGCGGGGCCCGAGCGTCGCGGTCTCGAATGCGCGTACCGAACCCACGCCGCCCGCGTAGAAGTTCTTGAAGAACGGCAGCGCCTTGCCCTTGTAGCCGTCCGCGTATCCCATTTCGGCGTTGACCATCATCGTGAGCCACGACAGCCGATCGAGCGTGAGGAAATACTGGCTCTGCACCGTTGCCCGGTAGTACGTGAGGTCGCCGGGAGGCACGCCGATCTCGACCCCGAACTCGTTGAACCAGCCCTTCGTCGGCCAGGTGAGGCTGTCGCGCGAGTCGCGCGAGTAGGCGAGGTTGGTGCGCAGCGTGTTCGTGGTCTCGCCGAACTCGTTGATGAAATCGATGTAACGCTGGGGTGCGGTCGTGAGGTCCACGCCCAGGCGAGTGCGCTCGCCCGTGAGCCCGGCGCTCAGCGTGTCGTACTCGGTCACCGGGATTCCGAAGCGTACGCCCAAGCCGGTCGAATACGTGCGGTACGAGGCGACGGAAAGCGAGCTCGTGTCGACGTCGCGGCGGAAGAAATCGAAGCCGCGCGAAATGCCGTCGATGGTCCAGTAGGGATCGAGATAGCTGAACGCGTACACCTTGTTCACGGTGCCGCTATTCACCTGCAGCGCCACCAAGTTGCCGGTGCCGAGGATGTTCGCCTGCGTAACCGACGTCTGGATCGTGAGCTTCTCCGCTTCCGAATAGCCCAGCCCGAAGTTGAAGGTGCCCGTGTTGCGCTCGGTGACCGTCACGTTGACGTCGACCTGGTCCGAGGTCCCGGGGACCGCCGGAGTCTCGACGTTCACTTCCGAGAAGTAGCTGGTGCGCTGCAGGCGCTCCTTGGAGCGCGCGATCTTCTCGAGCGAATACCACGAGGCCTCGAGCTGGCGCAGCTCCCGGCGGATCACCTCGTCCTGCGTCTTCTGGTTGCCGACGATGTTGACGCGGCGCACGTACACGCGCCGCCCCGGATCGACGAAGAACGTGAAGCCCGCGATGCGCTTGTCGCGATCGAGGTCGGGCACCGGATTCACGTTCGCGAACGAATAGCCGTCGTTGCCCAGGCGGTCGGTGATCGCCTTGGTGGTCTCGACGATCTTCTCGCGCGAGAACACGTCGCCCTGGCGCACGCGCACGAGGGGGCGCAGCTCCGCCTCCTTGACGATCAGGTCGCCGCTGAACTTGATGTCGCCGATGCGGAACACCGGCCCCTCGCTGATGACGACCGTGATGTAGATCTTCTCGCGGTCGGGCGTGATCGTGACTTGCGTCGACTCGATGTTGAACTCGAGGTAGCCGCGGTTGAGGTAGAACGAGCGCAGCGCCTCGAGGTCGGCGGTGAGCTGCTGCTTCGAATACTGGTCGTCCTTGGTGAACCAGGTGAACCACCCGGGGGTGGTGAGCTTCATCTGGCGCAGGAGCTCGCGCTCGCTGAATTCCTTCGCGCCGATGATGATGTCGATGCGCAGCGCCACGCGGTTGCGCTCGAGGGGGGTCACCGTGATGGTCACCTTGGCGCCGTAGAAGCCGCGGCTCGTGTACTGGCGCTTGATCTCCTTCTCGGCGCGGTCGAGGAGCGACTTGTCGTAGATCTTCGCCTCGGCGATGCCGGCCTGCTTGAGTCCGTCCTTGAGGTTGTCCTTGGTGAATTCCTTCGCGCCCTCGATGTCGATCGAGGCGATCGCCGGCCGCTCCTGGACGAACACGATGAGGACGTCGCCGTCGGACTCCAGGCGCACGTCCGAATAGAAGCCGGTCGTGTAGAGCGCCTTCACCGCCTGCGCCGATTTCTCGTCGTCGATGGTGTCGCCCACCTTCAGCGGCAGGTACGTGAACACCGTTCCCGCTTCCGTGCGCTGCACGCCCTCCACGCGGATGTCGCGGATGACGAACGGCTGGATGGCGAGCGACGGGAAGGAGACGGCGAGCGCCAGCAGGAAGGCCAGGCGCGAGAACAAATTGCGGGCTTGCTTCAAAATTTCAGCCGGTGAACAGTCGATTGAGGTCGTTGTAGAAGGCGAAGAAGGTGAGGCCGAGGAGCACCGCGAGGCCGAAACGCTGGCCGATCTCCATCACGCGCTCCGAGACCGGGCTGCCCTTCACGATTTCGGCGAGATAATACACCAGGTGCCCTCCATCGAGGAGCGGAATTGGTAACAGATTGAGCACGCCGAGGCTCACGCTCACGAGGGCGAGGAAGCCCAGGTACGTGATCCAGCCGAGCTGCGCCGATTGCCCGGCATAATCGGCGATCGTGATCGGACCCGACAGGTTCTTCCACGAGACGTCGCCCACGATCATGCGCCCGAGCATCTTCAGGCTGAAGATCGAGAGGTCGTAGACCTTGTGCGCCGCCTTGCCGATCGCCTCGATCGGACCGTAGCGCACGGTTGTCGTCATGCGCTCGAACTCGCGCCTGAGCTGCGGACCGGCTTCGACGCCGAGGCGCCCCTTGGATGCGTCGTCGGGCGATCGGTCGGGTATCGCGCGAATCTCCATGCGCCGTCCACCGCGCTCGACGTCCAGGACCAGCGGCCGCGACGGGTTGGCGGCGACCTCCGCGGTGAACTCGAACCAGGTATCGACCGGGCGGCCGGAGATCGCGACCACGCGATCGCCCGTTTGCAGTCCCGCGCGCTCCGCGGCGCTTCCCGGAATGATGCGGCCGAGCTCGGCGGGAACGCGCGGCCGGAAGGGACGCAGCCCCAGCTTCACGAGGAAGTCGTGGTCGAGATCGTCCTTCGTAATCCCGGAGAGATCGAGGCGGCGTTGGCTCCGCGCGCCGCCCGCGGTTTCCACCTCGAGGATCGTGCTTTCGCGTTTCACCGCTTCCTTGAGCAGGAGCCAGCGCACGTCGGTCCACGTGAACACCGGCTCTTCGCCGACGGCCTTCACCGTATCGCCGTTCCCGAGCCCGGCCATCGCTGCCGGGGTGTTGCGCGCGGGATCCCCGACCACGGGCTTTACGCCGGGCAATCCGGTGATGAAGAGCGCCCAATAGAGCAGCAGCGCGAGCAGGAAATTCGCCGCGGGTCCCGCGAGCACGATGAGGATGCGCGCGCCGACGCCTTGCCGGTTGAATGCGCGGCCGACCTCGTGCGCGGCGACGTGCCCTTCGCGCTCGTCGAGCATCTTCACGTAGCCCCCCAGCGGGACCGCGGAGACCACCCATTCGGTCTGGTCCTTGCCGCGGCGGCGGCTCCACAGGATGCGTCCGAAGCCGATGGAGAATCGCAGGATCTTGACGCCCGCGAGCCGCGCCACGAAGTAATGGCCGAGCTCATGGATCACCACGAGCACGCCGACGGTGACGAGGAAGGAGAGGACGGTTATCAGCGCGTTGATCATCTTGTTGCGGCTTCAGATGGTGGTGGACGTCTGGTGATCCTGGAGGCCGACGCGCCGCGCGACGAAGCGGCGGGCAAGGGCGCGCGCTTCCACATCGGCGGCGTACGCCTGTTCGAGAGACACGAGCGGCTCCGCATTCACTTCGTCGAGCACCTTCTCGATCACGCGGGCGATCTCCGTAAAGCCGAGCCTTCCCTCCAGAAACGCTTCGACGGCGATTTCGTTGGCAGCGTTCAACGCGGCGGGAGCCGTGCCGCCCTGGCGAATCGCCTCCACCGCGAGGCGCACGCAGGGAAAGCGCGCTGCGTCCACGCGCTCGAAGTCCAGGCGACCGAGGGTGGTGAAATCGAGCGGCGCCACGCCGGAGTCGATCCGCTCGGGCCAGGCGAGCGCGCAGGCGATCGGCGTGCGCATGTCGGGGGCGCCGAGCTGCGCGATGACCGAGCCGTCGTGGTATTCGACCATCGAATGGATGACGCTTTGCGGGTGGACCACGACCTGGATCGCCTCCAGGGGCGCGCCGAAGAGCCAGTGCGCCTCGATGATCTCGAGCCCCTT
>WNFL01216971.1_pt1 | contig 25541 bp, 27 predicted proteins | sample 5400361 | NCBI WGS metagenome assembly WNFL01 (sample SAMN13153351, study PRJNA577476) | soil metagenome | isolation source: 40 cm soil on Douglas fir-dominated hillslope | place: USA:California | collected 2013-09-17
GGGCTTTTGCGTGGTCCCCGGTTTTTGGGTGCTGTTCGGCATACGACCTCCTCAGATGTTGAAGGTCTCCCACGGTAGAGCCGGCAGCGGCGGGGCGGATGTAGGAGAACGCCGGGCGCCCCGCCTGTGTCCGGATTTTGCCTGTGTAAGACTTCGCCGACACGGCGAGCGCGCTCACTTGACGCAGCGTAGCATAACGGAACAGGGGGAAATCCAATGAACAGCGCCAGGCTCGAAGCCTTCAGTGACGGCGTCATCGCCATCATCATCACCATCATGGTGTTGGAGCTCAAGGTGCCGCACGGCGAAACCGTGGATGCGCTCGCGCCCTTGATTCCCAATTTCTTGAGTTATGTGCTGAGCTTCACCTACGTGGGCATTTATTGGAACAATCATCATCACATGCTGCTCACCTGCGAGGAAGTGACCGGGGGGATTCTCTGGGCCAATCTCCATTTCTTGTTCTGGCTCTCATTGTTTCCCGTCACCACGGCTTGGATTGGAGAGAATCACTTGGCCGCGGCGCCCTCGGCGCTCTACGGCGTGGTGCTGCTGATGGCGGCCATCGCGTACCGGATACTGCAGCAGGTGATGATCGCCGCGCAGGGTCCGGACTCGCTTCTCAAGAAGGCCGTCGGCAGAGATTGGAAGGGAAAAGTATCGCCAATCGTCTACTTGATCGGCACTGCCGCCGCATTCCGTTCGGCTCCGCTGGCTCAAGGGTTGTATCTGCTGGTGGCGCTGTTCTGGCTCGTGCCGGACCGCCGTATTGAACACGTACTGGTTCGCAAATAGACGCCAGCGCCCGAGTTACACCAATCCTCTAGATTATGCGATGCTTCGCCCCTCCAAGGGGTCAAAAGGCTGGAATATGGCAGGTGCGAGTTTTCATTGGGACGATCCTTTCCTGCTCGACGAGCAGTTGACGGACGAAGAGAAGATGATACGAGACGCCGCGCGTGACTACGCGCAAGGCCGGCTCGCGCCGCGCATCGTCGATGCCTTTCGCCGCGAACACACCGATCCCGGCATTTTCAAGGAGATGGGCGATTTGGGTTTGCTGGGCGCCACCATTCCCGAGGAATACGGCGGCGGCGGACTCAACTACGTGAGCTACGGGCTCATCGCGCGCGAGATCGAGCGCATCGATTCGGGATATCGATCCATGATGAGCGTGCAGTCGTCCCTCGTGATGCTGCCGATCGACCGCTTCGGCACGGAGATTCAAAAGCGCAAATACTTGCCGGCGTTGGCGCGCGGCGAATCGATCGGATGCTTCGGCCTGACGGAGCCGGATCATGGATCGGACCCCGGCAGCATGATCACGCGCGCGCGCGCCGCCGCCGGCGGCTTTCGCCTGTCGGGCGCCAAGACATGGATTTCCAATAGTCCCATCGCGGATGTGTTCGTGGTCTGGGCGAAAACCGACGATGACGCCATTCGCGGATTCATTCTGGAAAAGGGGTGGAAGGGCCTGACGGCGCCGGTCATCCACGGCAAGGTGGGACTGCGCGCTTCCACCACCGGCCAGATTCTCATGGACGATGTGTTCGTGCCGCAGGACAATCTATTGCCGGGCGTGGCGGGCCTGAAAGGACCGTTTACCTGTCTCGATTCGGCGCGCTACGGCATCTCTTGGGGCGCGCTCGGCGCGGCGGAGAGTTGCTGGCATACCGCGCGGCAATATGTGCTGGATCGCAAGCAATTCGGCCGCCCGCTCGCCGCCAATCAACTGATTCAAAAAAAGTTGGTGGACATGCAAACCGAGATCGCCTTGGGCTTGCAGGGATGTCTGCGTCTCGGGCGCATGAAGGATGATGGAACCGCCTCGGTTGAAATCACCTCCATGCTCAAACGCAACTCCTGCGGCAAGGCGCTCGACGCGGCGCGCGCCGCGCGGGACATGCTGGGGGGAAACGGCATTTCGGACGAATTCGGCGTGATCCGCCATCTCGTCAATCTCGAAGTGGTGAATACCTACGAGGGCACGCACGACATCCACGCGCTCATCTTAGGAAGGGCGCAGACCGGCATTCAAGCCTTTACCTAATCAAGGATATCCCGGGGACGCGGCACCCGACACGCGGGGAATCCGAAAGGTCGGCTTCAAGCTGACATCCCACTCGATGTTCGCGGGACCCTCGGCGCTCAATGTGACGCGCCGCGTCGTCGAGTCTTCGCCGTGCTCCATGCTCGGATGCCAGACGCGCACGGTGTACTCGCCGGGCGGGAGATCGTCGATGGTCGCCTTCCCCGCCGCCTCGGTCTTGGCGAAAAAGGGAGTCTCGGACACATAGATGTAGCCCACCATCCAATCATGAATGTTGCAGCCCAAGACCACGACTCCTGGTTTGTCGAACACGACGGGGGGTGCGTCCGTGCCGGAATACAGGGGCAATTCGAATTTCTTCGCCGGGGAAAACGAGTAAACCTGGTGTCGGATATGATCGCTGTTCGGAAACCGTACCTTCGATCCCAAGAACACCGGCTTCACATAGGGTACGAACTGCTTGTCGACCTGATCGACGGCATCCGGCGGCGGCTTGGCGCGCTGCGCAACCTTGGGGTCCGAGGGCGTGGCCAGGACCACCGCGTCCGCAATGAGCTTTCCATGATGATCCTTCACGAGCACATGCAACTCGGCGCCGCGGCCGGGTAACGCGCCCCATAGGAGAGTTAGACCGGCCACGGCTGCGAGGATTCTGTTCATCTAGAAACGGTAGTCCCAGGTAATTTCCGGCACGGATTTCATATAGCTGTTGCCGCCATCGGCGTGCGTCTCCAAACGCTCGAATCCGCACCCCAGCAAGCTGTGCGCAGTCGGAGCATAGTTGATTCCCACCCTGAACCCATAAGTCGTTCCGGTGAGCCGGTACGCATAAGCTTCCGGTCCAAATGCCGGATCTTCCGCAAGCGCCCGGGAGGCGTAGTAAATTTTCGCGCTGCGTGCGGTTGTCGACTCCACATCGCCGTGGCGGCCCAGCAAGCCGAGTGTGAGAAAGGTGCGCTCACCCAACGAATACTCCAGATTGACCGCGACGTTATGGCTGTTTTGACTGAACGCATCGCTGGATAGTCCGGGCACCAACTCCGCCTGGGCACGCGCCGCCCGGCGTTCGAACGCGTACTCCATCCAGAGATTCCACCGCTCGTCGATACGCTGCCCCGACGCCAGCGTCGCGCGGTAAATCCAGGCGTTGCGGTAGCTGTCCCTGTAGTCAGACCGCGCCACCGATGCCCCGATTCGAGCCCATGGGGCGAAGGCGCCGAGCCCCCATTTCTTCTTCAGCGCCAGCGCCGCGTCGATGGAGGCATTGTTCAACCCGGTGAATCGGTGGAATGATTCGCCGCTGAGGTCGCCGGCAATCGTCAGGCTATAGCTTTCGCCGAGCGGGAATAGCTGAAAGATCGGGAGGCGGGCGCTGATCACCGAGTCTTCGACGATATCGGGCGAAGATTGTGCGTTCCCGACGTTGTTATCGTGCCGGAAACCGACTTCACCACCCAGCGTCCAATCACCGTGTGCGGCGTATGGCATGGCGCCGAGGAGCGCCAAAGCCGCAAACGCGGCTAGGGCAGCCGCGGGTACCCGGCCGCACTCCCATGCATGCCCTGCAAGGGCATCCCGTTGCACTTGACGTCGCACGGCTCACATTATGCAGTGTGCAGGGGCGGCGCGTACGTCTACCTGTCGGCGCCATGCGGACAGGCAGACGTACGCCGTTGGAAGGCCTATGGCGCCTGCAGTGCCTCGAAGTTCTCCGCGGCCTTGCGCACGTCGGGTGGAAAATCGGCCATTTCGAACACTTGCCGGACTTCGATGATTTCATTGTCGCGCGCCGGACAGCGCGATGCCCACTCGATCGCCTCTTGTCTCGACTGGACCTGAATCATCCAATAGCCACCCAGGACCTCCTTCGATTCGGCAAACGGCCCGTCAGTCACCGTCGGTTTGCCGGACCTGAAGGAGACGCGCGCACCCGTCGACGGCGGATGCAGTCCGTCCAGCGAGACGAGTACGCCGGCTTTCTTCAGGGCCTCGTTGTACTTCATCATCTCCGCCACATGCGCGGCGTCCGGCACGGTGCCCGGCGTTGCCGTCTCGTATCCTCTCGGTATCATCAGCATCATGAAGCGCATCACAGTCTCCTCGTTTGCCTACCCGCAAGGACGCGCGGGATGGGTGCGATCCGACATCAGGCGGTCCAGTTGCAGCCGGATGTGCGCGGCTTCCGCCGCCGTGTTGGCGAGTGCAATCGCCCGATTGTAGGTATCGCGGGCTTCGTCGACGTTTCCCAGATCCCGCAGCAGTGCGCCCTTGACCCCATAAAAATAGAAATAACCCGATAATTTCTCGGCGAGCGGTTCGATGAGGGCAAGCGCGGCCGCCGGTCCTCGCACCTTGGCGAGCGCGACGGCGCGATTGAGCGTCACGACCGGGGAGGGCTGCAGTCTTTCCAAGGTTGCGTACAAGAGTTCGATTTGCTGCCAGTCGGTCTCCTCGGGCGCCGCGGCATGCACGTGCAACGCCGCGATGGCCGCTTGTACTTGATACGGCCCGGGTTGCGCATGCCGCATGGCCTTGTCGATCAGGGCGAGTCCTTCTTCGATCATGGTGCGGTTCCAGAGGCTGCGGTCTTGATCTTCCATGAGGACGATTTGCCCGTCGCCATCCAATCGCGCGGCGGTCCGCGAATGCTGCAAGAGCAGGAGCGCCGTCAATCCCATGATCTCCGGTTCACTCTGGAACAGCCGCAGCAGCAGGCGGGCGAGACGGATGGCTTCATCGCACAACGCGAATCGCCTGCTCGCCGTGTCGCCCGTCGCCGAGTATCCCTCGTTGAACAGCAGGTAAATCATGGTGGAGACGGCGGCGAGGCGGCGCGCGCGTTCCACCGCGCCCGGTGTCTCGAACGGCAGATTGGCGCGGGCCACGCACGCTTTGGCCCGCGTGATCCGCTGCTCCATGGCGCTTTCGCTCACCAGGAATGCGCGGGCGATCTGCTTGACGGTGAGTCCGGAGACGATGCGCAATGCGAGCGCGATTTGCTGGGTGGAGGGAAGGTCGGGATGGCAGCAGACGAACAACAACCGCAGCAGATCATCGCGATAGCCGGCGCTGTCGAGCCGCTCGACCAGCTGCTCTTCGACATCGTCGAGGTCCGACAGCACTTCGTCGGCGGGCAGGGGCTCGAGTTTCCGGTTGCGCCGTGTGGCGTCGAGCGCGGCATTTCTTCCCACCAAAATGAGCCACGCCGCCGGGTCGCGCGGCGGCCCGTTTTGGGTCCAATTCTTCAAGGCGCGAAGGCAGGCTTCCTGGTAGGCCTCTTCGGCCGTGTCCATGTCCCGGAAGTAGCGCAATAGCGCGGCGATCGCCTGGGGGCGCGCGGATATCAACGCAGCATTGATCCAAGCCGGGTCATTCATTGGAAACTACGATGGGTCCGCAGCACGGCGACGGGTCTCAACTCGTAGGCGCCGCCGGGATTGGCGCGCGCCAACTCCCCGGCCGCGACGATCGCGTCGTCGAGATCCGAGCAATCGATGATGAAAAAGCCCAGCAGCTGCTCCTTGGTCTCGGCGTACGGGCCGTCGATCACCAGCGGCGGGTCGAGATCCTTGCGCAGCGTGGTCGCCGAGGTGGTCGGCATGAGCCGCACAATGGGGCCCAAGCGTCCCGCCCTTGCCAGCTTGTCCTCCACGGAGGCGAGCTTGCCCATGACGGCATGCTCGTGCTCGGCCGACCATGAAGTCAGGACATCTTCCGAGTGATAGCAAAGGACCGCGTACAGCATTCTCGAGCTCCTCCCTCCCCTAGGACGATCCAGTCGGCCCGCAGCCGACATGCTACCGGCATCCGGCCGCGCAGAATCAGCTCAGCCGCGCCGCCAGGAAATCGATCAAGACCCGCAGCTTCAAGGGCATCTGGGCACGGCTGGGATAATAAAGGTAGAAGCCGGGGAAGGGCGGACACCAGTCGTCCAACACGCGGATCAAGGCACCACTCGCCAAATCCTCGCGCACCAGGTCCTCCATCAAATGTGCGAGGCCAACCCCCTGTTTCGCGGCGGCCTGCATCAGTGCATTGTCATTGCAGAGCAACGGGCCGTCGACGTCGATTTCGAACTCCTGTCCGGCCTGGCCGAACTCCCATCGGTATATCACTCCGCTGCTGAATCGAAAGCGCAGGCAGCGATGCTGGTGCAGGTCGGCGGGCTGCAGCGGTTTGACGTGGCTCTCGAAGTACTCGGGCGAGCCGACCACCGCGATGCGCTGCTCGCGCGTGGCGCGCACCGCGATCATGTCCTGACCCAGGCGTTCGCCCAAACGTATACCGGCATCGAAGCCCTCGCCGATCAGATCGACGAATCGATCATCGGCGATCAGGTCGAGACGAATCTGTGGAAAGGCGCCGCAGAAATCGCGCAGCAAGGGCGCGACGATGGTGGTCATGGCGATGCGCGGCAGGCTGACGCGCAGCGTACCGGTGGGTGTGCCCCGCAGCTCGTCCAACTCAGTGAAGGCCGCCGTGAATTGATCGAGCGCCGGAAGGACTCGTCGCAAGAACAGCGCGCCGGCTTCGGTGACGCCGACCCGCCGCGTGGTTCTATTCAGGAGGCGGATGCCGACGCGGTCTTCGAGCGCACGAACGGTCTGCGACAGCGCGGAGGGACTGACCCCGAGCGTGGCCGCCGCCTTTGAGAAGCTTGCGTGCTGCGCCACGCGTGCAAAGGCGGCCACGGCCCGCAGTTGCTCCGGGCCCAGGGAATGGGAGCTCATTCAGGACCTATTGTGAAGAGATACTTCATAAACCATGAAGATTGTCCCTATTTATCCGGGGAGTAGCAAGGCGCAGGATGACTCTGCCCGGCATTCGATGGGCGAGTCAGACTGGAGGATAGCGAATGAAAACGCGTCAATTGGGGAAGCAGGGCTTGACCGTGTCCGAACTCGGACTCGGCTGCATGGGCCTGTCCGATTTCTACTCGAGCAGCGCTGCCACCGAGGCACAGGGTATTTCGCTGATCCACCGTGCGCTGGCGCTGGGGGTCACTTTTCTGGATACGGCCGATGCGTATGGTCCGCACACCAACGAGCGCACCGTCGGCAAGGCATTACAGGGCCGGCGCGATTCGGTCGTGCCCGCCACCAAATTCGGCATCGTCCGCGAGCCGGGCACGGCCACCCGCGGCATCAACGGCAGCCCCGACTACGTCCAAGCTGCCTGTGAGGCGTCGCTCGAGCGGCTCGGTGTCGACCACATCGACTTGTACTACCAGCATCGCGTCGATCCCAAGGTTCCGATCGAAGAGACGGTGGGCGCCATGGCTCAATTGGTCGCGCAAGGCAAGGTGCGTTATCTCGGCTTGTCCGAGGCCGCCCCTGCCACGCTGCGGCGTGCCCACAAGGTGCATCCGATCAGCGCGCTGCAATCCGAGTATTCCTTGTGGAGCCGAGATCCGGAGGATGAAATCCTACCCACCGTCCGCGAGCTCGGCATCGGATTCGTGCCTTACAGCCCGTTGGGCCGGGGGTTTCTCGCGGGCCGCTTCCACAAGTTGGAGGATCTCGCGGCTGACGATTGGAGGCGCGAGTCTCCCCGCTTCCAGGGCGAGAATTTCGCGAAGAATTTGGCGGTTCTGGAACAGATCAATCGCATCGCCAAGGAGAAGGACTGCACCCCCTCGCAGTTGGCGCTTGCGTGGCTGCTGGCGCAGGGAAGGGATATCGTGCCCATTCCTGGAACCACCAACCCGACCCGCCTGGAGGAAAACCTGGCGGCGACTCAGATCACTTTGAGCAAGAACGAGCTGCAACGCATCGAATCGGTTGCGCCTCTGGGAGTCGCGGCCGGGCAGCGCTATCACCCCGGCATGATGCAGCTCCTGAACGGCTGAGCAGGGTGAACGGCTGAGCAGGGTGAACGACTGAGCACGGGGTTGGCTGCCTACTCCGTTGGCTGCCGGCTAATTGGGCCTCGGCCGCTGTTCGCCCTGAGTAATCAGATGCGCACTGCGGCTGCCAGTGGCGTATATCCACAACCAACTCAAGGCCACGGCAAGGCGGTTACGCACGCCGATCAAGAAATAAATGTGGGCCAGCCCCCATAGCCACCAGGCGAGCCAGCCGCGCACCTTGATCCAGCCGAAATCGATGACGGCCGCGCGCTTGCCGATGGTGGCTAGATTGCCGGAATGCCGGTAGCGGAACGGTCGCTGCGCAGTGTTGCCGCGGAGGCGCATTCTGATGGTGCGGGCCACGTGCGTGCCCTGTTGCTTCGCCGCGGGAGCGATGCCGGGCACGGGCTTGCCGTGCCAGGCATTGATGGTCGCGGTGTCGCCGATGACGAAAATCTCCGGATGCCCGGGGGCGGTGAGATCGGGTTCCACGAGGGCGCGGCCGGCATTGTCGGCCGGCAGTCCCGCCCAAGCGGCCGCAGCCGATGCACGAACACCCGCGGCCCACAGTATGACGTTCGCTGCGAGCGGCTGATCGCCGTAGATCACGCCCTGGTCGCTGCATTCTCGTACCGCCTGCCCCAGTTGGATTTCAACCCCCAACCGCTCGAGCGACGCATGGGCGTAGGCGGAGAGATCCTCGGTAAAGCTCGGCAAAATGCGCGGACCTGCTTCGATCAGCACCACGCGAGCCTTGCGCGTGTCGATGTGCCGGTATTCCTCGGGCAGATTCTGATGCGCAAGTTCGGCGATTGCGCCGGATAATTCCACTCCGGTGGGACCGCCGCCGACGATCACGAAGGTCAACAGCGCGGCGCGGCGGGCCGGATCGGCCTCGCGTTCGGCGCGTTCGAAGGACAACAACACTCGCCGACGGATGGTCGTAGCGTCTTCCAATGTCTTGAGACCCGGCGCGAAGGGCTCCCACTCGTCGTGACCGAAGTAGGCGTGCCGAGCGCCCGTTGCCAATATCAACGTGTCGTAAGCGACGATTCCGCCGTCTTCGAGCAGCACTTTGCGATTCTCGGTGTCGACCCCCGTCACCGCGCCGAGCAGGGTGGTGACCTCTTTTCGCTTGCGCAGTAAATGTCGAACCGGCCAAGCAATTTCCGAGGTTGCCAGTGTCGCGGTGCCGACTTGATACAGCAGCGGCTGGAACAAATGGTGATTGCGCTGATCGATGATGGTGATCCGGACGTCGGCGCCGGCCAGACCTTGAGCTGCCGCCAAGCCGCCGAATCCGGCACCGACAATGACCACGTGGTGCGTCATGAGCGCTCCTTAAGAATTCGTCGCCTCTGCCGTGACCACAGCATAGCCTGCGGCGACCCAGGCATCGAGTCCGCCCTGCAGCGGGCGGACGCGTTTGAAGCCGTGATTCATCAAGACCTTGGCGACGCGCGCCGCCGACGCTTCGCTCGGGCAAGTGCAATACAAAATGATGTCCCGATCGCGGGGCAGCTCCTTGAGCTGGCGGGCAACGTCCTGCAGGGGGACGTGAAGGGCTCCGGGAATCCAACGCGGCTCGAGCTCACGCGCGGTGACCGACCGTACATCGATGATCACGGGCGCTGCGCCGGCCAGGATGAGTTCATAAAGATCGGCGACGCTGATTCGAGCCATGCGCAGCATCCTGTAAAAGCGCCTCCGCTCCCACCATTTGAATGCGATGTAGGCGGCCAGCAGGATCAGGACGCCGGCGCCGGCAGCGCTGCCGATCGCGCTCACGTGCTCCAGCAACCGCCCGATTTGCGATTTGAACAACACACCGGCGCCGAGACCGACCCCAACCCAGAGAACGGCGGCGCAGGCGCTCAGAAAAATGAACCGCGGCCACCCGATGCGCATCGCGCCTGCCATCGGCGGCGCGATGATCGAGAGGCCGGGAACGAACTTCGCGATGACCAGTGAGTTGATGCCCCAGCGTTCAAAGCGGGTCTGCGTTTGACTGACGCAGGAATCGGGTTCCAAGGAAACCTTGCACAGAGTTTTCAGCACTCGAATGCCGTACTGCTGTCCGATCAGGTACCAGCCGCAGTCGGCGGCCAAGCAGGCGAGCACCGACCAGAAGAACAGCGTCAGCAGCAGCATTTGTCCGCCCGCGGCGACGGCGACGGCGCCGGCGACGATCAACGTCGGAACCACCGGCACGGGCAGTCCGATCTGGTTGAGAAGCACGTTGACGACCACGATGCCTACGCCATATTGACCGAGGACGATGACGAGTTGGTGCGCCAAGGGATTCGATCGGTCAGGGAGCGGTGAGCGTGCGCCCGCCGCGAAGCGCGCCGGCGGTTCCCGATCGGCGTTCGATGTTGGGCAGGAACGCGGCCACCATGCCGAGCAGCGGCAAATACGCGCAGATGCGGTACACGAACTCGATTCCGTGTTGATCGGCAAGGCCGCCGAGCACCGCCGCGCCGATGCCGCCGATGCCGAAAGCGAAGCCGAAGAATAGTCCGGACACGGCGCCCACCTTGCCGGGCATCAGCTCCTGTGCAAAGACGACGATGGCTGAGAACGCCGAGGAGAGTATGAATCCGATGACGAAGGTCAGGGTGCAGGTCCACACCAAGTCGACGAACGGCAGGAGTATCGTGAAGGGCGCGACGCCCAGGATGGATGCCCAAATGACGCGCTTGCGGCCGATGCGGTCGCCGATGGGCCCGCCCAAGAGGGTGCCGAGCGCCATCGCGAATAGAAACACGAATAGATAGATCTGGGCCGACTGCACCGACACGTGAAACTTCTCGATCAGATAGAAGCTGTAGTAGCTCGTGATGCTGGCGATATAGAAATACTTCGAGAAGATCAGCACCACCAGGATACCGATCGACCAAGCCACCTTGCGCGCCGACACCGGGCTCGGCACGGCCGGCCGGAGCTTGGAGGCGCCGGGACGATCGATGTGTTGGCGTTTGTACCAGCCGCCCACCTTCGTCAGCACGGCGATGGCGAGCAAGGCGGCCAACGCGAACCACGCGAGACTCGCTTGTCCGTGCGGATTGACGATCCAGGCGGCCAGCAGCGGTCCCATCGCGCTCCCCGCATTGCCGCCCACTTGGAAAATCGACTGCGCGAGACCGTGTCGGCCGCCCGACGCCAAGCGGGCAATGCGCGAGGATTCCGGATGAAAAATCGACGAGCCGGCGCCGATCAATGCGGCCGCAGCCAACACGCTCGCATAGTTGGGCGCAAACGCCAGAGTCACCATGCCGATCAGGGTGAATCCCATGCCGACGCTGAGCGAGTAGGGTTTCGGGTGCTTGTCGGTGTAGACGCCGATGACCGGCTGCAAAACGGAAGCGCAGATCTGATAGGTGAGCGTGATCACGCCGATCTGCACGAAACTCAGGTGGAATTCGCCCTTCAGCAGCGGATAGATCGCGACGATCAGCGATTGCATCATGTCATTGAGAAAGTGCGAGAAGCTGATGGCGCCCAGAACATTGAAGCGAGTTTGCGTCGCCTGCGCGGCCGATGGTGCCGCGGCGCTCGGCGCGGCGGCGGTGATGCTCTTTTCCATAACTCGTACCCTACTAGCTACTTCGTCAACTGTCCTGCGAGAATGCGTCGATGAACCGCTTCGCACCCTATGTCTTTCTCCGCGACCTCGCGTCTCGCTGGGATGTGCTGGCGTTCATCGTCGTGATCGGCTTGATCGCCTTTCTGGGCGAGACGTCGCGGGGGTTGTTCGCTCCCCTGTCGCAGCTCGAAATAACGCCGCTGTCGCTCGATCCCAGGCATTTGCCGGAATATGCGGCACGCACGACCTTCCGCATGTTGGCCGGGCTCGCGCTTTCGCTGGTATTCACTCTGACATACGCCACCTGGGCCGCCAAGAGCGAGCGGGCCGGCAAGCTGTTGGTGCCGATCTTGGACATCCTGCAGTCGGTGCCGATCCTGGGTTTCATTTCCATTACCGTCGTGTTCTTCATGTCCTTGGCTCCCGGGCGCGTGCTCGGCGCTGAATTCGCCTCCATCTTCGCCATCTTCACCAGCCAAGCGTGGAACATGGCCTTCAGCTTCTATCAGTCGCTGCGTACGATTCCGGTCGAGCTTGCGGAGGCGAGCGAGTCGTTTCGGCTGTCTCCGTGGATGCGGTTCTGGCAGTTGGAGGTGCCCTTCGCGATGCCGGCGCTCATCTGGAACATGATGATGTCGATGTCGGGCGGCTGGTTCTTCGTCGTCGCCTCGGAATCGATCAGCGTCGGACACACCACCGTCGCTTTGCCGGGCGTCGGTTCCTACATCGCACTCGCCATTCAGCAGAAAAACCTTGGCGCAATCGGCTGGGCGATCGCCACCATGTTGATCGTGATTCTTCTGTATGACCAATTGCTGTTCCGCCCGTTGGTGGCCTGGGCGGACCGTTTCCGCGTCGAACAGGAACCCGGAGTCCGCGTGCCCGATTCCTGGGCGCTGACCATGATGCGCCGATCGCGATTGATTCAAGGGGCGAGCGTGGCCTTTCATGCCGCGGTGCTCTGGACCAGCCGGGTCGTGAAGCGAACCGATGAACCGGTCGCCGCGCCGACGCCGCCGAAGCGAAGTTTGGATCTTCTGTGGGTCTCGCTGGCGATTGCGGCCGTGGTTCTCGGCCTCTGGCACATCGTCTGGGTGCTGATCAAGAACACGCCGCTACGGGAGGCTCTCGAAGTGTGCGGACTCGCGATGCTCACGATGCTGCGGGTATTCGTTTTGATTGCGCTCGCGAGCCTGGTGTGGGTACCGATCGGCGTGTGGGTGGGCATGCGGCCGCGCGCGGCGCAGATCGTTCAGCCCATTGCCCAGTTCATGGCGGCCTTCCCGGCGAATCTGCTGTTTCCCATCGCGGTGTACGGCATCGTCGCCCGGAAGCTCAACCCGGACATTTTCTTGAGTCCGCTGATGATTCTGGGCACGCAGTGGTACATTCTCTTCAATGTCATCGCCGGCGCGTCGGCCATCCCGGCGGAGATGCGTTACGTTGCGGCAAATTTTCGGGTCACCGGCTGGTTGTGGTGGCGCAAGGTTGCGCTGCCGGCCATCTTGCCGTTCTACGTCACGGGTGCCATTACGGCGTCCGGCGGGTCGTGGAACGCCGCCATCGTCGCCGAATTGGCGACTTGGGGGAATACGCAGGTAGAGGCGCGAGGACTCGGGTCTTATATCGCGGAGGCGACGTCCGCCGGGGACTTTCATCGCATCGTCCTGGGGATAGGCACCATGAGTCTGTTTGTCGTGGTCATCAACCGGTTGTTTTGGCGTCCCTTGTATTACTACGCCGAGCGCAAATATCGACTTACCTGACAGGTGGGGCCATGAACGACTCTCCGCTTCTGCAATGCAACGATGTGCGCAAGGCCTTCCCGAAGCCGGACGGGGCGGAACTGTTGGTGCTCGAGGGGATGAATCTCGAATTGCGGGAGGGCCAAATCGTCGGGCTGTTGGGGCGATCCGGTTCGGGCAAGTCGACCTTGTTGCGGCTCATTGCCGGGCTGTCGGAGCCGACCGCCGGACACCTCCGCTATATGGGCCGGCCGATTTCGGGCCCTGCGCCCGGTATTGCGATGGTATTCCAGAGTTTCGCCCTGTTTCCGTGGCTGACCGTGTTCGAGAATGTCGCGCTCGGCCTGGAGGCGCAGCGAATGCCCAGGGCGGATATTCGCAAACGGTCGCTGGCGGCGATCGATCTCATCGGTTTGGACGGATTTGAGTCCGCCTATCCGCGCGAGCTTTCGGGCGGCATGCGGCAGCGCGTGGGCTTCGCCCGTGCGCTCGTGGTTCATCCGAACATTCTGCTCATGGATGAACCATTCTCGGCGCTCGATGTGCTCACCGCCGAGACGCTGCGCACCGATTTCTTGGATTTGTGGGCGGAGGGCCGGATGCCCATCAAGGGCGTCATCCTGGTGACCCACAACATCGAAGAGGCGGTATTGATGTGCGACCGGGTCTTGGTGTTCGGCAGCAATCCGGGCAGGATCTTGAGCGAGATCAAAGTGTCGCTGCCGCAGCCGCGCAACCGCCTCGATCCGAGTTTTCGCGAGCTGGTGGAGCGTATCTATGTGGAGATGACCGCGCGTCCGCTGGGCGGCCCGAGCGCCCGTCAGGAGCGCTTCCCGGGATTGGGGATCGGCAGCGTATATCCTCGGGTGTCCTCGAACTTGCTGGCGGGCCTGATGGAGGCCGTTGCGGCCGCCCCCTTCAACGGCAAGGCGGATCTGCCGGAAATCGCCTCGGATTTGCAAATGGAGATCGACGAATTGTTCCCGGTGGCGGAGACTCTGCAGATGCTGCGTTTCGCGGAACTCGAGGGCGGGGACTTGAAATTGACCGAGGACGGATTGGCGTTCGCCCACGCCGAAGTCGACGAGCGCAAGCGGATTTTCACACGTCATTTACTGAACTACGTGCCGCTGGCTGCCCATATTCGAAGGGTTTTGGACGAACGCGCGTCGCACTCGGCGCGCAAGAGCCGGTTCATCGATGAATTGGAAGATTTCATGAACGAAGAGGCCGCGGACCAGACCCTGCGGGCCGTGGTGAGCTGGGGCCGATATGCCGAGGCCTTCGCCTACGATGACGAGAATGCCATGTTCAGTCTCGAGAATCCGACTTAGGGTAAAATGACGACCATGACCGAGACGGCGCCCTATCTGGACCTGCATGTTCCACCGGATGAAATGGTGAAATACATTCAGGATCTTATGACGCTGCCGCACGGTGAAATTGCCGCAAGTTCGGCGATGGCGCTGGCGCAGCGCCATTGGGGTGGAGACACGCCGTTGGCGCGCGCCGCCCTATTGCGTTGGGGAGCGCTCAATTTGGCGTTTCAAGACAAGCGCTTGGAGACCTGGACCGTCACTCGGGAGCACGACCGGATCCAGGTGCCGGCGGCGCTGGTGGCCGCCGCCGGAGTCGCTCCGTTGGTGATCGATAATGAGAAAGCGGTTTTCGACATTCCGGCGCTGCTCGATGCGACGCTGGAGTTTCAGCCGCCAGCGGGTCAGGCCTAACTCTTCATGACAACCGTTGCTCGGCCGGCGCCGAAGCCGCGCTTTAATGTTCTGCGCACCATCGCGCTCTACAAGATGGTGAAGGTGTTGCTGCTGCTGGCCTTGGCCTATGGCGAAGTGCGTCTCAGCGATGCCTCGCTCGCGGCCAAGTTGGTGACCTGGGCCTCCGCGCGCCCCTTGGGCCTGGAGCACGACGTCGCCACCCGGTTTCTAGAGTGGTTCAGCGGCTTGAGTGAATCGCGGCTCCATGCGCTGCGGATGGTGACGTTGGCCTATGCGGCGGTATTTGCGACCGAAGGGATCGGTTTGTGGATGCAAAAGCGCTGGGCCGAGTGGCTGACTACGATCATCACAGCCTCCCTGATCCCGTTGGAGGTGTGGGAGGTGATTTTCAGGCCGACCGTCGGCAAGGCGCTGGTCCTGGTCGCCAACACCGCCATTGTCATATACCTTGCGTGGCACGTCCGGTCGAAGGGTAAACGCTGATCCGCGCAGGTTGCCGCCGGGTTTGTGAAATGATCTTCATCTCGGATGAAATGCGTGGATCCGGCGTATTCTCCGAAATGCTTGTCTATACCACCGTTTGGAGATCTCATGAATAAGTCCGGAACCTTGATTACCTCTGCGTTGTTGACCTTCGGCCTCGCCGCCGCCGCGATGGCCGCCGATATGCCGAAAGAAGCCGCGCCGATGGCCGCTGACGCTCCTGCCGCCGCCGCCCCCGCGACGGATGCGCCGAAGCCCGCCAAGAAGCACAGCAAGAAGAAGAAGAAAGCGGCTGCCGCCCCCGCGACGACCAAGTAACTTTATTGGTATAACGCCCCGTCCGCCTCATGGCGGCCGGGGCGTTTTTTTGTCTACAACCGGGGTGCCACGATCGATGAGAGCGAGTAAATGGATCCGGTAGTTGCGGTCAAGGCCGTGATAATGGGGGTGGTCGAGGGACTAACCGAGTTCTTGCCGGTCTCGAGCACCGGCCACTTGATCGTCGCCGGCAGCCTGCTGGATTGGAACGACGAGAAGGGCAAGCTGTTCGAAATCGTGATTCAATTTGCCGCCATTCTGGCGGTGTGCTGGCTTTACCGGCAACGGCTTTGGACAGTGGTCGCGACGCTGGCGCGCGATCGGAAGTCGCAGCGCTTCACGCTAAATCTGATCCTGGCGTTTTTGCCCGCCGCCGTACTCGGCGTCATCTTCATCAATACCATCAAGAAGTATTTATTCGCCCCGGTACCGGTGGCGATGGCGTTCATCATCGGCGGCATTCTCATTCTATGGATCGAGAGCCGGAAACGAACCGCGAGAATCGCCGCCGTCGACGACATTCAGCCGCCGGACGCGATCTGGGTCGGATTTGCGCAGGCCTTGTCGATGATCCCCGGCACGTCACGCTCGGGTGCAACCATCATGGGCGGCCTGCTGCGGGGATTTTCCCGGCCCGCCGCCACCGAGTTTTCATTTTTCCTGGCGATTCCGACCATATTCGGCGCAACGGTGTTGGAACTCTTCAAAGCGCGCCACTCGATCGAGGTCAATGATCTCGCGGTCATCGGGGTCGGTTCGATCGCATCCTTCGTGAGCGCGGCGTTCGCCGTGCGCGCCTTGATACGCTATGTCAGCGGCCACGATTTCAAGGCTTTCGCCTGGTACCGAATCGCGTTTGGGTTCGTGATTCTAGCGACCTGGCACTTCGGCTGGGTCAAGTGGTAGCGTAGGGTCGCGTGGCATCACGCGAAGCAGCGAGGATGCGGTGGGCAGCTTGACCCCGTACACGGTCCAATCCGTCGACATCGCGCATCTCATCCAAGTTGCGTTGACGCCCATTTTCCTGATTTCGGCAATCGGCGTGACGCTCAACGTGCTGACCAGCCGCCTGTCGCGCATCGTGGATCGCGCGCGCGCCGTGGAGGATGTCTTGCGCCAGCCCGACCACAAACACGATGGACGGGACTTGCACGGTCTGCTCAGCGTGTTGGCGCGGCGCGCCCGTTATATCAACGCGGCGATTACCCTCATCACGTTGTCCGCTCTGTTCATTTCGCTCGTGGTCGTCATGCTGTTCGTGAACGCTTTCCTGCGCTGGGACTTATCGGTCTTCATCGCCTGCATGTTCATCTTGTCGATGCTGTCGTTGGCGGCGGCATTGTCGGCGTTCCTCATTGAAGTGCGCGTCGCGACCAACACCTTGCAAATCGGCATCGAGGCGGCCGATGCGGCCTCGCGTCACGAGGAGTGAGCGGGGGCGGGGCGCTGTTCGCGGACCGCCATCGGCACATTGCAGAGATCGATGCGCCCGGCCTGGACCTTGAAGAAATCCTCGGGCCGATTGCGGCGCGATTCGATCAGCGCGGTGAACGCCGCCGAATCGGTGCGAAGCACTTCGAGGTTGGATCGTTCCGACGGGGGTACGTCTGCCGCCACAGTGACGGATTTGATCGGCAGCGGCGCCTCGGTCTTGGCATAAAAACCCATGTCCGCGCTGCCGCGCGGCAGTGCGGCGAGCAACTCCATGCCTTTCACGACCCGGCCCACGAGCGCCACGTTGCGGTCCAGATGCCGCGGAGCGTGACCGATGACCACATACATTTCCGCGCCGCTGCCGCTTTGAACGTCGAGGTCGCGGCCCACACCGACCATGCCGTAGCAGTGCGCCAACCAGGTGCGGTGCAGCGATGGCGAGCGCGCGGCCGGGAAGCCGTCGGAAAAGCCGACTTCAGGCGCGTACACATCGCCGTCGGGCAAGCGCGTGAACGGCATGTGCGCCGGAGTCGGGGAATCGAATTCCGGCGCGATCTTGCCGATGCCGGGCGGAATCGGGTGCCGGTTGCCGGGGTCCCCCCACTGCGCTACGTAGTTGTCCTGCACCCGAATGATGGACAGCCCGTCGAAATACTTGCTCCGGGCGAGCGTCTTGATGTTGGCCACGTGCAGCGGCGCGAAAGCGGGCGCCAATTCGATGACCACGCGTCCGGCGGGCAATTCTACGTACAGCGTGTTGTCCGGATCGAGCGGCCGCCAATCCGTCGGGCTCGCGGCGGCCAAGACTTCCGGCATACTGGGACGCTTGGCCGCCGGCGAAGACGCCGGCAAAAAGGCCAGCGCGGACAGGGCTAAGAACTTAATATTGAGCGACATGCGTCGAGTATTGGACATGCGTCGAGTATTGCATAAACGGCAGGGCGGCCTCGCGGAGGGCGGAATGCGTGGGATATTGGTCTCTTGCCTTGTGTTGCTTGCATCGTTTGCCGCGGGCGTGCACATGGCCGTGGCGGGCGGTCAAGGGTATCCGGGGGGCGGGGGTCAGATGCCGGGCGGCAGGCCGGGCATGGGGTCCGGGATCCAACAGCCCGGCAACGAATCGATCAGCACGCCGGCGACCGACAAACCGGACGCGGCCGCAAAAAAGGCCTTCACTGCGGGTGTCAAATCACTGAATCGAGCTCGTGAATACGAAGAAGCCGCCGCCAAGGCGCCGAATCCGGATAAAAAGGCCGCGGCCCTGGACAAGGTCAGCGATGCCTACGGCAAAGCGCTGGATCAGTTTACCGAGACATTGCGCAACAAGGGCGACATGTTCGAGGCCTGGAACAATGTCGGCTACATACACCTGCGTCTGGGCGCCTATAACGAGTCGATCGACGATTACAATCACACGCTCGCCCTCAAGCCTGACCTGCTCGAAGCGGTCGAGCACCGCGCCGAGGCCTACATGGCGGTCGATCGACTGGAAGATGCGAAGGCCGCGTACATGGATCTGTTCAACCATGCGCGCCCGCTCGCGGACCAACTGATGGCGTCGATGCAAAGTTGGCTCGAGAGTCACCGAGTGGCGGCGAACGGGATGCGCGCCACGGATATCGACGCCTTCGACAAGTGGCTGCAGGAGCGCGGCGGGATCGCCAAACAAACGGCGTCTGCGGCTGCGCCCGCTCCCGCTAGTCCGCAGTAGGCGCGGGCACCGCAGTAGACAGGGCGGCCGCGGCAGATGTGGCGCCCGCGGCCGAGGCGGCGGTGTCCGCGGATTGCGCGCCGTCCCGGCGATTATCGGCGAGCGTCAAGGTGATGGCGTCAATTTCCTCTTGCAGCCGGCGCACGCGCTCTTCGAGCTGCTCCACCCGTTGACTCAAGGTTGCGGTTCCCGCCGCCGATTCCTCCGCGGCGGCGGGTTCGTCCACCGACTCCAGATGCCCGGAGAACAAATGGGCGTAGCGCGATTCGCGCGCGCCGGGGGCTCTCGGCAATCGGGCGATGAAGGGACCGTCCTCGCGCGCCATCAGATTCGCGAGGGTGGCCTCGACATGGGCCGCATCGGTGAACGTGCACATTCGATTGGTGCGCGCCCGCAATTCGCCCGGCGTCTGAGGCCCGCGCAGCAAGAGCACGCAAATGATGCCGAGCTCCTGCGCCGAGAATTTCAACGAGCCGAATTCCGTATTGCAAAAACGGTGCTTGTACTTGGTGACGCGGCCCCCATATCCGGCGGATCGGTCGCTCACCAGGTGCTTCTTCATCAGCGAATCCACCGCTTGCTGCACCACGGATTCGCTCAGCTCCAGCACCGGGTCGCGATTGGTCTTCTGGTTGCAGGCATTCGTGAGCGCGTTCAGCGACAGGGGGTATTGATCGGGAGTGGTGACTTCCTTCTCGAGCAAGCAACCGATTACGCGCGCTTCATTCGGGGTAAATACAATATTCATGTGCTGCTTCCAAGTCGGCGCCGGTTGTTTTAGGGTAGCGCCCTCAACCGTCCACGTCTCAATTGCCCAATAGACCTAAAGGATATCCTTTAATGAAGACCAAAGCCGCCGTAGCCCTCGCCGCCCGCAAACCGCTGGAAATCATCACAGTGGATTTGGATGGACCCAGAGCGGGCGAAGTATTGGTGGAAATCAAGGCCAGCGGGGTTTGCCACACGGACGAGTTTACGCGTTCGGGCGCCGATCCGGAGGGCTTATTTCCGGCGATCCTGGGACATGAAGGCGCCGGGATCGTCGTCGACGTCGGGCCCGGCGTGACCAGCTTGCGCAAAGGCGATCATGTGATTCCCTTGTACACACCCGAATGCCGGCAATGCAAGTCGTGCACGTCGCATAAGACCAATCTATGCACGGCGATCCGCGCGACGCAAGGCAAGGGATTGATGCCCGACGGCACCAGCCGCTTTTCCATCGGCAAAGACCTGGTACACCACTACATGGGATGTTCCACGTTCTCGAATTTTACGGTATTGCCGGAGATTGCCGTGGCGAAAATCCGTGAGGATGCCCCCTTCGACAAGGTGTGCTACATCGGTTGCGGCGTGACCACAGGGATTGGGGCGGTAACGCACACGGCCAAGGGGGAGTCGGGAGCCAATGTGGGGGGGGTTGGTTTGGGCGGCATCGGCCTCAACGTCGTCCAGGGCGCCCGCATGGTGGGCGCCGACAAAATCATCGGCGTGGATTTGAATCCGGGGCGCAAGGCGCTGGCCGAGAAATTCGGCTTGACTCATTTCGTGAATCCGAAAGAGGTGGAAGGCGATCTGGTCGCGCACTTGGTGGCACTCACCGGCGGCGGCGCGGATTATAGTTTCGAATGCGTCGGCAATGTGAATCTGATGCGCCAGGCGCTGGAATGCTGCCACCGCGGCTGGGGCGTGTCGGTCGTGGTCGGCGTGGCCGGATCGGGCCAGGAAATCAGCACTCGGCCGTTTCAACTGGTGACCGGACGCGTCTGGAAGGGGACTGCTTTCGGCGGCGTGCGCGGACGCACGGAAGTGCCGCAGATAGTCGATTGGTATATGGACGGCAAGATCAACATCGATGATCTGATCACGCACAAGATGCCGCTCGAAGACATCAACAAGGCTTTCGATTTGATGCATTCCGGCGAATCGATCCGCAGCGTGGTGTTGTTCTCGTGAGCGCGTTGACGCTGATCTCGGAGCACGGCTGTTTCGGCGGCGTGCAGCGCTTCTATAAGCATGACTCGCGCGAAATTCGCGGGCCCATGAAGTTCTCTGCCTACCTACCGCCGCAGGCGCGCACGGGCAAGGTGCCGGTGCTGTACTTCTTGTCGGGCCTCACGTGCACCGAGGAGACCTTTCCGATCAAGGGGCATGCGCAGCAAGTGGCGGCGGAATTGGGGTTGATGTTGATCAACCCGGACACGAGTCCGCGCGAGCCGCGCTTACCGGGCGATGCCGACAGCTGGGATTTCGGCTATTCGGCCGGCTTCTATGTGGACGCCACCACGGCCCCATGGTCGCAGTACTATCGGATGTACAGTTATGTCACGCGGGAGCTGCCGGAGCTCATCTCCGCCAACCTTCCCGCTCAAACGGACGCCACCGGAATTTTCGGCCATTCAATGGGCGGGCATGGTGCGCTGGTGTGCGCATTGCGCAATGCGGACCGGTATAAATCGGTTTCCGCGTTCTCGCCCATCGCGGCGCCGATGCAATCGCCCTGGGGAAAGAAGGCGTTTGCCAATTATCTGGGGCAGGATACCCAGAGCTGGCGCGACTACGACGCCAGCGAGCTGGTCGCGCGCCGCCCTTTCCCCGGGCCGATCCTCATCGATCAAGGCGCGGCGGATCAATTTCTGGCCGAACAACTGATGCCGGAGATATTCTCTGCGGCCGCCGCAAAGGCCGGCCAAGCCTTCAGCCTGCGCATGCAGCCGGGCTACGATCACGGCTACTACTTCATTCAGACCTTCATGGCGGACCATCTGCGCCATCACGCGAAGCAGCTGAAAAAACCCTGATGACGTCGCGCCGCGGCGCCGCCGCGGCGGTGCGGCGGCGGCGCGGCTCGGCGACGGTGCTACGGCTCAGAATGTCGCCCGCACGCCGGCAAAACCGACGCGCCCGTAGGTTCCGTACAGGTAGGCCGTCTCATAGTGTTTGCCCGTCGCGTTATCGACTCGCCCATACAGTTCGAGACGGTCGCCGAGGGCGTAGGAGATCCTGAGGTCGACCAGCACGTAGCCGCCGAGCGCAATCTTGTCGGCGGCGTCATCGAAGCTGCGGCCGGCGTAGCGGGCGCCGACACTGGTACTCAGGTGCGACGGCCAGCGATAGGTGGCCATGGCGTTGGCGGCAGACTTCGGCCGGCGCGGCAGCTGGTTGCCGAATGTCGCCGAACCAGGTGAACGGTCTTCGGTATCGGTCAGCGTGTAGTTGGCCGAGAGGCTCAACCGATCGCTCGGATTGACGGCGGCCTGAAGCTCCGCACCGTGGGCGGAAGCGCGGGCAACGTTCGCATAGTAGCCGAACGGCTCTGCGGCGCAGAGCGGTTGCGTGCTCGGCGTCGTGCAGTCGAAGAACTCGATCAGATCGCGGCTGTCGCGGTTGAAGTACGTGGCTGACAGCACCACACGCCCGTCCCAGGCGTGATGTTCTACCCCCGCGTCCCAGCTATGGGCGACTTCGGGCTGCAGCGCCTTGTTGCCGTAGTTGCTGTAAAGCTGATACAGCGACGGCGCTTTGAAGCCCTGGCCGAAGCTCGCGCGCAGCACCGTACGGCTGTCATCGAGCGTCCACGCGGCGGCGAATTGGCCGGTCGAATGGCCGCCGTACACATCGTGCCTGTCGTAGCGGCCGCCGGCGGTGAGGGTCAACCCCGCGATGGGCTCGCCCTGAAGTTGCGCGTAACCGCTGTCGATGGTCGCAAAGTTCCTGAGCGGCATCGGCCCGGAGTAATCGAAGGCCGGCGAATCGGTGGCGATCGTCGAGCGTTCATGCTGCGCGCCGAACACTGCCTGGATGCGCGGCGTGATTTGCCAGGTTCCCTGGTATTCTTCGCGCACATTGCGGCCGATGCCGTAAAACGTTTCGGTACTCGGGCTGCCCAGATTGGCCGGAGCGTTCGGGTCGAACAGCCGCGTGTCCGTGTTGGTGTATTGGAATGCAACGCGGTTCGTCAAGGTGCGATCCGGCGACTTCAATGTGAGTCCGGCATATCCCAGCATCTGGCTGATCTTGCTGTATTCATTATCGTCGCCGAAGGAGAAGGGGGGATTGGCATTCGGCGTGTCAAAGCCGTCGAAGTCCGTTCGGGCCTGAGTGTAATAGCCGCGCAGGTCGATCTGCAGGTCGGGAGTCAGCGCATAGCGGAGCTGTCCGGACCCACCGCCGATTTGACTCGCGCTCAGCCGCGTGCCGCCGTACCTCTCGTCGAAGGCCGGAATTCCGCTCGTGCCGTACCAATTGCCGGACAGCCGCCACAGCAACGAGTCGTCCTTGCCGCCGAGATGGGCCGTGACATAGCCGGTGTCGTGCGAGCCGCCCTCGGCGGCCACGCCGCCGCCGAAGGGACCGGTCGGCTCGGCGCTGACGATGTTGATGACGCCGCCGATGGCCTGGCTGCCGTACAGCGTCGACTGCGCGCCGCGTAAAATTTCGATTCTCGAGATGTCGCTGGTCAACAGATTGGCGAAATCGAATCCGCCGTTGGTGGTGGACGGATCGTTCAATTGCACGCCGTCGATGACCACCACGGTCTGGCCGTTCTCGGCGCCGCGAATGAACACCGAGGTCGGTTGACCCACGCCGCCGGTGCGCGCGAAGTTTACACCGGGGGTTTGCGCGAGCAGATCGGCGACCACCACCTCTTGGCTCTGGCGGATGGCATCGTCGTTCAGTACGGTGACGGAATTGCCGACCTTGGAGAGCGGTTCCGGTGCCCGGTTGGCCACCACGACGATCTCATCGAAGGAATCGTCGTTCTCGTCGGCCTGCGCCGTCGGCGCGGCGTCGATGTAGAAAAAAGCGCACAGGGCGCTGGTGAACGCAAAGCTGCGAAATCGGTGATTCAAGGTAATCTCCCATCGTGACGATCCAACGACTGCGGGCAGGCGCGCGTCGCCTAGCCCGACTCGTGGGATGCAGCGCCGCGGGCCAGCGCACACGCGCAGCCACATTCCGTCGCCACTCGGGAATTTCCGCTCGATCGGCACACCCCGGCCGGTCGAAGGGCGACCACGACAAGCAGGTCTCCTGGCTTGCGGCTTGATGTCCCTGCATCACCTTCCCGGACCCATCGGTCCAGTGGTCTTCGATGTAGAGCGCACCGCGTACAGTTGCGAGGGCAGCCCGGGTCTCTAACCCGAGTTCCCTTTGAATCCCCGCGAGGGGAACTTGTTGTGTGCGCGTAAGTTGCCGCAAAACGAGCGGCGGGTCAACCGGATGTGCTGTGCCGAGAGCCTCGCCTGCCTCGGGATCGAGGCGCCTCAGGTGTGCGGCGGTGCGTCCCCGGCATTGCCGCGCTCCGACCAGTAATCCTCATGCACGAGCGTTTCGAGATCGAAGCGCCGAGCCCATTGCTCCATCTCGAGCATCGGGCGCGGATAGAACTCGCGCACCCGCCCGAGGCAGAGTACGGCCACGGGCCGGCTTCCCGCCGGCATGCGCAGCAACCGGCGCAAGCGGTCGGGGTCGAAAAGCGATACCCACCCCATGCCGATGCCCTCGGCGCGAGCCGCAAGCCACAAATTCTGAATGGCACAGGCGACGGATGCCAGATCCATATCGGGCATCGTGCGGCGCCCGAACACGTGCGTCTCGCGGCCGGGTGCGAGCGCGGCGATGAGCAGTTCGCCGCACTCGAGAATTCCTTCCACCTTCAGGCGCATGAACTCATCGCCGCGCTCGCCGAGCGCCCGCGCGGTCTCCTGTCGTTCCGACTCGACCAGTTGGTGAATGGCCGCACGCAAGGCAGGGTCGCACACACGAATGAAGCGCCAGGGCTGCATCAGGCCGACGCTGGGCGCGTGATGAGCCGCCGTGAGCAGGCGGCGAAGCAATGCGTCGTCGAGCGGATCGCTCAGGAAATGACGCATGTCGCGCCGGACCGTCATCACCCGGTAAACGGCATCGATTTCCTCTTGGGTGAAGTCCGTCACGAACGCATCATTGCACGCATTCGAACCGCACTCAAAGCGCGGGTCGTTGACCCTGACACCGATCGCGGGCAGACTAAGCCCGCGTTCAGGAGTCCGTCGGCCGCGAGGCCGATGGGTGAAACGGGAAGCCGGTGAAACCTCATGAGGTTGAGTCCGGCGCTGCCCCCGCAACGGTAGGTGAGAAAGCCAAGTCTTCGTGCCACTGCGCTTCGGCGTGGGAAGGCGACCTGGCCGGGATGTCCCGCTCACGAGCCCGTATACCGACCTGCGACGTAATCGGTCCGGTATGTGCACGGCGGGTGCGCGGAGGGTGGGGCAATGATTCTTCGAGTACGCTCGCGCGGTTGCGCGATCTTCACTTTCGTCCGTTCTCGATGCGCAGTCCCGTACCCGTCCGCAACGGATAGGCGATAACCCGATGTCGCGGCCTTTAGAGGACAGGACGAACCTGATCGTCTGTTCCACCTGTCGTTTTTCAAAAGATGCGCGCGAGGATGCGGGCGGCCGGCGCGGGGGAGCGCTGTTTGCCGAGGCGCTCGCCGCTGCGCTGGTCGAGCATCGGTGCAGAGACCGAGTCGAGCTTCAAGAGATGCCGTGCCTCTTTGCCTGCACCAGTCATTGCACCGCTTACATCAGGGCCGAGCGGCGGTTGGGCTATGTCCTCGGCCGCTTCGTTCCGTCGCGTGAGCACGCCGTC
>WNFL01046361.1_pt1 | contig 25540 bp, 21 predicted proteins | sample 5400361 | NCBI WGS metagenome assembly WNFL01 (sample SAMN13153351, study PRJNA577476) | soil metagenome | isolation source: 40 cm soil on Douglas fir-dominated hillslope | place: USA:California | collected 2013-09-17
ATGTTGGTTTTTTCTTTCGGTACGTATGCGAACGCCGACACGTTGATCGGAATGAACAGAAATGCCAGCCCAAAACTTTGCAGCATGCGCGCCCGCACCGCGTGCCCGTAATCCAATCCCAAATCCCACCCCGCCATCACGAACAGCGCCGACGCCGACACGATGCAACCAAACGTGACCAGAATCCGCGTGTCTACCCTCGACACCAGGATTCCGACCACCGGCATCATGCACATGATCACGGCTCCGCCCGGCGACAGCGCCATTCCCGCCAGTTGCGCCGTATAGCCGAGCAGTTGCTGCAAGAGTTGCGGGATCAGCACCGTGCTCGAATACAGCACAAATCCGAGAAAGAACATCGCCATCGTTGAGATCGCAAAGTTGCGATCCTTCAACATCCTCAAGTCGACCACCGGTTCCTTCTCGCGCAATTCCCACAGAATTCCCGCGATCAGACCAAAAACCATCAGCACGAAAAACACGCGGATGAAGTTCGACGACAGCCAGTCTTCACGCTGCCCCTTGTCCAGAATGATCTGCATGCTCCCCAGACCCAGGCTGATCAAGCCGATTCCGATGTAGTCGATGCGGAATCCCGCCTTCACATTCGCTTTTTTCATGTGTGGCGGATCGCTTACCAGAAAGCTCGTCAGGATCAGCGAAAGAATTCCCACCGGCACGTTGATGTAAAAAATCCATCTCCACGAAAAATTGTCGGTAATCCACCCGCCGAGCCATGGCCCAATCGTTGGCGCCACAACCACCGCGAGCCCGTACACGGCAAACGCCATGCCACGCTTCTCCAGCGAAAACGTGTCGTTCAGGATCGCTTGCTCGCTCGGCTGCAACCCGCCGCCGCCTATGCCCTGCAAAATCCGAAAAATCACTAGCACGCCCAGGCTCGGCGCAAGCCCGCACAAGAACGAACTCACGGTAAAGATCGCCACGCAGGTCATGTAGAACCGCTTCCGCCCGATCAGGCCGGAAAACCATCCCGAAAGCGGTAGCACGATCGCGTTCGAAACGAGATAGGAAGTCAGCACCCACGTGGATTCGTCCTGTCCCGCCGACAAGTTCCCCGCGATGTGCGGCAGCGCCACGTTCGCGATGGAGGTGTCCAGCACCTCCATGAACGTCGCCAGCGTCACCGTAATGGCGATCACCCAAGGGTTGATCGTCCCGTCCGGCATCCTCAGCTTGGCTAGTAGCCTGTGTCGCATCGCGCCTAATCTCTGCCTCTGTTGTTTCTACGTATGACCGCCGCAATCCCTATCCTTATTCCCCGTTAATTCGTGATCACCGTCGCGTCGACATTCATTCCCGGCCGCAGAACCGCTTTCTCGGTAGGAATAGGATCCAGCACGATCTTCACGGGGATGCGCTGCACCACTTTCACGTAATTTCCGGTGGCGTTTTCAGGCGGCAGCAGGCTCAGCACGGATCCCGTGGCGCCAGCAATCGAATCCACGCGCCCACTGAAAGTCTTTCCGTACGTGTCCACCTTCACTTCCGCCTTCTGCCCGGGCTTCATGTTTTTCAGTTGCGTCTCTTTGAAGTTCGCTGTTACCCACACGCTCTGCAGCGGCACAACTACTAATAGCCCTTGCCCAGCCTGCACGATCTGTCCGGGCTCCACTTGTTTGTGTGTCGCCACGCCATCGACCGGCGCGGTGATTTCCGTGTAGCTCAAGTTCAGTTCCGCCGCTTCCACGGCCGCTCGCGCCTGTTCCACCTTCGCGACCTTGGCTTGCGCGTCCGCGGCCCTCATGCTTACCTGTTTGACGTCCGCATGCGCTGCGGCCACTCCTGCACGCGCCTGCTCAACGCGCGCCTTCGCGGCATCCAGTTGCGCCTTGGTCACATCCACGTTGCGCTGCGCCTGCGCCAGTTTTTCTTGATCCGCCTTCAGCGCGCTCGCGGTCGCATCGGCGTTGGCCTTCGCGGCGTCATACTGTTGTTTCGAGATCTCGCCCTTCTCCATTAGCGGCAAGTAGCGCGCCAGGTCTGCCTTAGCCAATTCGGCATTTGCGCGGCTCTTCTCTACGTTGGCTCGCGCCCACGCCAAATCCGCCGTCTGCGCTTGCTCGTAAGTGGTTTGTGCGCGCGCCAAGTCCGCCTGCGCGCCCAACAACTGCGCGTCCGCGCTAGAATTTCCGCTTGCTACGTTTTCGCGCGTGCGCGGCACGTCTACTCCGGCCGAACGCGCTTCACTTTCCGCCAGTGCCAGCGATGCCTTCGCCTGATCCAGCGCCGCCTGATAGTCGCGCGGATCGATCTTCACGAGCACTTGGCCGGCCTTCACGGCCTGGTTGTCATCAACTAGAACTTGCGCCACGCGCCCGTACACTTTCGAAGCCATCGGCGTGATGTGCCCATCCACCTGCGCGTCGTCCGTCGTCTCCCGGTTTCGGTAATAGGCAAAGAGCCCCACGATCGCCAACAGCACTACGGCTCCCCCGCCGAGAAGCAACTGCCTCACCTTCGGGTTCGCTAGCCCTTTCGGCGTCTCCTCCAGCGAAAGCTCTTCCGTGACGCGCGGCACTTTTGTCGCGTTCTCGAATCCAACTTCGATCTCAACGCTCATGATTCCCCCCGGGATTATTTCGCGTAAACTTTTTCCATTTGGCCCATCGACCGCGCCAGGTCCGCACGCGCTTGATTAAAGCGGTACAGCGCCGCAATCTGGTTGTCATTCGCACGGGACAGCGAATCCTGCGCCTGGATCACTTCGATGTTGTTCGCCACTCCGGCCTTGAACCGGTCTCGCGCCTGATCCACTTCTTCCTTCGAAAGCTGCACGCCCAGGTTCGCCACTTGCACTTCACTGCGCGCCGATTGCAGATTCAGCAGCGCGGTCTTTACGTCCAGGGCGATCTGGTTCCGCAGATCATCTTTCTGTTGCTCGAGTTTCCTGATTTCGAGGTCGGCACGAACAATCTCTGCGTGTATCCGCCCGCCGGTAAACAGCGGCATATTCACGCTGGCCTGGTAGGTGTACGTCGGCAGAGCCGTGTTTCCCGATGATCCAAAGTACGAGAAATCCCCGTCGAACCGCAGCGAGGGTAGGCGCGAATCCTGCGACGCTTTTTTCTGGTACTCCGCGGCCTTGATTTGCGCTGCGAGCGCTTTCCATTCCTGGCGCTCCGCCAGCGCATCATCGATGCTCGTCTCGACCTCCGGCTGCGGCGTCTCGAAGAAGCTCAGCGAATCCGCCAATTCGATGGCCTGCCGCGGATCCAGATTCAATAGACGGCTCAGCGCGAAGAGAGACGTTTCCCGGTCATTTTCCGCTTCGATCAGCCGCTGCTTTTCGTTTTGCAGCTCGACGTTGGCGCGCAGCGTGTCGATTCCCGTGCCCACACCCTCTTTCTGCAAATCCGCTGCCTGGTCATACAGCGCTTGCGCCAGGTTCACGCGCGATTGCGAAGCGTCAACATTGGCCATCGCGCGAAGCGTCCCGATGTACTGCGAAACCGCCAGCAGAATCACTTGCTCACGTGTCGAAAGGCTGTTTGCCTTACTCGATTTCAGAGTGTTCTGCGCCGCTTGATACCGGCGCCACAGCGTCAAGTCGAAAACCGGCATGCCGAAGCTTGGTCCCGCGGAAAACACTTGGTACGGCCCGAGCGTCTTCGGGAATCCCGGGAACGGCGTCCTGCCGCCGAACTGAGCAAGCAGGTTTACTTTCTGCGCCTCGTCCGAAATGTTTGCATTCGCTTGCGGGAGTAAATCCGATCGAGAAATATTTTTGTCTTGCTCGCTCTGTGCCGCCTGCAGAATCGCGATTTGCGCGGTGGTATTTTGTTTCAGCGCCAGCCCCACGGCTTGGTCCAGCGTCAGCCGCAGCACCTGCGCAGGCGCATTCCCCGGCAACGCGCTCTGCTTGTTTGTGGCTTGAGCGTGCGCCGCGCCCGACCCCAGGGTCAGACCGAAAAATAATGTGTAAAAAATGATGTGCGAGCGTTTGCGCTGTTCTCTTGCACCGGTGCTCGCGCCTTTCTTCTCGCTTGCCACGATTTCATGGACGACGGCTTGATTCAGACAGCCTTCCGCGAGCAACTGCCCGCCTTGCCGGTGAATTTCTTTCAGCAGCACTTTTCCGGCGGCATCGATAAAGCTCACACCGCACAGATTTACGAGGAACTTCTCGAGTGGTGACGCGGCATGCAGTTCCCGCCAGCACTGCTCCAGCGCCGCCACCCACGGCCCCGTCAGCTTGCCCTCGACGCTGAGAAAGACCTTCCCGCGCCTCTTTTCCGTTGTAATTCTTAGCATTGATCCCGCCCTGAGCGGATATAGTTGATGCATGATAGTCACCATCCGATGCAAAGATTCTGTAATGTGCAATGTAAACAAAATAAACAGGTTAATTGCAAATACCAGTTGCAAGGTTGTGGAATTTAGACCATATACGGGCATTATGCTAAATATGGTCAACAATAAAATGCCAATATACGAGCTGCTTGGTGGACCGTCGCATGTGCGAGACCTTACTTAGGTGGGCACTTCTTCGCGGTTCGGGTTTCGATCTTTGGGGCAGCAGTGCCGCAATATTGGGTTCGTCTGACTCTATCGGGAGGTCATTGGGGGATAGGCGGATCTTGCGAGGGTTTTGCTGATTCCCTGCGCGATGCTCGCCTACCGAAGTAACATCGATGATAGGCCCGGCCGGCCGCTCTAATTCCCCCGCTTCACCGCTATGGCCTGCAACTCGAAATGCCCGCCGCGTAGGAGAGATCCTGCCCCGATGAACTCCCGCGCAGGATAGTCCTTGGTCGTAAAGTAGCCCTTGTAAATGGGATTGAATTTCTCGAAGAGCGACAGGTCCGTGCAAGCAATCTGCACGTAAACAAGCTCGTCCATGGTCATTCCCGCTTGTGCCAGGACGTCCTTTTCGCCATCGAGCAGCAACTTGATCTCGTCCTCAATTTTCTCCGGAGGTTTTCCTGTCTTGGGATCCAACCCGATCCGCCCCGCCAGATACAACGTATTCCCCGCCAGGATCGCGTCGCTAAACGGCGCCTCCACAGGCCCGCCTGCCAACTTGATCACCTTTCTCGTTGCTTGAGGCGAGGGCTGCGAAAGCGCCCCGCGTACGGTAAAAACTCCCGCCACGGCCAGAACTACTACCAGAAAACCAATGCGCCGATTCATGCGTTCCTCCATTTGAATGACCGCTCAATCTGCCGCGCGAGTTTAGTACTCAATCCACTCCTCGGCAAGGATCACAAGCACGGCGCGAAACCGGATATCTGAGCGGAACAATCGCGGCTTCCGCAAGCAGCGCGTCCGGCGGTCAGGGAATTCCCCGTGCGAGCCGGATTGGCCCTTCAGACGTGTAGTAACCTACAAATCAGACATGGATCGAGAATCCTTCAATCATTGGCTGGCTTCCTATGGAAACGCATGGACCAGCCGTGACCCCGAGGCCGCCGCGTCGCTGTACGCAGACGATGCCACTTATCAGGTGACGTCCTTCGACGAACCCTTGCGTGGTCGGGCCGCGATCTATGAATATTGGGTCGGCGTTGCGAAAACCGAAGAAAATATCCAGTTTGGTTACGAAATTCTCGCGGTCACGGCGGAGCACGGTATCGCCAGGTGGTGGGCGTCCTTTGTCCGCGTGCCACCCGGCCTGGAAACGAAGCTGGATGGCATCTTTCTAATCTCGTTGGATTCAGGGGGACGCTGCCAGTCACTTCGCGAGTGGTGGCACAAACGACAGTAGAGCTTCGGCAAGTGTTCGCAGCGGATCTGGCGTCCACGAACTAACTGCGTTACTCGTATCGCAGCGCCTGTGTTGGCGCAATCCTGGATGCTCGTCGGGCGGGCAAGTAGGCCGCCAGCATGGTCACCAAAAACAGCGACGGCACGACCATGACATAAGCCACAATGTCTACGCCGCCGGCATTGAACAGCATCGAATTCATGAGCCGCTCGACGCCGAAACCCATCGCCAGCCCGATCACCGTTCCCATCCCGACTAGCGCTAGGCCCTTGCCCATCACCAGCCGCAGCACATCCGAGCTTGCCGCGCCAAGGGCCATGCGTATGCCGATCTCGCGGGTTCTGCGGCTCACGTTGTACGCCACCAGCCCATACAAACCGGCGATGGCCAGCACGAGGCCTACCGCGCCCATGCTACCCACAAGTTTCATGGCAATTCGTGGTCCCTCCACGGCCTGGTTTTGGTAGTAATCCTCGTAGGCCATGGTGTGCAACATCGGCAGATTCGGATCGAGGGTCCGGACAACGTCCTTCACGGGCTGAACTAATTGCAACGGATCGCCGCTCGACCGCAACATCAGGGTCATTCGCGCGATAGGATGCTGGGCAAGTGGCATATACACGAAATCCATCGGCCTTTCGAAGCCGCTTTGATATTTGATGGTCTGCGCGACGCCTACAATCTCCACCAACGTGCCGGCGCGACTGTCGAGCCGAATGTGCTTGCCCACAGCATCGCCCCCCGGCCAATAGTGATTCGCGAACTGCTGATTCACGACGGCCACACGCGACGAGTCCGCGGTATCGGACGCCAGGAAGCCACGGCCACGCGAAATCGGGATCCCCATCGTCTCGAAGTATCCTTCATCTACCGTGTCCATCGTCGAATTGAAATTCTCCCGATCCCGCGGCATTTGAAAACCGTCCGGCACGAAGGCGATACCGTCAAAGTCGGATGTCCCGAGCGGAATGTTCTGGGTGAGAGCCTCGCTCTGAACTCCGGGCGCTACTTTTACACGTTCGGTCAGCAGCTTGTAAAACTGTTGCGTTTGAGCTGCGTTGTACTGCACCACACGCGGATCGAAGCTGACCATCAGCAGATGATCTTTCGCAAAGCCGGTGCCCTCCCTCAAGTCATGCTGGAAACCCCTGACCATCAGGAAAGACGCTGTCAGCAGCATCAGGGACGCGGAAACCTGCGCCACCACCAGCACATTCCGGCCCCAGAGGCGTTTGCGTCCGGGTACATCCACGTCGGCTGACTTGAGTCCGTTCACCAGGTCCACGCGTGTGCTCTGCAGCGCCGGCGCGAGGCCGCAAAGGAGCGCGCTCAACGCGGCCAAGGCGAGACTTGCCAGAAGCACGCGCGTGTCCATGCGGAAGGGGATTGAGAACGGCAAGTCAGTCATAAATATTACATTTTGAAAACTCTGAAACCACAGCACGATGCCGTACCCGATGGTGATACCGGCCACTCCGCCCAAGGACGCCAGAATCAGGCTTTCCGTCAAGAGCAGCCGGATGAGCCGGAAGCGCCCGGCGCCAATCGCCAAGCGTACGGCAATTTCGCGCGTTCGCGCGCGGGCACGGCTTAGAAGAAGTCCCGCAACGTTGGTGCATGCCACCAGCAGGACCGCCAGCGCAAGGATCGAAAAGATCACGCCGAATTTCCAATTACCATCGTCAGCTCGAGTCCGCATTTGGAACTGGGTGTGCACTGCCGCGCCGCGGCTGCGATTGACCTTCGGATACTCGGTTTCGAAGTTCTTCGCGAGCACGGCGAGTTCATTCTGCGCCTCTTCGAGCGTCGTGCCCGGTTTCAAGCGCGCCCTGACGGCCAACTCGCGATCGTCGCGGTCCTCGAAAAAACTCTTCTGGCGGTTGGTCGAAAACACATGCGCCATGGCCAGGGGCATGTAGAAGTCGGGATGCCCGAATATTAGCAGCCCCGGGAAGGTTTCGGGTGCGACGCCAATCACGGTGAATTCTGCGCCATTCAAGCGAATCGTCCTGCCGAGGACGGAGGGGTCGCTCGCGAATTCGCGCTTCCAGAAGTCCGGCCCGAGCACCACCACGGCATCGCGACCGGGCACCTGATCTTCATCCTCGCGAAAACCGCGTCCCAGCCGCGGCTCAACGCCGAGCACGTGGAAATAGTTACCGGAAACCATCATGCCGCCCTTGATTCGCGGCGTCGCTGCGGGTTCGGCGCTGAAGCCGACGGCTTCCATGTCTGCGTTGGCGATCACGCCGTCGTAGCTCTTCGTCTTGCCGCGGATGTCCAGGTATTCGCGATAGGAGAAATTGTCGAAGCTGCTATCGTGTGTAGTGCTCACCAGAGTGACCACGCCGCTCGGATGCGGCACGGGGTAAGGCTTAAAAATCAGCGCATCCACCATACTGAAAGTGCCGGAGGTCATCCCGATGCCCAGCGCGAGCGTGATCACCACGAACGCGGTAAGCCCGGGAGTGCGGCTTACGCTCCGGATCGCGAAGCGCGCGTCATCGAGGAAATCCGTCAACCAATGAATGCATCGCATGTCTCGCATCTCCTCTTTCCGTTGTTCCAGTCCGTCCATCGCGCGCATCGCGGCGTAACGCGCCTCTTTTGGGGAAAGCCCATTGGCGATGCCTTCCTCGATCTTGCGCTCGAGGTGGAACTGCAATTCCTCATCGAGCTCACACTCCACCCGGCGGCGGCGAAAGAGGGAGCGCAGGCGAAGCGGGATGGTGTACAGCCAATGTTGTGGGCGCATAGGACCTCCTTGGGCGCGCGTTGCGCTCAGGCCTCCTCGAGTCTGACGATATGGGAAATGGCGGACGAGAGCCGCTGCCAGTTCGCGGCCTCCGATTCGAGCTGTTTCCTTCCCAGGCGGGTGAGTGAATAAAATTTTGCCCGCCGGTTATTCTCCGTCTGTTTCCACTCGGCGGTGATCCAGCCTTCCTGCTCCAGCTTGTGCAACGCAGGGTAGAGGGATCCCTCGCTGACCTGCAGCACGTCTCCGGATATGGATTTCAGGCGGAGGCTGATCGCCCACCCGTTCATAGGTTGGAGCGCGAGGATCTTTAGGAGAAGAAGGTCGAGTGTGCCTTGGACCAGGTCAGATGGCTTGCTCACGGACTCTCCTCGGTTACCGAGGGTATGATACGCAAGCTCCTCTCGGTAAGCAAGGGGAATCTTTCTTTAACGGAACAGCGCCGCGCCATCCTCGGCCGATGGCTATCGGGGTCATCGCCGACTGATTTTTCACATGCCTGGTGCGGATGCTACCTCACGCTTACGAGCGGCTCGATGAGCATTTTGCTTTCGAGTGATTGCCTGGTTAGAGGAGCTGGCTTGAGTGGAGTGGGTTGCGTTGTATACTTTTGCCGGCTTCTTTGCTGGCACGTTCTTAGCCGGATAAACGTCTTCGACGCCCGTGGCCGTAAAAATCGCTGGACTCACCTCTTGCGCTTTGCAGGACGGCGTCCAGCCTAGGAGCATCGTCGCAACCCCGATTGTCCCGAGCCACAGTGCTTTGGGTAGCAACACTTTGAAATGATTCATCGCCGTTCTCCTTTTCTTTGTAGATTCCGCGCGGCTGTTGACGCCGGTTGCCGACTCTGTCTGGCGCGTTCATCCGGCGCCGAATGCGCGCGTGTAATGTGCGATTTCTCGCACACTCCGTTTCTCATGCCAATGCACGCCGTCTGGAAAACGAATGAACAAAAGGTGAACGCCTAGCTCGCACATTCCTTGGGAGATTTCTGCTTGCGGCGCTAAAGAGAACCATCCTCCAGCGCTAGGTCAACCCTGCGGAGGAAACTGCTCTACTTGATCTGCTGATCTTCAGGCAATGCCTGGTTAATGCTCTTCAATGTCTGGAATCCGTCTTTGACCACTGTTGTCTTGATGTTGTCCTTTGTCACGACCACGGGTTTCAACATTATGGTTGGCACATTTATCTTGCCATTGCTGATTGTCCCATTAGCGTGTGCCTTTTCACCCTTCGCCAGTCGGACCGCTTCCTCGGCGGCTTTTGCCGCTTCGTTTACGATGGGCTTGTAAACGGTCATACTCTGCGCGCCTTGGGCAATACATATAACAGCGGCCAAATCCGCATCCTGTCCTGAAACCGCCACTTTGCCAGCGAGATTATGTTCGCGAAGGGCCTGAATCGCGCCGCCCGCCAGTCCGTCATTGGAAGCGACAACTGCAGCAATCTTGCCCTGGGTGGAATCGATCGCCTTCAACATAAAAAGGTACGCCTCGGAAGGCAGCCAGTCTTTGGTATACCCATCAGCGATCACCTTGATGTCGCCCCGATTGATATAGGGCTGCAGAACGCTCATCTGAGCGTCATGTAGAGTCTTCGCGTCCTCGGCGCTTGGAGAACCCTCAATCAATACATAATTCCCCGTCGGAGCGTGCTTTACCAGATATTCCGCCTGCATCCAGCCGATTTCAACGCGATCAAAGCTCACGTAAAGATCAACATCACTGTTCGGGACCAGGCGATCGTAACTGATGACCTTGACATTGGCCGACTTCGCGGCGTCCACCATCCGATTGGCCATTGCGGGATCGTGGGGCAGTAAAACCAGTACTTTGATCCCTGCCTTGATCATGTCCCTCACTTGCTGGAGCTGGCGTTCGTCGTCTCCGCCGGCGTCGGCAGAGATCACCTCCGCCCCTAGCTGCTTGGCCCGCGTCTCAAAGGAACTTAGGTCCGTCTGCCAACGCTCCCCCTTCATGTCTTCTATAGAAAACCCTATTTTTGGTTTGTTCCCGCCTTGCGCCTGCGCAAGTTGTCCGTTAAGGACAATAACGAGTATGGCGGATAGGACCGTCAGCCTGCGGGCTTTTGTCAAGATATCTCCCTCCATCTTCATGCGGACCATGGCAGACCCTGCTGAAATTCAGTATCCTTCCAGCTCGCCATCGAAGCAACCGTTCGGCGCAAATCAGTCAACTCCCGACAACGCGCGTAGTCGGAAACTCTCAGATGGGCTATTGCCTGCCCAATGACGCTAGGATGTCACCTCTCGTCAGATGCGCCGAGACGGGTCCGGAGCAATCTCAAATCCGGCTTGGAATCGAAAACTTTCAAGGACCTTATTACCGCCGCGATTCCGGCGGCACCAAGTTGTTCGCGCGGTAGTAGACGACCAGTTGGCCGAAGTGTTCGGTGCTGTGCTCGATGGCGGTGATCCAGATGTAGGAATTGTGGACCACATGCTTCCCGGTTTCCCACCCAAATGGCGTCGTTTTGTCCAGGCCGGCATCGCCCTGCTGTTTGATTACGGCCGCGCCGTCCGCGACTGCCTGCTCGATCAGCTTCACCACGTCGGCTTTCGTTTTGTACACATCGCGAGACGGGTTGTGGGCGTCCTTGCCAAAGTCGGGCCCAATGTTCGATTGGGAAACCCTGCGGATCAGATCGTAATCGACGGCGGCGACGTGTAGAAGATTTTCTGCGAAGGTGCGCTCGTCTTTCTGTACTTTGAAATCGTACTTGTCTTCAGGGAAATCCTTGGCCATGGCGATCAGCCTGTTGCCGATGTGGTTCCACCACTCGAGGGTCTCGTCCGCCCGGGAACGCGCGGAACCGGCGGGCTGATTCTGCGATTGGCCCTGACCGTAAAGACTTGTTCCCGTAAGAGCAAGCAGAGTGACCGCAATGAGCGCAAGCCCAACCAGGTTCAAAGATCGCTTCATGGTAATTTTCTCCTTTGGATTGACCAGCTTTCTAAAACTCACCGATGCTCCGTGCTTAGTTGTTCTCTCCGGCAAAACTTGCGCTTCAATGTGAGGAAAGATCGTTTCTGACGATTTGGCCATCCTTCATCACGAAGCGGACACGCTCCAGTTCGTGGATGTCCGCAATGGGATCTCCAGAAACCGCCACGAGATCCGCGGATTTCCCTGGCTCAATTGCACCTACGCGGTCCTGCCACCCCAGCAATTCCGCGGCGTTCGTCGTAATTGCTCGAATCACGTCAAGTGGTTGCATCCCAGCTTCGTGCAAAACCGGAAATCTTGACACCGAGGCTTGCCCACGAGTTTTTCCCGGATAGAACCAGCCCATGTCAGACCCAGCCGCAAACTTCACTCCTGACTTCAGAACCCGCTGGACCAGACTGTTGTATCGCTGGTTCTCACGTTCGTCGGACTCATCGGGAAATTTCGCTCCCGACTTCAAAAGCTGAGCCAGATCGTTGTACCGCTGCCGGGTACGCTGATCGGAATCGAGACGCTCAGGTCGCAGCTTTAAAGACATCGCAATAGTTCCCTCGAAAATCCTGGTAAAAAAGTCGCCATACGAAGTGGGTGTGAAATCGAAAAACATCCCTTTGTCCCGCATCTGCTTGAGTTGCTCGTCGGTTACCTCGTTGCCGTGCTCGACGGAGTCCACGCCGGCATCAATGGCAGTTTGTATGCTGGGCGTGTCGACTGCATGGGCCGCAACCTTAAGGTGCTGGCGGTGCGCCTCTTCGACGATGGCGGTCATTTCGGCGAGGGTATAGTTCTCGCTGATGGTGACCTTGATGACATCGACGGCATACAAGAGGTTTTTTTGCACGGCCCGGCGCGCCTGGTCAGGGCCATCTACGGAGAGAAATTCCTGGTCAAGGATGGCGTCGGCAAGGGCGGGATTGAGGCTCTGGACGTAGTCACCCTCCTTGGCAAATTTGCGGCCAGAGGCCAGGATCCTGGGGCCGGGGATGCGTCCGGCATTGATCGCATCCCGCAGCGCAACATCCCCGTCAATTCCCGAGTGCCCAAGATTGCGCACCGTGGTGATTCCACTCTCCAGATCTTCCCGAGCCATCTGCGCGCCCAGCAGCACTCGTTTGCTTGGCGATTCGACAATCGCCAGCAATAGGTCCGGCACAAAGGAGCCGTTGAACCGACGCGCCCGCTCGACCTCCGCTGGCAGGACGGGGTCAACCAGCAAGTGTGTGTGACTGTCAATCAGGCCGGGCAGCAAGGTGGCGCTACCCAGATCAATTGTTTTGACGCCAGTCGGCGCGTGAGCCTGCACCTGAGCAGGCGGGCCAACCTCCTTGATTTTGCCATTTTCAATCAGCACGGCTGCGGGCGAAAGCACATTCCCCGTTTTAGGATCAAGCAAGCGGCCAGCCTTTACCAAAGTGACGGAAGCGGGCGATTGAGCCGCGAGCTGCCCGCTTGAGAGCAGAGCGGAAAATGATGCTGCCAAGAGCAAAAAGATTCGCATTGCTTTCATTCGAGTGATTCTCCTCCAAATTTGCAGTCGAGCCGGAGCATGACTTCGCTTTCGCCACTCCGGCCCGAGCTATTCGTGTCTCAGCGCGACCAGCGGATCGACGCGTATGGCGCGCCGCGCCGGGATATAACAAGCAAGCACGGCTACGCCAATGAGAAGAAGAGCGACACACGCAAAGGTCAGAGGATCTGTCGGTCTCACGCCGAAAAGTAGTCCTGCCATGAAGTGCGAAACGACCAGCGCACCAACAAGTCCAACCGCGGCGCCAATAATCGCGAGCCCCAAACCTTGACGCAAGACCATCCGCAAGATGCTCCTCCTGTCGGCGCCAAGTGCGATGCGAATCCCGATCTCGTGTGTGCGCTCGCTTACCATGTAGGAGATCACTCCGTAAATTCCAAGGCCGGCGAGAAGCAACGCCGTCAAAGCGAACAACGCCACCATTTCCATCGAAAATCGCCTCTCGGTAAGAGACGCGGAAACCGTTTCGTCGAGTGTCTGCGAGCCAGAAATGGGGAGCGTTGGGTCGACAGCCTGCACTTGTTCGCGTACCTGTTCTGGAATCGCGGCGGCGTCGAGATGTCCGCGCAGAAAGATTGCCAACCTGCGAGATTCGGACTGATACAAGCTCAGATAGATTTGCGGAACGCCCAGTTCCGCGAGCGATTCTGTCCTGGCATTCGCGATGATGCCGACAACCGTAATCCACGGAGCACCCGCTCGATTTCTCTTGAAGCGCCGGCCCAGGGCATCTTGGTTTGGCCAGTAAGTGCGCGCGGAAGCCTCGTTGATGACTGCGACCTGCGGCGCCTTGTCGTCATCCGATTCGCCTAAGAAGCGGCCGCGCAGCAGCGAGATTCCGAGCAGATGGAAATAATTTGGCGTGACGCTGGAGCGTTCGACAGCGGCAGGCTGGTCGCTTTGAACGTCCCGTCCCTCGAATGTCAGGAAGAACCGGCCCTCGGAGATCACTTTTAGCTCGCGTAGACTCTGGTCCAAGGGAACCGACGCGGTGTCGCCGATAGCAACTTCTTGCACACCCGGCAGCGTTCTGGCGCGCCGAAGAACTTCGCGTAAGAACGGCGTCTCTTGAGCGGCGTTGCTATAGAGGTCGTTCTTAGGAAAATTGGGGGCGGGCAGCCTGGTACGGACGGCCATCACGTTCTGCGGACTAAATCCCAGCCGCACATTTAGCAAGTCCCAGAAACTGCGCAGGAGAAGGCCGGCGGAAATCATCAGCACCACAGAGAGCGCGAGCTCGGTTATCACCAGCATCCTGCGCGTGCGTGCTTGTTCTCCGGATCCCGTCGAACCGCGCGCCCCCTCTTTGAGCGCATGCGTCAAATCGACCCGACCGGCATGCAGAGCGGGAGCCAGACCGAAGATCGCGCCGGTGACGAGAGATGAAACGAGAGCGAAGAGCGAGACGCTCCAGCTAATCGATATATTCATAAGGCGGGGCGGGGAAAGCTCTCGGGTAAGAGCCGTAGCAGATACGGTTTCGTGCCGAGAAGAATCACCAAACCGACAATCCCGCCGAGCAAGGAAAGAAATACACTCTCGGTGAGCAACTGCGTTATCAGCCGCCTTCGCCCCGCTCCAAGCGCCTGCCGAAGAGCCATTTCGCGCCCTCTTGCGCTGGCGTGAGCTATCAGCAGATTGGCAACGTTCACGCACCCGATCAGCAGCACAAGCCCCACGGCGCCAAGCAGCAGAATCAGCGACTGCCGGACATTACCGACCACCCGCTCCTGCAGCGGTACTAACCGAACGGACCATGCGCTTTGCAGTGGGTAATCGCCATCGAATTGTTTTTGCAAGGATGCGACCAGGGCGTCTACGCGGTTTTGCGCCTGCGCAGTGGACAGTCCAGGTTTGAGCCGGGCGACCGCCGTCGGAAGAAAACGCCTGTTCCGCGGCGGATTATCAGGCAAAGGCGTGCCGTAAAAACTGGTTGCGGCCCAGACCTCAATATTCCTTTCCTCCGCTGTTCGGCCCGGCGCGTCAAAACCGGGCGGCATGACCCCGACGATCCGATACAAATCCGTATCGAGCCGCACGCTTTTGTCCAGAATATGGGGGTCGCTCCCAAACGCCCGCTTCCAGAGGCCGTCGCTGATGACGACTTCCTCCAGAAGACCCGGCGAGTGATCCTCGGGATGGAAGGCGCGGCCCATCTGCGGCTTCACGCCCAGCAGCGCAAGATAATTCGGCGCCACGATAAGCAAGCGGACGCGAGCAGGTTGAGATGAGCCGGTGAGATTGTTTTCGTCGAACCACGTCGGCGAAACGTATTCGAAAATTCCGGAACGCTGGAGGTCCTGCCACTCGGGTTCCGACATTCCTACATCCCGCGCGCCCACGCCGGGAAGGTCATCCTCGACGCTTACGAGCTGTTCCGGTTCCGGGTATGGCAGAGCGTGCAACAGCGTGGCATCGACAACACTGAAAATCGCCGTTGTGGCTCCGATGCCCAAGGCAATCGTCAAAATAGCGACGGTGCTGAAGCCCGGAGACTTGCGCAGCATGCGCAGGCCGTAGCGCACGTCCTGCGCCAGGTTCTCGAACCATTCCCAGCCCCACGCAAGGTGACTTTCTTCCTTTAGGTATGTTGCGTTGCCAAACCGGCGGCGGGCTGCGGCCCGGGCATCATCTGCCGTCATTCCGGACTGGAGCTGCTCCTGCTGGCGCAATTCCAAATGCAGGCGCATCTCCTCTTCGAGGTCCGCATCAAACTCTCGCCGATGAATCAGCATGCTGAGGCGTCTTGCAAGTTCGCGCAGCCAGTCCATAACGGAGCTCCTTCAGACGGCCTCGATCACACGCATGATCGCTCCGATGACGCGTTCAAACTGCGACATTTCCACCTCTAATTGTTTGCGTCCCGCCGCCGTCAGCTGGTAGTAGCGAGCGCGGCGGTTTCCGGCTGTCGTGCCCCACTTCGCGGTCGCCCAACCCTTGATCAGCATCCGCTGCAACGCGGGGTACAAGGAGCCTTCTTCGACTTGGAGGACGTCGTTCGATATCCGCTGAATCGAACTGGCGATCTCGTACCCATGCATTTCGCCGGAACGCGCCAGCGTTCTTAAAATCAGCAGATAGAGCGTTCCTGGAGGAATTTCGTCTCGATGCAAAGCGTCACCCTGACATAGTTAGACTATGCCACTATCGAATCGTTAGCAACGGAATGCCCACGAGACTCGCAATAGTGGGAATTGAAGGCCGCTATTCTTTCCCTCATCCGCTGCACAATCGACGGCCTGTATAACTGGGAATTTCCCGACGCCGGAGAAGACCATGGCGTAGCGGTTCACCTCACAATACTGCTGGAAGCGCTATAGCTTCGGTTATCCGGCGGGCCCGAATCTCGAAGATCAGGCACGACTCTGGAGGCAATTGGAGCCGGAGGAGATTGGTGTGCAACTTACGGGGGGCTTCATGATGGATCAGGAGGTGTCAACTAGCTGGTATTCAACAGCTGGACTTTACATACTCCTCCGTTGGCGATCCCGAGACATCGGGAAGGAGGCCGATGGCAACCCACAAACATAGCGAGAGGTTGAGCCGATTCCTTGGCCCAGGCCGCGGACTACGCAAGCCACCGGAGGCGACGCCCTGCAAATAGAACTAGCAGACCCACTAGCAGAAGGACGAGAGAGCCGGACTCCGGAGCTGTAACAGTCACTCTGTAAGAACCCCACCCGCTTGCTGTAAGTCCCGACAAAGTGAAAGCGCCGGTATTCATGATCGGAGTGGAAGAAGAAGAGGGCCAGGAGAAGAGTTGCGAGCCGACAAGGGCGAAAGTATTGGCGCCCGCGACGCCCCCGCCAAGTAAACTGGTGAAAGCCACGGTGGCGTTCGTCCAGGTTCCGTTCACGTCCATGGGCAGGTTGGAAAACCAAAACACTAAGGCGTTTCCTCCGCTCGGCGTTGGATGCATAGCAAGCGTGAAATCTGCAGTGAAAGTACCATTGGGCCCCGGCCCGGCGACCTGGTAATTCAATATCGTATCGGCATATGCAGACGATGCGCCAGCCAAGACAAGAACGACTGCCAAGGCCAAAATAACTCGTCGAATTGTGGAGTTCATCGAATCTTCATTCCAAGACACTGAGCGTAGGTTACGTGGCTATGCCTAACCGTTAATTATTGTGCACGTTGAACACCACCTTATGCCTGTTGATAAAAAAACACTTACTGGCGAACCCGAATCAAGTTTGTCAAATTGTTTGCGCACATTTTACAATCGTTTACCGAGTCAAGTACTATAACTTCTAGGTCTATCCCTACCACTTCCTGATAACGGGTTATCCTTGCATTGGCCGGACTCGGCATTTCGGTTCAAGTAGCGATTACTTTCGAATGGTCGGCTAAACCCGGAAGTAATCGTCGTATCCGATTTGCACCGTAGTACATCGCCAACTCCCGATAAAGTCGGATTCTCGGAAACTGCCAGCGGGATGGTCTGCCTCATCGGTGCTAAGATGCCATCGATCTTTAGAGGTGGCGCAATGAAATATTTTCTTGGCGTGTTGCTGTGTGGCCTGGCTGTCTTGACCGTAGCGATGCCGCTGGCCGCTCAGAGCGATCTCGATCAGCGCGTCGGCAAGGAAATGGATTCGCTCGTCGCCGCCTACAAACATCTGCACGAAAATCCTGAACTATCCACGCAGGAAAAAGAATCTTCGGCGTTAATCGCGGCAGAGTTGCGCAAGCTCGGCTACAGCGTCACCGACCACTTTGGCCAGTATGAATCGCCCGGTCTCGTGGCCTACGGAATCGTCGGAGTTCTTCGCAATGGCTCGGGGCCGACCGTCTACGTTCGCACCGATATGGACGCCCTCCCGATCGTGGAAAATACCGGGTTGCCTTACGCCAGCCACGTAAAAGTAAAGCGCGCCGATGGCGCCGAAGTTGGCGTCATGCACGCCTGCGGCCACGACATTCACATGTCGGTTTTCATCGGTACGGCGCGCATGCTTGCACAGCTCAAAGACCAGTGGAGCGGGACGCTCGTCCTGATCGGCCAGCCCGCCGAGGAAACCGTCGGCGGCGCGCACGCCATGCTTCGTGCCGGCCTCTTTACAAAATTCCCCAAGCCCGACTATGTGCTGGCCCTTCACGATGGTTCGAGTTTGCCTGCTGGAAAAGTAGGCTGGCACGAGGGAACCATTCTCGCGGGCGCGGATTCTGTGGACATTACTGTGCGCGGCTTTGGCGGTCATGGGGCCGCGCCGCAAAGAACCAAAGATCCGATCCTCATCGCTTCGGAAATCGTTGTGGCATTACAGACCATCGTCAGCCGCGAAATGGATCCGCAGGTTCCTACCGTGGTTACTGTCGGATCGTTTCAAGCCGGCACCAAACACAACATTATTCCCGACGAGGCACATTTGCAGCTCACCGTTCGAACCATGACTCCCGCCCAGCGCGAAAAAGTTCTTGCCGCCATCACCAGAATCACAAACGGCATCGCCGCTGCCGCCGGCGTTCCCGCCGATCGCGCTCCCATCATTGAAGTCGCCGCGGACAATGTGCCGGCCACGATCAACAATCCGGAACTGACGCGCCGCGTCGCCGCTGCTCTTGTGCGCTCACTCGAAAAAGAAAATGTTCTGCCTGGCGAGCCCGCCATGGCCAGCGAGGATTTCAGTCTCTATGCTCTGGAAGATCCCAAGCCGCCGATTTGCATGTTTCAACTCGGTGCCGCGGACCCCGCGAAATTCAAGGACGCCAAGGAAAAAGGCACGCGCCTGCCCGGCCCGCATTCCGCCGAATTTGCGCCCGTGCCGGAACCCACGATTCGAACCGGCGTCAAGGCCATGACCGGCGCGGTGCTCGAACTGCTGAAGAAATAGCTTTTCCTTCTTGGCTTTCTGATCCGCTACAAAGAAATGAAACCTGTTCGAATGAAGTAAAGCGAAGTGAATCCCACAGCGAGCCAGAGCAGTACGCCGAGAAGCAGCGGCCGCCACCCTACCTCTTTCAGGGTGCCCCGAGAGATGCCGCTCCCTATGAGGAAAAGTGTTGCTGTCAATCCCAGCCGACCGAACGTAAAGAGTGATGGCGTAATGTGTCCGAGCATTCGAACGTACGTGTTGATCACGGCGGCAAAGATGAAAAGCAAAATAAACCACGGAAACTGGATGCGCGCGCCGGTGTCGCCACTCCCGGAACTTTTCTCCGAGCGCTTATGCTTGATCGCCGCAGTCGCGAGCGCCAGCGGAACAATCCAGAGGGCGCGGGCAAGCTTTACGGTGGTCCCAATAACCAAAGCTTGAGAGCCATATCTTGTAGCAGCGCCGACGACGGAACTGGTGTCGTGAATCGCCAGCGCGACCCACAATCCAAATTGCGATTGCGAAAGATGCAGCGCGTTTCCGATTGGCGGAAAAATCAGCAGCGCGACCGAATTCAGAACAAAAATTGTGCCGAGCGAGACCGCCATTTCTTCTTCATCGGCTTGCAGAATCGGGCCGATGGCGGCGATGGCGCTGCCGCCGCAAATGGCTGTGCCCGCCGTGATCAGAAATGAAGAATTTCCGCGCACTCGCAGAAGTCTGCCGAGCGCCAGACCCGCCAGTAGCGCGAAGGAAATTCCCAGCGCGGTGTAGATGAATCCGCTGCGCCCTGCTTTCAAAACCTCGTGCAGATTCATTCCGAAGCCCAAAGCCACAACGGAGCTTTGCAGCAGAGTGCGCGCGATGCCGCGGCTTTCGCTGATGTAGGGATGCGTGAAGCTGAGGCCGAAAAGAATTCCAGCGGTGAGCGCGATTGGCGGAGAAAGCAATCCCGCGAATGAAAGTGCGAGCGCGAGAACAAAAACAATTTTCGCAAGAGCGGGCATCGGCCGGGAAAAGAATATCAGGCCGGGAGCCGCATGAGCCAGCAGCGTTCTCGATTCTTAGAAAAAATGGCGCTCTCATAGATTGCGCGCCGCACTCAGTCGAGGGCAAACGTCGCGTGTACGACGGCAAGGACGTCTTTTTCCACAGATTTCACGTCGTTCACGCCATAGCCTGAAATTTCGTTGGCGTCCGCCGCGTTGACCTGCATTACACCCATTTCAGCAGAGCGCATTTCTCCCACTTTGCCGCCAGCGCTGGAAGCGATCTGGGCGGCGCGCTCGCGGGCATCGTGTGCGGCGTCGGCGAGCATGGCAACTTTGAGCTCCGCCAATTTGGTGTAGAGATACTCGGGCTCATTGGATTCGAGAAGAATGCCCTGATTGATCAACTGCGTGACTTTCCGGGAGACCTCGGTCAGTTTGTCGATTTCCGAGGAACGCAATTGCAGGGATTGCGTAAGGGTGTAGCTCGTAATGCGGCCGTTGAACGGTGCGGGGCCTGCGCCCTCAGGTCCGGCTTGCAGTCCTGGCGAGCCGCGAAGCGAAGAGCGGATCGGTGTCGTCGTGACGGCGGAAACGACGATCTGGTTCCCTGGAAATCCCTGCGCAACCAGGAAGGCTTTCGTTTTGTCAACGTCGCGGGTCAACCTGGAATAGGCGTCCGCGAGAGTCGCGGCTTCGACGCTGACGGAGGTGCGCCAGATCATGAGGTCAGATTTGATACGCCTTTTTGCGGAACCCGTGATTTTGATGGTCTGATCAAGCCTCTTCGCTTTTAGATATGCCGACGATGCGATGAGAGATGCAAGAACAATCGCGAGCGAAAGCGCAACCGCCGAGCGAAATTGACCGTTCATAGGACCTCCCGTGAATGCCTGTCTCCTCCGCCACGCCAAAGAGATACAACGCCGCAATTCAATAGACCGTACTTCATGGCGAGGAAATTAATCATGGGGTTTCTCCGGAGCGGGAGAGGCCGCTGGTTGAGTGGATGGCGCGGGAACAGGCGGGGCGGACTTCGACGGAGCAGGATGCGCGAGGGCCGCGACGATTTTTGCGGTGGCGGCTTTGCTGATTTGGCAGTTACGGTCGTAGATGCGGCATTGCGCGAGCGTGAAGGTGCAGCCGCAGTTGCAGGTTTCGGCGTTGAATTTGTGAAGCGCGGAAATTTTTTGCTCCGGCGTTAATTTGGATAGATCGACGCCGGGAAGTTCGGTGGCGCGTTCGGCGTGCTTCAGGAAAATCTGGCCGGTGTCTTCGAAGGTTTCCACTTTGACGTTGCCGATAGGCAGGCCGAGGAGCGCACGAATTTCGGTCTCATAAAGCACGGGATCGCGAAGGCCTTCGTGCTTCTGAACGATTCGGCCTTCGGCGTCGAGAACAAAAGAAGTGGGAAGGGCGGCGATGCCGCCGTACTGCAGGCGAAGGTCGTTGGTGGCAATGGCGACGGGATAGTTGATGCCGAATTTCTCGGAAAATTCCTTGATGGCGTCCTGATCGTCATCGTCCACCACGAGGCCGAGAATCTGGAGTTGGTCCTTGTATTTGTTCTGGAGCTCGACGAGGTCGGGAATTTCGGCGCGGCAAGGTCCGCACCAGGTGGCCCAAAAATTCAGAAGGATGACTCTGCCGTGGGAATCGGCAAGAGTGACCGGTTTGCCGTCGAGGCCGGTAAGCTTGAAGTCCGGCGCAGGATCGGGATTGCGCACGAAGCGGATGGTGGGCTGGTTTTCTTGCGGAGTGGCAAGAACAGGCAGCAAGAATGGAAGCAAGGAGATAAGGAGGTAAGGAAGGAAAGAACGGACGCGGAGAGAGTGTCGCATAGTGTCCTCTATAGGAAAGCACAGTAGAGGGGGGATGCCAAGCAGGGCGCGGTGGTAGCCCGAAGTACGCAGCAAGAAGAAGATGGGGTGGAGAGTCCTTAGGAGTGAAGATGTACCCCCACCCCGGGTGTTTTTGCCAAAGAGTGCGGAATCTCCTGAAAACAAAAGAGTTGAGTTCTGGGTGGCTGCAAAAGAGTGCGCAATAGTGTGAAAGGAAAGAGGATAGGTCGGAAACACGCGTTGAAACGTTCCGACGAGGGCGGGATCTCCCGTCCTCCCCCGTGTTTTTTGTAAGTGTTGCATCTAAAGGGCTTAGCTGTACCGTAAGTCTTTTGTTTGCCACACTTGCGAGGAAATCCATAAGTGTTGCAGCTAAAGGACTTAAGGCGATAGGGAGCGGTGACCCCGACAGGACAGGGCAGGTCAGTGGACGGTGGGCAGTGAGGAGAAGAATGTGGGATGAGGAATAGGGAAGTAGAGGTTCGGCCAAGGAAAGAGGCGAGAGGGCGGCGAGGAAGTTGAGCGCGAATCGGGGAGGCGGGTTGGAGCTTGGCAAACACGGGAGAGAATAGCACGCCTTACTGAAGTTGTTAAGTGTTTTACACCGAAGGGATGCGGCACCCAGATCGTACCCAGCGGCTAAGAGCCTGCCACCCGCCAGTTAAAGACTTATGGGGCGAAGTGTTGGCGAGAAGGTGATTGAAGGCACTCCCTGCCCTCCACTGTTTTTGTAAAGGATTGTAGTGTATGGGGCCCCACACGTAAAACCGACGTGTTGGGCACCCAAATTCGCCTTAGGATTTATCGTCTGGGCCACCCGCCCGTCATAGCAGACGACGCCTGTGTTGGTGGTGACGACCGGCGGCGGTTTGGAGACAAGCAAGGAGAACAGCGTCGGAGACCGCATCCTCGAAACCGAAGGGGCGACAAACCCGTCTTGCGCTAACGGTTAAGGGCCTGCCCCCAACAGCCATTGCCTGTATCCCTGCTAGGTGATAATCCGCCTGCAAATTGGAGGATTCCCCTTATCCAGAATCCTGACGGCCTGCGCCCTTATCTAATAGAAGGGAGCCGAACTCATGATGAAAGCTAACCTAGGCCTTGCTAGCAAAGGCATCGAACGAATCCTGGAACTCTCGGCGGATGCGCACATACGAAGACGGTTGACAGCGAAGGATTCTCCGGAGTTTCACAATCTCACCGGGGCGATAGCAGCCTACGGGAAAACGCTGGCGCTTCTCACAGCACTGCAAGAGCTGGAAGAATTCTACGACATTATGGATCTGCATGACGTGCCCGCCTACCTTGCAGCGTGTTAGTTGAGGAAAGGCTGGACCAATATGTGGCGCAAGAATTGTCCCGTCTGCCGGCAACCGATGGCAAAGAAACATCCTACGGAGACGGTAGCTTGCTCCTGCGGGAAACATGTTTGGAAGGGCTAGGAGCCCTGATTCAGTTTCCGTGATTGTGGGAGCGGGACGCCACCGCGTCCGGTGTTGCCGCACCTAGATCATAGCCTGCAGTTAAGGGTCCGCCCGCCGTTCAGTCCCCGGTACTTCTCCTCTTAGCCCGCGACATTCCTTGCTGTCCTCGATAGCGGCGGAATTTACAACAAAGTCTTGAGAAATGGTGCCTGCTTTCCACATGGGCAGAACGAACATTGAGATTGACGAGAAGCTGGTGCGCAAGGCGCGGAAGCTGACAGGGTTGAAAACGAAGCGAGAAATCGTAGAGAAGGCGCTGGGAACTGCTGGTGCGCTCGGAAAGCCGGAAAGGTATCCTTCGCCATTACGGGTCGGGGATCTGGAAGGGCGACGTGAAGGCGATGCGGAGGAACCGCGGCCAAGAGCAAAGTGCACCGGACTGAAGTCCGGCCACCACAAAAGCAACGAGAAGGATGGCGACGTAAAGTCGCCTCTACAAATAGCGACTCTGATGAGAAGCGACGGAACATTGTTCGTCCTGGCCGCGTATCTCCCCGTGCACTAACTACCCTCGGGGAGGACTGCTCGATGAAAATGCTTTCTGCTTTGCCAAGGGCGCTTTCTCGTTTGCCCAAAATGCTGTTGGTGTTGCCGCTGCTGGCCTGGTTTGCCGGGCGAGTGGGGGCCCAGGCAGTGCCGTCTCTGGAAAGCATTCAATCCCAGGCGGAACTGGACAAGGCCATCACGACGCTCGACGCGGCGCTGTTCGATTCCTATAACCGGTGCGACCTGGAAAAGTTCGCCACCTTCTTCGTCGACGACGTGGAGTTCTACCACGATAACGGCGGAGTGACGCTTGGCAGGGAGAAATTGACCGATAGCGTCAAGAAGAATATCTGCGGCAAAACGACGAGAGAGCTCGTTCCAGGTACGCTGCAGGTCTATTACATGAAGGGCTATGGCGCGGTGGAAATGGGGGTGCACCGCTTCCACCACCCAGGACATGAAGACACGGAGGGGGTTGGCGAAGGGAAGTTCATCCATCTGTGGCAATACAAAGACGGGGCGTGGAAGATCACTCGAGTGATCAGCTACGACCACCACGCGGCAGCCAAGTAAGGCAAGAGGGGCGAAGTTGGCCCCCTCTTTTTTGTTTGGGCGTGAGCTTTTCGAGACGACTCCTTCTAGTACCGGCAGTACTCCAAAATTTCACCGAGACTGAAGGATTTGCCCGCGTGCGAAGGCGGGAAAAACTCTATCCACTTTATTTTTAGCTTGTTACGGGGCCCACAGAAGGCGGAGATGGTGCCTCCAATTAGGGTGGGAGGTGCACATGCATTTGACCAAACGGCACTACCTTATGATCGGGGGCGCGATCCTGCTGACGGCAGCGTTGACGCTGTCTGCCGCCACACTGCGAGACGGGTCCGACCCCGTGATGCTGCCAGAGCACACGGCGATTCACGTGACTCTGGACCAAGCTCTGGCGACAAACCAGAGCAGACCGGGAGACCATTTTGACGCGACGGTCTCCGAGCCGGTGGTTGTGAACGGCAAAACGGTGATCCCTCAGGGCGCCCACGCTGAAGGGTTGGTGGTAGACGCACGGCAGTCCGGAAGGCTGATGGGACGGGCACGGTTGAAGCTTGCACTGCAGACCGTGGACGTGAACGGGCAGAACTATGACGTTCGAACCATCTCCAATCCGAGGATTGGACGTGACCACAAGAAGCGCAACTGGGAGTGGATCGGCGGTGGCGCTGCTGGGGGAGCCGTGATTGGCGCCCTGGCCGGCGGCGGCACCGGCGCGCTGATCGGAGGACCCGTGGGAGCGGGCGCCGGAGCGACGGTTGCGTTAGTGACAGGCAAGAAAGACATCAAGCTTCGGGCGGAGACGCCGCTCAAGTTTGAGCTTGCCGAACCTGTAACGATCAACGTGAAGGGCTGAGATTTTCTCAGCCTTTTCACGCACAACGTGAAGGGCTGAGATTTTCTCAGCCTTTTCACGCACAACGTCTAAGGGGCGGGCGTGACTCGCGCTGAGGTTTGGCGGGAGGGCGCCCGCCCTTTTTTATTGGGAGGCCACAACGCTGAAGGGAGTGCTTCACCGCGGCTTTCATTCTTTGCCGAGCAAATCCGGACGGTTGCGGCGAGTTTTTTCGAGGGCAGCGGCGCTCCTCCACTTGGCAACTTCGGCGTGGTTCCCTCCAATCAGAATCGGCGGAACAGCCCAGCCGCGAAATTCCGCTGGACGCGTGTAGTGTGGAAAATCGAGCAGCGTATGATTCGAAACTCGCGATGCAGGACTCGTGCCGACGGAGCGGTCAGCTGACGGAAGCTCGCTAAACGATTCGTTCAGTGATGAGGCCTCACTCCCCAGTGCTCCTGGCAGAAGCCGCGTGACGGCGTCAATGACCAGAGCGGCGGGAAGCTCTCCGCCACTCAATACAAAATCTCCAATCGAGAGTTCTTCGGTGGCCAGATATTCGG